>ERZ779877.73-NODE-73-length-111849-cov-8.845224_pt1 | contig 111849 bp, 112 predicted proteins | sample MGYA00511556_ERZ779877 | MGnify/ENA primary metagenome ERZ779877 (study PRJEB29588, sample SAMEA2159338) | human gut metagenome | biome: human gut; feature: human-associated habitat; material: faeces | place: Denmark | collected 2008/2010 ... | reverse complement strand
CCGCCGTATTATGCGCGGCGGCCGTGCTGTTCATACCCTTTACCTATCATGTCAGTATCCGCACGGGCCGGCCGTTCCGCCTCTGTATCCGGGCCGGCTGGTTCGGACGGGCCCTGGCCGGCACCTGGGATTATACCTGGGGCCAGCGGCCCGTTTCGTCGGTATACATAGGCTGGAAGCGGCAGGCCGGACCGCCGCCGGACCTATCGGAAGATACAGCGAAAAAAGCGGCAGACCAGGCCGCCGAGGCCGTCCGGCAGCAGGCGGAGACGGACAGCGCCGTCACCTATGAATCGCTGAAACAGGAAGACGACAGCGGCGCGCCGAAGACGGCAGGCTTTCATTGGAAGCCCCTGGTCTTCAACAGGGACTTCGCCGCAGCCTTCTTCTGCTGGCTGGGACGCATCCTGCATCATTCGCGGGTCCGCTCGCTGGACATCCGCGGCGTCATCGGCCTGGGACAGCCTCACGAAACGGGCCTCCTGGCCGGCGCGCTGTACGCCGTCGTCCCGGACGCTATCGGCGGCCTGCGCTTCGACTACCTGGAAGAACGGTACGACAGCACGATACGCGGCAGCGGGACCCTGTATCCGGCGGCGCTGCTGTGGTATTCGGCGCTCTTTATAGCGTCCCGTCCCGTTCGCCGTCTCATCGCCGGCTGGCATGCATCGAAAAGGGGAGAGCATCATGGACAACACGATAAAAAACAATCTGGAAACGATCTTCAATAATTTCAGGGAAATGATCAAGGTAGAAACCGTCGTAGGACAGGCCGTCCAAATCGGCGGCGCGACGATCATTCCCTTCGTCGACGTCACCTTCGGCTTCGGCTCGGGCTCAACAGACGGTCAGGGCAGCCGCGCCGGCGGAGGCGGAGGCGCGAAGCTGGAACCGGCGGCCGTATTGGTCATCAAGGGCGACAGGGTGGAAATGTTTTCCATCAAAAAGGACGGCTATCAGGCCTCGGCCTTTGAAAAGCTCATCGCCATGGCTCCGGAAATCATCGACAAGATGAAAAAGGATAAATATATTTACATCAAAGACGAAGACGAGGAAGCACCGGCGGCAGACAAAGAAAAGTAATTTCCAAGGTTACAAAATTGTCTCAGTTTTACGGGGCCCGTTGTAGTTTTTCAATGAGTCTGATATAATAAAAAAACGAATAAAGTTAAATCTATTCAACGCAGGAGGATTGTTAGAATGAAATTGAAAAAGCAGATAGCTTCTCTCGCAGTAATCGGTATGATGAGCGTAGTAGCCGCTACGTCCGCCTTTGCAGCCGGCGTCGGTTACGTCAACTTCGATACCTTGATTTCTTCTCATAAAGATTATCCGAAAGTCAGCGCTCAGATGCAGGAAGCCATCAAAAAAGCCGACGCAGAATTTACGAAAAAAGCTGCCAACATGAAGACGGACCAGGAAAAACGCGATCTGGCAAGACAGCTGAACCAGAACATCGCCGAATTGGAAAATAAACTGGTCGTTCCCATGGAAAAAGACGTCGTACAGGCCGTCGACCAAGTCCGCAAGAACAAGGGCTTAGACGCCATCGTCGTTCAGGGCTCCATCATCGCCGGCTTCGAAAACGCGACAGACGAAACGCAGGAAGTCGTCAATATCCTGAAAAAATAAGGGAACCCAGTCCCTTGCAAATACTCCCGTTCAGGGAGTATTTTTTTATCCGCCCAAGGGCAAGGGCATAGCCCTGCGATACCAGCGATCGTCAGCTTACTTCTATTCTAAACAAAAGGTGCGTGTACGTATGGATTTATTTTATATCATTTCCAATCAGCTGTTTCAATTCTTCGTCATGATGGTCTGCGGCTATATCGCCGCCCGCCGGGGAATCTTGTCCCAGCCCTCGCTGGACGTATTGTCCAAGGTCATTATCGGCATTCTGCTGCCCATCCTCATCTTCGCCAACGCCATGAACGGTACGACGCGGCAGGTTCTGTTCGACTGCTACGCCATGATCCTCCTATCTGCCGGCATATACGGCGGCCTGATCATCGTGCAGGCCGTGATGGCCCGGCTGCTGGGCCGCAGGGGAAACCTGGGCCGCATATACCAGGCCACGATGATTTACGGCAACGTAGGCTTTCTCGGCATCCCCTTATTGTCGGCAGCCTTCCCCGAACGGGGCGGCCTGTACATCGCCTTGTTCAGCATTATCGACCAGCTCGTCTTGTGGACCTACGGCATGTACCTCACGACGCCGGGCGAAAAAAAGGCCGCCTTTTCGCTGAAAAAATTTTTTAATCCGGCCTTATGCGCCATCGTCTTGGCTATCGTCCTGATCCTGGCCGGCATAGGCCTTCCCAACGTGCTGGAAACATCCCTGCTGACAGTCGGCCGGGCAGCGACGCCCTTGTCGCTCCTGTATCTGGGCGGCCTCATCTACTATACGGACTGGAGCGTCGGGGCCAAGACGAAGGACCTGTACGCAGGCATTGCGACGAAAATGCTGCTCTTTCCCGTCGCCTTCTTCCTCGTCGCCCGCAGCCTGTGCGGCGATCTGGAAATGGTCCAGGCGGCGACGCTCATCGCGGCCCTGCCGACGATGGCCGCCGTGGCCATGTTCGCCCAGTCCAACCGCAATCACGGCGACTACGCCCTGAGCATGGTCCTCCTAACGACGGTAGCCTGCCTGGGCACGATGACCGTCGTAGCCTATTTGATTTTCAACGTGCTGTAACCGATTGCCTGCAAAAAGCTCCCCATACAGACCTATCCGCAGGTCTGTATGGGGAGCTTTTGTCATCTCTAGGGGAAATCGGCCGCATGCTGGTCCTCCGCGACGAGTTGCTTCAACAGGTCGATATAGGTTTCGACTTTCCCTTGTTCGTTCAAATTCCGCTGCAGCAAATCGTCATCGGCTTTGGCGCCCTCGTCGTCGCCGTGCCCTTCTATTACATCTTCTATAAGCGCCGCGGAACGCGAGCTGCCTCTGAATAACCAAGCATACCCATAGACTATAAAGCGCAGTTCCTTCAGGAGCTGCTTTTTTTCTGTAACATCCTGGCCTTGCGTCATGATTTTTTCCGCCCGTTGGTATATAATGGACTCAACGAAAGCAGGACGGATATATACTTTCATTTCAGCGAGAGGTGATACGATGGACGTATACGGCGAATACAGAGAAAAGCTCCGCACGCCGGAGCAGGCGGTGCAAATCGTAAAAGACGGCGACTGGGTAGACTACAGCCATTGCTGCTCCTTTCCGACATCCCTGGACAAGGCCTTGGCCGGCCGGCGGGGCGAGCTCAAAGACGTCAAGGTCCGGGGCAGCGTGACCTGCCGGCCCGTACAGGTGCTGGAACAGGACCCAGATAATGAGACCTTTACCTACAACGTATGGCACTGCTCGGCCATCGACAGGAAGTACCTGGACCAGGGACGAGCCTATCATCAGCCCATGCTGTTCCGCAACTGCGGCTCCTACTACGAACGGGGATTCGCCCCCGTCGACGTGGCCATGATTACCGTAGCGCCTATGGACCGGCAGGGGAATTTCTCCTTCGGCCTGACGAACTGCTGCCAGCAGGAGGTCCTCGACGCGGCGGACCACATCATTCTGGAAGTCAATCGGGACATGCCCGTCGTGTACGGCGTAGCCAACGACCACATCCACATATCCGACGTAGACTATGTCGTCGAAAGCAACGAGCCCATCAGCGCCGCGCCGGGACGGCCGGCCAGCGAGCTGGACAAGAGGATCGCCGCCCAGATTTTCCCCTATCTCCACGACGGCATGACCTTGCAGCTGGGTATTGGCGGCATGCCCAACGCCTTAGGCGAGCTCATCGCCGAATCGGATCTGAAAGACTTAGGCATGCATGCCGAAATCATGAGCGACGGCTATTTAAAGCTCTACCAGTCGGGGAAAATTACCAATAAGAAAAAGCCCCTCCAGCGGGGAAAGGGCGTGTTTTCCGTCTGCCTGGGCTCGAAGGAGCTGTACGAGTTCCTCCATTGCAATCAAGGCATCCTGTCGGCGCCGATGTACTACGTCAACGCCGCCGAGACCATCCGCCAGCTCGACGACTTCATCTCCATCAACAGCTGCATCGCCGTCGATTTGTACGGCCAGGTCTGCGCCGAATCGGTCGGGACGCGGCAGATCAGCGGCACCGGCGGCCAGCTGGACTTCGTGACGGGCACCTATATGGCCTCTCACGGCAAGGCCTTCCTGGCCATGCCCTCCATGTACTTCGACGCCTACGGCGTCGGCCGCTCCAACATCCTGCCGAAATTTACGGACGGCGACATCATCACGACGCCGCGAACCCAGACGCCTTACGTGGCGACGGAATACGGCGCCGTCAACCTGTCGGGCCTGGCGACGTGGCAGCGGGCCGAGGCCCTCATCAGCATCGCCCACCCCGATTTCCGCGACGCCCTGATCAAGGCCGCAGAAAAGCAGCGCATCTGGCGGCGAAGCAACAAGCGATAGGCCGCGCAATTTCATATACTCCATGTACAAAGCCCTGCACGGACGAGACGGTGCAGGGCTTTCTTGCAGTTTTGATATCGTACAGTTCGGGTACCGCCTCTATTTGCATGGCAAATCCATGAAATATAGAACTAATGTCCATTCTAAGACGGCCCATTATTGACAATTTCGCATAATCCATATATTATTTACTTATAGGAACCCGAACGTGTACATGGAAATTGAATATAGAGAAACCAGCAGGGACGCCGGCAAAAGACGGCGAAGATAAGGTTTACCGCGCCATCATCCGGAAAACAGCGCGCCCTTCATATAAACGGTTAGTTTTTATATATCCCCGACTAAAGGCTGCCCAAGGCAGTTTTGGTGATAGAGAAGACCTGTAAAGGAGGAACTGGTATGGAATTGCAGAAGTTGATTTACACGGTAGAAGACGGCATCGCCGTCGTTACGATGAATTACATGAAGAACCTCAACGCCATTGACGAGCAGATGGCCGACGAGCTCATGTACGTCGTCGACAAGGCGGAACACGACCCGGACGTGCGCGTCCTGGTCATTAAAGGGGCGGAAAAGGCCTTCTCCGCCGGCGGCGACATCGGCTATTTCTACAAACTCATCCAGGCCGGCGGCGAAGTCAACATGGACGGCCTGATCAGCAAGGTCGGCAGCGTCGCCGACGGCTTGAAGAAGATGAGCAAGATCGTCATCACCTCGGTCAGCGGCGCGGCGGCCGGAGCCGGCGTCAGCCTGGCCATCGGCGGCGACTTCATGATCTGCGCCGACAATGCAAAATTTATCCTGGCCTTCGTCAACCTGGGCCTCGTCCCCGATACGGGCGCGACGTATCTCCTGACCCGCCTCATCGGCCCGAACCGCACGATGGAACTGGCCGCTACGGGCCGCCCTGTCGGCGCGGAAGAAGCCAAAGCCCTGGGCCTGGCCTATAAGGTCACGACGGTGGAAGAGCTGGACAGCGTGACCATGGCCTTTGCCAAGAAGATCGCCGCAGGGCCGCTCCTGTCGTACAAGAACATCAAAAAGCAGATATACGACGCCATGTATGTCGACTACAAGAAGTGGCTTGACGAAACGGAAGTGCCGACGCAGCGCGAATGCTCGGCGTCCATGGACTTCCAGGAAGGCTGCAAGGCCTTTATGGAAAAACGCAAAGCCATATTCCAAGGGAAATAAGCGTATAGACGCAGTGTTATAGGAGGAAAGGAGGTCATTTTGTGTTTGCAAACAAAGTAGTGACCAAAGAAGAAGCGCTGAGCAAGATTCACGACGGCCAGACGATTATGTTCGGCGACTGGCACGGCGAATTCGCCGCCGATGAAATCATCGACGGCATGCTGGAAAAGGGCGTTACGGACATCCACGCCATCGCCGTTTCGGCCGGCATGCCCGACCAGGGCGTCGGCAAGCTGATCGTGGCCAAACGGGTCAAGAGCATTATTACGACCCATATCGGCCTGAATCCCGTAGCGAAGGACCAGATGCTGGCCGGCGAGCTGGACGTCGAATTCAGCCCCCAGGGCACCTGGGCCGAACGCATCCGCTGCGGCGGCGCAGGCCTCGGCGGCTGCCTGACCCCGACGGGCCTCGGCACGGAAGTGGCCGAAGGCAAGCAGGTATTGACCATCAACGGCAAGGACTATCTCCTGGAGCTGCCCCTGCGGGCTGACGTCGCCCTGGTCAAGGCGACGAAGGCCGACAAGGCCGGCAACATTTCCTTCCGCCTGAACTCGCGGGCGACGAACAGCACCATCGCCCTGGCGGCGGATTTCGTCATCGCCGAAGTCGAAGAGCTGGTTGAAGTCGGCGAATTGGGCCCTGAAGAAATCGACGTGCCGGCACCCATCGTCGACATGGTATACGTGCGGACCGGCGAAAAACGGCCGATGTGCCCCATGTGGCAGCGGGCGAAGGCCAAGGCCGAAGCAAAGGCTAAGGCTGCGGAAGGAGGCGGAAAATAATGGCGGCATTAACTGGACGGGCGCTCATCGCATCGCGGTGCGCTAAATTCTTCAAAAACGGCGACTTTGTCAATCTGGGCATCGGCGTTCCTCTCTTGTGCGTCAACTATCTGCCTGAAGGCGTCAACCTCTGGCTGGAAGCGGAAATCGGCACCGTCGGCAGCGGCGCGACGCCGCCCTGGGACAGCGTCGACATCGACGTCATCGACGCAGGCGGCCAGCCGGCCTCCATTATCACCGGCGGCAGCGTATACGACCATGAAATGTCCTTCGCCTTCATCCGCGGCGGACACATCGATGCTACCGTACTGGGCACCCTGCAGGTCGACCAGGAAGGCAATCTGGCCAACTGGACTATCCCGGGCAAGCTCGTTCCCGGCATGGGCGGCGCCATGGATCTGTGCGCTGGCGTCAAGAAGATCATCGTAGCGACGGACCACTGCGAAAAGAGCGGCAAATCGAAGATCCTGAAAAAATGCACCCTGCCCCTGACGGGCGCGAAATGCGTCACCGACATCGTCACCGAACGGTGCTACTTTGAAGTCACGCCGGAAGGCTTAGTCCTGCGGGAACTGGCCGCAGGCTATACTGTAGACGACATCAAAGCCTGCACGGAAGCGGACTTCATCGTCCCCGACGAAATCGGCGTCATGGAATAACAGTATATAACGTATAAAACGGCAAAACGGTATGGAACGACAGCCAGCCTGCAGCGGCTGTCGTCCGTGCCGTTTTTTATTGCTTTTTTTGCACCTATTTCTCTTTTTTAGAAATATCTTTCAGCTTATTGAACAGCGTCTGCCGACTGATTGACAAAATACCGGCTACTTGATTTTTCGTATAGCCTTGCCGCAGCAGATCTTCAATGACCAAAAGTTCTACGCTGTGCTGCAGCGATTTCATATCAATATGGAAAGAGTCCTTATCAATAAAAGAATTTTCAGGCTGCTGCGGCTTGTCAAATAAGTACTGGTATGAGTTGCTGCCTCTGTCGCCCATGATGCGGTACCGCAGTGCGACGCTGCGCAGCTCACGGATGTTGCCCCACCAATTATGGTGTTCCAAAGCCTTTTGCAGTGCCGGGGATACAACGGGTTCATGACCTGTTTCTTCCAGCGTAAATTGTTTAAACAGATATACAATATCTTCCGGCCGCTCATTCAAGGAAGGCAAATTCAGAAGCAGCGTATTGAGTCGGAAATAGAGATCACGCCGGAATTTTCCAGACTTGACGGCATTTAGCATATCGGCGTTGCTGGCCGAAATAATGCGGATGTCGAGGGGGATGACGTAGTCCGAGCCAATACGCATGACTTCCTTCGATTCGAGCACGCGCAGAAGTTTGGATTGGATATTGGGCGACATGCTGTTGATTTCATCGAGAAAAATCGTGCCCCTATGGGCCAGCTCGAAGTAACCCGCCTTACCTTCCTTTCGGGCTCCCGTAAAGGAGCCGCCGACGTAGCCGAACAACTCCGATTCCAACAGCTCCGGCGGCAGGGCGGCGCAGTTTACGACGACGAAGGGGCCGCTGCGGCGCGGGCTGGCGTTGTGGATGCTCTGGGCGAAGAGTTCCTTGCCGGTGCCGCTTTCGCCCTGGATGAGGACCGGCGCGTTATATGGCGCCATGAGACGGGCTCTTTCGATGACCCGTTCCATAGAAAGGCTGTTCGTAAGAATATCTGAAAAATGATATTTTGCCGTCAGCCCCGTCTTAGCCAGTTTGTAACGGATATTTTTTTCTAAGCGCTGCAGCTCCGTCACGTCGCGGATTGTAGCAATATAGTGAGTTTTCTTGTCCAGCTGAAAGGTAGCTGAGTTTAGTACCAACGTATAAGGCGGCGATTTAAGAAGCTTTTCTTTTAAGGGAGTAAGGGGTTTCTCATCGTCCATTTTGGGAAATATGTCTCTGATATTTTTCGGCGGAGAAGATGTAATATTTAAAAACCGATACGCCTGCCGATTAATATGAGAAATTTTCCCTTTCGTGTCGTACAAAATAATGCCATCGTCGACATGCGCCAATACAGATTTCAGCAGACTTAGCTGTTGTCTGTTTTTTTCCTGAAAAGCTAATAATTCGTTGGCATATTGATACACGGACAGGACCGTCGATTCGCTGGGCCGTATGGGATAGATCGGCATAGGATAGTTTTCCGCAGCCTGTGAAAGCAGAGTACAACCGACAACAGCCTCGTCTTCTTTGATGGGAATACTATGTATCAGTTTGGATACTTCCACTTGATTTTCGTCAACGCTGTACGGCGGATAGAGTTTTAACTTTTTGCGAATTTCCGGAGGGCAGGCATTCAAGTTAAACATGAAGTGCTTGTTTAACAGTAAATGGATCTTTTTATGATGCATCGCCTGACGGATGGTATACAATGCGTCATTGGTAGAGCTATATAAGCAAAGAATCGGTACCTCTGTAATTGACGCAGCCGTTAAAATCTGATGGCTGCCGCTGACAGTAATGATGAGTTTGCTGCCTTTACGGATAAGTTCTTTGGCTTGTGAAATGACATTAGGAAAATCAATAATCGTAATATCTGTGGCAATATATGGTTTAGGGAAGCACTCATGATACATCCATAAGGTCCTCTCAATTGACTTTTTCATCGCTTCGTCGGCAATTAAAAAGCTGATTTTCTCCATAACATAGCCTCCTTGCTTTCAAGATACGATATTCGTCTCTAGTATAACAAAAAAAGCGCTTCCATGTGTAAAAAAACGTAAAAATATTTTTACATGATTTAATTGAATTTTTAGTATGATTTTTTATAAATGGCGTATTTTAGCTGTTTTTATATTCGGCATGAATATTTCATATATATTTTCACAACACGGCAAAAGGACCCTTCGCCACACATGTACTATTGAGATTATTAAATGCAAGGAGGTAATACAATGAAGAAATTACTAACCGGCGATGAAGCTGTAGCAAGAGGGCTTTATGAAGCAGGAGTATCCTTTGCTTCCGCCTACCCGGGCACGCCTAGCACCGAAATTTTGGAAAACGTGTCACTTCATGATGAAGTGTACGCAGAATGGGCTCCGAACGAAAAGGTCGCAATGGAAGCGGCCATCGGTGCGTCTATTTCCGGCGTCCGTTCCTTTGCGGCCATGAAAATGGTCGGACTCAACGTCGCCGCCGATCCTATTTACACGTTTTCATACTTAGGCATCAACGGCGGCTTCGTCTTCGTATCGGCCGACGACCCGGGCATGCATTCGTCCCAGAACGAGCAGGATAACCGCAATTACGCCAAGGCGATGAAGATCGCCATGTTCGAACCCTCCGATTCGCAGGAATGCCTCGACATGACCAAGGAAGCCTATGCAGTCAGCGAAAAATATGAAGTGCCGGTCATGCTGCGCATGACGACGCGAGTCTGCCATTCCAAGAGCCTCGTAGAAGAAGGCTCACGCCAGGACGTACCAGTTGTTCCGTACGTTAAACATCGTGAAAAGATGGACGCCGTACCGGCTGTTTCTAAGATGCGCCGATACGTAGTAGAAGAACGGGAGCAGAAGCTGAAAGAATATGCGGAAATCTGTCCCTTCAACGTAGAAGAAATGCACGATACGAAAATCGGCATTATCGCCGCCGGCGCAGCCTATACCTATGCACGGGAAGTCCTCGGCGATAAGGCATCGTACTTAAAGCTCGGCTTTACCTATCCCATGCCGATTCAAAAAATCAAAGCCTTTGCTGCTAAGGTCGACAAGCTGTATGTCGTAGAAGAATTAGATCCCTTTATGGAAGAAATCATCCATGAAGCCGGTATTTCCTGCCATGGCAAGGACGTCATTCCCAAGATCGACGAACTGAATCCCAACATCGTATCTAATGGGATTTTGAAGCAAAAACACGAGGGAATTTCCCTTTCTGATTCCTTCTTCGTTCCCCGTCCGCCGGCACTGTGCGCCGGATGCCCGCATCGCGGTTTCTTCTATGAACTGTCTAAGAGAAAAGACACGGTCATGGTCGGCGATATCGGCTGTTACGCCTTAGGCGGCGCGGCTCCGCTCAACGCCAAGGATATGGCAATCTGCATGGGCAGCGCCTTTTCCGTCGGTCACGGCCTCTGTCATGGTTTCAGCGAAGGCGGACAGAATAAGCGCGTCGTCGGCGTCATGGGCGACTCTACATTTTTCCATACAGGTATTAACGCATTGACAGAGGTCGCTTACAACGGTTCTAACACAATTTGCGTTATTTTGGATAATCGCATTACCGGCATGACAGGCCATCAGGAAAATCCTGGAACGGGCTATAACATTAAAGGCGAACCGACAACGATGATCGACGTGGAAACCGTAGTCAAAGCGTTAGGTATCAAACACGTTCGTACTGTGAATCCGCTTGATTTAAAAGCCATGAAAGAAGCCTTAGATTGGGCGTACAGCATCGAAACGGAACCTTCGGTTATCATTACGAAATGGCCCTGCGTATTGAAGAAATTCTCTAAAGAAGATAAAGAAGAATTTGACTTGGACAAGACGCCGTGCGCCGTCGACACGACGAAGTGCATCGGCTGCAAGAAGTGCCTCTCTACAGGCTGTCCGGCCCTGCGCTTTGACAGCGAGGCCAAAAAGGCGGGCATCTGGGAAGCGGACTGCGTAGGATGCACCGTATGCATGCAGGTTTGCCCGGTACAGGCAATCAGCAGAAAGGGGGACAACTAAATGTCAGACGTAAAAAGCGTATTATTTGTCGGCGTAGGCGGACAAGGAACGATATTAGCCAGTAAAATCCTCACGATTGGGTTAATTGAGCACGGATACGACGTAAAGATGTCCGAAGTCCACGGCATGAGCCAGCGCGGCGGCAGCGTAAGCACGCAGGTCCGCTTCGGCTCCAAGGTGTACTCGCCGATTATCGGCGAAGGCTCGGCGGACATTCTCGTGTCTTTCGAAGAAATGGAAGCAGCCCGTTATGCGAAATTCCTGAAAAAAGACGGCAAGGCCGTCGTCAATATGGTGCGCATCCCGTCCATGCCGATTCTTTCCGGCGACTGCCAGTATCCGGAAGGCGGCATTGACGCCCTGAAGGAACACGTGCCAGTCCTAACGCTGGACGCCACGAAAATCGCCTCTGATTTAGGCAATCCTAAGAGCGCCAACATCGTTCTTCTCGGAGCCCTGATCGGTGCCTTAGGCATGTATGATATCGATTGGAGGGGAATCATTTCCAAGACGGTAAAGAAAGATTTCGTCGATATCAATTTGAAAGCCTTTGAAGCAGGAATGGCTGCAGTATAACTAAACACGCCTGGAACATCTATCACTATATACCTTTCATTCAGGGACTGTCGCTGAGCCGGCTGGCGTCGGCTCAGCACAATTCCTTTCCACAACAGCTGTTGTCATTTATATAATTCAAGACAGTCATGGGGGGATGAAAAAAATGACAGCTGCTGCGTAAAGGAGGTGCAAGCATATGTCACAAGGTTCATTTTTAGGAAATATATTTAGTTCGTCCAGTGAAAAATATGCTGATGCCGCAGGCATGAGCATAGAAGAATGGCGCAAGGCAACAAAATTCGGCGCCATTGACGTCGGCTGGATTATCATGTGCATTGGCATGTGTCTCGGCGCCGGCATCGTATTTCTTCCTATACAAGTCGGCTTATCGGGATTAGTCGTTTTTATATTAGTGGCTATTGTTGGATACATCGTTTCGTATCAGAACCAGAAATTGTACCTTGACGTGTTGGCAGAAGCTCCTATATGCGAGGATTTTGCCGGTATTATTTCCGGATATTTGGGAAAAAACTGGGGATTTTTTCTGGGAATTCTATATTTCATCTTTACGGCCATGCTGCTTTTTCTGTACTCTACAGCAATTACAAATGACAGCGCATCTTTCCTCGTTACCTTCGGCGTTACGGAAACGCCGTTGTCGCAAAATGTGTTTTACGGCTTAGGGATCATCTGCTTCTTAGTATTAATTGCATCTCAAGGCGAAAAGCTGTTGATGAAGGTCTCCTCAGGCATGGTCTTTACAAAGGCTGCCGTTATTGCCGTATTAGGCTTGATCATGATTCCGCAATGGGATTTGGCTAACGTATTAATTCCGCCGGATTTTACGTATGTAGCCAAAAATTTTGCCGTTATGCTGCCGTTTATCGCCATGTCTATCGGCTTCTTTGTAGGCTTAGGCCCCGTAGTCATCTACTTCCGCAAGGAAACCGACAACAAAGTCGTAGCCCATTACCGCGCAAAACGGGTATTTAACACCACGTATTTATTCCTTGTCGGCCTTATCGTGTTCTTTACAATCTCCTTTAATTTGGCCCTTAATCACGATCAGGCAGTACAAGCTTATTCAGCTAATATTTCAGCACTGGCCCTAGCCGCACAAAACATGGACGGCGCTGTAGTTAAGATATTGAACCTTATACTGAATATTTTCGCAGTCGTCACGGCATACTTCGCCATGTTCCTCAGCTTCCGCGATTCCTGCGTCGGCATCGCTATGAACATCCTGCGCCGCATGATGCCGGAGGATCGAATCAACCGCACGCTTATTAAATATGGCATCAGCATATTCTGCGTAGCTATTTGCTGGGGCGTCATCGCCCTGAATGCGCCCGTATTAAAGTTCATGCCGATTCTGGGCTGTCTTATCGGGATTATTAGCTGCTTCTTGCCCGTCTATGTCGTACTCAAAGTGGACATGTTCAAAAAATACAGGGACTGGCAGCTGATTCCGATCTTTATTATTGGCGTAGTGTTGTTTATTTCCCCGTTTATCAGTATTTAATGTATTGGAATAGGAGTGATATATATGGCATCGAAAGAAATGTACGAATTAGGAGCGCAGAGTTCTGTTATCCGTGAACTGTTTACCTACGGTCAGGAACAGGCAGCCATTGTCGGCAAGGACAACGTATATGACTTCAGCATCGGCAATCCCACCGTGCCGGCTCCGGCATGTATTAAAGAGGCCATTGAAGAGATCTTAGCCACTCGTGAATCGTCGGCCATTCACGGTTATACAGCCGCATCAGGCGACGCGGCCGTTCGCGAAGGTCTGGCCGATTATATGAACGAAGTATACGGCGCTGCCGTCAAGGCCGACAGCTTCTATATGACCTGCGGCGCGGCGGCATCGCTGACGATTACCCTGAAGGCGCTGGTAGAAAGTCCGGAAGACGAAATTATCCTGATTGCGCCGTTTTTCCCGGAATATACCGTGTTCGTACAGAACGCCGGAGCCAAAAAGGTCGTATTGCCGCCAGATACGGAGCATTTCCAAATTTCCATGGACGAACTGGAAAAGGCGATAACGCCCCATACCCGCGCGATTATCGTCAACTCGCCCAATAATCCGTCCGGCGTCGTATACTCGGCAGACACCTATCAGAAGGTAGCCGACTTGCTGACGAAAAAATCGGAAGAAATCGGCCATGCCATTTACCTGATTTCGGACGAACCGTATCGTGAAATCATTTACGACGGCCTTCCCATCCTATATGTGCCTCATTTCTACAAGAACACGATTATTTGCTATTCTTACAGCAAATCGCTGTCCCTGCCGGGCGAACGCATTGGCTACATTCTCGTGCCGCCGTATGCGGCAGATGCTGATGCGGTATATAAGGCCGTATGCGGCGCTGGACGGGCTATGGGATTCGTTTGCGCTCCCCATCTGTTCCAGGACGTCATCTTGAAATGCATGGGAAAGACGTCGGATATGAACGTATATGATAAAAACCGCAAGCTCTTGTACAACGGACTGAAAGACATGGGGTACGACTGCGTATATCCCAGCGGAGCCTTTTACCTCTTCGTAAAATCGCCGGAACTGGATGCGAAAGCCTTTTCTGAAAAAGCAAAGGCGCTGAACCTGTTGATCGTACCGGCTGACAGCTTCGGCTGCCCCGGATATGTACGCGTATCATACTGCGTCGATCCAGAAATGATTAAACGTTCCTTCAGCGCGTTCAAGCAATTAATTGGACAGTATGAATAAACTCACGGAGTAGAAAGAGGTTGTCAGAATGACCGTATACCAAGAGTATGAAACAAAACTCTGTACGGCCGATCAGGCTGTACAGCTTGTCCGGGACGGAGACTGGGTAGATTTCAGTCAGACCTGCTCTTTTCCCACAGATTTGGACGCAGCGTTGGCAAAACGCCGCGGCGAAATCAAGGATGTCAAACTTCGTAACGCCATATCCATGAAGCCTGTTCAGGTAGTAGAGCAGGATCCAAATCATGAATCTTTTACGTATAATGCCTGGCATTGTTCCAGCATAGACAGAAAATATATTGATAAAGGCATGGCATACTTTTCTCCCATGATGTTTCGCAACTGCGGTTCTTACTATCGGCGCGGCCAGGCTCCTGTCGACGTAGCGATGATTACCGTCGCGCCGATGGATAAGGACGGAAACTTCTCGTTTGGTCTTACTAACTGCTGCCAAAAGGAAATGCTTGATGCAGCGGACAGAATCATCTTGGAAGTAAATAAAGAAATGCCGGTCATCTACGGTATGGCCAACGACCACATCCATATTTCGGAAGTAGACTGCGTAGTGGAAAGCACGTCTCCGATTTGTACGGTAGTCAACAGAGAGGCTAATGAAGTAGATAAAAAAATTGCCGACAATATATTTCCCTTCATTCAAGACGGCGATACGCTGCAGCTGGGAATCGGCGGGATTCCCAATGCTTTAGGCTCGTTGATTGCGCAGTCGGATTTAAAGGATTTGGGAATGCACACGGAGCTCATGAGCGACGGATATCTGGATCTGTATAAGGCAGGAAAGATTACCAATAAGCGTAAATCGCTGCAATGCGGCAAAGGTGTTTTCTCCATCTGCAACGGGTCCCGCGAACTATATCAGTTCTTAGATAAAAACTTGGATATTCTCTCAGCGCCAATGCGCTACGTCAATAATCCCGAAACGATACGCCAACTCGATTATTTTGTATCCATCAACGGATGTATAGCCATTGACTTGTTTGGGCAAGTAAGTTCCGAATCGGTCGGCACGCGGCAGATCAGCGGTACAGGGGGACAGCTCGATTTCGTCACCGGTGCGTATACGGCAGAACATGGTCGCTCCTTCCTGGCAATGCCGTCATCGCGAGTAGATAAAAACGGCGTACGTCACTCCAATGTCGTCCCTAAATTTACGGGCGGCGAAATCATTACGACGCCACGTGCGCAGACCATGTATATTGTCACCGAATATGGCGCCGTTAACTTAGCGGGATTGACGACGTGGCAGCGCGCTGAGAAAATTATCAATATCACTCATCCCGATTTTAGAGAAGAGCTGATAAAAGAAGCAGACGCACAGCACATTTGGCGACGCAGCAACAAAGTATAACGTTTGAAAGTATCCCTCAGGTCTTCTTTTGTACTTGCCAAATCTGTGTCATTCTCTTCTTTTGCACTTGCCGGAGCTGCGTAGTTCTGGCAAGTGTTTTTTTATATATTTTCAAATACTTTGTGCGAATTGATGAATAAATGGTTATATAACGAGGAGAACATATGGAAAACAATATTTTAAAAAAGCAAAAGCAGCTTCGGTGGTATTATCTTGGTTTCAGCGTATTAATTCTATTATGTCTTGGATTAATTTACGCTTGGTCCGTTTTCCGCGTACCACTAGAACAAGAATTTGGCTGGACCAAGGCGGAAACGTCTGTTACTTTTTCAATTTCCATGATGATGTTTTGTCTGGGAGGAGTCGTTTCCGGAATCTTAACAGAGCGTAAAAGCGTTCGGATTACGTTGATGGCCTGCGCCGTTTGTTTAGCTTTAGGATTTGGCCTGGCTTCACAGATTACGTCTCTTTGGGGAATATACGCAACATATGGCGTTCTTAGCGGATTTGGCGTAGGGTTAGGATATAATAGTACGATTAGCACGGCAGTAAAATGGTTTCCTGATAAGACAGGCCTTGTATCCGGCATATCTCTCATGGGATTTGGATTTGGGGCAATGCTCCTGGGAACGGTAGCAGCCGCTCTCATTAACGATTTAGGCTGGCGGACGACGTTCTTGCTCATTGCCGGCGTATTGGGAATCATTGTTTTGTTAGGTTCCCTTGTGCTGCGGTCTCCTTCTTCGGCGTTCCTGCAGCATTTGAGCGGAAATCTGAAAGGCAAAAAGCAAACGGTAGAAGAACTGCCGACATCCTGCATGATACGAAAACGTAATTTTTGGCTTTATTTCGCCTGGGCAGCGGCGTTGAGCGCTGCCGGCCTGGCTGTTATCAATATTTCAACAGGCTATGCATCCGAATTTGTAGGCGGGAATTTGGCGGAAGCGGCAGCTGTTGCCGGCATTGTATCAATTGCTAACGGCATAGGACGTGTTGTTTTCGGACAATTCTTTGATAGCAAAGGATACAGGATGACGATGATAGTCGTTACGCTTCTAAGTCTAATTGCCAGTTTGTCCTTTGTAGCTGCCGACATGACGAGAAATATGCAAATCCTCGTAGTTTCTTTTGTGATTATCGGGCTTATGTACGGCGGCGTAACGCCGACGAATTCTGCGTATACGGCCTACTTTTTCGGACAAAAGCATTATGCGCTGAATTTCAGCGTTACAAATTTAAATTTAATCGTCGCCTCCTATGCCGGCCCCCTCTGCGCCAGCGGAGAGCCGATGACGGCCTTTATCATTATGATCGGTTTATCTATACTGGCGTTTATCTTTATGCTGGGAATTCGCAGACCGCAGGCATGATTAGATAGCAATAAAAGGAATCGGCAGCGTATAATACATGCAGATATCATAAAATAGGGGGAAGGTATGATGAATTTTAAGGTTGAACCGAAAATTTTTGAATGTTTGCCGACCTTATACATTGGCGTTGTTGCAGCCAGAAACGTGCACAACGAAGCGGTATATCCGCAAATAGAAAGGCTGTTAACGCAGTCTGTCTCTGCAGCGCGGCGACGATTTGCTAATATACCTGTCAAGACCGCACCGGAAATCGTACCGTATCGCAAGGCATTCCGCAAACTCGGACTGAATCCAAATCGTTTTCCGTGTTCTGTAGAAGCCATGTTTTCCCGCATCAGCAAGGGCAAAGACCTGCCGCATATTAACCCGCTTGTCGATCTAAACAACTCCTTGTCGCTAAAATATGTCCTCCCTATGGGGACGCACGATATATCCAGTTCAGCCGAAGATATTGAAATGCGGTATGCTGTCGAAGGCGATACCTTTATTCCCTTTGGAAGTACTCAGTCAGAGGCAGTTGACGCAGGAGAAGTCGTATACGCCGTAGGGCATGAAGTACGGACGCGGCGCTGGACATGGCGGCAGAGCGAACAAGGGAAAATAGCCCAAAATACGAAATGCATTTTCTTTCCCATAGACGGTTTTACCGATGTGAATAAAACGGAAGTTGACTGCGCACAGCAAGAGCTTGCCCAGATTCTTAGGGAGATGTTTTGTTGTCCCGTCGTCACAGGATTTATCGACAAAGACCATTTAATATGTCCTTTGGAATAATAGCTTCATGACAACCGCCTTTTTCCTGGATCTTTATCAACTATTAGAGCAACATATCCCATTTCGGAGTCTCATATCTTCTTTTCCAAGCAGTTCTATCGTGTCATAAACCGCTTGGAAGGTGAAAAAGCGGCCTCGCAATAATCGCGCGTCCGCTTTTTCTTTTTCCCTTTCTATCCTTTCATCTATTCAGCCAGACCTCTCTTCGGTATCTTGACATATACCCTTACTGGGTATATTATGTTTATATACCGGTATGGGGTATATCATCTCTGCGCATATGTCAGGAGGGATACATATGGATTTAACGAACGATACGAGCTGCTGCGGGGGCATGAAGCTGAAGCACCGCGACGAGAAGGAATATAAACGACTGATTTCCCGGTTAAACCGGATTGAAGGGCAGGTACGGGGCATCAAGCGCATGGTAGAGACGGACCGCTACTGCATCGATATCCTGATGCAGGTCACGGCCATCCAGTCGGCCCTGAATTCCTTCAATAAGGAACTCCTCGGCCAGCACATCAAGACCTGCGTCGTCCACGATATCCGCGAGGGGAAGGACGACGTCGTCGACGAGCTCGTCTGTACCCTGCAAAAATTGATGAAGTAAGGGAGTGATTGCATGAAGCATGAAACATACCAGGTAACGGGCATGTCCTGCTCGGCCTGCTCGGCCCGCGTCGAAAAAGCCGTCTCCAAGCTGGAGGGCATAGAAAAGGCCAGCGTCAATTTGCTGACCAACAGCATGCAGGTCGATTACGACGAAACGGTCCTTACGAGCCAGGCGATTATCGACGCCGTCGTCGACGCCGGATACGGCGCATCCCTAGCCGGCGGGCAGTCCGCCACTAAGGGCGCCTCGTCTCCGGCAAGTCCGGCCAATACGGCCGAGCAGGAAGTCAGGCAGATGAAGCGGCGCCTCCTGTGGTCCATCGTCTTTCTCATTCCTACAGTCTACATCGCCATGCACCACATGCTGGCCGCTCATCTGGGCATTCCCGTCCCGTCAGCTATATCAGCAGTATTCGACAGCCCGGAAAATGCCATTTCCTTCGCCTTCGCACAGTTCCTGCTCATCCTGCCGATCATGTATTTGAACCGCAAGTACTACATCAACGGCTTTTCCAACCTGCTTCGCGGCGCGCCCAACATGGACAGCCTCGTCGGCATGGGCTCCATGGCCTCGGCGGCCTTCGGGGCCTTCGCCATCTTCCGCATGGGCTGGGGCATGGGCCACGGCGACTGGGCCTTGGTACAGACCTATAGCGCCAACCTGTACTTCGAGTCGGCCGGCATGATCGTCACCCTCATCACCGTAGGCAAGTATCTGGAAACGAGGGCCAAGGGCAAGACCAGCGCGGCCATTGAAAAGCTCATGAAGTTAGCGCCTAAGGAGGCGACGGTCCTGCGCGGCGGCGTCGAAACGGTCATTCTCGTCGAAGACTTAGCCGTCGGCGATGAAATCGTCGTCCGCCCGGGAGAGCGCATTCCTGCCGACGGCATCGTCTCTCAGGGTACGACGAGCATCGACGAATCGGCTATTACGGGCGAAAGCATTCCCGTTGAAAAGCAGGTCGGCGACAAGGTCACATCGGCGACGATCAATACGTCAGGCTACATTCACGTCACGGCCCAACGGGTCGGCGACGATACGACGATCAGCCAGATCATCCGCCTCGTCGATGAAGCCAGCGCCAGCAAAGCGCCTATCGCCAAAATCGCCGACGCCGTCGCCGGTATCTTCGTCCCGGCTGTCATCACATTGGCCGTCGCCGCTACGGCCCTATGGTATTTCGCCATGGGAGCCGATTTGGAATTCGCCTTTTCCATCGGCATTTCCATCTTGGTCATTTCCTGCCCCTGCGCCTTAGGGCTGGCAACGCCTGTCGCCATCATGGTCGGCACGGGGAAGGGCGCGGAAAACGGCATCCTCATCAAGTCCGGCGAAGCCCTGGAACGGGCCCATGCCGTCGATACCGTCGTCATGGACAAGACCGGCACCATTACGGAAGGAAAGCCCCGCGTCACCGATGTACAGGCCCTGACCTGCAGCGAAACGGAGCTCCTCGCCCTGGCTGCCGGCATGGAGCAGGGGAGCGAACATCCCCTGGCCGAAGCCATCGTAGCCTGCGGAAAAGAAAGGGGCATCGCGCCGAAGGCCGTATCTGATTTCCGGGCCGTCTTCGGAAAGGGCGTCATCGCCTCCGCCGATGGGAAAACCTATTACGCTGGCAACGCCGCCCTCATGGCAGAACAGGGCATCGACGTCAGCAGCTATGCAGACCGTCTCGACGCCTTAGCCGATCAGGGCAAGACGCCCCTCATATTCGCCGATAACAGCGGCGTCATCGGCATCATCGCCGTCGCCGACGTAGAAAAAGCCACCAGCGCCGAAGCCATTTCCCGCTTTGCCGCTATGGGCATCGACGTGGTCATGCTGACTGGCGACAACGCCCGCACGGCCGAAGCCATCCGCAAGCGCTTGGGCATTCCCAAGGTCATCGCCGGCGTCCTGCCTCAGGATAAGGAACGGCACATCGCCGAGCTGCAGGCCCAGGGGCGCACCGTCGCTATGATCGGCGACGGCGTCAACGACGCGCCGGCCCTGGCTAAAGCCGACGTAGGCATCGCCATCGGCGCCGGGACCGACGTCGCCATCGAAAGCGCCGACGCCGTCCTCATGCGCAGCGACCTCCTCGACGCCGTCAGCGCCGTCCGCCTCAGCAAGGCCGTCATCAAAAACATCAAAGAAAACCTGTTCTGGGCCTTCTTCTACAACGTCATCGCCATTCCGTTGGCAGCCGGCCTGTTTTACCCGGCCTACGGCCTCAAGCTGAACCCCATGATCGGGGCGGCGGCCATGAGCCTGAGCAGCGTCTGCGTCGTCCTAAACGCCCTGCGCCTGCGCTTCTTTAAGCCCAACCATTCTGCTGGAACTGTTTCACGTGAAACATCACATGAAACTCCCAATACACCTATATCTGAACAGAAGGAAGGAGAACCTGCTATGAAAACAACATTACACATCGAAGGCATGATGTGCCAGCACTGCCAGAAACACGTTCACGACGCCTTAGCCGCCATGGACGGCGTAACGGACGTAACCGTCAACCTGGAAGGCAAGACGGCCGACGTCACGGCGACGAAGGACATTACGACGGACGAATTCGCCAAAGTCATTACCGACGCCGGATACGAACTGGTAAAATAAGAGGCTCCCAACAAAACGGGACTGCCGATGAAGGATTAGCTTTCTTCATCGGCAGTCCCGTTTTTATGTCTCAACTCCAATGCCGTACATATCGACAAGCCCGCAAACGCCCAATATACGGCAGATTTCCGCAGGCAGAAGATAGGCTGTTATCGTCTTTTAAATCATATAACACAACACAGGGACATACGTTTCACGTGAAACAGTATGTCCCTGTGTTAATATATCAATAGATTTTTTATGATAAAGGCCAGACGGCCCGACGCTCCCGGAAGAGAAGGGGAGGCCTTTACAGAATATATTCAAACAAATCGAATTCGGTCCATCCCGTATCTTCATAAAACATGCGGGCCGTCCGGCAGTAAGCAAATCCAACCTTTCGATAGGCCCGCTCTGCCGGAACATTTCCCTTCAGCACATCGAGGCGAATCGTCTTCATCCCCGTTTCCCGTCCCAGCCGGATGGCATATTGCGTCATCACCTTGGCTATGCCCCGGCCGGCAAAGGACGGGCGCACGCCTAAGGCGTGGACGACGAGAAGCTCGTCGTCCGACGCGTCGACAGACCACGGCGCGCCGTCATAGCTTTCGTTGTATTCGTGGTTGACGACCATCGCCGCCGCAAGATGTCCTTTGATTTCGCCGACGTAGAGCTCGCCCTTATCCAGTGACGCCCGCAGAAAGTCCTGCGACGGGTACACGTCCCGTTCCCATCCCGGCTTAAATTCGGCGTCCTTCATTTCGTCGATCACAGCGTAATAAAAATCCCGCACTGCCGCAAATTCCGCCGTACTGGCTCTGCGAATCTGTAGCATAAAACTTCCTCCTGCCGTATTGTCATAGCCTATTGTTCCCGCATGCCGCCGTTTCAGCCCAAAGGGAGATACATGTAAAAGGTCGTGCCCTTGCCGACTTCGCTTTCTACTTCAAGCAGGCCGCCGTGGCTGACGACGAACTGCTTCGCCAGAGCCAGCCCGATGCCGCTGCCGCCGCTCTTGCGGCTCCGCGATTTTTCGCCGCGGTAGAAATATTGGAAAATATGGGGCAGGTCTTCAGGAGAAATGCCATTTCCCGTATCGGCAATAGAGACTAGAACGTACTCTTTTCCTTCCTTGACGGCCCGCTCCGTAGTTACGGCTATCGTATCGCCCCGGTTGATATAGCGGATAGCGTTATTCAAAATATTGTAGACGACTTGGTTGATCCGGTCCACGTCGATGGACACGCTCGGCAGCTCAGGACATAGGTGCAGCCGGACGGTCAATTCTTTTTCGTCGCACAGGGGCTGGAGCATGCTGACGGCCCGTTCCAGCAGTATGTTTATATCGGCCCGTTCCTTGTGGAGGACGAGCTTGTCGATTTCCGCTAAAGACAAATCGTTCAAATCCTGTACCAATCGCCCCAGCCGCAGGACTTCGTCTTCCATGGACAAAAACATCTTTTTGTTGGCCGGAATGACGTCGTCGATCATGCCTTCCAAGTTTCCCTGGATAATCGCCAAGGGCGTCCGCAGCTCGTGGGCTACGCTGGCAAAGAGGTGGCGGCGCATGGTTTCGTTTTGCTCCAGCTCCGTCGACATGTCGTTGAAGGTCTTGGCCAGGATGCCCACTTCGTCCATCCGTTCTACAGGTACGGTCTGCCCGAATTTCCCTTCCTGTACGGAACGCACGGCCTCAGTCAGGGAGAGAAGGGGACGGACGAGCTTCTGCACGACGATGTAGCTGACGCCGACGCTGATGACCGTCATGCCCAGGCCGACCCACAGGAGGGAGCGATGGATGGACTCGACGTACTGCAGCTCCGCTGCGCCGCGCATCATGTGATGCCCCATGCCCATTCCCATGCCGCGGCGGGGAGCCATCTGCAGGTATTGGGTGAAATGCGTATCCATCTGGCTGTTTACCAAAAAGAGGATGACGGCAATCGTCACGGCCAGCAGGACGAATACCATCGCCGTCAGGCGGAATACTAAGCTGTCCGTCCGTTTCATAGGCCGCCTCCGGAAAACTTATAACCGATGCCGTATACGGTCAGAATATATGTCGGCTTGGCCGGCTCCGGCTCTATTTTTTTGCGCAGGTTGCGGACGTGCGTATCGATGGTCCGCTCATAGCCTTCAAAGCCGTAGCCGCCCTGGGCCTTTTCCATGATCTGCATGCGGCTGAACACCCGGTCCGGAGAAGAGGCCAGGGCGTCGAGGATGTTGAACTCCGTCGGCGTCAGCACGATGGGCTCGCCGCTGCGGAACACGGTGAACTTGTCCCTGTCGATGAGCAAATCCCTGACAGCGTAGCGAGACGAGCTCTGAATGACTTCGCCCCGGGCCCGGCGCAGCAGGCTGTGGACGCGGGCGATGAGTTCCTTGACGTTGAAGGGCTTCGTCACGTAATCGTCGGCGCCGATATTCAGCCCCACGAGGCGGTCCAGCTCGTCGTCCTTGGCCGTCAAGAAGATGATGGGGACGTCGCTGAACTGGCGGACGCGGCGGCAGACTTCAAAGCCGTCCATGACGGGCAGCATCAAATCCAGCACCATAATCTGCGGCTCGTGCCGCCGTACCATCGAGACGGCCGTCATGCCGTCATTGGCAATATATACCAGGCATTGCTCTTGCTCGAAGTAGGAGCGCAGCAGGGCGCACAATTTCTCGTCATCGTCGACGATGAGGATAGAGTAGGGGACCATAGGATACACCTCCGTAATGTGTCTATGCAGTCAACTATGTTTCACGTGAAACAACGATACTATTTTCCGCCGCCGTGGAGAAATTCGTCGGCGTAGGGCAGGGTGTCCTTGCCCATCATGTGCTTTTCCGTCCCGGCCTCGACGGCCCGGCGATAGTAGTCGCACTTGTGATTGATGACTTCCAGCGATTTCTGCAGCTCGGCGATCTGCTGCTCTACAGCTTCCTTGCGGCGGACAAATAAGTCGTACCGCTCCTTCAAAGAGCTGTCGCCTTCCTGCACCCATTGGGAAAACTGCTTCATCTCGCTGATAGACATGCCCGTCGCTTTCAGGCACTGCAGCACCTGCAGCATAGCTAAATCGACGTCGGAAAAGGCCCGATAGCCCGACTCGCGCCGTTCCAAAAAGGGGAGCAGCCCTTCCTTATCGTAGTAGCGCAGCGTCGTCGCCGGGATATGGGTCATCTTCGCCACCTGCTGAATCGTATACATAGGAAAACCTCCTTAGAGAAGCCTGAGTAAAAATTTCTCAAAATTTTCGAAACGTAAGATTGACTTTAAAGCTAACTTTAATGATATAGTAAGGCTGACCAAACGTCAAGACATTCCGCCAATTTATATACTGTACGATGAAGGAGAGTGCATGATGATGAAATCTCGTATGATGAAAGCAGCCGTCCTCACAGGACCGCGCCAAGTAGTCGTTAAAGAAGTCGCCGTACCGGACGTGCATCCCGGTGAAATCGAAATCGCCGTATCGTCCTGCGGCGTCGTCACCGATCCCGGCGACACCCACGCCTGCGTTCAGACAGACGGCGGCACCTTAGATTATCGGGGATTTAACATCGCAACGGAAATCATGTTAGATTTGGCCGAAGAAATCACGGGGAAAAGGGCGCTGCCGGGATTTTCGCCGGCCGTACTGCGCGACGAAGACGTGTCCTGCTATTTACGGCCCCTCCATGACCTCGTCCTAAACGGCTCCCTGGAATTTGGAAAAGAAGAAAGCCTCCTCTTCATGCTGTCCCTGCTCATGCGGCGCTGCGGACAGCCCTTTGAAGACTGTATTCCCGAATGCCGGGAGGAAATCGAGCGGGCCTGCGCATTTATGGAGGAACACGTTGCAGAACGCATCTCCTTGGACCAAATATGCCGCGAGGCTGGCTTGAGCAAATCTACCTTACTGCGGGCCTTCGCCAAATCAAAGGGCGTCGCGCCGTACTGCTATTTGGAAAGCCTCCGCATTGGCAGGGCAAAAAAATTGCTGGAACAAGGCATGTCTCCCATGGAAGCGGCCCTGAAGACAGGCTTTTCCGACCAAAGCCATTTCACCAATTACTTTGCCCGCTTCATCGGCTTAACGCCCGGCGCCTATCGGGACATCTTTTTAAAGAATGACGAGGCAGGCGGGGGAGGGCAGGATTCTCCATAGAAGCAGGCCCTTTTCCCATAGGACTCGCAGCAGCGAAGCGTTCCAATAAAAAACGTGTGAGAAATGAGGTTGAAAGTAATGAACGTACAAGATGAAAAATGCGTCATAGTACTCGACGAACGATTGCCCTTGGGGATCATCGCAAATACAGCGGCGATTCTGGGGATTACCTTAGGAAAGGCCATGCCGGAAGTCGTCGGCGCCGACATCACCGACAAAACAGGCCGGGAGCACGCCGGCATTATCCAATTTCCCGTCCCCATTTTAAAGGGCGATACGGAAAGCATAAAGGTCCTCCGCGAAAGGCTGTATGAGCCGGAGTTTTCCGACGTGACAGTCGTCGACTTTTCCGATTTGGCCCAAGGCTGCAAGACCTACGACGAATTCGCAGGAAAGATGAAGGCCGCAGCGGAAGCAGATCTGAACTACTTCGGAATCGCCATGTGCGGGGCAAAAAAGAAAATAAACAAATTGACGGGACAGATGCCCCTGCTGCGATAGACCGGCCCATAGGCAGGAGCGTATCCCTTCATTGCGCCATAAAAAGCTCTCCCTCCGCATCGTCGTATTTGCGGACGGAGAGCGTTGTATCGTCGCAGGGAAAACTACGTCATGTTTCACGTGAAACACAACGCCTTCCATCGCATTACAGATAATCGCATCGTTGACATTGCGTCATTTTATGCTCCGTATCTTCTTTGTAAAAGACGCCGGCCCAATGGCAGATACTCTGCAAAATAGGGACGACGGACCGGCCTTTCTCTGTCAGCGAATATTCGACTCTGGGCGGAATTTCATCATAGGATTTACGGAGTACCATCTCGTCGGCTATGAGCTCCTTCAACGTCGAAGCCAGCACGGCGTCGGTAATATTGCTCATTTCCTTGCGCAGCTCGCCGTACCGCAGCGTTTCCATAGCCGCCAGCACGCAGATGATCCGCGATTTCCACTTGCCGCCGAATACGTCCAAACCGTATTCCAGGGGGCAGCGGATATCGGGCTGTAATTTTTTCTGATACATAGGCGACACTTCCTTTTTTCTTTTATTGTACCATGCCGGTTCATTATGGTTAAGCAGCTATGAAATGTACGAGCCTTTTTCCTGCAGCCGGACAGCCTTCTTATGGCACACGGCGGCGCACGCGCCGCATCCGATGCAGGCATCCTGCCGTACTGCGCAAATCCATCCCGGCATCATGCGAATTGCCCCGACGGGACATAGGCCTATGCAGGCTCCGCAGCCGACGCAGACTGTTTGGTCAATATACGCCGTATACATCTTCATCTCTCCTTACGCCGCTCTTCCTTATAAAAGGAGCCCGAAAACAAAGACATGTCTTCAGGCTCGCCGTATCATACTCATGCAGCTAAAGGTATCGCCGCGTACCGTTATTTTTCCTTTAGTTTATAATACTTTCTTATTGTCTGCGCCGGGCGTCGTCACGATAACCTGTTCCGTAGAAATAATTAAAGCGCCTTTAGCTGTCGCCGCGCCGTTGAACATCGCTTCGACCATGTTCTTAAACGTATCGACGACAGGGCCTTCCGTCACGTATTCGGCGACGCCTTTAATCTGATACCCTTCCAGGCTTTGCCCGTCATATACGGAAATCGCGATTTTGCCGCCGTTGGCCTTGATATTGCGCAGCGTCGTTTCTAAAAATACGTCGCCGACGACCAATTTGCCATCTTCCGTCACGTCTTTAAAGGCGACGGGCACGACGTTCGGTTCGCCGTCCGCGCAGGTAGCCAAATCCCAAATGCCCGACTTCAATAACGCTATAACCTGTTCATTCATCATGATGCATACCTCCCATGCAATGCCTCTTAATTGATTTTGTCTGAACTCATTATAAAAAATTAACTCGCAGCGAACAATATATTAGCAAATTTATAAGTCACTCATAAATTTATGAGCGGCAGCAAAAACAAGCTCCCTCCAGCGGTATGATCGCCAAAGGGAGCTTGTTCGTTATTGCTGAGTCACTGTCTGGGCGTCGTTCTGATGGCAGTAGCCGCGGTGGTGGTGATGACCCCGGCCCTGGCCGCGTCCCCGGCCGTCGCCGTAGGGGCAGTCCTGATGATAGGGGCAGGTATACTGGCTCTGGCTCTGATTCGTCTGAGCCGTATCTGCCGTGCCGTCGGCGGCAAAGGCTGCCGTACAGCCGACTAAGGCGACGACTGCCAAGATATACCGGAATTTTTTAGCCATAATGATCGTTTTCATACTATACCTCCTATGCTGAAATCCATTGTATGATGTGTTCCTGATTACAAGTACAGTATATAAGAGGCCTGTGAACAAAGAATGGAGAAGTTATGAAGAAAGTATGAAGATTTTCATCATCCGAAAGGGCGGGCAAGAATAGACAAAAAAAGCTTTCTCTCCTCATCTGCAATGGATAAGGAGAGAAAGCTTTTTACGCTCCTGCGCCAGCGCTACCAGCCGCAGCCGTGATGATGACCGTGGCCGGAGCCGTCGTGGCAGTAAGAATAGGCGTCAGGGCTGACCTGAACGAAAGCAGCCTGTCCGTCGGCGGCAAAGGCCGCCGTACAGCCGGCGAAGGCCATGACGGCCAGGGCGACGCGCAGCTTTTTAGCCAAAAAGAGTTTCATAGGTACGCCTCCTTGCAATACGTGAGTTATGTAAAAGAAAGTATATCTGTCCTTCAGTACATCTATAGTATACTGCTTGCCTATGAAAAAGTCATGAAGAAATTGTCAAGAAAATGTGAAGACAGAAGAGGGAGGCGTTGTTTCACGTGAAACAATGGGCTTGTCCTAATGGGTCTGGCCGTGATGTTCTGCGCAGCGCACTTCGCGGACGGCATTCTGCCCGTCGACCATGACGACAGTCGGCACGTAGGACCGGGCTTCGTCCTCGGTCATAAAGGCGTAGGCCATGATGATGACCACGTCGCCGGGCTGGACGCAGCGGGCCGCCGCGCCGTTTAGGCAGATGACGCCGGAGTTCTTCGGCCCGGGAATGACGTACGTTTCCAGGCGGGCGCCGTTGTTGTTGTCGACGACCTGGACTCGTTCGTTCGGCAGGATATGGGCCGCTTCCATCAGGGCTTCGTCGATGGTAATGCTTCCCATGTATTGCAGGTTGGCTTCCGTAACGGTAGCGCAGTGGATTTTAGATTTCAGTAAATTCAGTATCATTTTGCGGCATCTCCTAAAATAATGTTGTCGATTAAGCGGGTCTTGCCGATGCGGACGGCGATGGCCAGCAGGCACGGTTCATTCACTGTTTCCACAGGCAGGAGGGCTGGGAAGGAAAACAGGTCTACGTAGTCGATGACGGCCATGGGCTCGCTCTGGATTTCTTTCGTGACGATGGCTTTCAAGGCTTCGGCATTCGTTTCGCCGCCGTTGTAAGCGGCTTTAGCCTTTCTCAGGCTGCGCGACAGGACCAGGGCCGCTTCCTTTTCCGCCGGCGAGAGGTAGGCGTTGCGGGAGCTGCGGGCCAGGCCGCTGTCTTCGCGGACGATGGGCACCATGTTGATGTGGACGGGAATATTCAAATCGTCGACGAAGCGGCGGACGACGACGACCTGCTGGGCGTCTTTCTGGCCGAAAAAGGCTTCGTCAGCCCGGGTAATATTCATGAGCTTCGTGACGACCGTCGCCACGCCGCGGAAGTGGATGGGACGCTGAGCACCGCACAGCTTATGAGTAATGTCGCCGTCTACGTTGACGTAAGTGCAGTACCCTTCAGGATACATTTCAGCCGGTTCGGGATGGAACACGGCGTCGACGCCGACGCTTTCCAGCTTGCGGCAGTCTTCTTCAAAGCGGCGCGGATAGGCGTCGAAATCTTCGTTCGGCCCGAACTGGGTCGGGTTGACGAAGACCGAGGCGACGACAACATCGCACTTTTCCTTCGCCGCCCGCATGAGCGTCAGGTGGCCTTCGTGCAAGGCTCCCATCGTCGGAACCAAGCCGATGCATTTTCCTTCTTTTTTTAACGCGGCCGCAAAGGCCTGCATGTCTGATACTGTCGTAAAAATTTTCATGATAGAGATGCTCCTTTATGCCAAGTGAATTGATTCTACATTCTTTACGTCTACGTTTTTCCGTTCGTCCCTACGGGCGAAGTAGTTCGCTACGATGGAGCCGGAAATATTGTGCCATACGCTGAAAATCGCGCCGGGAATGGCCGCGGCCGGACTAAAATACAGGACGGCCAGAGAGGCGGCCATGCCGGAATTCTGCATGCCCACTTCGATGGACACGGTGCGGGCCTTTTTGGAATCCAGGCGGAACAGGCGGGCCATGCCGTATCCCAGGACCAGGCCGAAGGCGTTGTGCAGCACGACGATAGCCGCCATGAGCAGGCCGACGTCCAGCAGGCTTTCAGCCCCCAGGGCCACGACGCCGCCGACGAGCAGGACGATGGTGACGACCGATACGACGGGCATGACGGGCAGTATCTTTTCTACGGTCCGTTCAAAGAAATGGTGCGCCGTCAGTCCCAACAGCAAGGGCAGGAGGACCATCTGGGCAATGGAAATCATCATGGCCGTAAAGGACACTTCGATCCACGAGCCGGCCAGAAGCCAGGTCAGGGTAGGTGTGACGACTGGCGCCAGGAGGGTCGTCGCCATGGTCATGGAAACGGACAGGGCTACGTCGCCCTTGGCCAGGTAGGAAATGACGTTAGACGCCGTGCCGCCCGGACAAGTTCCCACTAGGACGACGCCGATAGCCAGCTCCGGCGGCAGGGCAAAGAGCCAGACCAGAAACCAGGCCGCCAGGGGCATGATGAGAAACTGGGCCACGACGCCCAGCAGGACCTCCCAGGGCCGCTGCAGAACCCGCTTAAAATCCTGAAAGGTGAGAGTCATGCCCATGCCGAACATGACGACGCCCAGCAGCCAGCCCACGTAAGGGCCGACCCAGGTCAGAGTCTGAGGCCGCACGGCCCCGACGACGCCTATGAGAAGGACGAAGAGAGCCATGTTGTTCACTAAAAAGCCGCAACATTTTTTCAAGGTATCAACCTCCTAATAAAATAGTTGGGGCAAAAGAAAAACGCCTTCCGGCGTAGACCGAAAGGCGCACATACACAAGTGCTACAACCAGCGCGCAGAGACACGAACGCAGCAATCCCCTGCACGCCTGAGTATGATGAGTGACCCTTTCTGTCTCGGTCCGTTACGATCCAAGCAGATGCACGTACATCGCGCAAATATAATGATCCGAAAAAGTATAACTCACAAAGGTGATGTCATCTTTTGCCTTGCCCGTATCTTACCACATCGGGCTGAAAGAAACAAGAGCAAATTTTCACAAACTTTTTCCCAAGGCGAAAAGGGCAAGACCTCTTCGTCGGCCATACCGCAGCGGCATATACAACGATACGTGTTGTGCTATCGAAAAAACGAATTGACAAGACCGGCCTCGTACTGTTAAAATAAGCTGTTATTTGTCGCAGCAAGTTGAAATACATTACCACTACCGGCGGCAATACTTTCTTTATCTGTATGCACATATGTTGTATAAATTAAACGCCGATGCGCGACGATTCCGCGGGCCGTTCTCACTGCCAGGGCAGGGGACGGGCCGGTTTCGCTGCCGTCAGGGTTCACAAAAGAGGAGACCTCCCTATGCTTATTGAAATCGCAAAAGCCGTATTGTTCGGCATCGTCCAGGGCATTACGGAATGGCTACCCATTAGCAGCACAGGCCATATGATCCTGTTGAACGAATTCGTGACCATGAACATGTCGGAAAAATTCATGGAAATGTTTTTCGTCGTCGTCCAGCTCGGCGCGATATTGGCGGTACTCGTCCTGTTCGGCGACAAGCTCCTGCCCTTTACCCTTCGCGGCGGCTTCGGCCTCAAGGCCGAAGCCCTGGCCTTATGGCCGAAGATCGTCGTAGCCAGCATTCCTGCCGGCGTCGTCGGCCTGCTGTGGGGCAACGAGCTGAACTCTTTGTTTTTCACTTATCCCGTAGTCATCGTCATGCTGGCCTTGTTCGGCGTCCTGTTTATCGTCGTGGAAAACAGGAACAAAGGCAAAGCCCCCGTCGTCGAAACGACGGCCGACCTGACCTACAAGGCCGCCCTGTGGATCGGCTGTTTCCAGCTCATCGCCGCCGTATTTCCCGGGACGTCCCGTTCGGGCTCGACGATTATCGGCGCCCTCATGATCGGCGTATCCCGCGTCGCCGCAGCAGAGTTCACCTTTCTTCTGGCCGTGCCGATTATGATAGGGGCCAGCGCCGTCAAGCTGCTGGATTTCGGCCTCCATTTCACGGCTACGGAGGGAGCCGTCCTCCTGACCGGCATGATCGTCGCCTTTGTCGTATCCGTCCTGGCCATCCGCTTCCTCATGTCCTTCATCAAGACCAACGACTTCAAGGTCTTCGGCTGGTACCGGATTATCCTGGCCGCCGTAGCCTCCTTATATTTCTTTATCTTCCAGTAACGAGCCCGGGCTCCTGCAGGCGTTTCCGCAGGGGCCCGATTTTATTTGCCAAAAAATAGATTTATCTATTCAAGTATGAACGCATCTTTTGAGACAAACGTTTAACTTCTTAGAAAACATATTAAATATTGAGATAAAGGACAAAGGCTATGCAAAATTTATTGGAAAACTGCGGATATTTTCTTCTTTTTTCAATAAACTACCTTGTATTTTTCTCCGTTTTGGAATACAATAATAACATCTTATGTTACTGTTGTTGCATTGTACGGAACTACAGTTGCGATAAACAGCTTTTCTGAAGGGGATGAATGGAAAATGTCTATTCAGTTGTGTATTGTCATTTTATATATCGTCTTATTATTCGCCATTTCATTTTACGTCAAACGGCGGGCCAGCAAAAACCCGACGGAATACTTGTTTGCCGGACGGCGCTTCTCTACGGGCCTCGTCGCCGTCAGCATCACCGGCATGGCCGTCGGCGCCGCGTCGACAGTCGGCGTAGCTGAAAGCGCCACGACCATCGGCCTGGCAGCGGGCTGGTACAACGCCGCCTGGGCCATCGGCGCCGTCATCATGGGCTTCGTCGCCGCCGGCAAGTACAGGGCCCTGAATTGTACGACGATTCCCGAGCTCTTTGAACGGAGCTACGATAAAAAGGCCCGGGTCATCAGCGTCATCGGCTTATCTCTCATCATGATCTGCATTACGTCGCTGCAGTACGTCGCCGGCGGGTCTATCCTGCACGCCCTCATGCCCGATATCTTTTCCATGCACGCCGGCATGATTACCAGCGCCGTCGTCTTCATCGGCATTACGGCCATCGGCGGCCTCTGGTCGTCGGGACTGTCCAATATTCTGAGCGTTACGGTCATTTACCTCGGCATCATCTACTCGATGGTGCGCATCCTCATCCGCGACGGCGGCATCAGCGGCATCAACGCCGCCTTGCCCCAGGCTGATTTCGGCTGGTTTACGCCGATGGGCGGCCTGTCCTTCGCCGTCCTCATCGGCTGGATCATCGTCATGACGACCCAGGCCATTACGGCCCAGGGCCCCGTGCAGATCGCCTGCGGCGCCAAAGACGTCAACGCCGCCCGCAAAGGCTATATCTTAGGCGGCATCCTGATTTTCCCCGTCGGCTTCCTCTGCGCCGTACTGGGACTGGCGGCTAAAGCCCAGTTCCCCGAACTGAACCCGACGATGGCCCTGCCGCAGATCATCATGAGTCTCGATCCCTTCTCGTCGGGCATGACCCTGGCAGCGCTTTGGGCGGCTGACGTATCGACGGCCTGCACGATTCTCCTCGGAGCCGGCACCCTCGTCGCCCAGGATATTTTCAAGCGCTTCTTCAAGCCCGATATTTCCCAGGCCAATTACGTCAAGGCCAACCGGCTGATCATCCTGATCATCGGCTTAGGCACGCTGTGGCTGGCCTTCAACGCCGTCGGCATCGTCAAGGTCATGCTCATCGGTTTGAGCCTGACGACGGCCTTCACGCTGGTCTTCCTGTGCACCATGTTCTGCCCGTCCCTATGCCGTAAAAACACAGCCTTCTGGACGACTCTCGTCGGCATCGTCGGCCTCGTGGCCTGGCAGCTGTTCCCGGAAGTCCGCGTACTGCCGCACGTCATCTACTTCGAATGGCTCATCTGCATCATCACGCTCCTCGTCGTCCGCGTCGTCGACAAGACGCCGATTACGCTGCCTACCGTCAAGGCGGAATATGCCGAAGAAACGAAGCCGATGCAGCGCGTGCTCCCTTCGGGCTCGGTCAAAACGGCGAACTAATTGCATACGCCTCGTACAAGCAGTCAGGCCTGCGGGCCTGGCTGCTTTTTGTATCGCCGAAGACGGGGCGAATCTTGACCGGTGAAAAAATATACGATATAGTAAACGTACGGGTGAGCACCTACCGACAGTCAGGCTGAAAAGTCTGGCTGTTTTTTTCTATATCAGAGGAGAGGGGAGTCCAAGCCATGACCCTGTATTCCAAAGACCATCCTGCCGCCGTCCTGCTCGTCTTCAGCCTGCCCTTGATCCTAAGCGGGATGCTGCAGCAGCTGTACAGCTGGGCCGATGCCTATATCGTCGGCCACGTCGTCGGCGAAGAGGCCCTGGCCGCCGTCGGCATGACGACGGCCGTCAGCAATTTGTTTACTATGTCCATGACGGGCTTTACCCTGGGCCTGTCCATCTTAGCCGCCCAGAAATACGGCAAAAAAGAATACGAGACGCTGCCCCGCATCTTGTCGGCCTTTCTCGTCCTCCTCGTCCCGGCCTGCACCCTCTGTGCCGCCGCCGGCTGTATCTGGGAGAAAGCCCTTCTCGACGCCCTCCGCACGCCGGCGGACATCGCCGAGTTTACGGGCCAGTACCTGCGCGTCATCCTGCTCGGCATGCCCTTTCTGGCTGTCTATAATCTCTACTCTGCTCTGCTGCGGGCCATCGGCGACAGCCGGACGCCCTTTTTCGCCATCGTCCTGTCGTCTGTCGTCAACGTCGTCCTCGACATCGTCTTCGTCGCCGTCTGCCGCTGGGGCGTAGGCGGGGCGGCCTGGGCTACGAGTATATCGCAGATCGCCATGGCTGTCTTCATCGTCTGGTACGCAGAAACGAAGCGGCCCCTGCTGCACCTGTCCCTGAAAGAAAAACTCGTCCAGCCCTATATCGTCGCCCAGGGATGGCGGTTCGCCCTGCCGCCGGCCGTCCAGAGCAGCGTCATGTCCCTGGGAAATATGGCCCTCCAGCAGTTTATGAACGGCTTCGGCTCCGCTACCGTAGCCGCCGTTACGACGGCTTACCGCATCGACCTCATCATGCTTCTTCCCATCATCAACCTCGGCTCGGCCGTCTCGACGATGGTCGCTCAGAGCAAGGGGGCCGGCAATTTAACCAAGGCTCAATCGTTCTGCCGGTACGGCGTCGCCCTGAACGCAGTCATTTCCTTCCTGCTCATGGTCGTCATGGCGGCCTTCGGCGGCAAGCTGGTAGCCCTGTTCGGCGTTGGAGCCGAAGCGGCGTCCATCGGCAGCGAATTCTTCCGGCAAATCGCCGTCTACTACCTGTGCTTCGGCATCGCCTCAGCCCTCCGCGGCACCGTAGAGGGGATGGGCCTAGTCCTGTATTCCAGCATCGTCGGCATCGCGTCCCTGCTGGCCCGCATCGCCTTATCCTACGCCCTGGCCCCATATCTCGGCAACATGGCCATCGCCCACGCCGAAGGGCTGCAGTGGATCGTCATGCTGATATGCTACGTCCCGTACTTCTTATGGCACAAAAAACGGGCCGCCTCGCCGTAATATGCGCGAGTCAGCCCGTTGGCACAGACAATATTATTTTAACGCTTCTTCAGCCGTAGCCGGCAGATCGGGAGCGTCCGTATTGAACCACTGTTTATACAATTTCTGGAATTCTCCCGTTTCCTTCAGCTTCGCCAGGGCCGCGTTGACTTCCTTCTGCAGCTCCGTGTTGTTCTTATTGAGGGCGAAGGCTAAGTATTCCGATTTTGTATCGGGAATGTCGATGATTTCGTACTTGCCCTTGCCGTCCTGAGCCAGGAAGTAATCGGCGACAGGTTTATCCAGGATGCCGGCCTGGGCGCCGCCGACCTGCAAGTCCATGATGAGCTCGGAGTTGTGGTCGAACTGCTTGATGTTCAGACCCTTCTGTTCGGCGTAGCCTGCGCCGGTCGTGCCCATCTGCACGGCGACGGTCTTGCCCTGCAAGTCGTCGATAGACGTGATGCCGCTGCCGTTGGGAGCGAGGATAACCAGCTTCGATTCGTAGAAGGGAGCGGCGAAGAGGACGTTCTTAGCCCGTTCCTGGGTCATGGTCATGCCGGCGGCGGCAATATCCATATCGCCCTGCTGGATGACCGGAATAATGCCGGAGAAGGGAAGGTTGTTGATCTGGACTTCCCGGCCCATTTCCTTGCCGACGGCCTTAATCAAATCCATTTCAAAGCCCTTGTAATCTTCCGGATTCGCTTCGTCCTTAAACTCGAAGGGCACAAAGGTAGCGTTCGTAGCGACGCGGAGCGGTTCCTTCTTTTCAGCAGCCGCCTTATCCTGGCCGCCGCAGCCGGCGATCATCGACGCGGCCATCATGCCGGCCAAGGCTGTAACAACGTATTTTGTAAATTTCATATCGTTCATCCCCTTAGTAATCTCAAATACATATGAATTAATTAAGCAAAATTATACAACATTTATTAGTAAAAATGCAATACATAACATAAAAAAAGTAATTCCCAAATCGCATACTTGGGAATTACCTTTTTATTATCTGCAAGTTATTTCCTCAAATCAAGGGAGCGTACCTTTTCACGCAGGGGAAGCACCAGGGGCGGGCTGACGGATAATTCGTCGACGCCCATGCGCAGGAACGCTTCGGTCAGCGTCAAATCTGCGCCGAGCTCACCGCAGATGCCGACCCAGATGCCGGCCTTATGGCCGTTTTCGACGGTCTGCTGAATGAGGCGGAGCACCGCCGGATGGTGGGCGTCGAAGAAGGCGTCCAGCTTCGTCTGCTGGCGGTCGATCGCCAGTGTATACTGCGTCAGGTCGTTGGAGCCGATGCTGAAGAAGTCTACTTCCTTCGCCAGCTCGTCGCTCATGATAGCCGCCGCCGGCGTTTCTACCATGATGCCTACTTCCATATCCTTGTCATAGGCGACGCCTTCGGCGTCCAGCTCGGCCCGGACATCAGCCAGGATAGCCTTGCACCGCTTCACTTCGTCTACGGAGATGATCATGGGGAACATGACGGCGATTTTGCCGAAGGCCGAAGCCCGCAGCAAGGCCCGCAGCTGCGTCTTGAACAGTTCCGGACGGGTCAGGCAGATGCGGATGGCCCGCATGCCCATAGCCGGGTTTTCTTCCTTGTCCAGCTGGAAGTAGTCGACCTGCTTGTCCGCGCCGATATCGAGGGTGCGGATGACGACGGTCTTGCCGCCCAGCGCTTCGGCCGTCTTCTTATAGGCTTCGAACTGCTGGTCTTCCGTCGGATAGTCGCTGTTTTCCAGATAGAGGAATTCGCTGCGGAACAAGCCGATGCCTTCGGCGTCGTTGTCGAGGACCTGGGGAATATTGCCGGGATTTCCGATGTTGGCGAATATCTTGACGGAACGGCCGTCTTTCGTTTCCGACGCCGCGCCCCGCACTTCTTCCAGACGGCGCTTCCGGTCCGCTTCTTCGCGCTGCTTTGCTTCCATAGACTGCAGCGTTTCTTCATCGGGATTGATGTATACCGTGCCGGTCAGGCCATCTATAATGGCCATCATGCCGTCTACATCCGTATGCAGGGGCGTATCCGTGCTGACGACGGCGGCGATGCCCAGGGTACGGGCCAAAATCGCCGTGTGGGAATTCGTGCTGCCTGCCGACGTCACGAAGCCCAGGATCTTGTCCGTGTCGAGCTGCAGCGTTTCGCTGGGAGCCAGGTCGTCGGCGGCGATGATGACGTGGTCGTATTTGCTGAAATCGACGCCCGGTCCGCCGCACAGCTGCTGTTCCACGCGGCGCGATATGTCGAGGACGTCGGCGGCGCGGGCCTGCATGTAGGCGTCGTCCATAGAGCGGAACATTTCGGCAAACTGCTGGGCCGTCCGGTCGACGGCCGCTTCGGCGTTGAGCATTTCATCGCGGATCTGCCCTTCGATAGAGTCGATATAATCGTCGTCGTCCAGCATCATCTGGTGTACTTCAAACACGGCGGCCTGTTCTTCGCCTACTTTTTCCAGGGCTTTTTCATACAAGTCCTTCAGCTGTTCAATGGCTACCTTGCGAGCATCCTGAAAGCGGGCTACTTCGGCTTCGGCATCCTGAATCGGACGCTGGGCCGTCGAAATCGTGTTGCGGTGGAACAGCGCCAGCGGCCCGATCGTAATGCCGGGAAAGACGCTTTTCCCTTTTAACGTCAGCATGGATACATCCCCCTTATGTCGTATATATTAGAAGTTTTCCTTGAGGAAAGTTTCAACCATCGCGGCGGCTGCTTCTTCGTCGGCGCCTTCTACCTGGACCGTAACGGTTTCGCCCTGTTTAACGCCGAGAGCCATAATAGTAAAAATCTTTTTCAAATCGCCCTTGCGGGAGCCTTTGAGCATCGTAATAGCCGATTCATATTTTTTGGCTTCCTTGACCAAGAGTCCGGCCGGACGAGCGTGGATACCCATAGGATCGGTGACAGTAAACGTAAATTCTTTCATGTGTAGTTCCTCCTTCGCAGGCGCGTGCGCCCAATATTATATTATGTGAAAATATATTACATACTATAAGTGTACCTGATTTTACAGCCGAATGCAATTAATCAGCCGACTGTTTTTTACGAACAATTCCCATCAGCACGGCCGCGACGACGACGCCTGCCGCCAGAGCCGCGACGTACATGAGCGGATTGGTCACGACGCCGAAGACGAAGATGCCGCCGTGAGGAGCCGGAACGGCGCAGTGAAAGAGCATGGACAGGGCCCCGGCGACGGCCGCGCCGACGGCGCAGGGCGGAATGATGTGCACCGGGTCGGATGCGGCAAAGGGGATAGCCCCTTCCGTAATGAAAGACAATCCCATGATGAAGTTCGTCACCGTAGACTGCCGTTCCTTCGCCGTGAATTTCTGCTTGAACAGCAGCATAGCCAGGGCAATGGCAATGGGAGGCACCATGCCGCCGATCATGACCGAAGCCATGATACCCGAAGAAATCGCTTCGCCGGAGGCGCTCATGAGGGAGGCCGTGCCGAAGACGTAGGCCGCTTTATTGATGGGGCCGCCGAAGTCGATGGACATCATGCCGCCCAGGATAAAGCCGAGGACGATGCGGCTCGTCGTAGTCATGCTGTTCAGGACGTCAAAGAGCCACGTGTTGAACAGGGCCGTCGGCGGGTTGATGATATAGGTCATGATGACCCCGATGAGGACGAGTCCCAAGACGGGATAAATCAGGATGGGCTTCGTGCCGTCCAGGGCCTGGGGCAGGTTGGCGAATACCTTCTTGAGCAGGATGATGAGGTACCCGGCGATGAACCCGGCAAAGAGGGCCCCGAAAAAGCCCGAGCCGCCTGTCGTGGCCAAAAAGCCGCCGACGATGCCCGGCATGAGGGCGGGCCGTTCGCCGATGCTCATGGCGATGTAGCCGGCCAGGATAGGCATCATCATGCTGAAGGCCAGGCCGCCGATGTTTTTCAGGAAGGCCGCCAGAGGCGTGCCCGTGCCGAATTGGGCCGTGCCGGCGTGTTCCATGTCGAAGAGGAAGGCCAGGGCGATGAGGATGCCGCCGCCGATGACGAAGGGCAGCATGTGGGATACGCCGTTCATGAGGTGCTTATAGATTTGACGGCCGGCGCTTTCCTTTTCCGCCGCATCCAGCGATACGGCCTCGGACGACGAGCTTTCGCCGTGGAAAATAGGGGCCTTGCCGTCGAGGACAGTCTGGATCAGTTCTTCCGGAATCTTGATGCCGTTGGCGACCTTCGTAAAGACGACGGGCTTGCCGGCAAAGCGCTGCGTCGGCACGTCCTTGTCGCAGGCGACGATGACGCCGACGGCCCGCTCGATATCCTCGGCAGTCAGATGGTTTTTGACGCCGCCGGAGCCGTTTGTTTCGATTTTAATGTCGACGCCCATAGCGGCTCCCTTGCTTTCCAGAGCTTCCGCCGCCATGTAGGTGTGGGCGATGCCCGTCGGGCAGGCCGTGACGCCGATGACGAAGGGCCGGTCCGACGGAGCGGGGGAGGCCGGTTCGTCAGCCGGAGCCGTTTCTGCTTCGGCAGCTTCTTCTTCCGCTTCCGCCGCCAGCTGGGCCGTTTCCGTCTCGTCGATGACGGCCAGGTATTCGTCGGCCGTCTTGGCGTTCATCAATTTTTCCCGGAATTCGTCGTCCATGAGCATACGGCTCAGGCGGCTCAGCACTTCCAGGTGGACGTTGGCTCCGCCGGCCGGGGCGGCGATGAGGAAGAACAGGAAGGCCGGTTCGTCGTCCAGGCTTTCATATTCTACGCCCGAACGGACGATCATCGACGCCAGCCCCGGAGCCGACACGGCGTCCGTCTTGGCGTGGGGGATGGCGATGCCTTCGCCGATGCCCGTGCTGCCTTCGGCTTCGCGGGCCAGCACGGCCTTGCGGTATCCTTCCAGATCCGTCACGTTGCCGCCTTTATCCATCAGGGATACGAGATGGTCGATCGCCGCGCCCTTGTCGGCGACGACGGCTTGTAAGTCGATACTTTCTTTTTTCAATAAATCTACAATCCGCATGAATTTACAATCTCCTTTTACCTACAAACCTGCGTTACGGCAGCTGGCCGTATACTTCTTTAATATCGTCTTCCGTCGCCAGCCAATCGTGGAAGGCCGAAGCGCTGCCGGCGCTGATGCCCATCTTGAGGGCCTCCTGCAGGTCGCCGCCCGACGATTCGAAGCCGGCTAAGAACCCGGCTACCATGCTGTCGCCGGCGCCGACGGAATTGACCAGCTTGCCCTTAGGCGACTGCATGCGGTATACCCGGCCGTCTTCGCCGAGGAGCAGGGCGCCGTCGCCGCCGAGGGATACGAGGACGTTTCGCGCGCCCATATCCTGAAGCTTTCTTGCGCATTCGGCGATTTCTTCGTCCGTCTTGAGGACGGTATCGAACAATTCGCCCAGCTCGAAGTTATTCGGCTTGACTAAAAAGGGCTTATATTTCATGACGTTTTTCAGCAAATCGCCCGTCGCGTCGACGACGACCCGTACGGAGCGGCCTTCGAGGCGGCGCAGGATCCGTTCGTATATGTCGTCGGGAAGGGCGGCCGGGATGCTGCCGGCCAATACGAGGGTATCACCGTCGGCCATCCCGTCGATCTGGGCCATCAGGGCCTGCAGTTTGTCGTCGGGGATAACCGGCCCCATGCCGTTGACCGCCGTTTCGTCAGCTGCGCTGATCTTCAGGTTGATGCGCGAATAGCCTTCGTCCAGCACGATGAAATCGCAGTCGCTGCCGCATTCCAAAGCCAGCCGTTCTATTTCCCGTCCCGTAAAGCCGGCGATGAAGCCGAGCATTTTCGCCGGAATGTGAAGATTTCCCAGTACCAGCGCCACGTTGACGCCTTTTCCGCCGGGATAAATCGTTTCCGCTTCGGCCCGGTTGATGTCGCCGGCCTTAAATTCCTTCATCTGCACTACATAATCCAGCGAGGGATTGAACGTAACCGTATAAATCAAAGGATATGCACCTCCGTCAAAGATTCGTAAGAACTATAGTCCATGTCTTCTTCGCCCTTGGCCGTGACGACCGTGACCTGGGCCAGGTCTGCAAAGGTAATGTGCGCCGACTGGCCGAACTTGCTGACGTCGGCCAATACGTAGGCTTGCCGGCACTGCCGCACGGCTGCGCCCTTGCAGGCCGCTTCCTCCACGTCGGGCGTCGTGCAGCCCTCCTGAGGCGTCAGGCCGTTCGTGCCGAAAAATCCCTTCGTAAAGTGGTAGCGGCTCAGCATGTCCCGCATTTCGCTGCCGATGACCGATTCGGTCTTTCCCTTGACCAGGCCGGGCAGGACGTACACCTTTACGCCGCTGCGGGCCAGCTTCTGAGCCGTCGGCAGGCCGCTGGTCACAAAGGACGCTTCGGAGCCGACGAGAAAATCGGCCATCTGCTCGACCGTCGAGCCGCCGTCGAGATACACGAAGTCGCCCGGACGGACCAGAGAGGCGGCAAACTGGGCGATGCGCCGTTTTTCTCCAATATGCAGGGAGTATTTGTCCTGCAAATCTTCCATGGCCGCGTCGTAGGCCCCTTCCTTCAAGGACGTCGCCCCGCCGTGAACGCGCCGCAGCAGCCCTTCTTCATCTAAGGCGGCCAAATCCCGCCGGACCGTCGATTCGGAAATATCCAGGTAATTGACCAGCTCCTGAACCGACACGGCGCCGTGCACGTTGACGATGCGCATGATTTCAGCTTGTCTTTCTTCGGTCAGCATGACCCTCATCCTTTCTGCTAAGTTCCTTTACACCTGCATTATACAATCAAATTCTTTCTTTTTCAATCATTTTCTATCATAATTGCGTATTTTCAATCATTAACAGTCAATTATGCGCACGAATCATACATTGTGATTTATATCACAGAACAACCGCCAGGGTGGACGCAAATACGGAAGCCAGAAGGCGCAATTTATGATATAATAACGTATAAGCTTACTGATTTTACTACATTAGGAGTGATTGTCATGAATAAAAAAGCCGAAAGCTTCCAGGCATATTTAAAAGAAAAAAATCTGTCCGCCTTTACAGTCGACGAAATCAAGGACGACCCCTTCCATACCGTCGTCTTCCGCTCGCAGCTCAATATCGACGGCAATAACCTGCCAACCATCGTCATCGCCGACGACAGCATTTACAGCATGATCCGCCTCTTAGTCGCCCCGAAGGTCCCTGAAGGAAGCGAAGGCCTCGCCAAGCTGCTCAACACGTACAATCAGACCTTCAAGGCCTTTAAGTATTACGTAGACAACAAGGGCTCCCTGATCCTGGATATTTCCATCGTCAGCGCCGACGAATCGCTGAACGGCGACCTCGTATACGCTTTGTTCCAGACCGTCATCGAGCACCTGAACGAATCGTATAAGAACATTATGAAAGAAATCTGGAAATAACAATTTGACGTCCCCTGCCGGTAAAGCAGGGGATTTTTTCGATTATATCCCCATTACATTAAAACCATACGAATTTCCTATGGATAGATTAAATACTTTTTCTTGACATGCTGCGTGTAAAGTAATACGCTACTATAGTAAAGTATTACTTTATATCAATAGGGGAATGATAATGTATACCTTTACAGCATAATTACATAGGAGGGGATCCGTATGAAACACACCGCTGCCGCCGTCGCCGTAAGCGACGACACGCGCGGCTCTTTTCTCAAATGGTTGGAACGGGTAGGCAACAAGCTTCCCAATCCAGCTATTCTTTTTTTGATTTTCTTCATGGTGCTGGCCCTTTGCTCTTACGTCCTGCAGCTGGCCGGCGTAACGGCCGTCAATCTCAAGACCAATGAAATCATCCATATCCGCAGCCTCATCAGCGCCGAAGGATTGGACTGGCTCCTGACGAACCTCATCAAAAACTACATTAATTTCCCGCCCCTGGGCATGATCATCGTCCTGACCTTCGGCCTGGGCGTGGCGTCGGAAACGGGGCTGCTCCAGACGCTCATCCATCACTCCATGCACAATATCCCGCGGAAGTACGTGACCCTGGCCGTCGTCTTCATCAGCCTCATGAGCCATATCGCCTCTGACGCGGCCATCGTCATTATGCCGCCCTTAGCGGCCATGCTGTTTTATTCCATGGGACGCCATCCCTTAGTCGGCTTCGCCTGTTCCCTGGCCGCCATCTATTCGGGATTTACGGCCAACATCCTTATCGTCACGACGGACGTCCTCTTGTCGGGTATTACGACCCAGGCCATCCGTACTATCGACGCGACGATGACCGTCACGCCAATCGACAACTGGTATTTCATGTCCTTCGCCGTCTTCTACCTGACGGCCGTGACGACCTTTATTACGGAGAAATTCGTCGAACCGCGCATGGGCGTATATGACCCGGCCCACGCCCAGGAAAACCTGACTATTCCCGACGTATCGCCGGAGGAAAAAAAGGCCCTGCGCCACACCCTCATCGCCGCCGTCCTGTATTTGGCCGTCGTCTTCCTCATGGCCTTTCCCGACAACGGCCTGCTCCGCAATTCCCAGACCCATTCGCTCCTGGGGTCGCCTCTGCTGCGCGGCGTCATCCCGCTGCTGTGCGGCTTTCTCCTGACCGTCGGCCTGACCTATGGCGTGTCGATCCGTAAAATCAAAAACGCCGACGACATGATACATTGTATGACCAACGCCGTCAAAGGCCTGTCGGGCTTTTTGGTCATGGCCTTTTTCATCGCCCAGTTTATCGCGGCCTTCGCCTGGACCAACATGTCGACGATGATCGCCATGAAGGGGGCCCTGTTCCTGAAAGACGTAGGCATGACCGGCCTGCCGGCCCTCATCTGCTTCATGCTCTTCGGCCAGCTCCTGGGCCTCTTTACATCCAGCGGCTCCGCCGTATGGGCCCTGCTGTCGACGGTCTTCGTCCCCATGTTCATGCTCTTGGGCTATCACCCGGCCTTCATCCAGGCTGCCTTCCGGGCCGGCGACGGCGCGCTGAATACCGTCGCCTTAGTCAACCCGTTCCTGCCCCTGTTCTTGGAAATCATCCGCCGCTACAAAAAAGACAGCGGCATCGGCACCTATTTATCCCTCATGATGCCCTACGCCATGGCCTTCCTGGTCATGTGGTATGCCTTGTTCATCTTCTGGTATCTCACAGGCTGGCCTGTCGGCCCGGGTATTCCCCAGCGGTTATAAATTGAATCGTTGAATAGACAACAAAAAATCAGGATCTTCCACCATGAAGGAAGACCCTGATTTTTTATTACTGAAATCTATTTGACAGACGCTTTCCTTGCCGACCAATAGGCGTCCTGACCGGCGATGCCGTGGCGCGTCTTGTATTTCAGGACGGCCATGACCAGCAGGGATGTGACGAAGAGGGCCGAGAAGACCTGCAGGGTGAGGGAGTAGCTGTTCGTCGTTTCCTTAATCCACGACAGGAGCAGGGGGCCGGCCACGCCGGCGGCCCCCCAGGCTGTGAGGATGCGGCCGTGGATAGCACTCAGGGCCTTGGTGCCGAACAGGTCGCTGAGGTAGGCCGGCATACAGGAAAAACCGCCGCCGTAGCAGGTAATGATGAGCAGCACGACGATTTGAAAGCTGAAAGCGTTCGTTTCCGTCGACAGCTTGAAGAAGGCCAGGGCCTCGATGAAGAAAAAGAGAACATACGTATTAGCCCGGCCGATATAATCCGATACAGTCGCCCAGGCAATGCGGCCGGCGCCGTTCAAAAAGCCGATGAGGCCGACCATGGACGCGGCAGCCATGGGCGACATGCCGACGACTTCCTGGGCCATCGGCGAGGCGACGGCTAAGAGGGCGATGCCGCAGGTGATATTGACGAAAAAGAGCCACCAAATCGTATAGAGCTGCCAGGTCTTCATGGCCTCTTTCAAGGAAAACTGCGGCATGGCATCGGCATAAACCGGGCCGGATGGCTTCGCCAGCTCTGCATCGGGACGGGGTATTTCGTCGTCCTTCGGTGGCGCTAAGTACAGGGACGAAGCTGTCATGACGACGAGATACACTGCGCCCAGGATGAGGAAGTTTGTCGCCAGGCCAAAATTAGCGACGAGAAGCTGCATCGCCGGACCGGCGATCATGCTGGCAAAGCCGAAGCCCATGATGGCCAGGCCTGTGGCAAAGCCGCGGTTGTCGGGAAACCATTTGACCAGGGTCGAGACGGGCGTAATATATCCCGTCCCCAAGCCGATGCCGCCGATAACGCCGTAAAACAGATACAGCATAGGCAGGCTGCGGAACTCCATGGCCGCCGCCGTGCCGAACATAGCCGAAACGAAAAATAAGGTCGAAAGGAGGCCCGACTTACGGGGGCCGGCCTTTTGGACGAAGCTTCCCAGGCATCCGGCAGACAAACCTAAAAACAAGATAGCCAGCGAAAAGGTCCACGTCGTCTGCTGGAGCGTAAAGCCCATCGATTCCATAATGGGTTTGGTCAAGACGCTCCAGGCGTAGACGCTGCCGATGCAGATATGAATTCCCATGGCGGACAGGGCAATGAGCCAGCGATTTCTCTTCATGATATCGTCTCCTTTGACTTGTCCCGCCGCGGCAATACAAAAAGCCGGCCGGCTGGACAAAGAATAGATGTACTCTTGCCCAGACGGTCGGCGTGTATGTCACCGTGCAGTCCACGTGGTTATTCCACTTCATTCCGTCAGTCCTGCACTGTATAGGTACGTTGTTATGATATGATTATACGGATTTAGAGCATACCTGTCAAGAATTATGCAGATTTTTTCACAGCTGCCGCAGCCATGTCGGCCGTATCGGCGTCCGTTCCATAAGCAGTTTCTTGCGCGGCTTGCCCCTTAGCCTTGGCGTCTGCCGCAGCCTTGGCCTGTTCCATCTGCTGCCGGCCCAATTCGGTCAGCGTCTGACCTGCCGGGGCCTTGCGGATGATGTAGACGTTTTCCAGGGGCTTCAATACGGAAAAGCCGTATTTCATCAGGGCCTGGGCATCGCCGTAGCGGTCTTCCGAATTCATGATAGCCGCGATGACCGTCCGCCCGTTCTGAGTCGCCGAAACGACGAGGCACGGCCCGCCGGCATTCGTCGTGCCGGTTTTAATGCCGTTTGCTCCGGGGAACCCGCTAGTCAGGAATTCGTTCGTCGAAACGCAATGCTTATAGCTGCCGTCGACGTAGGGCATGTCAAAGGTACTGCGCTTGACGATATCCCGGAAGGCCGGCAGCTTCATGCCGTAAGCCCCAATTTTGGCCAGATCCCGGGCCGTCGAATAGTGATTGGCGTCGGGAAGGCCGTGGGGATTGACGAAATGCGTATGGGTCGCACCGAGAGCCGCCGCCTTCGCGTTCATTTTCGCGACGAAGGCTTCTTCCGTCGGTTCAACCGTTTCCGCAATGGCCACGGCGGCATCGCAGCCCGACACGATCATCATGCCCGTCAGGGCGTTGCGCAGGGTAATCTGGTCGCCCTGCTGCAGGCCGAGGACAGAGGCGTCGCTTTCGACGCTCAGGGCCTTATCGGTAATGCGAATCGCATGATCCATCATAGCCTGCCCGTTTTCCAGGGCGACGATGCAGGTCATCATCTTCGTCGTACTGCCCGGATATCCTCTCAGGTCGGGCTGTTTGGCATACAGCTCGTCGCCCGTATCGGCGTCCATGACGTAAGCGGCCTGGGCCGCCACTGCCGGCGGTTCCAGATTTTCGGCAAAGGCTACGGAAGATAGGGCTACGCAGGCAGTCAGCGCAGCTAAGATTGTTTTCTTTAAAGACATGATACATGCCTCCCTTGAACATAAACTATAGATGATTACAGCGGATTTTTAGCGGCCATTTTCGGCTTGCGCGGGTATTTGGCCGGACATATCTTCGTCTTTTTGATGTACAGGACGGCCCGCTTGTCATCCAGACCCGGCAAATGGACGGGACGGACTTCCGCCGCCGCGCCGCCGAGGATGGACAGGGCCTTTTGGGCCTCGGCCAGCTCTTCCTCATATTGGGCGCCTTTTAATGAGATAAATACGCCCTGGCGAGCCGTATAAGGAAGGGCCCATTCGGCCAATATCTGCAGGCGGGCTACGGCCCGGCTGGTCACGATATCGAAGCGTTCCCGGTATTCCTCTTTGTGGGCCATTTCCTCGGCCCGGCCGTGCAGGAAGGAAGCCGGCAGGCCCAGCTCTTCCGTCACGCCCTGTAAAAACGTCAGCCGCTTCTGCAGGGAATCGAAAAAGGTCACCTTCAAATCGGGCCGGTAGATGAGCAGGGGCAGGCCGGGAAAGCCGGCTCCCGTGCCGAGATCCAGGACGGAGGCCCCTTCGGGAAACCACGCCGCGTCATAGCACGACAGGCTGTCTATCATATGCTTTACGGCTACGTCGGCCGGCTCCGTAAGGGCCGTCAGGTTCATGACCTTATTCGTCTCGACCAGGCGCTCTGCAAACAGGCAGAATCGGTCGATTTGCTCCGCCGTCAGGGCCAGGCCAAAGTCCTTCGCCGCCGCGATGAGTTCGTCTCTAAACATGGCTTTCCTCCCGCTGGCGCTGTTCCAGCACGATGAGCAGGGCCGTAATATCCGCCGGCGATACGCCGGAGATGCGGCTGGCCTGCCCTAAGGAGCGGGGCCGTATGGCGTCCAGCTTCTGCCGCGCTTCGCCCGACAGGGTATCGATGTCGGCGTATACGATATCTTCCGGCATCAGCTTCTTTTCCAGGCGGTTCATCTTTTCCACCTGTTCCAGCTGGCGGTTGATATATCCCTCGTACTTGACCATGATCTCGATTTCCTCGCATACGTCGTCGGCCAGCTGCGGCAGGGGAAATACCTGGCTCAGCGTATGGTAGGTCACTTCGTTGCGCCGCAGCAAATCGTAAGCCTTGAGGCCGGTGCGGACGGGAGCCGTGCCGATAGAAGCCAGCTTTTCCTGATTTTCCTTTGTCGGCGTGACGGGCAGGGCCTTCAGCGCCTCCAGTCCCGCTTCGACGGCTTCTTTCTTCTCTATAAAGGCGTCGTACCGTTCCTGCGTGACCAGGCCGATGTCGTAGCCCTTCTGGGTCAGGCGCAGGTCGGCGTTGTCCTGCCGCAGGATGAGTCGGTATTCCGAGCGGCTGGTCATCATGCGGTACGGTTCTTCCGTTCCCTTGGTGACCAAATCGTCGATGAGGACGCCGATGTAGGCCTCCGAACGGGTGAGGATAAAGGGCTCCTTGCCCTGTACCTTGCGGGCCGCGTTGATGCCGGCCATGAGGCCCTGGGCCGCCGCTTCCTCATAGCCGCTGGTGCCGTTGGACTGGCCTGCCGAAAAGAGGCCGCTGATGGCCTTCGTTTCCAGTGACGGCGTCAGCTGCGTCGGGTCCAGGCAGTCGTATTCGATAGCGTAGCCGGGGCGCATGATCCGCACGTCTTCCAGGCCGGGAATCGTCCGCAGGAAGGCGTACTGCACGTCGACGGGAAGGCTGGTGCTCATCCCTTGGACGTACATTTCTTCAGTCATTTCCCCTTCGGGCTCGACGAAGAGCTGATGTCGCTTCTTATCGGCAAAGCGGACGATTTTCGATTCGATAGACGGGCAGTAGCGCGGGCCGACGCCCTGGATGACGCCGTTGCACATGGGCGCCCTGTCGAGGTTTTCCCGAATGATGCGGTGCGTTTCCTCATTGGTAAAGGTCAGCCAGCAGCATTCCTTGTTGCGGTTCTTCCGTTCGGACAAAAAGGAAAAGGCGTGGCCCTGTTCGTCGCCTTCCTGCTTCTGCATTTCTTCCGTCCGCAAGGTGCGGCGGTCGACGCGGGCCGGCGTGCCCGTCTTAAAGCGCATAAGCTTGATGCCCGCTGCCAGCAGGGAATCAGACAGGTCTTCTGCAGACCGCTGTCCCATGGGGCCGCCGGAATAGACGCATTCGCCTGTAATGATCTTTCCCTTTAAATAGGTCCCCGTCGCCAGGATGACGCATTTCGCCTTGTACACTTCGCCCATTTCCGTGACGACGCCCGTAACGGCGCCGTTTTCCATCTGGATATCTGTAATCATGAGCTGCTTGACGTCCAGATGTTCCTGATTTTCCAGCACCTGGGTCATGGTCATCTGGTACATCTTCTTATCGGACTGGGCCCGCAGGGAATAGACGGCCGGCCCCTTGCCCGTGTTGAGCATGCGCATTTGGATGCACGTCTTATCCGTATTGATGCCCATTTCGCCGCCCAGCGCATCGATTTCCCGTACGAGGTGGCTCTTGCCGGGGCCGCCTACGGCGGGATTGCAGGGCATGAGGGCGATATTATCTAAATTAAGCGTCGCGACGAGGGTCCGCGCGCCTAACCGCGCGCTGGCCAGGGCCGCTTCGCAGCCTGCATGGCCTGCGCCGACGACGATGACGTCGTATGTATCGACTACAAACATGATTTCACCTTTTTCTACTTACCTAAACAAAATCTGCTGAATATTTCTTCTATAATGTCGTCGTGGACCGTATCGCCCGTAATAGACCCCAGGAGCTCCCAGGCTTCGCGGATATCGACGATGGCGCAGTCGACGGGCATGCCCGCTTCGATCGTGTCCAGGGCCCGCTGCAGGGCTTCACGGCTCTGCCGGACCAGCTCGATATGGCGCGTATTGGCCAGCAAGGCGCTCTGGGCTGCCGTCAGCCCCTGCTTAAGGGCCAGCGACAGCATGGCGTCCTTTAATTCGCCCATGCCGGCTCCCGTACTGGCTGAAATCGAAAGGAGGGGCAATCCGTAAGACTGCAGCTCTTCCGTTTCAAAGGCCGGCTGCAAGTCTTCCTTGTTCAATACGATCAGAGCCTGCCGGCCTCTGGCCGTTTCCAGAATTTGCCGGTCTTCTTCCTGCAAGGGCCGGGACTGGTCGACGACGACGAGGATAATATCGGCCCGGTCCATGTATTCCTTCGCCCGGCGCACGCCGATCTGCTCGACCGTATCGTCAGTACTGCGGATGCCGGCCGTATCGACGAGGCAAATCGGCACGCCCTGTATGGTAATCCACTCTTCGATGACATCCCGCGTTGTACCCGGCACGTCGGTGACGATGGCCCGTTCCGTTTCCAAAAAGCGGTTGAGCAGACTCGACTTTCCGGCGTTAGGCGTGCCGGCGATGGCCGCCATGACGCCGTCCCGCATCATGCGGCCGCTTTTGGACTCGGCCAGCATAGCGTCCAGACGCCGCTCCATGTCCCGAATAGCGCCGGCAATATCGGGCACCTCTATTTCTTCCAGGTCTTCTTCGGGATAATCGACAGTCACTTCCAGCCGCGTAATGAAATCAGTCAGATGAAGCCGCATATCGCCTACAACCCGGGACAGGCGGCCTTCGAGCTGGCTGACGGCGCGGGTCAGGCCCTGGGCGCTCTTGGCCTGAATGACGTCCATGACGGCCTCGGCCTGAGCCAGGTCGAGGCGGCCGTTGACGAAGGCTCGCTGGGTAAATTCGCCGGGATTGGCCAGCCGCGCGCCGTGGCGCAGGACCAGCCCCAGGATTTCGCTCAGGGACTGGCGGCCGCCGTGGCATTGTATTTCCAGGACGTCCTCCGCCGTATACGAACGGGGACCCTTCATGATGAGAAGAATGACTTCGTCCACCGCTTTGCCGTCGTCGTCTACGATCAGGCCGTACTGTATGGACCGATCGCGCCGCTGCGCTAAGGGAAGGGAGGATTTGCTCTGAAAAATCGCGTCGCCTACGTCGTAGGCCTTGCTTCCGCTGATTCGGATGACGCCGATGCCGCTTTCGCCCAGCGGCGTGGCAATGGCGGCTATCGTATCGGTTGTATCGTACACAGTGAACGCTCCTTTCAAAAAAACCGGCGCCGCGGCGCCGGTTTTTACTGTACCAGTGACTCGCCCGCTCATAGCTGCCGACTCACTGCCGTGTCATATTCAAGCTTATTTTTCGTAATAAATAACCACGTGGCGATACGGGTCCTGGCCTTCGCTTTCCGTCCGCACATGAGCTTCGTTCTGCAGCGCGACGTGGATTATTTTTCGTTCATAGCCGTTCATCGGCTCGAGGACGACCTTTTCACCGCTGCGCTTAACCCGCCCGGCCAGCCGTACAGCCAGCTGCTTCAGCGTTTCTTCGCGGCGCTGGCGGTAGTTTTCTACGTCCAGCATGATGAAATGGCGCGTTTCCTCGCCCTGGTTCGTCGTCAAGTTCGTCAAATACTGAAGGGCGTCCAGCGTCTGACCATGCTTGCCGATGAGGATGCCCAGGTTCTTGCCGTGCAGGTGAAGGATGATTTTATCGGATTTGATCATCTTTTCGATCATCACTTCGATGCCCATGTTGCGTAGCACGTCCTGCAGGAAGGCCTTGGCCTTAGCGGCCGCTTCTTCAGCCATAAAGGTTTCTTCCGCCGGTTCAGCTTCGCCGGCAGCCGGCTCTTCGACCGGTTCTTCCGGCGCTTCCGCCGTCACGGCTTCGGCCTGCGCAGCTTCTGCCGCCTTAGGTTCCGCCGGAGGTGCGGCTTTCCGCTCTTCTTCTTCAATATCGTAAATCGGAGCATTCTTTCTGGCCTTTTCCGTCAGGCGCACCTTGGCCGGCTTGCTGCCGAAGCCAAGAAAGCCGCTTTTCGGTTCGGCCAGTACTTCGATCGTCACTTCTTCTTCCATCAATCCGAGGCGGACCAGGCCGGAACGGACTGCGTCTTCTATCGTTTTTCCTGTCGCTTCAATGGTTCTCATGCTTTTGCACCCTTTCCCTTATTACGGAACATAATCACCTGCTGGGCCCACTGGAACACGTTGGAAAGGAACCAGTAAATAACCAGGCCGCTGGGGAAGCTCAAGCTGATCCAGCCGATAAACAGCGGCATGATGACGCGCATGATTTTCTGCTGCTTTTCCTGCGCTTCCGAAGCCGCTACCTGCGTGCCCGACATCTGTTTCTGGATGACGTAGGTAGACGCAGCGGATAAAATCGGCATGATATACGTCGGGTCGGCCGCGCCTAAGCTGGGCAGCCATAAAAAGCTTTCGTACGCCGGATCGTAAGGGTAGGAGCGAAGGGCGTAAAAAATCGCGATGAGGAAAGGCATCTGAATCAGGATCGGCAGGCAGCCGGACAGGGGATTGACGCCGGTCTGCTTGTACAGCTTTGCCATTTCTTCCTGAAGCTTTTTCTGATTACCTTTATATTTCTGCTGTAATTCTTTAATCTTCGGCTGCAGGGTCTGCATGCCTTCCATGGAACGAATCTGCTTGGCCGTAAGAGGCGAGAGGGCCAGCTTGATTACCAGCGTCAGGATGATGATGGCCAAACCGTAGCTGGGATATCCGATGCTCTGCGTAAAGGCATAGCAATAATCCATAAACGTGGTCATGATGCCACTGAGAAAATCCATTATTCCACTAAAAAAATCCAATATTCTCAACTCCAGTCAAGGATAAAATACCAGCAGGCAGCCTCTATTTCATCTGCCTGATACTTACGGCACAGGATCATATCCGCCTTTATGAAAGGGATGGCATTTCAAAATGCGCCTGACTGCTAAATAACTCCCCTTCACAGCGCCGTATTTCTGCAGCGCCTCGATGGCGTAAGCAGAACAAGTAGGGTAAAACCGGCAGCACGGCGGTTTTAATGGTGATATACAAAGCTGATAAAACCGTATTAGAATGATGAAACATCTTTTCATGGCATCTCGTTCTTTCGCAATATCCCGGCCTGTCGGAACAGCTGCAGGATGCTTCGTTCCGCCTGGGCGTATCCGGCGTATTTCAGGCTGCTGCGTCCGATAAGCACTAAGTCGACGCCGTTTGCCAGCTCGAACTGATGAAGGCGGTATACCTCTTTCATCAGGCGCCGGCAGCGGTTCCGCTCTACGGCGCAGCCGATTTTCTTGCCCGTTACGAAGCCGATGCGGGCCGGCTGCTTAGGCGACCGCTTCAAGACGTACAAGACGGCCAAGCGGTTCACATAGGATTTTCCCCGTCGGTACACAACCTGATATTCCCGATTTTTGCACAGCCTTTTTTCTTTTTTTAACTCATACATACGTTATTGTCCCGAAAATGCCAGAAGAACAGAAAAATTCCTTAGCGGAACTTTTCTGTTCATCTTGTAATAATTACGCGGAGAGTCTCTTTCTGCCTTTCAAACGGCGTCTTTTCAAAACCATGCGGCCGCCTTTGGTTTTCATTCTTTCACGGAAGCCGTGCGTTCTTTTTCTCCACAGCGTATTCGGCTGATATGTCTGTTTCACGATAGGCACCTCCTTTGTCTCAATCAACAGTAGATGAACTTACACCATAACAGCATAATTATATTCAAAAAGGATAGGGCTGTCAATCGTTTTTTCCGGAATCGCGGCGATGATGCCGCATTTGTCATAGGGACAGCGTCGTGAACGTATACCGTTTGTACATGGCGGCACAGGGTGTCGCCGCCCTTTGCTATACTGAAGCTGTCAGAGGGAGGAAATTCTCATGGAAAGATGTTTCCACATGCATTGTGGACAGCATGGCAAGTTATCAACACGTTGTTCACAAAATGTGGACAAGTAGAAAATACCTATAAGCCCAGGTGTATACTAGCGTTTCTCCCTTCTTTCAAATCGAGTTATGCACTATATCCACAATATGGCCGTAAACATATCCCCAATCATCCTTGCGAAGAAGGATTCTGTTTACGGTATGAACAGAGGACGAGAGAGAATGGCATTATGAATTTTTTGACAAATTCAGCTGCTTCTATGTATTTTTCGAGGATTTTGTTGTACAATGTAATCAGATGTGTGGATAAAAAGTTCAGTTATCAACAGGTTGTTCACAATGTGTGGATAAATCAAAATCAGGCCGGAAATTCGATATTTATCGCGTTTCCGCTTTTTTCAGCCTCTAAATGCGCACTTATCCACATTGTGCTGCAACGCACATATCCACAATATTATGCGGGAAGGACTTTGCTATTATGGAATCAATGGATCTAGCTACATTATGGGCGGGAATGCTGGAACAGCTGAAAAAGGTTCTGCCAAAACCGATTTACGAAACGTGGTTCGTCTCGTCCCTCATCCCGACGTCCTACGAAAACGACGTCCTCGTACTGGCGGCGGCGCAGAAATTCGTATGCAATTTCGTCAATAAGAATTATGCCGATCAGCTCAACGAAGCCGCCGAAGCCGTCACGGGGAGGCCTACGACGGTCAAGTTGGAAGATATGAACGCCCCCGCCGCGGAACCGGCAAAGCCAGCGGAAACGGACGATTTATATAAGGACACTCTGTTTTCCGACGAAGACTTGCCGAAAGCGCCGCCAAAGAAAAAGGCGGAGCCCGAGCCGAAGGCCGTCATGGTCAAGGAAGCGAACGAATCGATCTCGCCGCCGCCGGAAGAACCGACGACGGAAGACAACCTCATTCCCAATTATACCTTCGACAATTTCATCGTCGGCAACAGCAACCGCATCGCCTATTCCATCGCCGCCAGCGTGGCGGAAGCGCCGGCCAAGAAATATAATCCCTTATATATATACGGCGGCAGCGGCCTGGGCAAGACCCACCTCATGCACGCCATCGGCCACCAGATTCTGAAAAACTTCCCCCACATGCGCCTGCGCTGCATTACGAGCGAAGACTTCGTCAACGATTTCATCCAGGCCATACAGGATAAAAACACGGAAAACTTCCGCCAGCAGTACCGCAACATCGACGTCCTCCTCGTCGACGATATCCAGTTCTTAGGACAGGGCGACAAGGACAGCTCGAAGGAAGAGTTTTTCCACACCTTCAACAAGCTCTATCAGGGTCAAAAGCAGATGGTATTTACCAGCGACCGGCCGCCCCTGGATATTAAAAGCCTGGAAGACCGCCTGCGCTCGCGCTTCCAGAGCGGCACGGTGACGGGCATCGAGCCGCCGGATCTGGAAACGAGGACGGCGATTCTGCGGACCTGGGCCCAAAAGGAAAAAATCAACATCGACAAGGATGCCATCAACTATATCGCCGCCAACGTCAGCGACAATATCCGCGACCTGTACGGCGCGTACAACAACGTCCTGTCTATGGCTTCCATTGAAAAAAACGACGTGACCTTGTCGCTGACGCAGCGGGCCCTGAAATACCTGGTTGCGGAAAAGGAAGAAAAGAAGTACATCACCATCGACGAAATCACCAGTTCGGTCTGCCGGTTTTACAGCGTAAACTACAACGAGCTCATGGGCAAGAAGCGGACGAAAAATATCGCTTTGGCCCGGCAGGTAGCTATGTACTTATGCCGCGAGCTGACAGGGAATACGTACCCTCACATCGGCACGGCCTTCAGCGGCCGCGATCATACGACGGTCATGCACGCCTGCGAAAAAATTACCAAGATGATGAACGACAGCGACACCTTCAAGGAAATGATCGAGCGGCTGAAAGAGAAGATTTTAGACGTGGACAAGTAAGTGCATAGTCTGTAGATAGTTTGTGGACAGCGAAAATTTGCGGAAGAAAAGTGAATTTGTGGATAGGCAGGCATGAATTATACACAGGTTATACACAGCTGTGCATAGCTGAAAATTCAGAGTTTTCCCCAGTTTTCCACACTATCCACACCCTCTACTACTACTTCTTCTACTCTTTTAACTTACTTCAATTAAAAAACTAAACGCAGAAAAGGGGATACACCCATGAAACTTATCTTAAAAAAGGAAGATTTAAACAAAGGCCTTCAGACCGTCCAAAAGGTCGCCCAGAATAAAAACAACAACCTGACCTCAGAAAACGGCCTGCTTATCAAGGCCATGAACGACGTAATCGAATTTCAGGCCAACGACTACGATATGGGAATCAAAACCATTGTTCCCGGCATCATCGAAGAAAAAGGCGAAGCCTTCGTTGCCAACCCGTACTTAATGGAGCTGACGCGCAAGCTTCCCAGCGACGAAATCGAAATTACCAAAAAAGACGCCGACACCCAGATGATCATCAAAGGCGGCAAGCTGAAATTTGAATGCCTGACCATGAATCCCAACGACTTCAACGAAGTGGAAATCCTGGAAAACGGCTATTCCCACTTTACGACGACCAGCGTCGTATTAAAGGATCTCATCGACAATACGTCTTACGCCTGCGCGACGGACGTAGCCCGGCCCATCTTTATGGGTACCTATCTGGACGTTCAGGGCGATACCATTTCCATGGTCGCTACGGACACCCACAGGCTGGCGCTGAAGACGGCGCCCCTGGATAGTCCGATTGAAAATCCCCTCCAGGCCGTCATTCCCAGCCGGCTGCTCACGGAAATTTCCCGCCAGCTGCCGACGGACATTCCTGAAGCGGTGGAAATTACGGCGGTCCGCAGCTATTTAGCCATTAAGTTCGGCAACGTCTACATCCGCACCCGCCTGATTGAAGGGGAATTCCCCAACTACCGCCGCGTCATCCCGACGGACTTCCAGTGCAGCATCACCGTCGGCCGCAGCGAATTTACGGGAGCTGTCGAACGGGCCTCCATCGTCGCCAAAGACGCCCAGTACAACGTCATCAACTTCGTATTCGGCGACGGGGAAATTCATCTCATGAGCCAGAACCCCGACTACGGCACCATCGAAGACTACGTTGCATGCCAAATGACCGGGGAGCCGTTGGAAATTTCCTTTAACGGCAAGTTTATTTTAGATATTTTAAAACACTGCCACGACGACGAAGTCGTGTTAAATACGCGGCAAAACAGCCCCATGCTGGTACAGGATAAAGGGAACGAAGCGAGCGTATTCGTCGTGACGCCGATGAGGACAAAATAATGGAAAAGGTAAAAATTGAAACGGAAATGATACAGCTGGACCAGTTTTTAAAGTGGGCCAGCATCTTGCAGAGCGGCGGCGAAATCCGCTTTTTGCTGGACGAACAGCGGATTTTTGTCAACGGCGAACTGTGCTCGGCAAAGCGGAAAAAGCTTTATGCCGGCGACATCGTAGAAATCAAGGGCATCGGGACGTATGAAATCGTTGGTGCATAAGTATGAATATACAATCTGTACGGCTTCATCAATTCAGAAATTATACACAGGAAACGATAACCTTTCCCAAGTCTATTATCTTATTGTACGGTCAGAATGGGCAAGGTAAGACGAATTTGCTGGAAGCCCTGTACCTGGGAGGTATAGGGAAATCCTATAAGGGGATGGCCGACACGGACTTGATTCAATGGGACTGCGGCGAAGGCAGCGTCATCCTGGATTTTGTCCGCAGCGGCGTCGCCCAGCAGATCAAAGTCATCTTATCGAAGACGAGTAAAAAGGAATTATGGGTCAACGAGACGAAGGTCCCACAGAAGGAGCTAGTGGGGACGCTGAACGAAGTCTTGTTTTCCCCGGAAGACCTGCAGCTGATCAAGGGCAGCCCGTCCTTGCGGCGGCGGTTTATGGATATGGAAATATCCCAGGTCAACCCGGCCTACTACCGCCTGCTGCTGCAGTATAACCGGGCCGTATCGCAGCGGAACCTGCTGTTGAAGCAGATGAAGTACGAAGGCGGGGCGTCGCTTGAGGAATGGGATCGGCAGATCGCATCCTTCGCCGCTGCAATCGTGCGGAGGCGCCTCGACGCCCTGCGGAAGATGAGCTTTCTGGCCGGCGTCATTCACCGCCGCCTGACGGGCGGCTCAGAGCTGCTGACGATGGACTACGTGCAGCCCTACGGCGACGGGGCGGGAGGCATTACCGACGCTCAGCGGTACTACGACCTGCTGCAGGAGCACCGGCAGGACGACATATACCGCATGTCCACGTCGATAGGACCTCATCGGGACGACCTGGCCCTGGCTGTAGGCGGAGCCGATTTAAAAAAATACGGCTCCCAGGGGCAGCAGCGGACGGCCGTGCTGGCCCTCAAGCTGTCGGAGCTGGAATATATGAAGTCAGAAACAGGCGAGTATCCCGTCCTGCTGCTGGACGACGTGATGAGCGAGCTCGACGCCGGCCGCCGTCAGGCCCTGCTGGATTTTGTGCGCGGCCGGATACAGACCTTTATTACGACGACAGAGCCGCTGATTTTCGAATCCATGGCTGGCTGCTGTCATATCTGCATCGCGCAGGGAAAGGTAATATCCCATGGAGGAACGGAATCATAAGATGGAGAAGGCCGGCCTTTCTATTCCAAAAATATTGGAACGGAACCGGCTTCTCGTCCCCTATAAGCTGTATCAGGCGAAGCTGGACTGGAAGACCATCGTCGGCCCTCAAATTGCCAAATACTCCTATATTCAGGGCTTCGACGAGTCCGTCGTACAGGTAGCCGTGCTGAATTCCGTATGGATGAACCAGCTGTTCATGTACAAGAAAAAAATCATTGAGGCCATCAACGAGTATATCAAGGAACCCTTCGTCACGGATATCCGCTTCGTGCGGAGCGGCCGAAAGCCCCCAGCCGTTACGTACGCCAATACTGCCGGAGAAGAAGAGGAAGGCTTCGCTGTCCGCGTGGGGAACGCGCGGCTTTCAGAAGAAACGGTGCGTCGCATCCGGCAGGAGACGGCGGCCCTTCCCGAGGCCATCCAGGAAAAAATGGCCCAGCTGCGCTTCGCCCAGGCGAAACGGCAGACGGCGTACCAGGCAGCAGGAGTCCGGCAGTGCCCGTCGTGCGGGCGGTGGCTGGAAAAGGGCGAGGAGCTGTGCTTTATTTGCCGGCTCCGAGCCCGTCAGGAAAAGAAAAAAGCCGTCTATGCCACGGTCATGGACATGCCCTGGCTGACGCTGGACGAATTGAAGGCCTACGGCATGATCGGAGACGAGGGACGGCTGTACGAGGAATTGTACAACGAGGTGCGGCGCGAGTGCATTTATAAATACATGGAGCGCATTTACCACGGCTGCGATACGCCGGAAGACGATATGATGCTGGCCCTGCTGATTACGCGGCGGAATCCGACAGAGATGACCGACGCGTTTATTCGCAATTTAACGGAAAAATACAGGAGAAAAGGCGATGTATCTTCACATAGGCGGACAGAAAATGATTGACATACGCCGCATTGTCGCGATGTTCAAGGCCCATCCGCGAAAAATGAACAAGTCGAACCCGCTGCGGCAGTATTACCGCCCCCTCGTGCTGCTCGACGGCATGGACGAAGGGCAGATTCGCTGCTACATCGTAACGGAGGAATGCATTTACGCTTCGCCCATTACGCTGGAAACGATTATCGGGCGGTATAAACGACTGTTTTCGTCAAAAGGGCCCGTGCAGCGATTGTAAACTAGCTATCCCAGGGGGATTTGCTGTATAATAAGATGTTAAGTATGTTTGAATAGGAGGAATTGCTGCATGCCGCAAGATAAAAAAGTAAATTATGGCGCAGAACAGATTCAGGTCCTGGAAGGCCTGGAAGCCGTTCGCAAGCGTCCTGGTATGTATATAGGGAGCACGTCTCTGCGCGGTCTCCATCATTTAGTATATGAAGTCGTCGACAACAGTATCGACGAAGCGCTGGCAGGATACTGCACGCATATTGAAGTGACGATTGAAGCTGACAACAGCATTACCGTCGTCGACAACGGCCGCGGCATTCCCGTAGCCATGCATAAGATCGGCAAGCCTGCTGTCGAAGTCGTACTGACGGTGCTCCACGCTGGCGGCAAGTTCGGCGGCGACGGCTATCCCATTTCCGGCGGCCTGCACGGCGTCGGCATATCTGTCGTCAACGCCCTGAGCCAGTGGACGAAGGTCGAAGTTAAGCGCGACGGATATTGGTGGAACATCTCCTTCGCCCGTGGCTTGACGGCGGAACCGCTGAAAAAAATTCGTCCCATGGAACGGGGCGAAGAGACGGGCACTAAGGTAAGCTTTAAGCCCGACGCGGACATTTTCCCCGATACGACCTATGATTTCGACACGCTGAAGACGCGTCTCCGCGAGCTGGCCTTCCTGAACAAGGGCCTGCACATTACCCTGACGGATAAGCGCGGCGAAGGGCGCAGCGAAGTCTACTGCTACGAAGGGGGCCTGACGTCCTTCGTAGAATTTCTGAATGAAAACAAGGAAGCCGTCAACCCGACGGTCATTACGCTGGAAGGCGAAAAGAACAAGGTCCTCGTGGACATCGCCATGCAGTACAACGACGGCTACAGTGAAAATATCCTGACATTCGTCAACGACATCTTTACGGAAGAAGGAGGCACCCACCTGAGCGGCTTCCGCTCCGGCCTGACCCGCACGATCAACGACTACGGCCGTACGGCAGGACTGCTGAAGGACAAGGAAGAAAACCTGTCCGGCGAAGACGTGCGCGAAGGCCTGACGGCTATCGTCAGCGTCAAGGTGCGGGAACCGCAGTTCGAAGGGCAGACGAAGACGAAGCTGGGCAACAGCGAGGTCAAGGGGATCGTCGACAACATCGTGTCCGACGGATTGAAGGAGTTCTTCGAAGAGCATCCCGGCGAAGCCAAGTCTATTGTCAACAAGGCGATTTCCGCCGCCAGAGCCCGCCAGGCCGCCCGCCACGCCCGCGACCTGACGCGCCGTAAAAACGCCCTGGAAATCAGCAGCTTGCCGGGCAAACTGGCCGACTGCTCGGAAAAGAACGCCGCCATGACGGAAATCTACCTGGTCGAAGGCGATTCGGCCGGCGGCTCGGCCAAACAGGGCCGGGACCGGAAATTCCAGGCTATCTTACCGCTCCGCGGCAAGATCATCAACGTCGAAAAGGCCCGTCTGGACAAGATCCTGGCCAACGAAGAAATCCGCTCCATGATTACGGCCTTCGGCACGGGCATCGGCGAAGAATTCGACATCAGCAAGCGGCGCTACGATAAGATCATCATCATGACCGATGCCGACGTCGACGGAGCCCATATCCGCACGCTCCTGCTGACGTTCTTCTACCGCTTTATGAAGCCTCTCATTACGGAAGGCCATATATACATCGCCCAGCCGCCCCTGTATCAGGTGCGCAAGGGCAAACAGGTCTGGTATTACTACACGGACGAAGCGATGAACGCCAAGCTCGACGAGCTGGGCCGCGACAGCAGCGTCGTCGTCCAGCGCTATAAGGGCCTCGGCGAAATGAATCCGGAGCAGCTCTGGGAAACGACGATGGACCCCCAGAACCGCACGATGCTCCAGGTCCATCTGGAAGACGCCGTAGAAGCGGACCGCATTTTCTCGGTCCTCATGGGCGACAAGGTCGAACCGCGCCGTCAATTCATTCAGGAAAACGCCAAGAAGGTGCGGAATCTGGACTTATAGGAGGATGTGTCTATGCCGAATATATCGAAACGAATTTCCTTGTTTTCCGAATCGGCCATTGCCAGAATCTCCCACATGGCCGAAACGTACGAGGCGATTAACTTATCGGAAGGCTTTCCCGATTTTCCCCCGCCGGAAGCCCTGCGGAACCGCCTGAAGGACATAGCCTCCCAGGGGCCGCACCAATACAGTATTGACAGCGGCGCTCAGAACCTGCGGCAGGCTTTGGCGAATTACCGCCGTACCTTCGCCGGCCAGACGCTGGACCCGGAACAGGAAGTCGTCGTCACCTGCGGCGGCACGGAAGCCCTGATGACGACGATGATGGCCCTCGTCGACCCGGGAGATAAGGTCGTCGTATTTTCGCCCTTTTACGAAGCCTACGGCACGGACGTGCTGCTGGCCGGCGGCGAGCCCATTTACGTGCCTCTCCGCCAGCCGGACTTCACCTTTGACGCCGACGTGCTGGAAGAGGCCTTCCGGCAGCGTCCGAAGGCGATCATCCTCTGCAACCCGTCCAATCCCTGCGGCAAGGTGTTTTCTAAGGCAGAGCTGGAAATCATCGCCGGCCTGGTGCAGAAATACGACGCCTTTGCCATCGTCGACGAAGTATACGAGCACATCGTGTACAAGCCGACGGAATATACGTATTTTTCCAATTTGCCGGGCATGTACGAACGGACCATATCGTGCGGCTCCTTGTCCAAGACCTATTCGATTACGGGCTGGCGCATCGGCTATCTCTTCGCGCCGCCTCATCTGGCCGCGGCGCTGCGGCAGCTCCACATGTTCATGACCATCAGCGCGCCGAGCCCGCTCCAGGAAGCGGCCGTGACCAGCCTCGGCTTCGACCGGTCCTATTACGAAGGGCTGCGCGACTTGTACACGAAGAAGCGCGACATCGTCATGAAGGGCCTCGACGCCATCGGCATTCCCCACAACGTGCCGCAAGGCGCCTTTTACATGCTGATGGATATATCGGAATACGGCTACGACGACGATACGGCCTTCTGTGAGGACTTGATCCGGAAACTGGGCGTAGCCCTCGTGCCCGGCTCGACCTTTTTCCACGAAGACGTGCACAACCTGGTCCGCCTTCAATTTGCCGTCAAGGACGAAACGCTCTATGAAGCGCTGAACCGTCTGGAAGGCATTCACTGTATGAAACGGTAATCCTATGTTGCGTTAAAGGAGGGATTTTGTATGAAATGGCCTGTATTGGTATTCAGCGTATTGTGCTGCCTCGGCAGCTTTTCCGCCTTTGCCGCCGCGCCGGCAGGGGCAGCCGTACAGATCGACCCGTCGGTCCGTATGGAAACATTGGACGACTATTACATTACGAAGGGCAGTACGTATGATAAGATTACAGCCCTTCTGCAAAATCTTCCTTCTGAGGCGTCGGGCCTTTCGGGAGACTATTATTTCCGAATTGAAAAGAAGCTGACTCACGACTATTTTTATCACGTCAAAGCCTACGATACGAATACGCACGTCCAGAAGGGAAATTATTTCTTCGCCAAGGATGAAAGCTGCGTATGGCGTCTCGACCCGACAGGCGACGCGGTGATGATTTACGGCAGCGCGGAAAATCTTCTGAAAAAGACGGAAATCGTCGTCTATCCTAAGAAAATCGCCTTGGGCAGCTACGGCATCATCCGGGTTCACGTGCCGGGCATGCTCCCCTACGACATCAAGCTGACCAGCTTGAACGCCAACGTGGCGCAAATCTCCGATAAGATGAATATCGTCCCCGTCAGCGCCGGCAAGACGGACATCGTCGTCGACTTGAAGATCGGCTCGGCGACGCGCACCTTTACAGAAACCGTCTCCATTATCGATACGGCCGACGACGGCCGCGACAGAGGCATGAGCCCCTCCGTCGGCATTGGTATCGGCGTAGGATGGGGCAGCGGCTGGCATCATGGCGGCGGCATCGGAATCGGTGTAGGCCCCTGGTGGTAAGAGTTATATCATATGCATAGGCACAGAGCGGAATACCCATTGTATTCCGCTCTGTTTTTTCAATACTATAAGAGGAGCTGCCGCGTGCAAAAGCGCGGCAGCTCCTCTATATAAGAAAAACAAGTTGGCGCATCTTCAGATGATAGTTCTCTAAAAGGGGGGTATCCTGTTGTGATCGTATCAGGGAATGAGAAGGTATTCCGGAGATGCGCAGTAGCGAATGATTCAGGTGTTCAAAAAATCCTTTGTCAATTAGCGTTTGTCTGAGACCGTTTGGGCCGATGTCAATACGACGGACTGGCGGCGCGTCATGATTTTGTATGCGACGTATGACAAGGCTGTCCTCCAGCGGGCCGCAACGAGTAATGAAAGCTGAGTGTTCAACATCAAAGCTGTCTCCCAGTATAGCATGGATAGCGTAATGCACCCAATTTCGTATAACAAAAAGACAATATTGAATACATTTCTATACGATTTCTATATAGTGGTAAAGAGAATGGAAATACATATGAGAATTTGAAACGATGCCTTTCTTGTGATATAACGAAAAGGAACCTGTCTAATACCATATCATATGATACGACGGCGTATGAAATCTATTGGTATATCGTATTTCAATGCGCCGTTTGGCAGAAAGGACGTGAATGCTATGAGAGTGGGAATTTTCAGCAACGTGAGAGGCGGCGCAGCCAGATTTGCGCCGTATGTACGCCCTGGACGGGACGACATAGAATTTAATCGGGCTGCCTTGCGAAGCGGCGTTGGATACGATAGAAACGGTCAAGAAGGCGAAGTGCGAAGGCCTTATTTATTACAGCGACCATAAGGAAGAGGAAGCCTTTTATCAGGCGCTGGCCGAGAGCGGCGTCAAATACGTCGTGACATGCAGCGCCGGTTACGACCATCTCAATATAGAGGCAATGAAAACGTACGGTATTAAAGGGGCCAACGTGCCGAAATATTCGCCCAACGCCATATCGGAGCACACCGTCATGATCGTGCTGGCCATTCTTCGCAAGCTGCGGACGCAGATACTGCGCGTAGAACAGAGCAATTTTACTACGACAGGATTGCAAGGGCGGGAACTTCGCAATATGGTCGTAGGCATCGTCGGCGCCGGCCGTATCGGATATACGACGATGCAATGCTTGAGCGGCTTTCATCCCAAAGCGATCCTGGCTTACGATATGTACGAAAACGACGACGTACGCCGGTATGCGTCCTATGTATCGCTGGACGAATTATACGCTAAGGCCGACGTGATCATTTTCCATTGCGCCTATACGAAAGAGAATTATCATATGGTAAACGACGAGGCCATTCAGGCTATGAAAGACGGCGTCGTCCTTGTCAACAGCGCCCGAGGCCCTTTATTTGATACGCAGGCCGTGCTGCGGGGCCTCGACAGCGGTAAGATTGGCGCGTTAGGAATCGACGTTATTGAAGGAGAAGGGGCGCTGCGAAAATCGTCGGGAGCTCAAAAAGACGTCGCTTCCGATATTAGAAAACTGCTGTCTTACGAAAACGTCATATTTACGGCTCATACGGCTTTCTATACGGATCAGGCTGATTATAATTTATGCGAAACGACGATTCAGAATCTGCGCCAGTATGCCCAGACCGGATCGTGCGACAACGAATTGATACGTGAATAAAGTCGGCCTATGTCTGCGTACTTTGCAAGTCACGATGACGGCCGGGCAAGGTATCGGGCCGTTATTCGGCAGCATTTCAGCGGAATATTTCGGCATGAGGCCTTCCTTGTGTCCCATGCTGTGCTGCGCTTGTAGGAATGGGAAAAACACGATATAATATAAACTAAAAAATTATTTTTTGCGTATTAAAGGAGACGTGATTTGTTTTGGAAGTTTCCCTAGGGAAAGAGTGCATCGTCATATTATTGCTGATTTTTGGCAACGGCGTATTTTCGCTGCTGGAAATGTCCATCGTCAGCTGCCATCAGCCGCGGCTGGAGGCCATGGCCGAAGAGGGCAGCAAGTCGGCGAAAATCGTCCTGAAGCTGCGGGAAAACCCGAATAAGATGTTTTCGGCCGTACAGTTCGGCATCACCCTGATGGGCCTGCTGACGGGCGTATACGGCGGTACGGAAATGGCCGGCCCCATGTCGCAGTACGTGGCCATGATCCCCGGCCTGGAGCCCTATGCCTACAGCGTCAGCCTGACGACTATCGTCGCCGTCATTACCTATTTGACCATCATTTTAGGGGAAATCGTGCCGAAGCGCATCGCCATCAACAAGCCTGAAGCCATCGCCTGCTTTCTGGCCCGGCCGATGCTGTATTTCTGTACGGTCAGTACGCCCCTCATTTGGTTTCTGTCGGCTTCGACGGCCTTGGTGACGAAGGTCATCGGCATGGGCAAGCCGGAGGTGCAGCCCGTAACGGAAGAGGAAATCAAAATCCTTCTGGAGCAGGGCGCAGAGCTGGGCGCTTTCGAAAAGGAAGAGCCCGAGCTGGTAGACCGCGTATTCCGCCTGGCCGATATGAACGTCAGCGATATTATGACCAACCGCACCCAGGTTGACTGGATTGACGTAGAAGATCCCGACGAGACGATTATGAATGAAATGATCGCCTTCAATCACATCCACCTGCCCGTCGGCAGGGGCTCGCTCGACGAATTTCTCGGCATGGTTTCGGTCAACATGGTCTTCCAAAAATATTACGACGCCGTCCATTCTGGGAAAAACGTGACCATGAAATCCCTCGTCGAATCGAGCGTCCAGAAGCCCGTCTTCGTGCCCGAATCGATGGATATCATGAAGGTCGTACCGGTTTTCCGCGAGCACAGCGTCCACGAAGCGGCTGTCCTCGACGAATACGGCAACTTCAGCGGCCTGCTGACCCTCCACGACATCTTGGAAGAGCTCGTAGGCAGCATGCCATCAGGCGAAAAGGAAAAGAAGGAAAACGACAACCGCATCGTCCAGCGCGGCCCCAACGAATGGCTCATGGAGGGTCTGCTGACTATCGAAGAATTCAAGGATTTCTTCGATCTGGAAGATGACCTGCCCGGCGAAGAAGACGACCTGTACAAGACCCTGGCCGGCTTCGTCACCTACGGCGTAGGCCGCATTCCTAAGGAAACGGATACGTACGTCTGGAACGAATTTACCTTTGAAGTCATGGATATGGACAACCTCCGCGTCGATAAAATCCTCGTCACGCGGCAGGAACCGGAAGAAAAAGAAGAAGATACGGAAGAATAGCATACGCATATAAAACGAGAGGCAGGAGAATCGATCTCCTGCCTCTCTTGTCGTCTCGTATGCTATCTTACGTTCTCCGTCATATCTCGGCGACGACGACAGGGTTGCCGTGTTCTTGGATGAGGCGGACTAGGTCGTCGGCCTGCATCCAAACCGAGACCCGATTGTCGTTGGGATGGACGGCGATTGTATTTCCTATGAAGTCTTTGTCGAAGACGACGACGACCGACTGTGTTTCGTCGTTCAGGGCGCCTAAGGGCGTGACGGCCCCTTTGGTCAGCTTCAGGTACTTCCACAGGTCGTCTTCAGAGGCGAAGCTCAGAGGGCGCGAGCCCAGGGGCTGCCGCAGGGCCTTGAGGTTGGCCGTCTTTTCCTGACGGATGACGACAAGGTAGTAGGTCCTCTTCTTATCGTCGCGGATAAACAGGTTTTTGGCTACGGCCTCGCCGTCGGGGAGGTGCAGGGCGGACATTTCGTCTATGGTGTAGACGGGAATGTGTTCTTTCACATGGTATTCTATATGGGCAGTTTGTAATACGGATAGTACGGTTTGGGCTTGTTCGGACAGCATAGGAGGGCCTCCCTTGTATAATATTTTATCATATACATAGATTTTACATAAAAAAGAAGGTATCTCAAAAAAAAAAAAAGAATAATATTAAGAGATGAGGAAATTTGCTTCGTGAAGATGCCGTAGGCAGGAGGTGGGGGAATGGACAACGCCATTATTGCATTTTTTCATGATTACGGCGACATACTGTTTCTGGCCATCGGCCTGTATTCCATAGGGGGAGCCGTCATGCAGTGGTCCTGGTTTGTCAATAACAGCCGGGCCCGCAAGGTTGCCGGACGTACAGGAGGAACGACGGGAATGCGTATTTTTTATGTTGTCTTAGGATTGGGCTTTTGTATCGTCGGCCTTATATCGTTTATGACGGGCATATCGGTCTTGTATATCATACCGATGATCAAAGCCGATCCGCTGTCTGTGTTTGAATTATTATAAGGGAAAGGATGAAGCGGTATGAAGAACAAAAAATGGCTGGCGGCGGCACTGATTGCGGTCATGCTGACATCGGGATGCGGCTCGAAGGATACGAAATCTATCGTATGGCATTCCAGCGAATCGTCGAAAATCGTCAAACAGATTCAGTCCGATACGTCGCTGACGAAGGACCAGCAGGAATTTTTCCAATCCCTCGCTAAATCGCGGGATCAGAAGGCCTATGAAGGAAAGACCGTCGGCGAAATCCTCGACGTGTACGCCAAGTGGAAGGCTCAGGTCGAAAAGGACCGGGAGCAGATGAACCAAACGCTGCAGGTATCCGTCGTCGATAAGGTAAGCCTCGACCAGAACGCCTCGGCCGGGCGCATGCATCCGCAGATACAGTTCGATATTTCCATCGCCAACGTATCGCAGAACGATATTCAGACCTTCAAAGGGCGGTTCATCGTTTCCGATGCGTCGGGCAATGAATTGTTCCGCGCTGATTATCTGGACACGATGCCCGTCATGGCCGGCGTGACGCGGACCGATACGATTTACACCGATATTAACGACACGAACGAAAAAGAAGTCAAAGCCTACGATTCTCCTCTCAGCGACCTCAAGGTCACCTGGGAGCCGACGGCGATGAAGTTTATGGACGGCACGCGCATCGGCGAAGATAAGAATGAACTGCGGTAGCGCGGCATAGAGGAAACGGCACGATACACAGGGACTGGGGGATCTTCCCCTGCTGTGTTTCGTGTCGTTTTTTGTGTGTGATACAATAGAGATACGAATTACGAGATGAGGAGGCTGGCTATGCGGACCAGTTATGTGTTGAATCACTATATGGACGAAGCGGCGGCAAAGATAAGGAGGATTGCCCATGAGGCCCGTTCCCTGTCGGTCAACGGCACGCTGATGCTGCAGGATTATCCCTTTTGGCTGTATCATGCCATATTTGCCGATTATTCGACGATCTCTTTTTTGGCCAAGTGCATGTCCGATATCGATTATTTTGATTTGCGACCCTTGTATTGTATTTTGCGGTCTTCCCTGGAGAAATACGCCGACCTGGCGAATTTATGCGCCAAGGGACGGACCTATGAATGGTATTTGTGGTATTTGAACTTCGAGTCCAACGCCATGGAAGCCTATACGGCCGGCGACAGCCGGGAAGGGGCGTCGCTGCGCCGGAAGGCCGACTCGTATAAGCGGCAATTCATGGAGCGATGGGAGATTTCCCGCTGCAACCGCCTGACGCGGTATTACGTACTGGGGGACTTTAATCAGCTCATACAAGGCGGCGTCTCTACGGATATCGTCCAGTTCAACCGCAGTCTTTCGAAAATCGACTCGAAATGCAGCCAGATACTGCATAACAACGTGACCTTTGCGGCACGGCATAACCGGGAGGAAATCAAAGATATCCTGACGTATATACACTACATCATGTGGACGTCCCAATGGATGCTGCCGCGGTTTTACGCCTGGAATCTGCCGGAACTACAGGAAGGCTTGGCACGGCTGCAGCAGGCCATCGACTGTATTCACCAGGGGAAGGGGTTTATGGAGTAGGCTTATTCGGCCTTGGTGGAGCGCAGGAAGAGCTGCTCCAGCATGGCGTGGGGGTCCTTGCCGAGCTTGACGATGCTGTACAGGACCTGCGTAATGGGCAATTCGACGCCGACTTGTCTGGAAAGGTCTACGAGAGCCTCTGTTGTATAAACGCCTTCAGCCAGCTTATGAAACGGTTTTCCTTGGATGAAATCTTCGCCGAAGCGGCGGTTGTTGCTGTGGGCCGAAAAGAGCGTCGCTTCGTAATCGCCTAAGTGGCTGAGGCCGTAGACGGTCATGGCATTGCCGCCCAGTTTTTCAATCAGGACGGACAACTCGTGGGTGCCTCTGGCCATGAGGGCTCCTTTGAGGCTCGTAAGGCCTGCGCCGTCGAGCATGCCGGCAGCGATGCCCATGACGTTTTTGGCAGCCGCGCCGATTTCAATGCCCAGGAGGTCTTGTCCGTAGTAGAAGCGGATGAGGGGGCTGGTGAAGACGTCGACGAGGCGGCGCGTCAGGTCCATGTCGCGGGAGGCCATGACCATGCAGTTCGGCATACCGGCGACGAAGTCCTGGACGTGGCCCGGGCCGACCCAGACGGCAGTCTGCACGTCGGGCTCCAGCTCTTCCTCCATGACCGTCGTGAGGCGCTTGCCGCTGCCGATTTCCAGACCCTTCATGGCCAGGATGAAGGGCAGGGACGGGGAAAATCCCGTTTCCCGAAGCTGTCCGGCGAAGGCGCGGAGCTGCTGGGCGCTGATGGAAATGATGCAGACGTCGGCATTATGCAGGGCGTCGGCCAAATCGTCGGTCAGGGCGATGGACGAGGGCAAGGTCAGGTATTCGTTTTTTCCCGTACAGCGAAGGGTTTCCAGATTGCGGGACGACGGGCGGCCCCATAAGGTGACGGTGTGGCCGATGCGGTCGGCGTACCAGGCGTGGAAAGCGCCCCAGCGGCCGCAGCCTAAGACGGTAATATTCATGAGTGTCCTCCTGATAGATTTTTTTCCATTATACCATACTTACATAGGCGTTACAGCGTGGAGTGGGGTAAATGTTTTATGTTTACAGATTATAACGCATATACATAAAATATATTAGGAAAATCTGGTGATGATATTTACTAAATTACGAAAATGTAGTAAGGTTATACAAAAGCATAAAAGCGTTTAACGCGAGCACGATGAAGTGTACACTGTTCATCGTGCTCGTTTTCGTTTAAGGGGGCGAAACATGTGGTTGTCACAGTAGGATTTTTATATGCTAAAAGTCAGAAAGTATACAAGATGCAGTGCCTGACAGGAACGCAGGGCTTTGACAGCCGTGTTTCGTGGATACACATTATAGAAAACAAGGAATCCGCTTTGTTTTTACACGGCGGAGAACTGGTGTTTTGCACGGGGAGTATCTATAACGGCGAAGAGTGGCTGCTGGATTATATCAAGAAGTTACAGAAAAGCAGAGCTAGCGGATTGGTGATCAACATCGGCCCTTTTATACGCAGCGTTCCGAAATCCGTCGCGGCCTTTTGCGAACAACGCGGATTTCCCCTGTTCCTTATTCCGTGGAGCGTGCGGTTAGTCGATATTACACGCTACTTATGCCAGTTTATCATTGAAGAGGAAACTAGAGAACAACAATTTCTCCAATATTTCCTGTTTATTCTCATGCATCCGGGCCAGTGCGGCAATGCTTGCCGAGCCCTGCGGACATACGGCATAGATATCGATAAGGCCTTCCGTGTTTTCGTCGTCCGTCCGGCAGAACGCCGCCGTCTCGACGAGGCAGCGGCGCAGATGAGCGCTTGCGAGCCCGACGTCCACGTTTTGACGTACGGCGACGCTCTGGTATGCGTAGCGCCGGACGAAGGCGAATCAAACGCATGGAGCAGGGCCTGGGAATGGCGTGAATACTTTCTGGGCCGAGACCTTTCCGTTACGGTTTGCGTCGGCTCGGCCGTACCTTCTGTCGAACGGTTGTCTGAAAGCTATACGCGGGCGTCAGCTATGACGGCTCTCGTTTCGGAAACGCGGCCTGTCGTACAATATGAGCGCGTCGGCGTGTACAAGCTGCTGCTGGACGGTCCTTCACCAGGCACGCTGCGGCAATTTTACGACGATACGATGAAAGGGCTGGACGAATACGACGCCGCTCATCATTCGTCGCTGGTGGAGACTCTGGAATATTACCTGTCTCATCGCTGCAGTATTAAGGATACGGCAGTTCACGAAGTGGTTCACCGCAATACGGTGCTGTATAAACTGAATAAGATAGAAACTATTACGGGGAAGAAACTAAACGAAGAAGAAGATAAGCTGGATATTCTCATCGCGCTGAAAATCAAGAAGCTGTTTTCCGTACAGAAAGACGGATGAATCGGCGCGCAATAGTATACATCATCAATTATAGGTAGGGGGAGTTTGGTATGTTTACGTATGAAATGCCGACGAAATTGTATTTCGGGAAAGGATGCGTTGCCCAATCCGTGGCAGATATGGCGGCGCTGGGCAAGAAAGCCCTGATCGTTACGGGACGCAGTTCGGCGAAGCGAAACGGATCGCAGGACGCTGTCGTCGCCGTACTGGAATCGGCAGGCCTCGGCTGGGTCCTGTTTGACGAAGTAGAAGCGAACCCGTCTGTCGAAACCGTGCGGAACGGCGCGGAGCTAGGGCGGAAGGAACAGGTTGACTTCGTCATCGGCATTGGCGGCGGTTCGCCTATGGACGCAGCTAAAGTGATCGCCTTATTATGCACGAACGATTTGGACGACGAGATGCTGTTTACAGGGCCGTACGGAGTGCCGCCCTTGCCTATTGTCACCGTTCCTACGACGTCTGGCACGGGCAGCGAAGTGACGAAAATCAGTATCCTGACCAATCATAAGGCCGGCACGAAGCAGGGCGTCAAATCGCCAATGTTATATCCGAAGCTGTCTTTGGCCGATCCGTCCTTTACGATGGGCGTACCGGAACACGTGACGATCGACACGGCTATCGACGCCTTGTCTCATGCGATAGAAGGCTATATGGCGAAGGATGCGACGCCTGTCAGCGACGTATGGGCTGAAGAAGCCCTGCGCTTTTTCGGCCTCCATCTGACGCAGCTGCGCGGCACGCTGTCCTATGCCGTCCGCGAAGACCTCATGTATGCTTCGACCTTGGCGGGCATCGTCATTTCCCAGGCTGGTACGACGCTGGTACACGGCATGGGATATTGCCTGACGTATTACAGGGGTTTTTCGCACGGCCGGGCCAACGGCCTGCTGCTGCCTCAGTACATGAAACTCATGGAAGAATCCATGGCCGATAAAGCCCAGCGCGTATGGGAATTGCTGGGATTTGCCGGCTCCGATGACTTCGAAGCATTTATGAAAGATCTCATGCCCGATACGGTCACGCTGTCTGACGAAGAAATTGAGAAATTTACGACGATGGTCATGAAGACGGCTTCCGTCAAGGCGACGTCGTATGATGTGACGGCAGGCGTCGTAGCCCGTATATACGCTCATATATCTAAATGACGGCTTGACGGCGTTTGCCCGGCCGGGGTTATGGGAGGTGCGAAGGATTATGGCTATATGCGAAACCATAAACGCAGAGGTATTGCAGTGTACAGAATCATTTTCGAGGCGTCCTATGTGGGCGCAGGTCGATTTGGATGCGGCGGCGTATAATATGCGGCATATTCGGCGTCTTGTCGGCGCCCATACGCTGATTATGGCCGTCGTCAAAGCCGACGCCTACGGATGCGGCGCCGTGGCGATGGCCCGCGTTTTTTTGCAGAACGGAGCGGACCGGCTGGCCGTAGCCTGTCTGGACGAAGCCGTCGAGCTGCGCCGCGCCGGTATTGCGGCTCCTATCCTGGTGTTGGGGCATACGGACGGGCGGCGCGCAGCGGAAGTCGTGGGCAATCATATCGACGTGGCCGTGTTTCATTACGACGACGCAGTGCTTTTTTCGCAGGAAGCCGAACGGACGCAGCAGACCGTGCGCGTCCATATTGCCGTAGACAGCGGCATGGGACGTATCGGCTACAAGCTGTCGAAACGAAGCGTCGAAGAGATAAAGCGCATCAGGGCGCTGCCCGGCGTGATGATGGAAGGGATCTTTACGCATTTTGCCGTGGCCGACGACGCAGCTGACGACGCCTGCGCATACACGAAGGAGCAATTCTTTCAGTTTACACAAATGTACCGTTGGCTGTGGGAAGAAGGCGTGTCATTCCGCCTCCGTCATTGCGACAACAGCGCCGGCGTCCTGGCGTATCCGGCGTTTTTCTGCAACATGGTGCGTCCCGGTATTATTCAGTACGGCTATAATCCCTTCGGTGCGGCGCGTCATCCGGAGTTTGTACCCCATCCCGTCATGTCCCTGCGCTGCTGTATTACCCATATGAAGCGCCTGGAAGAAGGCGAGACTGTAGGATACGGCCGCAGGTTCAGAGCGCGTCGTCCTACCTTGGTCGCCACCTTGCCGTTAGGCTATGCCGACGGATATACCCGCCTCCTGTCCAATCGGGCCGACGTATTGGTACGGGGCCGGCGCGTCCCGCAAATCGGCAATATATGCATGGATCAGTGCATGATAGACGTTACCGATATTCCTGACGTGCGCGTAGGCGAAGAATGCGTGTTGTTCGGCCGCCAGGGAAGCGAATATATCGGAGCGGATGAACTGGCACGCATCATAGGGACGATACCTCATGAAGTGCTCTGCAATATCGGCCGCCGCGTCCCCCGCGTATATTTCGAAAAGGGCCGTTGCGTCGGCCGGACTGAATATTTGTTTCAAACGTAACGCGTCTGCTTTAGGGACCGCCGCGTTCGTGTTGCGCAAAAGGGACGGCTGCACCTTCAATTTAGAATGAATGCCAGTGAATAAAGAAATATAGTGGTAAAAATTTAACAGATGTGATTATTGTGCGAATGTACAATAAAGTTTATGGTTTTGTCATATTGTTTTATCGCATTGCCTATGACATAATAAGCACAAGAAAAAGCAACGGCGCTTTTCCGAAAGGACGCCGCTGCTTTTTTAGTATTATAACGCAGGGGGATGATCTCATGACAGGACAGGAAATTCGCGACATGGATTTAAAATATAATCTGCATTCGTGGTCGAAGCAGAAGGGGCTGAAGCCCTTAGTCATTACGAAGGCGGAGGGCATCTATTTATGGGACAGCGACGGAAAGCGATATATGGATATGTCGTCGGGACAGGTTAATTCCAACGTGGGGCACGGAAATAAAGACATTATCGAAGCGATTAAGGAACAAGCCGACAAATATTGCTTCATATCTCCGAGTCTGGCTGTAGAACCGCGGGCTAAATTGGCTAAAATGGTCATCGACCGCATGCCCGACAACATGGGGAAGGTATTTTTTACCAACGGCGGCGCCGACGCCAACGAAAACGCCATTAAGATGGCCCGCATGTATACGGGGCGCTATAAGGTCATGAGCCGGTACCGCAGCTATCACGGCTCGACCTTCGGCGCAGGCAATCTGACGGGTGAACCGCGGCGCTATCCGCTGGAACCGGGGATTCCCGGCTTCATTAAATTTTTCGATCCCTACATATACCGCGAAGCCATTTCCTTTGCCAGCGAAGAAGACGCGACGAAATTTTACATTACCAAGCTGCGGGAACAAATTATTTATGAAAATCCGTCGACGATCGCCGCTATCGTCATGGAAACGATTACGGGCTCCAACGGCGTCATCATTCCGCCGAAGGGCTATCTGGAAGGCGTGCGCAAGCTGTGCGATGAATTAGGCATCATGATGATCTGCGACGAAGTCATGGCCGGCTGGTGCCGGACGGGCAAGATGTTCGCCTTTGAGCATTTCAACGTCAAGCCCGACATCGTGACGTTTGCCAAGGGGATTACCTGCGGCTATATTCAGCTCGGCGGCGTCGCCGTATCGAAGAAAATCGCCGCCTATTTCGACGATCACCTCCTGTCGTGCGGCCTGACGTACAGCGGCCATCCGCTGGCCTGCGCCGCCGGGGTCGCCTGCCTGAATTACTACGATAAGGCGCGGATTTTAGACAACGTAAACGCCGTCGGCAAGGTGCTGGGCGAAGAAGAAGAAAAGCTGAAGGCGAAACATGCCTGTGTCGGCGACGTCCGCTATATCGGGTTATGGTCGGCTATCGAGCTGGTAAAGGATAAGAAAACGAAGGAACCCCTCGTGCCGTACGGAAAGGACGAAGGGGGAACGATGCCGGGCATCGTCAAATCGCTGATGAAAAAGGGCTTTTGTACCTATTCTCACGAAAACATGCTTCTCGTCGCTCCGCCCCTTATTATTACAAAAGAACAGCTTCTGGAAGCGATGAAGATTTTGGACGACGTGCTGAGCGAAGTCGACGCCGCTATCGGGGGATAACGTCCTCCGGCGAGTGGAGAAAGGCATAGGTTGGATACATGCCTGACGCCTATGCCTTTTATTTTTTAATCTGTTATACATGTACATAAAAATATTTATGCAAGTGCCTAATTGATTTTTAAAACATTAAATATTATAATAACTTCATTCTTAAAAGAAAATATTTTCCATAACAACGGCGTTATTATTAAAAAATAATTTCGCCGTTGTTTTGCGTATGGGGGAGGGGGAACAAAATATGATTGAAATTAAAGCGATTATCCGACGGGAACGGCTGAAGGCGCTGAAAGATGCGCTGGCCGAACGAGGATTTTACGGATTGACGCACTGGCCCGTTTCGGGGCGAGGAAAACAGCGCGGCGTTACGGTAAACGGCGTTGTGTATGACGAGCTTCCGAAGGAAATGGTATATATCGTCGTTCACGACGAACATAAGACGGCTGTCGTTACGACGATTATCGCCATATGCCAGACGCAGCCGAAAGGAACCGCCGGCGATGGCAGAATTTTTATTACCAGGCTGGACGAAGGATATACGATTAGCGAGCAGCTGCTTTGATACGCAACGTGTCGAGCGCTCCCGACATGAGGAAGGAGAGATATACAGTGGAAGGCACATTATGGCTGCAGTTCGTGCAGCAGCTCATTAACGGCATATCCTTAGGCAGTATTTACGCCCTGATCGCCTTGGGATATACGATGGTATACGGCATTATGAAATTGATTAACTTCGCTCACGGCGATATCTACATGATCGGTTCGTACGTCGGATTTTTTGCGATTACGGCCATGGGGCTGCCCTTTGTACCGGCGATTCTGGCGGCGATGGTCATGACGGGGATTTTGGGGATGGTCGTCGAACGGCTGGCGTATAAGCCCCTTCGCCATAGCCCGAAAATCGCCATTTTGACGACGGCCATCGGCGTCAGCTTGTTCTTGGAATACACGACGATGCTCGCCTTGTCGCCGCAGCCGCGGACCTTTCCGCACGTACTGGACAACAGCGTGTACCACATCGGCGGCTTAGTGATTTCGTTTCAGCAAATCGTCATCTTCCTTATATCGGTCGTGCTGATGCTGATTCTGACCTACGTCGTGAACTATACGAAAATGGGCAAGGCCATGCGGGCCGTCTCGTACGACCCCGACGCGGCCCAGCTCATGGGAATCAACGTAGACAAGACGATTTCCTTTACCTTCTGCATCGGGTCGAGCCTGGCCGGCGCGGCCGGCGTCCTCGTCGGGATTTACTATAATTCCATCGAGCCCCTCATGGGCATCATGCCGGGCATGAAGGCCTTCGTAGCGGCGGTCCTCGGCGGTATCGGCATCATTCCCGGCGCGATGACCGGCGGCATTATTTTAGGCGTCGTCGAAGCCATGGTCAGCGGATTTATTTCGTCTACCTTCCGCGACGCCGCGGCCTTCGCCATTTTGATTATTATCTTGCTCATCAAGCCGACGGGACTGTTCGGAAAGAATGAACGAGAAAAAGTGTAGGTGATGAATATGATAAACCGATTGCGAAAACAAGACGCTGTATTCTTGCTCGCCGCCGTCGTCGTCTTTGCCGTATTGCAGTTTCTGATGGCCGAGCGAATCGTATCGTCGTTCTGGCGGCTGAATATATCGTTGATTTGCCTGAACGTCATGCTGGCGTCCAGCTTGAACCTGATTAACGGGGTTACGGGGCAGTTTTCCCTGGGGCACGCCGGCTTTATGGCTGTCGGCGCTTACGTGTCGGCCGTATGCACCGTATTCCTGCACCTGCCCTTCGTCGTCAGCCTAGTCTGCGGGGCGGCTGCCGCCGGCCTGCTGGGCTTTCTCGTCGGCGTGCCGACGCTGCGGCTGCAAGGCGATTATTTAGCCATCGCTACGCTGGGCATGGGGGAAATTATCCGCATCTGCATCTTGAATATACAGCAAGTAGGCGGTGCGTCGGGGATGTCGGGCATCCCGCGGGACACGACCTTTCCCTGGCTGTTTTTCTGCATGGTCGTGACCTTGTTCGTCCTAAAGAATATTATCCACTCCAAGCAGGGCAGGGCCTGCCTGGCCGTACGGGAAAACGCCATTGCCGCCGAAGCTATGGGCATCGATACGACGGCCTTTAAGGTATTTGCCTTTACGATCGCGTCGATGTTCGCCGGGTTGGCCGGCGCGCTGTTCTCTCATTACTTCGGCATCGCCCATCCGTCGAGCTTTACCTTCATGCGGTCTTTCGACATCATGACGATGGTCGTATTAGGCGGCCTGGGCAGCTTGTCCGGCTCGGTCATCGGCGCCTTTATCCTGACCTTGATTGCCGCCGTAATGCAGAGCTATCCCGAATACCGCATGATCGTATACGCCTTGCTGCTCATCATACTCATGCTGTACCGTCCGAACGGGATTCTCGGCAATAAGGAGCTGGCTGAGCTGATGCTGTCCAAATGGAAGAAGGGGGGACGCGGCGATGGACCCGTTGCTGAAAACAAATAATGTATCCATATCCTTCGGCGGCATCAAGGCCGTCCAGGATTTTAACATCGTATTGAACCGGGGCGAGCTCGTCGGCCTCATCGGGCCGAACGGCGCAGGGAAGACGACGGCCTTCAACTTGCTGACCGGCGTATATCAGCCGACGACGGGGACCATTGAATTCGACGGCGTCGACGTCACGGGGATGAAGCCCTATAAAATTACGCAGCACGGCATTGCCCGCACGTTTCAGAACATCCGCCTGTTTGGAAACTTAACCGTATTGGATAATGTCAAAATTGCCTGCAATTACCTGGTCAACTACAGCCTGGCCGAAGCGATCCTGCGCGTCGGCCGGTACGGGAAGGAAGAAGAACGGATTGAACGCGAAGCGATCGAGCTGCTGCGGCTGTTTAAGCTCGACGATAAAAAGGACGAGCTGGCGTCCAACCTGCCCTACGGCTTGCAGCGGCATCTGGAAATTGCCCGGGCCCTGGCGGCCCGGCCGAAGCTGCTCCTGCTGGACGAACCGGCGGCGGGCATGAATCCGCAGGAAACGCTCGATCTCATGCACTTGATTGAAGAAATACGGAAGCGCTTCCAGCTGACGATTTTACTGATCGAACACGACATGTCCCTGGTCATGGGGATCTGCGAACGCTTGTACGTCCTGGAATTCGGCAAAATCTTAGCCCAGGGGATACCGCAGGAAATCAAGTCGAATGCCGACGTCATCCGGGCGTATTTAGGCGAGGAGGTGTGATTATGAGCCTGTTGGAATTAAAGGATATCAACGTCTACTACGGTGCGATTCACGCCCTGAAGGGAATCAGCCTGAACGTCGAAGAAGGACAGGTCGTCAGCCTCATCGGCGCGAACGGCGCCGGCAAGACGACGACGCTGCGGACGATTTCCGGGCTGCTGCGCTCCAAGACCGGATCTATTTCTTTCATGGGAAAGGAGCTGCGGCACGAAAGCGCCGAATCCATCGTGCGGCTGGGGATTTCCCATTGTCCCGAAGGACGGCGGGTCTTTGCCGATATGTCCGTCAAGGAAAACCTGGAAATGGGGGCCTTTACCCGTAAGGATAAGAAGGAAATTTTCCAGACCATGGACATGATTTACGACCATTTTCCCCGCCTGAAGGAACGGATGAACCAGATGGCCGGCACCCTTTCCGGCGGCGAGCAGCAGATGCTGGCGATGGGCCGGGCGCTGATGAGCAAGCCGAAGCTGCTCCTCCTGGACGAGCCGTCTATGGGGCTGGCGCCGATCCTGGTCAAGGAAATATTCAATATGGTGCAGGAAATACACGGCATGGGGACGACGGTGCTGCTGGTCGAACAGAACGCCCGCATGGCCCTGGCCATTTCCGATTACGCCTACGTCCTGGAAACAGGGCACATATCGCTGGAAGGAGAGGCTAAATCTCTGGCTGAAAGCGAAGAAGTGCGGAAGGTTTACTTGGGCGGCTGAGGCCCGTTACGGCGGATATACCATTACAGGTATGTTATATATTATGTTATATATACAGTTTAGGAGGGATACCTTATGACTATGAGTACATTGAAAAGATGCGTGTTGGCTGCCGTGGCCGTTGCGTCGATGGCCGTCATGCTGACGGGCTGCAGCGGCAGTTCGGGAGAATCAAGTGATACAATTAAAATCGGTGCAAACCTGGAATTGACGGGCAACAGCGCGTCGTACGGCACGTCGGCCAAGAACGGCATCGAAATGGCCGTCAAGGAAATCAACGACGCCGGCGGCCTGCTGGGAAAGAAAATTGAAGTCAGCTACGCCGACAACCGCAGCGAAGCGACGGAAGCGGCCAACGCCATGCAGAAGCTGTTGGATGACCAGGTCGATTTCATCGTCGGCCCGGACACGTCGAGCGGCGCCCTGGCCTGCGTCGCCACGGCAGATCAGGAAAAAATACCGATGATTTCGCCGTTCGGCACGAATCCGGACATTACAGTCGATCCGGCGACGCATAACGTACGGCCTTACGTATTCCGCGCCGCCTTTATCGATACCTTCCAGGGCAAGGCCATGGCTGATTTTGTAGCCGATACGCTGAAGGCGAAGAAAGTGGCTGTATACGTCGACAACTCCAGCGATTACTCGAAGGGGCTGCAGAAATTCTTTGAAGAAGAATTCGGCAAAAAAGGCGGCTCTATCGTAGCGACGGAAGCGTATTTGCAGAAGGATACGGACTTCAAGGCGGCCCTGACGAAGATCAAAGCGGCCAACCCCGACGTCATCTACGTTCCCGGATATTATCAGGAAGTCGGCATGATCATCAAGCAGGCCCGTGAAATGGGCATGACGCAGCCGATTGTCGGCGGCGACGGCTGGGACAGCACGAAGCTGGCGGAAATTGCCGGCGCGGCGAACCTGGTCGACTGCTACTTCAGCAACCACTATTCGTCTGACGATACGTCCGAAGTCGTTCAGAATTTCGTTTCCAATTATCAGAAGGCCTATGGCCAGAAGCCGGACGCTCCGGCAGCTGTGGCATACGACAGCATGATGATTTTGGCCCAGGCTATCAAGGACGCCAACAGCACGGATAAAGATACAGTAAAGGCGGCGCTGGAAAAGATCAGCGGATTCAACGCTGTCAGCGGCAAGATTAGCTTTAACGAGTTCCACGATCCCGTCAAATCGGCAGTTGTCCTGAGCTTTAAGGACGGAAAGCAGATCTTTGTTACCAAGGTAGAACCGTAAGGGCGATTCGTTACTGATACCTCATCTAATCCATATAGATTCCTCTATCAAAGGGAGAAGACGAAGCGGAAGCTTTTTCTTCTCCCTTTCCCCTTTTCCGGGGTATGTGCTATACTTTGGGTAACGTTACTGTGAGGTGCATCGTATGAGCGGACGTCGCATCATATTCTTGGACAACTTGAAAACCCTGGTCATTGCCCTGGTCGTCGTATTTCACGGCGCCATGTCCTATATGGCTTACGCGCCGGATTGGTGGTACGTGCTGGACGATGAGCGGTCCCTGGCGGCGACGGTATTCGTCGTCTGGGCCGACGTGTTCATCATGCCGGTCATGTTTTTTATTTCCGGCTATTTCGGTGCGGCGTCCCTGGCAGGAACGGGGAGCTTTTGGAAATCGAAATGGAAGCGCGTCGGCCTGCCGTGGCTGTTCGGCTCGGTTTGTATCGCTCCGTACATCGCCTATCTGTATATGCTCAGCCGGTCTGTGCCCATGACATTTTACCAGTTTTATATGGAATGGTTTTGGGGCGTTTTTTATCAGCAGGCCCAGTATTGGTACCTGGGATTTTTGATGGCCTTGTACGGCCTGCTGTACCTGAGCCGGCGTTTGTGTCCGGCGTGGCTGCAGCCGTCGCAGAGCCGGTTTTCCCTGACAGTCTTTTTCGGCTGCGCCGTCCTGTGCGCTCTCGGCATGGGGGCGATGCTGCAGTGTTACGACGACGCCGTGTGGATTCATCCACTATACGTGCTGTGTTTTCAGCCGACGCGGGCTCCCTTGTACCTCGTCGTATTCGGGCTGGGAGCCTACGCCTGGCGCAGCCGCTGGTTTTCCCAGGGCCAGTTCGCCTCTCCGGTGGCCTGGGGCGCTGCCTTTGCCGTCCTGTCCGTCGTGTATACGGCCTTTCGCTTTGACTATGGCTATAGCTGGCAGGAACTTCCATATTATTCCGCCGTCTTTGCCGTCCTGCACAGCCTGTTCTGCCTGACGGCCGTCGCAGCGTTGACGGCCTTGTTCCAGCGGTTTGCCGATTTATATGGGCCGTGGGGACGGCAGTTGTCGTCCCTGTCGTACGGCGTGTATTACATCCATCAGGTCGTCGTCATGCACGTCGTCTGGCTGCTGCGGCCCTGGGACGGAGGCGTCTATGCCAAGTACGCCGTCATGTGCGTCTTATCCCTATGCATCTGCGCGCTTCTGAGCCGGTACGTTCTCAGCCGCATACCGTCCTTTTCCTCGTCGAAATCGAGATAACAGAACAGCCCCTCGGAGAGATTTCCAAGGGGCTGTTTTTTAGCGTGCGTGTTGTTTATTTTAAGTGGGCGATGACGGCGTCGCGGTATGCTTCCGTCGTGGCCTTGCCGCCGAGGTCCGGCGTGAGGCATTGGTTTTCCGCCAGCACGGCGTCGACGGCGCTGCGGATATTGGCGGCGACGTCCGTTTCGCCGATGTATTCCAGCATCATGCAGGCCGACCAGAGGAAGGCCGTCGGGTTGGCGATATGCTTGCCGGCAATGTCGGGGGCGCTGCCGTGGACGGCTTCGAACATGGCGAAGTCGTCGCCGACGTTCATGGACGGCAGGAGGCCGAGGCCGCCGATGAGGCCGCTGGTCAGGTCCGATACGATGTCGCCGTACAGGTTGGGCATGACCATGACGTCGAAGTTTTCCGGGTACATGACGAGCTGCATGCACGTGTTGTCGACGATTTTGTCGTCGCTTTCAAGCTGCGGGTATTCCTTGGCGATTTCCCTGAAAATATCGAGGAACATGCCGTCGCTCATCTTGAGGATATTGGCCTTATGGACGCAGGTGACTTTTTTGCGGCCATTGGCGACGGCGTAGTCGAAGGCGGCGCGGATGATGCGTTCGCTGGCCTTGCGCGTAATGAGCTTGATGGCCTGGACCGTGTCGTCGTTCATCTTGTATTCGACGCCGATGTACAGATCCTCCGTGTTTTCGCGGAAGGTGACGATGTCGACGTTGGGGAAGGGCGTCGGCACGGCGGCATTCGATTTGGCCGGACGGATGTTGGCGTACAAATCGTATTTGTTGCGCAGCGTGACGTTAAGGGAGCGGAAGCCCTTGCCGACAGGCGTCGTAATAGGCGATTTCAGCAGGACCCGCGTCTTTTCAAAGGAGGCGAAGGCGGCGTCGGGAATGAGAGCGCCGTTCTTTTCGTATTCGGCGGCGCCGACGTTGAAGATTTCATATTCCAGGGGAGCCTTGGCGGCTTTTAAGATGTCCAGGACGGCGTCGGTGATTTCCGGGCCGATGCCGTCGCCTTTAAATACGGTGATGGTTTTCATGTTATCTGTCCTCCATAGGTATATAATCCATTAAATCGCCGACATACTTCGCTGCCGGACGGACGATGCGGTTGTCGTACAGCTTGTGCTCGATGTTATGGGCCAGCCAGCCGACCATACGGCTGATGACGAACAGGGGCGTGTACAAATCGCGGGGAATGCCCAGCATGTGATAGGCGAAGCCGCTGTAGTAGTCGACGTTGCTGCACATATTCGCGCCTTTTTCTTCGCTCAAGGTCTTCTTGGCGATGCGTTCGAAGCGCACGTAGAAATTGAAGATATCTTCCATGCCCTTTTCCTTGGCTAACTGGCCGCAGTAGTGGCGCATGATTTCGGCGCGGGGGTCCGACAGGGTGTATACGGCATGGCCGAAGCCGTATATCAGCTTATCCTGATGGCGGAACTGGCCGCGGAGGATGCGTTCGATGACGTCCTTGATCTGGGCGTCCGTAGCCTTGATGCCGACGGCGTCCATGATGTTTTCCATCATCATGGACACGCGGACGTTGGCCCCGCCGTGGCGCGGGCCCTTCAGGGCGCCGATGGAGCTGGCCATGCTGGAATAGATATCCGTATTGGTCGACGAGACGACGACGTTCGTAAAGGTCGAGTTCGTACCGCCGCCGTGGTCGGCGTGGAGGAACAGCAGGAGGTCGAGGAGCTGGGCTTCCTTCGGCGTAAAGGCGCTGTCGAGGCGGAGCATGGACAAGATGTTTTCCGCCGTCGAGTAATCCTTGCGCGGATAGTGGATGACCAGGCTCTGGCGGTTGTAATAGTGCACCTTGGACATGTAGGCGTAGACGGCGATGGACGGCAGCTTGCTCATGATGTTGAGGCCCTTGCGCAGGGTCTGATATACGTCGGTGTTGTCCGGGTCTTCGTCGTAGTTGTACAAAGTGATGAGGGAGTGCTGCAGCTTGTTCATCAGGTTTTTTCCCGGCAGCCGCAGGAGGTTCATTTCCAAAAAGTCGTCGGGCAGGTCGTAATTTTCCTGGAGGACGTTGCAGAAGGCGTCCAGCTCTTCCCGCGTCGGCAAGTAGCCGAACAGGAGGAGGAAGCAAGCCTCTTCGTACAAATAGCCGTTGTAGCGTTCCTTTTTCGCCAAATCGCGGATATCTAAGCCGCGGTAATAGAGGATGCCGTCGCAGTCTACCTTGTTTCCTTCGGCGTCGCGCTTATAGCCTACGACGTCGGCGATGCGGGTCAGGCCGACGAGGACGCCTGTGTGGTCTTCATTGCGCAGGCCGCGCTTTACGCCGTACTTGGAAAACCATTCGCGGGGAATCTGTGTATAATTTTGTGATTTTCCATAAAATTGGGCCAAAAAGATGTTATTGTCCATGTGATTCCTCTCTTTCCGGAAACGAACTGTGCATATCTTCGTTACTAATTATTCCAGAATATTTATAAAAATTCTTTGTAGAAATAGACGCAGCCATTTTTGCAAAGTATAAGTTATTATAGCATGATTACAGAAAAAAATAAATACGAATAATCGCGGATACCCAGTGGGTAAGGGTAGTCAGGGCCAGAATAATTATGATATAATATGGTGTATGTGAAGATAAAATTTTATATTATGAAATTTATTTACATAAATTTCGACATGAGAAATGTAATGCAGCATCGCACAGATGAAGAGGGGGATTGGACATGATTCAATTATATGAAGGCGGCGCATACTTAGTGCACGGCTCGGAGCTCGTGCCGGAACGGGAAGCGGCGCGGGTAGAACAGCTTACGGGCAAGGCTCCCGATAAGGAAGAAGCCCGCAAGGGGACGATTGCCTACTCGATTTTGCAGGCTCATAATACGTCGGGCTCGATGAACCATTTAAAGATAAAATTCGACGCCATGGCGTCTCACGATATCACCTTTGTCGGCATTATCCAGACGGCAAAGGCTTCAGGTATGGAAACGTTTCCGCTGCCTTACGTGCTGACGAACTGCCACAATTCGCTGTGCGCCGTCGGCGGCACGATCAATGAAGACGACCACGTATTCGGATTGTCGGCGGCTAAGAAATACGGCGGCATCTTCGTACCGCCTCACATCGCCGTCATCCACCAGTACATGCGGGAAAAGATGGCCGGCTGTGGCAAGATGATCATCGGCTCGGACAGCCACACGCGGTACGGCGCGCTGGGGACGATGGCTGTCGGCGAAGGCGGCGGCGAGCTGGTCAAGCAGCTCCTGCGCGATACGTATGACGTCGCCTATCCGGGCGTCGTAGCCGTATACCTGACGGGCAAGCCCAGTCCGGCTGTCGGTCCGCACGACATCGCCATCGCCATCGTCGGCGCTGTCTTTAAGAATGGATATGTGAAGAATAAGGTCATGGAATTCGTCGGCCCCGGCGTGGCGTCGATGAATACGGATTACCGCAACAGCGTCGACGTCATGACGACGGAAACGACGTGCCTGTCGTCGGTATGGCGCACCGACGACGATACGAAGGCTTACCTGACCCAGCACGGCCGGCCTCAGGATTACAAGGAACTCAATCCGGCCGACGTCGCCTACTATGACGGCGTCATTTACGTCGATTTGAGCAAAATCAAGCCGATGATCGCCATGCCCATGCATCCGAGCAACGCCTTTACCATCGACGAGCTCAACGCCAATCTGGCTGATATCCTTCATGAAACGGAAGAAAGCATCAACGGCCGCATGAGCAATCCCGACCTCCATTACAGCCTGATGGATAAGATCGCCGACGGCAAATTCCACGTCCAGCAGGGCGTCATTGCCGGATGCGCCGGCGGCAACTACGGCAACGTCATGGCCGCCGCTCATATTTTGAAGAACGCTTCCTGCGGCGACGGCGTCTTTACCCTTGACGTCTACCCGTCGTCCCAGCCCGTGTACATGGACTTAGTCCGCAAGGGCGCCGTGGCCGATCTTCTGGCCGCCGGGGCGATATTCAAGACGGCCTTCTGCGGCCCCTGCTTCGGCGCAGGCGATACGCCGGCGAACAACGCCTTCAGCATCCGCCATACGACGCGCAACTTCCCGAACCGCGAAGGCTCGAAGCCGGGCAGCGGCCAGTTCTCCGCCGTAGCCCTCATGGATGCCCGTTCCATCGCGGCGACGGCGGCCAACGGCGGCGTCCTCACGTCGGCCGAAGGCTACATGGACGATTATACAGAACCGCCTTACGACTACGACAACTCGTCCTATGCGTCGCGCGTATACCAGGGCTTCAGCCAGGCCGACGGCGAAGCGGCTCTCGTATACGGGCCGAACATCAAAGACTGGCCGGATATGGAAGCCTTGGCCGACAACATCCTGGTCAAGGTCTGCTCGAAGATCATGGATCCCGTGACGACGACAGACGAACTGATTCCGTCGGGCGAAACGTCGTCGTACCGCTCCAATCCGCTGGGACTGGCTGAATTCACCTTGTCCCGCCGCGACCCGGAATACGTCGGCCGGGCCAAGGCCGTCGACGCGGCAGAACGGGCCCGCATAGCCGGACAATGCCCGGCCTCCGTCGACAAGGAGCTGAAAGACGTCTTTGCCAAGCTGAAAGAGACATTTGCCGACGCCGATATGGCGGCGACGGAAATCGGCAGCATGATTTACTGCGTCAAGCCCGGCGACGGCTCGGCCCGCGAACAGGCGGCCAGCTGCCAGCGCGTCCTCGGCGGCCTGGCCAATATCTGCCGGGAATACGCGACGAAGCGCTACCGCTCCAACGTCATCAACTGGGGCATGCTGCCCTTCCAGATGAAGGACGACCCGTTCTTTGAAGTCGGCGATTACATCTATATCCCCAACGTCAAGGCAGCCCTCGACGGCGACATGAAGGACATCAAGGCCTACGTCGTCGGCAAAGAACTTCAGGAAATTTCCCTGTACATCGCGGACATGACCGACGCGGAAAAAGAAATCGTCAAAGCCGGCAGCCTCATCAATTTCAACCGCAATAGACAAAAGGCATAATTGGCGGAATATTCATTGACGGATACGCCAGATATTGATATACTGAATGTGGAAAATGGTATTACTAAAGAATTTCCATCAGCGCAGTAAAAAACGAAAATCCCCTAGTTGCAGCTAGGGGATTTTCTATTCCATTTCAGAGGCGGCTTAGACCTCAGGCTGACTACCGGTTACTCTCCATCCAGCCATCTACAAACATAGTGACATACTATGCCTGCCGCGAGGGAGATCATAAATGGTATTACCAATTCCATATCAGCGCACCTCCTTCCTTCTACCAGTATGGAGGCGGTAGCGCATGTATTATATCATGCCGTTATGAGATTGAAAAGCGGCGTATTTAGATAGGCTATGCTGTATAAGCATCATAAAGACAGCAGGCAGGGAACGGGATTCTCTGCCTGCTGTTTTTACATTTTACTATGCTGTATGTATTATTTTAAGACGACCTTGGCGACTTGTTCTGCTGCCAGCTTGTAGCCGTTCGGTTCGGCTTCGAGCATGTTGAGGTACATATAGGACAGCTGCGCGCCGACGTAGTTGCGGAAATGGTTGAAGGCTGCTCCTTCCAGGTCGGCCTGGCTCATGCCGTATTCCTGATAGGCGATTTTTTTGAGGAGCAGGACCGTTTTCTGGGCCGCCGGCGACGACAGTACCCAGTCGTGGTCGCCGAGGTGGACGATGTAGCCTTCCTGATGGTGAGGATTGGGAATCGTCTGGCCGTCTTTGCCGACGAGGCCGTAGGCGACGGGGTCTTTGCCGGCGATGATAGCGGCGGCTTTCAGCCAGCCTGCGACGTCGGCTTCTTCTTTCTTCGACGTCGGCGCGCCGTGGGCACAGGCCTGGGCGACGACTTCTTCTGCCGGAAAACCGCGGTAGATGACTTCTGCCAGCGCCAGGGCGTGGTGCGCTCCCTGACCGGCAATGGGATATTCCGTCAGGGACGAGCCGTCGGCGTTCCACTGGAAGACGAAGGGCTTGGAAATGTCGTGCAGAGCCTGAGCGGCGATGGCGATATCCTTGTTGACGGAGTAGTAAAAGACTTCCTCATAGGTTCGGCAGATGTAATCCGTAATGTGCATGTTGCAGCTCGTATGGGTAGCCAGCCCGCCCGGATAGGGATGGTGGCTGCCGTAGCCGCTGCCGGGAGCCGTCTTGAATTTCTGCACGGCGCCGTTAAAGGGCGGCAGTATGTGCTTTTCGTCGATTTTCGACGTATCGATTAAGTTCTGGGCGGCCAATGCGGAATAGAGGCGGCTGCGGGAGGCGGCGGACGAATATTCCTGCATAAAGGTCGGCGTCGGGTCGTTGAGGAGACGGACGACGGCCTGGCGGAGGCTTCCGTTTTCAATCGTATTGGATAATCGCAGAATGTCGTCGAAGGATTTTTGCACCAGCGGCGAAGCGTTGGCGGCTGCGACGGCGTTTTTGGGAATGTCTTTAAATGCGACGGGCTTCAGCGTCCGCTTCGGATTGTCGAGTTCCCGGGCGAAGGAAAAGGACGGCATGGAAAACATGGCCGCTCCCAATGCGGCTCCGCCGGCGAGCTTTAAAAAGCTGCGGCGCGATACGGTATGTTCAGATGACGGCGTTGACATAGTGTGATTCCTCCTTAAAGGCCTTTTCAATTTACCGTTAGTATAGTTCCCTTTTGTATATACTTTGTGAACATACCGTAAAGGTATTGTATGGAATGAAGGGCCGGTGAAATTTTACAAAAAGAACAGGCCGATTTTACGAAAGGGTTATGAAATTTTGCTACAGTAAGGCCAAAGGAGGCGCAGTCTATGTTAGGATTAGGTTTTCCGGAATTGGCGTTGATTTTAGTGATCGGACTGGTCGTATTCGGGCCGGGAAAGCTGCCGTCTGTCGGCGGCGCATTGGGCAAGAGCCTGCGGGAGTTTAAAACGGCCGTTCGCGATGGAGAAGAAACTAAGAAGCCGGCATCTGCCGACGCTTTTCATGAGACAAAAGCGGGCGATGCATAATATCGGCCGTATGAGCGCAAATTCTTTATAACAACATTCCCTGTCGGCTGGCAGGGAATGTTTGTCATTTACTTACTTGCAAGTTTCTTTTTTTGCAGCGTTCTGATTCTGGAGGACATAATACAGTACGGCGCAGCACGCCAGCAGCACGGCCAGCGCCGCATACATGACGCGAAAACCGGCATAGGGGGGCAGTGCGCCTAAAACCAGAGGGCCTGCGCCGACGCTGAGATCCATGAAGACGAAAAACGTCGACGTCGCCAGGCCCATGCGGCCGCGAGGAGCTAAGCCGATAATGATGGCTTGAGAACAGGACATATACGTCCCATATCCCAGCCCCGTCAGCGCGGCGGCGCCCAGCAGCATCCAGCCGGACGTCGACAGGCTGATGAAGCACAGGCTCAGGGCAAAGAATATAAATGCCGGGTACATGACGAAATTCGCGCCGCGGCGGGCTGCCGGGACGAGGTGAGCCATGATCGTCCCCGTCGTAGATGACGACAGGCCGAAGCCGACGCCCTGGACGAAACGGGCTGCGTAGAGGAGATACAGGCTGTGGATTCCTATGTTCAGGAGAGAGGCTGCTAAAAAGAGGAACAGGCCGATATATAAGGAGCGTTTCAGGCCGATTCGTTCGATACATCCGCCCAGAAACAGGCGGGCAAATAAGGTTCCTAAAATAAAGATGCCGCAGGCCAATCCCGCTTCTGCCAGCGAAGCGTGAAGCGCCGTCGCCGCGTAGTCGGCTATAACGACCATCGTCATATAATACGATTGGTTTACGACGAAGCAAACGATGCAGTTCAGGATAAAATCTTTGGTCCAGAGGGCCGAAGTATTCATGACGTGTTATCCTTTTCTATTATTGTACAACTAGTTGTATATAGGAGCGAAAAAAACGACATCATACGTTGTCGTTTATTTTCAGGAGTAAGGAAAGGAGCTGGTCTTTTTCCTCTTCCGACAATCCCTTTAAAAGCTGGCATCCTACGTTTGTGCCGAGATGTTTGAGGTCATGGCACGTCGTCCGGCCTTTTTCCGTGAGATACACTTGCTTGAAGCGGCCGTCTTCTTCCGAGACGACGACGTAGAGCAATTCTTTCCGCTTCATCCGTTCGACGAGATTCCGCGCCGCCTGATGGGTAATGCGCAGGTGCTCTTTTAAATCGATGATGGAACGGCCCGGGCAGTTGTCAAAATAAAGCAGCGCTTCTGATTGATTGGCCGTCAGATCGAAGGGGATCAAATCCTTGTCGCGGCCGTTGCTGATTTTATTGCCGATGCGCAGGATTTGGCGTTCGATGATGAAGTTTTTGTCTTTCATGAGGTATCCTTTCCCAATTATACAATGAGTTGTATAGTTTTATTTTATATACTTTTTTTAGTTTGTCAAATACCGGCGGCAGGGATAGGCGGCGTTATTCGAGGAAGAGCCGCGTCTGAGGCGGTATGCCCTTGGCCGGCGACGCGCCGTAATATTTTTTCCAGGCCCGGTAAAAGGTGGAATACTGCTTAAAGCCGCTGTCGTAGCATACCTCCGTCAGGGGGCGGTCCTGCTGCATGAGGGAGCGGGCCAGGAGGAGGCGTTTGATGGTAATGTATTGGCCCAGGGAATAGCCCGTCTCTTCCTTGAAGAGGTGCATGAGGTAGTCCGGGCTGATGCAGAGCTGTTCGGCCAAAACCGGTACGGACAGCTCGCCCCGCAGGTGCTCGTTGATGTAGGTCAGGAGGCGCTGTATCTTTTCGTTTTGCCGTCCCGTCTTGACGTAGCCGATGTGCCGCTCCTGAATAGATTGGGCCAAATAGATGAGAAACTCCAGAAACAGAGTTTCCTTCAACACGGCATGATGGGCGCAGGCTTCGGCGCAGCAGACCTGGCGGAGGCGGCACGACGCGCCGTAGAGGCTGCCCGCTTCCTGAGGCTGGCGCAAAATAGGCGACGCCGTCTGGAACAGGGCCGACAGGTCGCAGCCGCGCTGCCTGTAGGACTCAATGTACGCCGGCGAAATATAGGCGATGATGCGCTCATACGTATGGGTTCCGCCGACGACGGGGCGGTGCATCTGCCCGGCCGGCACGACGACGATGTCGTAGGGCTGGAGCCGGTACGATTTCCCTTCGATTTCATAGGTCACGTCTCCTTGAAAGAACAGCATGACCTTGTCGAATTCGTGATAATGGACGGGACAAGCCCAGTCTCTCTTGTCCGATACGTAAAACAGCTTCAGGGGCTCCGTCAGGTAGCCCGTTTTTTCATACACACGCGTCGCCTCCTATCGCTACAGCAGGATTTGCAATAAGTATAGCATGATTTTACTATACTTGCTATTTTCAGTTATTGTATAATAGCTATGGTAAGAGGTGTGATAGATTTCCTATAAGGAGGATATACAGATGAAATTCGTTAAAATGCATGGATTAGGAAACGATTTCGTATTTTTTGAAGATAAAGATGGCGCGAACAAGGATTTTTCCGAATTGGCCGTGAAACTGTGCGACCGCCATACGGGCGTCGGAGCCGACGGCATCATCGTCATCGTGCCCAGCGATAAGGCCGACGTGCGGATGCGCATTATCAATGCCGACGGCAGCGAAGCAGAAATGTGCGGCAACGGCATCCGCTGCTTCGCAAAATACGTCTACGACAACGGCATCATTACGAAGGACGAATTTTCCGTCGAAACCCTGGCCGGCATCATGAAGCCGAAGGTCACTGTCGGCGAAGACGGCAAGGTCAGCCTGGTTACCATCAATATGGGCAAGCCCTTTACGGACCGGGCCCAGATCCCCATGGAAGGGCCGGCCGGCCCCGTCGTCGACGAACCGATTGAAATCGACGGCAAGACCTATAAGATCACCAGCCTGCTCATGGGCGTGCCCCACACGATGACCTACGTCCGCGACGTAGACGCCGTTCCCCTTCATGAACTGGGGCCGAAGTTTGAAACGTACAAGGCATTCCCGCGGAAGACCAACATGAACTTCGTCCAGGTCATCGACAACCATACGATCAAAGTCCATACGTGGGAACGGGGCGCCGGCGCGACCCTGGCCTGCGGCACCGGCTCCTGCGCCTGCGCCGTCGGCTCGTACCTCAACGGCTTTACGGGACGGAGCGTCGACGTGCAGCTGTACCTCGGCACGCTTCACATCGAATACAGCGAAGAAGACGGCAACGTATACATGACCGGCCCGGCTGCCGTGACCTTTACGGGTGAATGGCTGGGATAAAGGCCTCGCTGAACGAAATACAGGGAAAAACGCAGAAAGATGTGCAGTACAGGAAGGATATTCCTGATATTGCACATCTTTTTTACATAATACAGGCCGAAGCTTTACAATGACGTGGGTATAATAATACCGTACTAGTGAGGAGGAGACCTGATGAAACAGATTTTAATTTCGTCTACCTTGTTATGGAATCTTTCGCTGCGCGACATGTTCCGCCAGGTCTATGAACTCGGCTTGGGCGGCTTGGAAATGTGGGCCCAGCACTTTTACTGCCAGCAGTATGACGAAGGCGAATACCGGCGGCTGTCGCAGAAATATCCCCTGCATACCGTCGTTCACAGCTGCAGCTGGGATTTGAACCTGTCGTCTATGAACCAGGCCGTACGGCAGGCGTCTGTAGAGGAAGTCATCGCGTCGATGGAATTTGCCAAGCGCGTCGGAGCCAGGGAAGTGACGGTTCACCCCGGCCATATGACGATGCCCTGCTGGCGTCGGGAAAGCGCCCTGCTCATGCACGAGTCCCTGCAGAAAATCGCCGACGCGTCGTACCGGCTGAACATGCCCGTCTCGCTGGAAATCATGGAAAAGACGAAGAAGGAATTTGTAACTGATATAGAATCCATGAAGGAAGTTACAGGCGACCTCTTTTCTTTCTTCACCTATACCCTGGACATCGCTCACTGCGAAAGCCCTGACGAAGGGCTGGATATCCTGCGGCGCGTCGACACCGTGTCCAAGCTTCACATCAGCAACCGTATCGGCGGCTTATACCATACGCCCCTGTACGACGGGGATTTTGATTTCACAGAACTACTTCCTGCGCTGCGTTCTTACCATCTTCCCATGGTTTTGGAAGGCTATGACCCGCAGGGCGGTTTGGACGTATTTTACCGCAATGTCGAATTTTTGCAAGAACATCTCATGCAGCTTCAATGCCGCATTTCTTAATATATCTTCTTCCCTTTGTTCAGGCCTTGCCCCGGCAAGGTCTTTTTATGTTTTTCGTCTACTCGTTCAAGATAGAAGAATAATAGTCTTCCGGGCCATATTTGTTGTCGCCGTCGGAAGGGCGGAGGAGCCAGATAAACAAGACGAGGCCGCCGAGGAGGGGAATCAGGCTGATGAGCTGCCACCAGCCCGATTTGCCGATGTCGTGGAGGCGGCGGGCGTTTAAAGCAGCCGACACAAAAAATACGGTCAGGCCGGTGACGAGGTACAGGACGAGAAAGGCGTCGGCCAGGACGGCCCCGTTCAGAGCCGTGCGGGAAACGCCGGCGATGAAGAACAGAAAGATCGCGTAGAGTATGCTGAAGACGGCGTAGTAACTCAGCCACAGTGCAGCGACGCCAAGCCAGAACTCCTTGCGGGACGAGCGGCCGGAAAAGGAAAACTTCCGTTTCCAGAGAATTACAGCGGCGTCTTTTAAAGTCATCTTGTATATGGTCATGAATAGGCCTCCCTTGGTATGCCAGAACGGCGGGCATAATACTGGATTATTTATATCGCTTATTATACTGGATAGGGGAGGACAATGCTATAGATATGATAAAATAATATGATTAATACATAAATTAATGTTATTTTAAAACACTATATCATGGACTGGCAGGAGATAGACTTCGTTTATTTTCCGTTATCAGCGTCGTTGTATCGCTATGTTTGCGTCGTAATACAGCGTTATTACGGCTTGATAACACGCTATGACCATCTACAGAATGGCTTAGGAAAGCCCTTTACGGGCGAGTCAGAGCCGTCGCGTTACGCGTAACGTCTTATATTATCTATCTAGTTCTTAGTTTATATAGACGTGACGTGATGTGTTTTATAAAAAAAAGTCAAAAAGTCAAAATAAAGTGTTGACAAGGGAGGAAAACGGGTATATAGTATAGCTGTAATCGGAAAGAGATTACAGACAGACACATGAAAGTCAAAAGAGCAATCAAGTAATTGCATCTCATTAGGTATTTTAGAAAGAAGGGTTTATGATGAGAAGCTTATTCCCGATTGTAACAAATAACGATTTAGTATTTCCTGATAATTTTGTCAATCATTTCTTCGGCGATTTTATGAAGCCGTTCGACAGTTCCTACAGCGTTCCGAAAGTCGACGTAGAAGACAAAGAAAACGAATACGTCTTGACGACGGACTTGCCGGGCATGGCCAAGGAAGATATCAAACTGACCTACGATAAGGATATCCTGACCATTTCGGCCCGTCATGAAGAAAAGAAAGATGAAAAAGACGAAAAGAAAAACTATATCCGCAAAGAACGGACGAGTCAGTCCTTCTGCCGCCAGTTCCAGGTCAGCGGCGTTCAGAAAGACCATATTCAAGCATCTTTTGCCAACGGCGTGCTGACCGTTACCTTGCCGAAGGAAACGACGAAACAGGTCGAAGCGGCCAAGACGATTGAAATTCAGTAACATCCCATGTTTTTTACAACCCCGTGACTCTATCCAACGAGGCTTACGAAAGAAGGTTTTTATTATGAAAAGCTTATTCCCGATTGTAACGAACAGCGACGCAGTATTTCCGACGAACTTTGTCGACCGTTTCTTCGGCGATTTCATGAAACCTTTCGAAGGCTCGTACAACATTCCGAGAGTCGATATTGAAGACAAAGGAAACGAATACGTATTGACGACAGATCTGCCCGGCGTCGCCAAAGAAGACATTTCCCTGACCTATGACGACGACGTGCTCACCTTGTCGGCCCGTCATGAAGAAACAAAGGACGAACAAGACGACCAGAAGAACTATATCTATAAAGAACGGTCAAGCAGCTCCTTCTGCCGCAGCTTCCCTGTCAGCGGCATTCGGAAGGACGGCATCCAGGCCTCCTTTGCCGACGGCGTATTGACCGTCACCTTGCCGAAGGAAACGCCGCAGCCGGCCGAATCGGTTCATACGATCGACATTCAGTAATCCATTTCCCATTCCTATAGAAGCATAACTCATATCCCCCTTTTGACATCCGTCAGATTTTCTCCGCTGAAAGTCTGGCGGATTTTTTGTGCATGAAATTCGGCAGTTTTTTTCTAACATAACGAGAAGCCCCGCTGGTCTCGACAGTGGAGAGCAGCGGGGCGTTTGTCGGCCTATTTATATTTCTTTTGGGCCATATTGATTGTCTTGGTCTGATGGGCGGACGAACCAGAAGAAGAGAATGAATCCGCCGATGACGGGGATGAGGGACAGCAGCTGCCACCAGCCGGATTTTCCGATGTCGTGAAGCCGGCGGGCATTGAGCGTAAGCGCGGCTACGAAAAAAGCGATGCTCAAGAAGCACGCGACGATGACGAACGTACCGGACATGGCGGCGGATATCGTTTCGGCTGTCGCCGTAGAAGATAGAGCGGCCGCAACCGCTGAAACGGCTGCCAGCAGAAAGAATGCAGCGTATGCGACGATATATAAGACGGCGATAGACAGCCAGTATTCGCTGCGCGACGAGCGGCCGGCAAAAGAAAATTTTTGTTCCCATAGACGTTTCGCCGCGTCCCGCAGCGTCATATCCGATGTGTTCATAGGCATTGCCTCCTTTTCAAAACGATATAGAGTATTTATATACAGTATACAAGAGGATGATAGAAAAAGACAAGAGAGTGCCGGCGTTTTATCCGGCCGCGAAGCGAAGCATTTTGAAATTCGGACGAAACGCGCGCAATCGTGTGGTATAATATAAAAATACAAACGTTATTTTTATAGCAAAGGTATGGAATCACATGAAATTTACGCAGGATATTCAAATCGGGTATTTCGTGAAGCGGCCGAACCGCTTTATCGCCTATGTAGAAATCAACGGAACCGTAGAGGTCTGCCATATGCCCAATCCCGGACGCATGTGGGAGCTGCTGTTTCCCGGCGCCGCCGTATACGTGCGCCATGTCGGCAAGACGGAACGCAAGACGGCGTACGACGTCGTCGGAATCGAACGGGACGGCGTGCCCATCTTGCTGGATACGCAGTACAACAACGACATCGCGGCAAAACTCATCCAGGAGCACCGCATTCCCGGCTGGGAAGAGTGGAGCCTGCTGCGGCGGGAAGTGACCGTAGGCGACAGCCGTTTCGATCTGCTCCTTCACAAGGGGAAGGAGCTGTTTTATTTAGAGGTCAAGTCGTGCACCTTGTTTGGAAAATCGGGAGCTATGTTTCCCGATGCCGTGACGGAACGGGGCCGGAAGCATATTGCGGAACTGGCGGCCATGCACGACGACGGCTATCATACGGGCGTGCTGTTCCTCGTCCATTGGGACCGGGCCCGCTGGTTCCTGCCCGATTACCATACGGACACGGACTTTGCCGCCACGTTTATGGAATGCGCGCCGAAGCTGGACTGGAAGGCCTTTTCCCTGCGGTGGACGGCGGAGTTTTCCCAGCCGGAGCCGGTCCGGCTCTTGTCGTACCCCGAAGAGGTGCTGCGGCGGGAAAATCACGACTGCGGCGATTATATGCTCGTCATGCACCTGCCTGAAGGGCGGGACATCGAGGTCGGCGCGAAGGGAGAGATTTCCTTTCCCCAGGGATATTACGTATACGTCGGCTCGGCTAAAAAGAATCTGGCGTCACGCCTGGCCCGCCATACGAGGAAGCGCAAGAAAATGCATTGGCATATCGACTACCTGCGCCGATACGCCGACGTGGCGGCGGTCCTGCCCGTCCGGACGGCCGACGACCTGGAACACGAACTGGCCGCCGCCGTTGGGGCGATTTCCCATTGGCAGATATGGGATTTCGGCTGCACCGACTGCAGTTGTCCGTCTCATTTGTTCGGTTTTCACGACAATCCCATCCACCGCCGCGATTTCATGCAGCTCGTCGAGGATTTCCGCATGAACCGCCTGGAGTCCCTGATAGGGCTGTAAAGAAAGTTTTTAAATTCTTTGTTACAATTCTGTTGCGAATATATCCCTTCAAAATATATTTATGATATAATAAGGATGTTATTTAGAAACGAAGGAGGGTATTCGTTCATGGACAGACAAGAAGCGCTGCAGCTGCTGCGCAAGTATAACGGCGAGCCGTTTCATATTATGCATGCCCTGACGGTAGAAGGTGTCATGCGCTGGTATGCCAGGGAACTCGGCTACGGCGACGAAGAAGACTTTTGGGGCTTAGTCGGCCTGCTGCACGATATCGACTTTGAAAAATATCCCGAGCAGCACTGTAAAAAAGCGCCGGAGCTCTTAAAGGAAATCGATGCCGACGACAGATTTATCCACGCCGTCGTATGTCACGGCTACGGCCTCTGTTCCGATGTAGAGCCGGAACATGAAATGGAAAAGGTATTGTTCGCGTCCGACGAATTGACCGGCCTCATTTGGGCCGCCGCCAAGATGCGGCCGTCTAAGAGCACCCAGGACATGGAAGTCAAGAGCCTGAAGAAAAAATTCAAGGACAAGAGCTTCGCTGCCGGCTGCTCTCGCGACGTCATCAAGGTAGGTGCAGAACGATTAGGATGGGAGCTTCCCGACTTGTTTGAAAAGACGATTTTAGCTATGCGCTCCTGCGAAGAATCAGTGCGCAGCGAATGCTTCGCGCTGACCGGCGTAAGAGAATAATAAAACAATAGTCATATAATGATTTGCGAGGAGGAATGAATCATGAAAAAAGCAATCGCGACGGCCCTTATGGCCGCTATGATGACAGTAGGTACAGTAGGCGCGTCCTTCGCTGCCGGCTTGGGCACCATCGACATGGCAGCCCTGCTGCAGAAGCATCCGAACTACCCGAAGGCTATGGCTCAGTGGCGCAGTGACGTAGAAAAAGCCCAGAAGGATTTCCAAGATCAGGTAAAGAAAGAAAAAGACCCGAAAGCTCAGCAGGAATTGGCGCAGAAATTCAACGTTCAGCTGAACAAACAGCGTATCGAGCTGTTCACGCCGCTGGAAAAGGATATTCTGGAAAAGACAAAGGCTGTTAAGCAGGAAAAAGGCTTGGATTACGTCGTATTGAACGGTTCCGTCGTAGACGGACAGGGTCAGGACATTACGAACGACGTCGCTGCCAAGTTGAAATAAGCATACAGGCAAGACAATCGGCTGAAGCGTTTTCAGCCGATTTTTTTTGTCGTGCCGTGCTATAAAAGCATGCAAAATGCGGCAATCCGGCAGAGGGAAGAATCTGCCGGATTGCCGCGTGTCATAATGTTAGATGGAGAGTTTATGGATTATCAATTATTTACGACGGAACAAGCCTCCGGAAATGACCAGTTTCTGGATTTCGTTTGTACCTTCGTAAATTTGGGTGATTTTTGCGTCGCGCATCATGCGTTCTACATGATATTCGTGCATGTAGCCGTTGCCGCCGAGCATCTGTACGCATTCCGTCGTGACCTTCATGGCGACGTCGGTGCAGGTGAGTTTTGCTACGGCTGCGGCTGTCGTGAAGGGTTTGCCTTCTTCTTTCAGGAAGGCCGCCTTGTAGAGGACGAGCTTGGCTTTTTCGATGTCGGCGTAGAGCTCGGCCATTTTGAATGCCAGGTACTGCTGCTTGAACAGGGGCTTGCCGAACTGTTCCCGTTCCTGGAGGTATTTGACGGCGATGTCAAAGGCTCCTTCGGCGATGCCGAGAGCCTGGGCGCCGACGCCGATGCGGCCGCCGTCAAGGGTTTTCATGGCCAGTTTAAAACCTTCGCCTGGTTTAGCGATCATGCGGTCTGCCGATACGCGGACGTTGGAGAGGACCATTTCAGAAACCTGGGCGGAACGGATGCCCATCTTATTTTCTACCTTGCCGACGTGGAAGCCTTCCATGCCCTTTTCGACGACGAAGGCGCACATGCTCTTCGTGCCGACAGACGGGTCGGTTAGGGCGTAGATGACGGTGTAGTCAGCCAGGGGGCCGTTGGTATTGAAAATCTTCGTGCCGTTGAGAATGTAGTCGTCGCCGTCCTTCGTGGCAATGGTCTTCTGTCCTGCCGCGTCGGAGCCGGCTGATGCTTCGGTGAGACCGAAGGAGCCGATGGCCTTGCCGCTGGCGATAGGAGAGAGGAAGCGTTTTTTCTGTTCGTCCGTAGCGGAGGAATACATGACGCTGCCGCCGTATAAGGACGTATTGACGGAAAAACCGATACCGAAGGAGGAATCGACTTTAGAAACTTCTTCGACGGCTAAGATATACGGGAGGTAGCCTACGTCTGTGCCGCCGAATTCTTTCGGATAGCAGAGGCCGAACATTCCCATGGCGCCGAATTCCTTAAAGGCTTCTACGGGGAATACCTGCTGTTCATCCCGTTCGAGTACGCCGGGAGCTAAGCGCTGGGCCGTAAATTCGCGAACCTGATCGACGATTTGCTGCTGTTGTTCTGTCAAATTGAAATTCATAGTGCGTCCACTCCTTCTGGTAACGGTAATATATTTAAAATTAAAATATAAGCGGATTTGTTATGTCCCTGGTTCGGGAGCTTTTACTGTGGAGATTTTTTAGATGACGACATTTTGGTTGGCCAAGATGCCGTTGAGGAATTTTTCATACTCCGTTTCTTTGCTTACTTTTGTGTTGACAGGAGTCAGGCTCTTAGAAGTAAATTTGCGGATGAGTTTGCATGTGTTTTTTTGTTCAAACGAAAACTTTGTCATAATGGAGTCACTCCTTTGGTAGATGAATTAAATTATACTTTGTAAAAATAATTCGTAATAAGAATTATTATGGTCACATAATATCACAGGAAAAACAGAAGGTCAAGAAATTTGACTAAATTGCATAGAAAATAATTTGTAATACGAAATATTAATAATAAAAAATACCGCTATCCATGAATCGTCTATGAGATAACGGTATTCGATATGACGTGTTACATGTCGTGCTGGTGGATGATGCGTTTGATATAGCCGATAAATTCCTCTCGTTCCTGCGGCGAAAAATCACGAAGGACCAAATCGTTCAGTTCGTCTATCGTTTTCATCACCGGCTCTTTTAAAGCCATGCCTTCCTTTGTTGCCTTGACTGTAATGCTGCGGCGGTTATTGGGATTGAGGACGCGGTCGATGAGGCCGCGCTTCTGCATCCGGTCCAATACGCCGGAAATCGTAGAGTTTTCTACGCGGAGGATCGTAGCGATTTCCTTCGGCGACAAGGTTTCATCCTTCCAAAGACAGGCCAATACTCCGTATTGCCCCGGAGTGATGCCGTATTTGGACAAGCTTTCGGAAAAGGTGAGAAATACTTCATGCTGGGCTACAGTAAGTAGAAAATTAATGCAGTTCACATACTCCACGGTGACGCTTCCTTTCTGTGTTTTATTTCGTATTCCTAACTAATGTATAGTTTACCATATTTTATGCTTCCTTACTATAACAAATGGGGAATTTGTGAAAAAATTATCAGACTATAAAGGGCTGAGTAAAAAATTATCCCCATTTGCTGGCGGGCCTGTAAATTTGTAGCATTTCTTTCCAAGATGACGTATAATTAGGACAACATACATCTTGCCGCGGTAAAGGAGATTGTAAGCGGATATACTATGAGACAAAAAAAGATTTTTGGATTCGATTATACCGACAATGAGTACGTGAAGCTGTTCATGTACTTGCTCGTCGGCGGTTCGGCGGCCTTGTTTGAATGGGCTATGTTTTACGTGCTGTTTCAGACGCTGAGGGGACTGAGCGTATTTGCCTATCAGACGCAGGCTGTCCTGACGGCGACGGCGACGGCCTTCGCCTTGTCTACTTTATATCATTATATATTATGCAACCGCTTCGTCTTTGACAGCGGCAGCCGCTACAAGAAAGGGGCGGAAATTTCCCTGGTGTTCTTGGTCAGCGCCATTGGACTGGGATGGAACCTGCTGCTCATGTGGCTGTTTACATCGCCGTCTCTCCTGGGGCTGCCTCCCATGGTTTCCAAAATCATGGCCAGCGCCATTGTAACGGTGTGGAACTACGTATCGCGCAAGAAGTGGATATTTTCATAAAAAAGGGGCGAGGGATTATGGAACGAAACGAACGAGTCATGGAACTGCTGCGGCAGATGATCGCTATCGACAGCGAGACCGATACGGACAAGGAACGGGATATGGAACGATACCTGCAGAAAACCCTGTCGGAGATGGAACACGTGACGAGCGGCATGATTCACATTCCCGACGACGTGCACGACCGTTCTGTCGTATACGGCTTTGTGCAGGGATGCAAAAAGGACACGGTGATCTTCTTAAATCATCACGACGTCGTCGGCGTAGATCCGTACGGCATCCTGCGCGACGAGGCCTTTTCTCCCGACGCGCTGCTGGATGATTTGCTGAAATACGAGACGAACGAGGAGGTCCTTTGCGATTTGCAGAGCGGCCAATGGCTCGTCGGCCGCGGCTCCTGCGACATGAAGGGCGGAGCGGCGGCCCAGCTGGCCGTCTTTGAAGCCTATGCGGCTCATCCGGGCGATGCCAGCCTGCTGTACATTTCCCTGCCTGACGAGGAATCCTATTCGGCAGGGATGCGGGCCGCCGTCACGGTCCTGAAGGAGCTGCGCGCATCTTACGGCTTGACGTACCGGGTACTGGTCAACAGCGAGCCGAATGAAATGGCCGACGGCAAGCTCGTGTCGTATACGGGCTCCGTAGGCAAGCTCCTGCCCGTCGTCGTCGTACAGGGGAAATCGGTCCATATTGGAAATTACCAGCAAGGCGTCAATCCCATCGGCGTCATGTCCCAGATCATCGCCGAAACAGAGGGAGACATGTCCCTGGCCGATTCGTGGGGCGAAGAATCGACGCCGCCGCCAGCGTGGATTTACCTCCGCGACCGCAAGGAGCATTACGACGTGTCGCTGCCTCAGCGGGCTGCAGCCTGCGCTAATTTCATGACCTACCAGAAGACGCCGGAAGACGTCATGTACCTGCTGATGAACGCGGCCCGCCACGCCGTGGAAAAGATGCTGAGCCGCGTCGATTCTGCTCAGTCGATGGAAGTCATCAGCGGGGCGGAGCTACTCAAGCGGGCCGCGGCCTATCCGGGCTTCGACGTATTTTATGAAAACGTCAAAAACAACTGCTTTGTGGCCCTGCAGAAGGGGGAAAGCACCTACGCCCAGGAAACGATACGCCTTATCGAAGAAACTATCAATTTTACGGGCATGACGGAGCCCCTCGTAGTCATCGCCTTCGTGCCGCCGTATTATCCGGCGGCGGACAGCACCATGCTGCAGGACGAACGGTTCGACGGCTTGCTGCGGGAAATCGGCGGGATGACGGATATTACCTTCAAGCACTATTTCAACGGCATATCGGACTGCAGCTACTGCTGCGTCGCCCCCGATTTGAACGAATATATACTGGAAGACAACCTGCTCCTGTGGGGCAAGGCCTACAGCTTCGACTTCTCGGCCATGGCGGAAATGCAGATTCCCTTCATCCTCCTGGGACCGTGGGGAAAAGATCTGCACGAACGGACGGAACGCGTCCACATCGGCAGCGTGTCGAAGGAACTGCCGGCGATTTTGGATGCCATCGTGGAATACGTAGGAAAAACGGCGGAATAAAGGGACTGCGTTTCTGACATAACGCGGCGAAAAAAGTTGCGAATTATTCTTGCTTATATAGGGTAAAACAGGCCTTTCCTCTTGCCAAAAGGCCTGTTTTACGCTATAATAACATAGCTAACTTAATAAAAGTATTGGTGCGTGGTAATCCGCCGGGGCTTGTGCAATGGAAACCTATGAACCTTGTCAGGTCCGAGAGGAAGCAGCAATAAGTAGTCATTTTCATGTGCCACGAGGAAACCTGGCGGGTTATCATACACGAATACTTTTTGGTTGGTAGAAGCAGCGGTTAGCTGCTTTTTTTCATATCTGGAGAGGACGAGACATGGCATATATCGCATTATACCGTAAGTGGCGGCCCAAAAGCTTTGAAGACGTCGTCGGCCAGTCCCATATTACGGAAACGCTGCAAAAAGCTATCGATACGGATAAAGTGGCGCATGCCTACTTATTTTCCGGCCCCAGGGGGACGGGCAAGACCAGTACGGCTAAAATCTTCGCCCGGGCCATGAACTGCGTCCATGGCCCGACGTCCCATCCCTGCAACGAATGCGAAATATGCCGCCATATCCTGAGCGGCGAGTCGATGGACGTCGTGGAAATCGACGCCGCGTCCAACCGCAGCATCGAGGACATCCGGACACTGCGGGAAACGATCAAATTTATGCCTGCCGAAGGCCATAAGAAGATATACATTATCGACGAAGTGCACATGCTGACGACGGAAGCCTTCAACGCCCTGCTGAAAACGCTGGAAGAGCCGCCGTCCCACGTCATATTCATTTTGGCGACGACGGAGCCGGAACGGATTCCCATGACGATATTGTCGCGGTGCCAGCGGTATGAATTCCGCCGTATTACCAGCGCCGACATCGCCGCCCGGCTGATGTACGTGGCAGAGCAGGAGCATATCGGCCTGACGAAGGGAGCCGCCCATATCTTGGCCGTCCAGGCCGACGGCGGCATGCGCGACGCCTTGAGCATGCTGGACCAGTGCGTTGGCAACGCCGACGGGCAGATCGACGAGAGCCTCGTTCGGGATTTGCTGGGACTCATCGGCAGGGACTGGCTGTTTTCCCTGTCTGACGCCGTGTTTCAGGGGCGGGGAAGCGTCGTCATCAAAGCAGTGGACGATGTGATCCGCATGGGCAAGGAGCCGCAGATCATCCTGACGGAGCTGGTGGAACACCTGCGGGCTATCATGCTGTACCAGGCCGATCCCCATACGGATACGCTGGCTGCCTACGCCGACTCGCTGCCCCAGCTGGCAAATCAGGCCGGGAGCGTGGCGGCGGAGCAGGTCTTCGCCGTATTGAACGTCCTGCAGCAGGCCATGCTGACGGCGAAGAATTCGCCGGCGCCGCGGGTCGCCGTGGAAATGGGGCTGCTCATGGCCAGCCGGCCTATGCCTGCGGCGGGAGCCGTTTCGCCAGTGGGGCCGAGCGCTGTTATCCCCGACGGGATATTGGACCGCTTGCTGAAGCTGGAGCAGGCCGTCTTTCACGGCGGCGCTATTCCTGGAAAGGGCGAGCCGGCGAAGAAAAAGGAATATATTCCCTTGCCGGAAGAAGACGGCATGCCCGGCGTCATGGACGAAGAATCCGTGCCCTTTCCCGACGACGAATATACGGCGCCGCCGCAGGAACCGGCTGCGCCTCCGATACAGGAGCGATTGTCGCCTAAGCCCGCCGACAGGGCCTCTGTTACTGAGTCGGAACGGCCGCAGTCCCCTGCGCCGGCTGCGGCACAGTCGGAAGCGGGGTCTCCTTCCGGCGCGTCTTCCGTCGTGCCGTCGGCGGAATACCAGCGGATCTGGCAGCAGGTGTGCGATATCTTGGGCAAGAAGCTGAAAAAGCCCGGCGTGCAGTCCTGCGTCCGTACGGGCCGTGTCCTCTATATCGGCGGCGGCGAGGCCGCCGTGGCGTATAAGACGCCCTTCCTCGTCAAGCGGGCCAATCGGGAAGATTATTTCCGGTTTGTCGACGAGGCGCTGGAAATGGTTCTCGGCGGCTCGTATCACATGAAGGGCTTCCTGGAAGGCTCGCCCGACGTGGCCGAATACGAAAAAAAAAATGCTGAATCAGGTATAACCAGTCGTCCTGCAGAAGAACAGCCTCGTCCTAAAGAGGAGGCGCAGCCTGAGGCGGCTGCCAGTGTTTCCGACGAGGCTTCCCGTCCGCAGCCGCCTGTTTCGGCAGAACCGCCGTCCCTGCGGCCGGTACTGCCGGAAGAGATGACCGCCGCGGACCGGGCTTTGCTGGAACCGTTGCTCAAAACGGTAGGAGACTGTAATATATACATAGAAGATAAACCATAATTTCAAAATCAGGAGGAATTACAAATGTTTGGTGGAAATATGCAAGGCATGATGAAGAAAGTACAGAAGATGCAGAAGGAAATGAAGAAGCTTCAAGACGATTTGAAAAAACGCACTGTAGAAGCGACGGTCGGCGGCGGCGTGCTGACCTTGGTCATGAACGGCGAAAAGAACGTCGAAAGCGTTCATATCGACCCGAGCATTATCGACCCGGAAGATTCGGAAATGCTGGAAGACCTCATCGTAGCGGCTGTCAACGAAGCCAATAAGAAGGTCGACGAAATGATGGCTCAGGAAATGAGCAAGATTACCGGCGGCATGCACTTGCCGGGGATGTTCTGATGGATACGCCCTTAGACCGGCTGACAGAGCAATTTCGCCGTCTGCCGGGCATCGGCATCAAGACGGCGCGCAAGCTGGCCTATTACATGGTCCAGCAGCCGCAGGAGCAGGTTGACGCCTTTATCAACGCGGTCCGCAGCGCGAAGGAAACCATGTGCTTCTGCTCCGTCTGCTTTAATTTAGCTTCTCAGGACCCCTGCCCGATTTGCAGCGACGAGACGCGGGACCGCTCGACGATATGCGTCGTCGAAACGCCGCAGGACGTCATGGCTATCGAGCGCAGCGGCGATTACCGCGGACTGTATCACGTGCTCCACGGCGCCCTGTCTCCCTTGGACGGCGTCGGCGTCGACGATTTGCGCATCAAGGAGCTGCTGCAGCGCTTGAGCGATACAGATGTCAAGGAAATCATCATCGCCACGGACCCTGATGTAGAAGGCGAAGCGACGGCCTTGTACCTGGCCCGCCTCCTGAAGACGGCGGGGATCAAGGTGACGCGCATCGCCAGAGGCCTGCCCATGGGCGGCGACATCGAGTACGCCGACGAGGCGACCCTGGCCGGCGCCGTGGCGAACCGTCAGGAAATGTGAGGTAGGAACTGATGGACTTTATGTGGATTGCTATAGGCGTCGCAGCCTTATTTCTGCTGAATAAGCTGATTCTGGCTCCCTTCCGCAAGCTCGTGGTCAATATTGCCGTGGGCTTGCTCGCCTTATATCTCATTAACTCTTACGGATATATGATTGGATTGGAAGCCGTGCCTATTACGATTGTGACCGGCATTATCATCGGCATTCTCGGACTGCCCGGCGTAGTGCTGGTAACGCTGTATTATACAATGTTTTAATATAAATGGAGATGGCCTGCAGTGAATGTAAAAAAATGGATCGCCATAGCCCTTGCCGCCGCGATGACGGCCGCCGTGCTTTCGGGCTGCGGCAGCAGCGTTTCAACGGAAACGGAGACCGTTTCCAAGACGGAACATCCCGTCGCCCTGACGCTGGACGCGAATATTACGGCCCTTCATATGACGACGATCGTTCCTAAACTTTCCGGTAAAATCGTATCGGCTCCGCTGACAAAGGGGCAGGAAATACAATCCGGAGAAATCGTCGTCCAAATCGATACGGCCCCGTATGAGCAGAGCGTCAGCGCGGCCGAATCGGAGCTGATTGCTGCGACGTCTGCCGCAGCTGCGGCACCGGCCTATACGCCCTCGGCCGGCGACAGCCAGCGCCGGGTGGAACTGAAAGCCTGGTACGACATGGGAGCCTTATCCCGCGTCGAATACAATCAAATGATGTCGCAGACGGCGGCCCCTCAGGCCAGCGCTCCTTCCGTAGACAGCGGGCGCATCGCCCAGCTGCAGCAAAATCTGCAGGCTGCCCGCGATATGCTGAGCAACGCTACGATCTATTCGCCGATTAACGGCCGCGTTACGGCCGTAGCGGAAAACCCGTCTGTAGCTGTCGCCGGCAACGTGCTGGCTACGATTCAGCAGATGACGCCGCTGGTAGCGACCTTCGCCGTGCCGGAGATGTACGTGCAGGCCCTGCAGGCCGCTAAGCAGGCCGGTACGCTGCAAGTATCGGTCATCGCACCGTCGGGCGAATCGCAGGCCGGCGAGCTGACCTATTTGGCGACGGAGAAAGACCCGTCGACAGGGGCGTATACGGCGAAAATAACATTTAACAACGACAAGAATTTGTTTGTGCCCGGCGAATTTTATCATATCCGCATATCGACGCCGCAGGAAGTGTCGCAGATTACCGTGCCGAAGACGGCCGTGCGGACCAAGGACAGCGGCGATTTCGTATATATCGTCAATGAAAACGGGCTGGCCGACGCCCGGTCCGTTTTGACCGGCGATGAAGAAGAAGGCCGCGTCGTCATTTTGGACGGCCTGAAAGAAGGGGACAAGGTCATCGTCGATCCGCCCGATTCGTTGGAAATCGGCATGAAAGTGAATTCGTAAGCCTAAGGGGGACAGGTGAGGCGCAATGAAGGAAGAAGGAATGGAACGACACAATAGCTTATTGAAGTCGCTCGAAAAAAGTTTAGACGTCCTCGATATCTTTGTCGAGTGCAATACAGGGATGAATTTGAAGGATATCGCCGCCCGCACGAATCTGAACACGTCCACGGCTTTTCGTATCGTCAATACGCTGGAACGCCGTCAGTATCTGACGCGCGACGACATATCGAAGCAGTACCGGCTGGGACCGAGAGCGCTGGCCCTGGGATATTCTTCCCACTGGACGGAAAACGTTATGACGCTGGTTAAGCCCTATTTGCGGCGGCTCCAGCAGATGTTTAACGAAACGGCCAGCGTATACATCGCCGAAGGGGACAGCCGCATTTGTCTGGACCATGTGGAAAGCACTCACTCGCTGCGCCGGGTCATTCCCATAGGCGAGTCTCTGCCGCTGTATAAGGGCGCCGCCGGCAAGGTGCTGCTGGCCTGGGCTCCCAAGGAAGAGCGCAACCGCATGATCGTCCAGTATGGCCATTTGTCGGAGGAAGAATTTGCCTCTATCCGGCACAACGGCTACGCCATTACGCAGGATGAAAGCGAGCACGGCCTCTTTGCCTTGTCGGTGCCGATCTTCAATTTTGAAGAGCAGGTTATCGCCTCGCTGACTATTGCCGGGCCGACGATGCGGTTTTACGATTCTATCCGGCAGAAAATGCTCTTTACCATGAGCCAATATGCCTATGAAATTTCCTATTCCTTAGGATACCGGAAAAAATGACGGCCTATACGATTTGGACTAAAGAAGAATATCAGGAGCGGGCCAGCGTCGTAGCGCCGAAGCTTCTGGGCCAATATTTGATTCACCGCACGGCGGAGACGACCTATATCGGCCGCATCGTGGAGACGGAGGCCTACGGCGGCTCGTACCGCCGCATGGCCGACGACGGGGCTCACAGCTTCCGCGGGCTGACGAAGCGGACGGAGCCCATGTTTTGCGCCGGCGGCGTTTCTTACGTATATCTCATTTACGGCATGTATCACTGCGTGAACATCGTTACCGGACCGGAAGGCTCGGGACAGGCCGTCCTCATACGAGCCGTCGAGCCCGTAGCCGGTATAGAACATATGTTGGAAAACCGCTGCATGGAGGCCGTAAAGCCGGCAGTCAGCAACGGCCCGGGCAAGCTGTGCCGGGCTATGGATATTACGCTGGCCCAGAACCGACTGGATTTGTGCGGCTCCGAGCTGTATATCGCCCGTCCTGCGGAGCAGCCGCGGTTTGCCGTCGTGCGCACGACGCGGATCAACATCGACTACGCCGTCAAGGGAAAACAATTTCCCTGGCGTTTTTATATAAAAGATAATCCATACGTTTCTATACGATAAGAGATAGATAGGGGGAATTACTATTATTTCGTTCAGAGAATTCCGATTGGAAGACAAGCAAATTATTGATGACTATTTTCATCAACAAAGATACGAGCAGGCCGACGCGTCCTTTATGAACCTGTTTGCTTGGCAGTACCCGTATGAAATCCAGTGGGCGGAGGAAGACAACGTATTGTACATCCGCTCCGGCCGCGGCAAGAAGCAGTTTTGGCTGCCGCCCTTTACCCGTCATGACGGCAGCTTTACGAAGGCCATACTGCGCATGCACGAATGGTTCGACCAGCACGGCTATCCCTTCCTCATGAAGGGCGTCACGCCGGAAGCGGCGGAACGCATCCGCGCTCTTTGTCCGGACTGTTACAACTTTACGCCGGATAGGGACAATTACGAATACGTCTACTTGACACAGAACCTCATCAACCTGTCCGGCAAAAAATACCGGCAGAAAAAGAATAACCTCAACCACTTCCGCAATCAGTACATCGGCAACTGGGAATACGTTCCCATTACGGAAGAAATCTTCGACGAATGCCTCGCGGCGGAAGAAAATTGGTACGATAAGCACGAAGGCTTTGAAGACGACGAAGAACTTCAGGGCGAACGCCAGGCCATTGAAACAGTGTTCAACAACTGGGGTATTCTCCAGCCGACAGGCGGCGCTATCCGCATGTACAATAAGATCGTAGCCTTTTCTATCGGCGAAATGCTGAACGACGACACGGCTATCATCCACTACGAAAAGAGCGACCCGACGATTCGCGGCCTGTACCAGGCCATTAACCATGAATTCGTCGTCCACGCCTGGAGCCATACGACGTATATCAACCGGGAGGAAGACATGGGCCTGCCGGGACTGCGCCAGTCCAAAGAATCGTATAACCCTGTGCGGTATATTGAAAAATTTGAAGTCACCTTGAAGGAGCCGGGAAAATGGACTTCCGATTAGCGAAAGAAGAAGACAGAGATCTGGTTGAAAGCTTATGGGCCTATTGCTTCGAGCCGCGGGAACATCCTTTTTTTCAGTGGTATTTTTCGAAGTTTTATCAGCCGGAAAACGTGCTCATGGGATTTAAGGACGGCGAAATGGCCTGTCTTACCCATTTAAACCCTTATACGCTGCGCCTGCGGGGACGGGACGTGCCGACGTCGTATATTGTCGGCCTGGCGACCCATCCGGCTGCCAGACGAAGCGGCGTAGGACGGATGCTGCTGACGGCCGCCCTGAAGGAAATGAAGCGCCGCGGCCATTATATTAATATTCTCATGCCGTCGAAGGCGGGATTTTACCAGCCCTATGGCTATGAATTGTACTGCCATCAGTGGAAGGAAACGATGCCGCTGGAATCGCTGCGGCCCCTGACGGATCGGACGGTCCGTTTTGCCTTCGTCAACAGCGCCGACCAGTGGCCCTATTTGGCTTCCGTGTACGAGGCGTATACGAAACACCTGTCGGGCTACGCCGTTCGCAATGAAGCGTCGTGGCGCAGCCACATCGAGGCCCAACTGGCAGAAGGATATATTGCCGTCGTATTTCATGATGATACGCCGATTGCCTATATGTTTTATCAAATCGGCGAGGGGACGATTACGAGCGGCGAATTTGTCTACGCCACCCTGCAGGGGAAGCGGGGTTTATTAGAATACATCTATAACCATCGTTCTCAAGGCAGGGAGTTCCAATGGAACGAAGGAATTCACGACCAGTCCTATCGCTTCTATCCCGACGGCAAGCAGGGCCATGAAACGATGCCCTTCATGACCTGCCGCATTGTCGACGTCAAGGGTGCGCTGGAACAAATTCCCTATCCGGAACAAGCTGAAGGCAGCCTTGTCATCCAAACGGAGGACCCCTTAGCCGATTGGAATACTGGTACGTTCCGACTGACTGTTCGGCAGGGACGCGGCTTCGTAGAACGGACGGCGCAGGAACAGCCAGACGCCGTCATGCCTATTGGCACCTTAGCGCTGCTGGTCTTCGGCGCAATGGATCCAGCGAATCTGGCATTCAATGAAAAACTATCCGGCAGCGACAAAGCCTTGCAAACCTTAGGAACGTTTTTCCCGACAGAAAAATGCTACATTAACGAATGGTATTAAACGATAAGTACGTGCGAATGGCAAGCATCGGATAGATACCGGGGAGATTCGCACTCAAAAGAGCAATATATTGTCAAAATAGACCGCGATTTTCATCAAATCAGCTGGATTAAGTTGTATCAGCTTCTATATATGCTATGTTTCGGATTAAGAGATACCAAATGTAGCTGTCACCCTCTACGTGAGGGTGTGGATTGAAATGGATTGTGAACGTTTGCTTCGTGAAGAGTACGTTAAGTCACCCTCTACGTGAGGGTGTGGATTGAAATATGAAGCGAAGTTGCATGAACATAATTCGTTTATGTCACCCTCTACGTGAGGGTGTGGATTGAAATGCCAAGGTGCGCAAAAGACGGCCAATAGAACTCTTGTCACCCTCTACGTGAGGGTGTGGATTGAAATTTTTTATAAAAATATCCCCTCTGACAACACAATCGTCACCCTCTACGTGAGGGTGTGGATTGAAATTAAAAGACGGTCATAGTATCGAGGAGGCTTGCAGTCACCCTCTACGTGAGGGTGTGGATTGAAATACTTGCGTATCAGCAGCTACATTTTTTCGCTGTTCGTCACCCTCTACGTGAGGGTGTGGATTGAAATAAATACTGCAAAACGCCAGAACCTAACGCACCAAGTCACCCTCTACGTGAGGGTGTGGATTGAAATCATTCAGGTACGGGACAGCCTGTTCGACGGGCAGGTCACCCTCTACGTGAGGGTGTGGATTGAAATATTTGCCCCTGCACTAATGACCCGGGGCGTAACGTCACCCTCTACGTGAGGGTGTGGATTGAAATCGAGGGACGCAGGCGGGACGCCGCTATTCCACGGCGTCACCCTCTACGTGAGGGTGTGGATTGAAATGCCATTCCAGTACGTATTTACGCCATAGGTACTGCGTCACCCTCTGCGTGAGGGTGTGGATTGAAATATGACCTTATTTGACAACGAAAAGAGCCGTCCCCTGTCACCCTCCGTGTGAGGGTGTGGATTGAAATGCATTCAGCCAAGAATGCATCCAAGTCTTCTTTGGGTCACCCTCCGTGTGAGGATGTGGATTGAAATATAGATTACCCGCATCCCGTCTGCTCCCTTAGCGGTCATCCTCCGTGTGAGGATGTGGATTGAAATAACAATAAGTTGTAGAATAATCACAAGGAGAGTGATGTCATCCTCCGTGTGAGGATGTGGATTGAAATACATACTCCCGTCAGGGCGTCTGGAGCGTCATCGTGTCATCCTCCGTGTGAGGATGTGGATTGAAATGCCGTTTATGCGGGAACGCGCCAATACGATTGACCGTCATCCTCCGTGTGAGGATGCGAATTGAAAACTTAATATTACATTTTTTGATAAAATTATGGTAATAAAAGAATGGTAAATTGCAAGTTGAATTTGAACAACCATAATCAGGAAACACACTCACTAGCA
>ERZ779877.68-NODE-68-length-119473-cov-4.576220_pt1 | contig 119473 bp, 99 predicted proteins | sample MGYA00511556_ERZ779877 | MGnify/ENA primary metagenome ERZ779877 (study PRJEB29588, sample SAMEA2159338) | human gut metagenome | biome: human gut; feature: human-associated habitat; material: faeces | place: Denmark | collected 2008/2010 ... | reverse complement strand
CCAAGAACAAGCTCTACATCTACACCAGAGAGAAAAACACCGGCTTTGACCGCCGCTTTCTCATGAAACGGGTGGGCGATGGCTGGAAGATCGATGCGGTGCAGGAGCGGCTGGACGGCTGGCAGCGGACAGGATTGTAAGGGAGGCATAATGGATGATATATAGGTTTACGGAAGTATTAAACGATCTTGTTAATTATTTTCTCCTTGGTGACATTTTGTTGCTGGAGGACTGGAAGCAGGCAAATCATCTTTCAGATGATTTAGCGATGGAGTTTACCACAAACGAAAGCGGCGACAGGGTACTTGACGAAGGAATTGTAATCCCAATGACCGGTATTGAAAACTATCCCTATACCATATTGTTCAATCTCTCTGGTGATAGACCGGAGCTGTGCAAAGAAAGAAACCGATTGCAGCTTAGAAAAAGTGGCTATTCCCTCAAAGTAGATCATAATATGCTGATGCTTTTTACATGGCCAATATTGGAACAGTTTACGCCTGAAAAGGTGAAAGATCTGATTTCTTACTATAGAGTGCATAAGAAGCCGATGATTGAGCTTGCAAATGGCTGGTATCATATCGAGATTTTGGGTGGAGAAACCTTGCAGGATGGGGACTATGAACCTACATTTGAGTTTGTGATACAACCAGCCACAAATGAAGAAGTCACCATAAATGCAGATATGAATTTTAGCTTTGAAATTACAAGCTCTGCTTATTAGTGAAACCTATCCCTACCGAAGATGGAAAAGGAGATCATGATATGGATTTATTGAAACAATGCCAGCAATGGTTTGAACAGGATGAAGCGCAGAAGGTAATCGACACCCTGGAAGCGATTCCTGCCGAGGAGCGCACCCCGGAACTGGACAGCGAATTGGCCAAGGCATATATTGCCGTTGCACATATAGGAGAACGGGAGCCTTTTGAAAAGGCACTGGAACTTCTGGCTCCCCATGAGGAGTATTTTGTCGAAGATCACTGCTGGAATTATCGAATCGCTTTGGCCTATTACTGTCTGGATGAGGAAGGCCCCGCCCTGCGTTACTTTGAAAAAGCCCTGAAAGCCCGCCCTGGAGACAAAGATACCCAGGAGTACATAGATGATTGCCGCCGCCGTTTGTCCCTGCCACGGTTTGAAAAGAACTTCCGTGAAAGGACGCAGGAAGCATGGGCAGACTTTTCTCAGATTGAGGGGTCGCTGCGTGAAATCATAGATACTGACGAAACGCACCAGCGCGGCGAAGAACTGGTTGAAAAATGCGGGAATGCGCTCAAAACGGCCCTGCGTGATACTTCCTTTGAGCTGGGCTTCAATGGCGAAAAGTATGAATTGATCCTCAGTCCAGAGGGTCTTCGCTCCCGCCTGTTCCCGCTCGTGTACTTTCAGAAGCAGGCCCCGGAATCGGTACTTGAGCATTGGAATATCTGGGTGGGACGCCAGCCTTCCAAGGACTTTATGCTTCGGGCCGGAGACATGGAAATTCGGGCCGAGGATGTGCAGATGTGGGCGGAGGAAACAGAGGATCAGCAGGTGAACCTGGTCCTTTATTGTGAAAAGCTGACGCCGATTTTGAAAGAGGATACGGACCGGGTCTGGTGGGCGCTGTCTCTGCTGGTGGACCAAACCATAGGAGAAGTTTCCGCTATCTCTTTTGTTGCCGGGTTTGATGTTTATGCTCAGCCGAAAGACGAACCGGCAATGCTCCTTTCCGAACTGCCGGAACTGCTGCAAAGCATGGGACTCTCCCTCTGGCGGGACGGCAGTGACTACCTGGAAAACAGCTACCTTACCTATGAACTGGAACCGGTGGAGGACCCGGAGGCCGATTGGCGGCTGGATGTCTATACCGGCCCCTGCCGCCTGCCGGTGCTCATCAACGACTACCTGACTGCCCGCAGTGATGCGGTGGACGAATACCACAAGGACGGCATTGCGGTGGGTTTCCTCTGCTACCCATTAGAAGGCTTTACTGGCGAGGAGCGGAGCAAAGCCATTCTGGACTTCCGGGATGACCTGCGGGATGCCATCCTGCGGGATGCAGGAGCGGAAGCCGTGACCTTCCTGGGCGGGGCCACTGGCCTGTATTGCGGGTATCTGGATTTCATTGCCTGGGATCTGTCCGCTGTACTGACAGCGGCGCAGGCGTTCTTGGAAGAAAGCGGCCTGCCCTATGCCCACTTCCACGCTTTCCGGCGGGATGTGGGCGGTGTGCCGCTGCTGGATGAGGAGGAACCAGAGCCTGACATCCACGAGGAAACCGGCTCCCTGCTCTCGAAAGAAGATATTGAAACGCTGGAATCCTTTGACGAAGGCGTTTCCGGCTATTTTGGGAAAATGCTCCACTGGCTGGAGGATTTTATCAAAAATGGCGTAGAAGAAGGAAGATTCAGCGAAAAGCAGGCCCATCAGGATTTGCAGATTGCCCTCTGGTATTCCTTCGCCTGCAACAATCTGGATGACTATATCCATTATTACCAGGCTGCAGAATGGATGAAGGATTCGGAGAAGAACGCCGCAGGCTGCGCCACCTGGTACTACCGCTATTCCGTGGCGCTGATGTACTGCGGCAGGCTGGAAGAAGCGCGCAGCTACGCGGAAAAGGGTGCTCAGGAGGAACCGGACTACCCCTGGATCTGGCTGCAGGTGGGCAAGTTGCGGGCGCATTTTGGCGATCCAGCCGGCGCACTGGTTGCCGTCGAGCGGGGATTAAAACTGGAACCGGGCGATTATGAGTTCTTGACCTTGCAGGAGGAGATTAAAGCCGGAGCCACCCTGGAACAGATGGAGTACCATTGGATCAACCCCGATGCCGACCAACTGCTCCAACAGGGGCAGGGCCAAGATGTAGATGATAAACAGCGCGCCCTGGCCTGTATCCGGGTGGACGAAGCGGGCCTTGCCGAATTTTATGAGCTGTTCTGCCCGGAGCGGTATGGCTATGAGAAAAATGCCCCCTGCTGTGAATTCCGATACCTGGTGAAGGAACATCTTGTGGAGCTTTCGTTCCGTATGAACGAAGCCGGACTCTCCAAGATGGGAACGGACTGGCTGCGGCAGCTTAAGGAACGGCTGGACAGCGGGGAATGGCTGACCCACACTCCTGAAGGGGAAGCAGAGGGTATCCTGGCGGCGGTGCTTGTGGACCAGACCCGCCGTATCGGCCTTGTCTATCAGCAGCCGGGAGAGGATCAGTATTTTCAGATTTTCCTGAATCCAGACGGTACAAAGGCGGATGCCATCTGGTCCTCGACGGATAGCAGGGGACCGGAGGTTTATACAGAGGATGAGATGTCCGCAATCGAGCAGCACATCAAAAACACCTTTGGTGAGTTTGAGAATGTGTTCCATGAGCTGGTTTCTCCCGACATTCATGTGGACATCTGCGTTGTTCCGCCCTCTGAGGCACGGGACTACTACACGCTGGTGACGATGGGCATGGGGGCCCACCGGATGAATGTGCCAGAGGAATTGGCGGAATACAAGCTGGAGCGGGCGGAGCTGGCCGTCGCTCTGCCGAAGGACTGGAAACTGGATGAGGAATCTCTGAAGGATGAGCGGTGGTACTGGCCCATTGGTCTCTTGAAAGTGTTGGCCCGCTTGCCCATTTCCGGCGATACCTGGCTGGGTTTTGGTCACACAATGGACAAGCAGTCGCCGTTTGCGGAGAACACGACACTCTGCGGCGCACTTCTGGTGGGACCGCAGGATGTTGTTTGGAACGGAGGCGAGGTCTGCACTTTGCCCAGCGGCGAGGAGGTCAACTTCTATCAGGTAATTCCTCTCTATCGGAACGAATTGAAGTATAAACTGGAGCATGATGCGGACGCTCTGCTTAAAAAAATGGCAGGCATCAGTTTTGTGGTCAATCCCACCCGCCAGAATGCCATCACCAGAGGAACGCTTGCAGAGGAGGAGTTCACCGGCGATATGGACGATGCCGCCTGGCACCTGGAATCCATTCAGGAAAAGGGCCTGCCGGTGGATGAGATCAATGCCTACAACCACATGGTGATTTATCTGCGCTGGTGCATGGAGCATGACCTGATGAGCGTGGAATTTATGGAGCGGTACTGGGAGCAGGTGCAGCCACTGATGGCGGATCTGAGCCGCGCCGATCTGCGTGGCTTTATCCGGGACCAGCTGAAAGGACAGCTCTTTGGGGCGCTGTTCAACAAGGAGGGCGCGGCCTTTGCCGGATACTACTATGGGGAAGGAGACAGCCCTTACTTCCCCAGCGACATTGACAACTATGCCTTGGAATATTTCGGCTCAGAGCAATATTATTCTGATCAGTTCCAGGAGGAAGCTTACCTGTTCATTCCCTTTGATGAGGACTATTATCAGGCTATGGCAAAAGTGATTGATAAACGCTTTGCCAACTGGCAGGGACAGGATTTCGATGAGGCCACTCTGGAGCCTTCGGACCTTGCGAAAGCCATGATGAAATATCTGAACTGTGAATGTACCTATTTCCCCGCAATGACGGATGATGATCCCATCATGTCGGCATATAACTATGCCAAACGAGAAAGTGTCAAAGAGGGCTTTGTGCCGGTTCTGATTAAGGCGGATGACGAAATCCTGTGGGAATGCCTGATTATGAATTCTGACCCTGACAGCGATGGCGAGGACGACTATACTTTCGACCCAGACAAAGTCGCCAAATACCGGAAGAAAATGCTCGCCGCACCTCTCAAGGACGGAAAGACGGTTCTGCAGGAAATGATTGGGCAGTGCAAAGAAGAAGCCGAGGATGACGATATGGACTGGGATGAGGAGATCCTGGGCGAGATGGTGGGCGGATATGATAACCGTCGTTTTTCAAGCTACTGGAATTCCGATAGCAAAATGACTTATCCTCTCATTCTGGCTAAAATCCCAGTGAAGAATCCTTGGGAGGTCTTTGCCTATCTGCCCTTTGGCGACTGGAATGAATGTCCTGACACGCAGTCGCTGATGGCAGTGGCGAAATACTGGTTTGAGCAATATGGCGCGGTGCCCGCAGTTATGACCCACGATGAACTGGAGTTCCTGCTTCCGACTCCTGTTTCCCAGGAGAAGGCCATGGATGCAGCAGTGGAGCAGTACGGCTTCTGCCCCGATGTGATCGACCAGGGCCCGGAGGAAGCCACCGTGGGTGCTCTGGCCGATGTGCTGCGGCAGTCCACTGTTTGGTACTTCTGGTGGGATTAATGGGAGCCTGCGCGTCATAAAGGAGTTCTTCTCTGCCTTTGTCCAGCCTCTGGAGGAGCGAAATAAGGCAGAAAGAGCTTACCGACTGCCAAAGCCAAGACAAAAGTGAATTACCAGAACCTCAAACGGAGCGCCTGCTTTGTCGCAGGCGCTCCGTTTTTCTGTCAAAAGTATGTCAGGGGGATATATTTTCCCCAATACAAGTAGAGAGACAACTTGGACACCATCCAAAAGTTATGTCAAAACTATGTCACACGCAAATGTTTGCGGCTAAAGAAGTAGAGGGAGTTTTGAAAAGGAGATGGTCAACATGAAAGAATCTGTCTATAAAAGCTACGACGAACTGCCGCTGTTTCTCAATTCGGAATTGGTGGCAAAGGTACTGGGCGTATCGCTGTCCAGCGGGTATGAACTGATGCACCAACCAGGCTTTCCGGTGCTGCGTGTGGGCAGCCGCATGGTGGTACCCAAGGAACAGTTCATTCAATGGGTGATGGAGAATACAGAGGGAGGTGTGCACAAATGAGTTTCTTTTTCAATCAGCCTGATCCAAAGCGACGCCGCTTCCCAATTCCAAATGGTGTCTGGAAATGGGAACTGAAACCCCAGGGGTTTGCCATCCTCGCCTATCTCTGCTATCTGCATGTCCACTGCAACAAAAATGCCTTGCCCAGTGCGGATGAAATCGCATCCCAACTGCACATGAGCAAGGACATGGCTGTGAAGCAGATTGCCGAACTCAACCGTCGCGGACTGCTGGATCAGCACATGGTTCCGATACTCAAAAGCAACGGCAAGAACTTTTTCTCTCTGCCCAATGAATTGTTTTTCATGAACATCGGTCACGGAGCCATCACGGTCTACGCCTATCTGCTCTACTGCGAGGATCGCCGCACACATCAGTGTCATCCCAGCTACCGCACCATCTCCGCTGCAGTACACTTGACCGTGTCCACTGTGATGAAGCACATCACGAAATTGGCGGACAGGCAGTTCATTACCATCGAGAATACCTCTTACATCGACAAACACGGCATGAAGCAGAACGGCAACAACCTGTACACCATCCTGCCAATCCAGGCGACGATGGATCATTGCTACCAGCAGCAGATGCTTCGACTGGAGGAACAGTAGAAACGGGATCAGACGCAGAAACGCTTGGGATGGAACGCGGAGAACGCCCCGTGTGTCCCACTGTGAGGGGCTGTGTGCCCTCCTTTGGGGCAGGGCATAGTCCCTGCTCCACCAGGGGCTTTTAGAGCGGATTTGGCCCGCTTTCAGAGGTGCTCCCGGGGACGAAAGAAAAAGCAGGATAAAGGCAAGGCGTCGTCCGCGACGCCTTTTGCCGGTCACAACTGCCCGCAGTGCGGGCAGTTTCAAGAGTTTCCGTGGGCGTTGGAAATGGGGTCAAAATCAGAGAGAAAATGAAATCCTGCGGTCGTTATTCCCCAATGCTTACTCCCACAAGAAAAAAACAGGGGTCAAACTTCGGAAAGGAGCCGTTATGAGCAAAAAAAAGAAATTCCCCCTCTACCTGTCGCCGGAGAAAAAGGCCATTCTGGAGCGCCGGTAACAGGAGGATGGGAGCCGGAGCATCACCGCCTTTTGGCAGGCGGTAGAGCAGGACATGGTGGCCTATATCCTCGCCGACGAATGCCAGTTCAACGGCGAGGATCTGCGCCGGCGGCGGGCGGAGAGCGTTCGAAATGTGCGGAAAACCAATGGCTGTATCTCGTTGGAGCAGCATGTGCGCGGGGCCTGGGAGGAGGACGATGAGTGAAAGATCCAGGCAAAGAAGATTGCTATGGGCCACAAGCCGGATGACCATGAGGAAGAGCAGACTATGGACGGCATGACCATGGGCGGATGGTGAGCAAAAATAGCACAGTGTTAACAATGATAAGGGCCGCGCAGAAATAGGCCGGAGAAATTGATAACAATCTGATAATTGTGGTCAAAAGCCCTGGCTATTTTCTCTGTAGTTCGGTATTGTGTGTTGCTGCAAAGGAGGCGAGGCACAATGAACGACTACATGAGAGCCCTGCACCAGCGGTTCTACCGGGAGCCTGACTTCAGCGAGTTGGAAGAAGATATTGAGAACACCCGCCAGGAGGTGCGGGACTGCCTGGACAAACTTTAGCGGCGCAGGCTCATGCATCTGGTGGACACCCAAAACCTGCCGCAGGAGGAGACCTCTCTGGCCAGCTTCACGGCCGGATTCAAACTGGCCTGGGGACTGAGCAAGGAACTGGAGGCGGATGGCCTCTACTCCTTGGATGAGGAGGAAACAGAGCGCCTCTGTCACAGGATAGAACAGGAGGATTGAATAAGATGATGAATCGACTTCCGGTCCAGCGGTGCCAGTACTGTGGATGCGAGGACATTGGCCTTGGCTGGCAGCATGGCGAGGCGCTGGTCACCTTCAAAAAGCATGGCCTGCTTGGCAACCGGCTACGGTATCTGATCTGCCGACGCTGCGGCGCAGTTGTGTACCAATGCATGGCGGAGCCTCACAGGTTCCCACCCATCAAGTGAGTCCCCCGGAAATTGCGCCGCAAATCAAAGATAACCTCTGGAGGGGAGCCTCACAGGTTCCCCGCCGTAAAATAAGAATTCAGAAGTTGCGCCGCAAAACAAAAATAAGGTCTTGGAGGTGAACCAGCATGGCAAAAAGACGACCATCTGGTGACGGCATGGTCCGCAAGCGGGAGGATGGGCGCTGGGAAGGGCGCATTGTGGTGGGCCACAAGGAAAACGGCGATCCCATCTTCCGCTATATCTACGCTGATACCCAAAAGGAACTGACAACAAAACTCCGACAGAGCATCGAGGCGTATCAAGGTGTCGAGTTAACTGAGGAGAGCCGGATGACACTGGGACAGTGGCTGGAACAATGGTTAAAGAATATAGCTCCTACCATCCGTCCTTCAACCTTGAGCCGATATGAAGGCACTGTGCGTAATCACATTGTCCCCTATATGGGAGACAAGCCAATCTCTCAGATAACCGGAAAAGATATTCAAAAGTTATATGATACATTGGCACATCACGGAAACCAAAACACAGGAGAGGGGTTGGCCAGCGGAACGATCCGGGGTATCCATGCTATGTTCCATGAGGCGATGAGCGCAGCGCAGCAGGCTGGCCTCATCCCACGTAATCCCACCGAAGATATCGACGCACCCAAATTCAGCTACAAAGGGAAAAAGGTGCTGACGGATGAACAACTGGAAAAGTTCATGGAGACTATTCAGAGAGACAGTATCTGGCACGATTTCTTCTATACAGAGTTGACTACCGGACTGCGCCGTGGTGAAATCTGTGGGCTGAAATGGGAGGACTTTGATGAGATCCACGGTACATTGAAGATAAGCCGCACGATCCATGAGGAAAAGGGAGGCAAACTGACCGCCTGGGATACCAAGACTGCTGCGGGAACCCGTACCATCCATCTGTCGCCCAGCACCGCAGCTCTACTCCGAGAAAGGAAAAAGACTGCTCTGACAGAATGGATCTTTCCCCATCCGTGGAAGCCGGAGCAGCCAACCCGCCCGAGTGCCGCCTATGAACGGATGAAGGTCCTGCTGAAAGAGGCAAGGCTTCCTGACCTTCGCTTTCATGATCTCCGGCACACCTTTGCCACCCATGCCCTGACATCAGGGGTGGATGTCAAAACTCTGTCCGGCATCCTGGGACACACACGGGCTGCGTTCACACTGGACACATACACTCACACCACAGGCGATATGCAAAAACGGGCAGCTGAGATCGTAGAAGAATTTCTCATTGACATCTTCGGAGAGTAGTTGAAGCCATGGCAAGAAAGCGGAAAAATGGCGAAGGCACTGTCCGGCTGAGAAAGGATGGCCGCTGGGAAGGACGGATCGTCATTGGGTATGATGAGAATGGTCTTCCCAAGACGAAGAATGTGCTGGCCAAGACCAAAGGCGAATGTATAGAAAAACTAAAGGCGCTGAAGAACTCTATCACACCGGATACACCCATAAAACTCAAGGCAGATATGCCATTTGGGGAGTGGTTGGACTATTGGTATGAAACCTACTGTAAGCCCAATGCCCGGCCCGCTACTCAGAGGACCTACGAAGGGTATATCCGTTTATACCTTCACCCCAGGTTGGGCAGCATTCCCCTGAACAAAGTGACTATCAATGACATTCAGCAGATGTGTACTTGGATGATGACAGAGGCCCGTCTGGATCAGAAAAACGGAGACAGCGGACTCTCAGACAGTCAGGTGCGAAACTGCTACAGTCTATGTGATCGGGTATTGGAAAAAGCAGTGACAGAAAAGTTGATTGTCCGTAACCCGGCAAAGGGTTGTAAACTGCCTCCAGACAGGCCAAAGGAAATGAAAGTCCTCTCCCGAGAGGATATGCAGAAGGTGCTGATTCAGGCCAAGGAGGAGAATTATTATGAACTCTTCCTTCTGGAATTTGCCACCGGACTGCGGCTGGGAGAACTGATGGCTCTCCAGTGGGATGATGTGAATCTGGTTACCGGGGAATTGAGGATTAACAAACAGGTAAACCTCGTTGGTTCGAAATTGGTAATCAGTGAGCCGAAAACCAAGGCGGCTGTCCGCACTCTGATCCTGCCCCCATCTGTCAGGAAGGTGCTGGCGGAATACAAGACCAGAGTGAACTCACGATGGTTATTCCCCTCGCCCAAGAAAGACGATCTGCCGATTATCCCCTCGGCAGTCAGCCGACGGCTTCACACACTGCTGGAGCATGCGGGATGTGAGCAAGTGCGCTTTCATGATCTTAGGCATACTTTCGCAACCAATGCCCTGGCCCATGGAATGGACATCAAGACACTGTCCACCATCCTGGGCCATGTATCCAGCGCAACCACCCTAAACACCTACTCCCATGTCACCGACGAGATGCGCCAAAGGGCAGCGGTGAAGATCGACCAGGGCATCGCAAAGGCGGAGGTGCAGGAGGATACAGCTATTACCCAGCCAGAGCGCACCATGACTACCTTCCAGGCCAGAAAACGCTGGAGCCGAGAGGCCAGTTGAGACAAAACTACCGGCCTATCAAGGAATGCCATCCCTGGTGGGCCGGTTTTCGCTGTCTGTGGGCAAACATGTGGTCAAGTGGCGCACAGAATGAGTCTGCAATCTGAATGCAGGACAAAACAGCTCTGTTTGCGGGATATTTGGATACTTTCAAGGAGAATTAGTGAGCAAGGTTGGAATGACTGTTGGTTGGGCTGGGAGAAACAAAGAGGATAAACCGACCGGCGCGGCAGCATACCGTGCCGGCGATTTAGTTAAGCGCGCCGTGGGTACGCAGCCGGCGAGGATGAAGGCGTCGGGAGCCGGAGAATGAGGAAATCAAGAGGCGTAAAAAGGGAAAAGCGAGAAAAAATTTTGCGGTCAAATTTCTTTAAAAGAGGTATTGACAATTGCAAATGGCTGTGATAGAATAATGTTCGTTGCAGCGCTGCTGGTGTAGCTCAGTTGGTAGAGCAGCTGATTTGTAATCAGCAGGTCGGGGGTTCGAGTCCGTCCACCAGCTCCAAAATGCAATGCGGACGCCGCAGGGAATTGCGGTAAAGAGACAAGAGAATATGGGAGAGTTCCCGAGTGGCCAAAGGGGGCAGACTGTAAATCTGTTGCTATTTAGCTTCGATGGTCCGAATCCATCCTCTCCCACCAAATACAGCCCTTCGTCGTTCACGACGGAGGGTTGTATTTTTGGCTTGAGAGCAGGGGTTAAGTCACAAGTGACTTAACCCCATCACTTTGCTGACGCAAAGTGCGGTTTGCGCGTTATTTGCACACGAGCAGGACTTGGGACACGGGTGACGTAAACCCCGCCGCCGCTTGGAATGTCGCAGGGGTGGTCTGCCCATAAGAACATCATCGCCGTAAAAAACACGGTCTGCACGTTCCCGCAAACCTATAGCCGCTCGGGGCATTCACATAACGCCGCACACATGCCGCGGCGCATCGCATCTGAAGCGCATCGCATGCCGCCTTAATGCCACGCGCCGCCCACGCATACTCGCTGAGTCTTTGCATTCGCCTGCTCGCTTTCTCCTTTGTTTTTTGCTCCTTTGCCGCAGTGCCGCATATTCTGCGGTTTTGCATGCATACAAAAAACAGCCCGCACACTTCCTGCCGAAAATGTGCGGGTGTATTTTTGTAAAGCACGTTATCTTCCCATCTTGCTAAGTCCTACGGCTATTGCGTCGCAGCCCAATACTATCAGGTATATGCCTGCAAAGTATGACACAGTCGTTATCGCAAGCAGAGGACTGAACAGCAGTATAAGTCCTAAGACGATTCCCACTATGTTTGCCACAAGCGTCAGCACATACATTCCATTGCCGCAGAACGCCTTGATGTGATCCGCATGCGCGAGCCTCGATATGCAGTGCGTTATAAACCATATCGGGAACAAAAGCGTCAGCGCCCATACTCCCGCCTCCGGACGGAATATAAGCATGATTCCCGCCATTGCGCTCAAAATTCCCGACACAAGCGAGACAATAGGGCCGAATCCCGTGTACTTCTCAACCCTTATATAAAGCACAATGTCCGCAATGCCCATCACCAGCGCCGCAATTCCGTATACAAACGCCATTCCCGTGAGCGCAAGATCCGGCCATATAAACGTCGCCACGCCGAGCAGTACAAGGAGTACGCCTATTATAAATTCAAGCCAACCGTATCCCGACAGCCTTCTCATTTGTTTTCCCCTCCGTCCTCATGGTTTTCACGGCTTCTGTTGTCCGAGCCTTTGAGTATGCTCATAAATTCGTCGCCTGTTATCGTCTCCTTCTCATACAGGTACTTTGCAAGCTCGTCGAGCTTTTCGCGGTTTTCGGATATGATCTTTCTTGCCTTTTCATGCTGCTCCTTTATGAGCTTTACAACACGCCTGTCTATGTCCGCCTGAGTTTCGTTTGAGCATGCAAGCGATGTGTCGCCGCCGAGGTACTGATTGTTCACCGTCTCAAGCGCAACCATGTCAAAGTCGTCGCTCATGCCGTACCGCGTTATCATAGCCCTTGCAAGCTTTGTGGCCTGTTCGATGTCGTTTGATGCGCCGGTCGTTATGTCGCCGAACACTACCTCCTCGGCAGCTCTTCCGCCCGTCAGGGTGGCTATCTTGTTTTTAAGCTCGTCCTTTGTCAAAAGATACTTTTCCGATGCGTCCACCTGCATGGTGTATCCGAGCGCGCCGGACGTCCTCGGAATTATCGTTATCTTCTGCACGGGCGCGGAGTTTGTCTGCATTGCCGCAACAAGCGCATGTCCCGTCTCGTGATACGCCACAATCAGTTTTTCCTTGTCGGAAAGCACTGCGCTCTTCTTTTGGTATCCCGCAATTACAACCTCTATGCTCTCCTCAAGATCCGCCTCCGTCACGACTGTTCTGCCGTTTCTCACCGCCCTTAGAGCAGCCTCGTTTATGATGTTTGCAAGCTCTGCGCCGGATGCGCCGGCAGCCATCCTCGCCACGGTGTGAAAGTCTACGTCCGGAGCTACGCTTATCTTCTTTGCGTGAACCTTCAGTATTGCCTCACGGCCCTTGAGGTCGGGAAGCTCAACCGGAACTCTTCTGTCGAAACGTCCCGGGCGGGTGAGCGCGGGGTCAAGGGTTTCGGGGCGGTTTGTCGCGGCAAGTATGATAACTCCGTTGTTGCTTTCAAAGCCGTCCATCTCGGTGAGCAGCTGGTTGAGCGTCTGCTCACGCTCGTCGTTTGCGCCGTATCCTGCGCTGCTCCTTTTTTGTCCTATGGCGTCTATTTCATCTATGAACACTATGCAGGGCGCCTTTTCCTTTGCCTGTTTGAACAGGTCACGCACCTTTGACGCGCCCATACCCACAAACATCTCGACAAACTCCGAACCAGATATCGAGAAGAACGGCACGTTTGACTCTCCCGCAACCGCCTTGGCAAGCATCGTCTTACCTGTTCCGGGAGGGCCGACAAGCAGTATGCCTTTGGGCATGGCAGCTCCGGCGTCGGTGTACTTTTTGGGGTTGTGAAGATAATCTACAATCTCCGTCAGGCTCTCCTTCGCCTCGTCCTCGCCTGCGACGTCGTCAAAGCGTATGCCCTTTGTAGACTGCACGTAAATCTTGGCGTTGCTCTTGCCGAAGGACATGGCGTTTTTGCCGCCCGCCTGATCTATCAGCTTTTTGCTCATGTACTGTCCCAACGCAGCAAATATCACTATCGGCAGCACAAATGTGAGAAGGAAGCTCATCAGCGGGGACATTTGCTCCTGCGTCACCCTGTCAAATTTCGCGCCGCACTCGTAAAGGCGCTCGGTGAGCGTAGGGTCATCCATGACGCCCGTGCTGTAGATTGTGGTGTTATCCTTGTCGGTAAAAAGTATTTGCGTGTCCTCAACCTGCACCGTGCCTATGTTTTGCTGCTCTATCATGCTCATGAACGTGCCGTAATCCGTCTCGGTCACGGTGTTGCTCGTCAAAAGCGGCGTGATAAGCATGTTGAACAGCAAAATTATCAGCAGAACTATGCAGTAGTAATAAATAAGCGGTTTTTTCGGTGATTTGACTTCCTTCATCGTTGGCTCCTTTCGTTTTCTTTGCCGTATGTTTGGGATGCGTCCGAGGACTGTTCCAAAAGGCGCAGCCCCTTTGCGGCTTCATACACCGCCCGTTTTGCCGCCAAAACCGCAAAATCAAGCTCGTATTCCGCAAGGAGCAGCTGCATGTCGCAGTCCGCATCCTCGCCGCAGCATGCACCATGTATCATGCTGCGGGCGTTTTTAATTTCTGATTCTATGTTTGTGTACGCCTGCAAAAGTATGGGCGATATTTTTGCCTTTGAGTTTAAAAGGCTGTCAAATATCACGTCGTGCGCGTGCAGGCAGCTGCGCTCGAGTTCGTCAATGCCGGTCTTGTCGGCTTGCTCTATCTGCTCGTTTATCGTTTTAAGCTCACAGCTCAGCTCAGACAGCTTTTCACATAATGCAGTTTGCGCAGTTTGTGCCATGACAACACCTCCATGCTTATATTTTAACACCCTCGTGCGCGCTGTTCAATTATCAAAGCACAAATTTTGTATATACAAAAACGCCGAAGTGTAAAGATAAGCTTTACCTCCGGCGCATATTTATTCGTTATGTATTCGGCGATATGCCCTCCGATATCAGGCGGTATACCGTGTGAACCGTCTCTTCAAGGTGCATGGTGTCGTTTGCCGTCCACTCTCTGAGTATGCCGAGCACGGCGTTGCTGTGGTAGCGCAAAATCAGCTTTATCTCCGAGCGGGTGCAGCCGCGGTACAGATCCTTTTCCCTCACGACTTTCTCAAACAGCCCCTTCATGCCGTCCGATATCAGCTTCTCAAGCTCCTCGCGGTAGCGGTTTTGCAGCCCCGACTCCAGATACGGCTTTAAGTTTACCGCCATGCTGAACATCGCTTTAAGAGCTTCTTCGGGGGCAGCCTTGACGTTGTCAACCGCTATGTCGGAATATATGTCCAAAACCCAGACCAAAAGATCCGGTATGTCCGAAAAGTGATAGTAAAACGTCTGCCGCGTAGTGTGGCACTTTTCAACTATGTCCTTGACGGTAAGCTTTCTGTACCTGTTGTGCATGAGCAGGTCTATCGCAGCTGTCGCTATCTGTTGTTTCATGTTCTTGTCGTCGGCAGGCATCGCAAGCCCTCCTGTCTTGAGTTTTTCATGCTTGGCACATTAAAAATTATATCATGCCAAAAGGGCGTTTGCAACTTTGAGCGCGGCAAAAGCCCCCGAACATTTTGTTCGGGGGCTGTAAATGCATGCTTGCGCTTATTTGTTCATAAGAGCTTTTCCGGCTTCCCATGCCTTGCCGACCTTTTCGCCGATGGCAAAGTAGTTTCCGCCGAACTGATCAAACGCAAACGCTCCGAGCTTGGAAACGTCCACGATTCCCTTCTCGTCGAGCACGCTCTCATCGACAACTCCGCCGACAATCTCGCCGAGCACGTGGAAACCGTAAACCTCGTTCTTGGCCTCGACAACCTTGCATTCTAAGGTGAGCGGGAACTCGTTTACTATGGGAGCGTCTACTTTGTCGCTCTTTGTCACGGTGAGTCCGCTGCGCTCGAACTTGTCGGGCATGTTGTTGCCGGATGCTATTCCGAAGAAGTCGGCCTCTTTAAGATGCTTTACATCCGCTATGCTGAGGGTGAACGCTCCGCGCTTCTTTATGTTCTCGGAGGTCTTGTGATTTTCCGAAATGTTGAGCGAGACCATCTTGGCGTCGCAGATTCCGCCCCACGCCATGTTCATTACGTCAACCTTTCCGTCGTCGCCGTATGTCGCTATCATCAAAACCGGCATAGGGAAGAGATAAGGATGAGCACCAATTTCTTTTTTCATAATGATTCCTCCTGTTTATACTGTAATTAAGCGGTTTTTTCAACCGTTATTATTATACCAAACGCATGCCTGCCCTATATCGGCTACCCGAGGTCATTAAATGCCATATCGTGCATAAATGCATGCACAGATGCCACATCAGCCGGATGAATCGGTGATGCGCTATCATAAAAAAACATAAAAGCAGCGAAGTTTTCACACGGTTTTTATAAATAGTGCTATAAAATTTCATTCTGCTTGACATTTTCAACACACGGTTTTATAATAAGTACATCACAAAGGTTAATCTTAAGTTAAGGGTTGCTTATTGACCGGCCTTTGCGCGTATATGCTGAGAGGCGTATATTTTAAAATTGTTCGGCGTGTAGTGCGTAAGTTTGCACATTTGAGTGTATAAGGCGCGCCGGCATTATACTTATTGGAGGTAAGTAAACATGAAAAAGCTAATTGCATTGCTTTTAGCTGTTCTCATGGTTGTTTCGGCGTTCGCAGCTTGCGGCACCGATACTACCGATGACCCCGCTGCTACAACCGTAGCTGAGGGCGACGGCACCACCGAAGGTGACGGAGAACAGACTGAAAGCGAAGTTGTTGAGTTTGATCCCAGCGCTGAGTATGTTTATAAGGATTCAGTGATCACTATGGCTACCAACTGGAATCCCCACACATACCAGACCGTTGATGATGACTACCTGACTCCCTACATAAGAGTGGGTCTTTACGGCTTCATCTTTAACGATGAGCTTAACCCCGTTGAGGGCAAGGAAGCATATGAGGGATACGTTATCATCCCTGAGATGGCGGCAGACATGCCTGTCGATGTCACCGAGCAGGTAAAGGAAGAGCATCCCGAGTTCGGAATCCCCGAGTCTGCAACCTCTGGCTTTGCATACACCATAGACCTCAACCCTGACGCTGTTTGGGAGGATGGAACTCCTATCAACGCAGATACCTATGTGTACTCTATGCAGAGACTTCTGGCTCCTGAGCTTCTTAACTACAGAGCTACAGACTACTATTCCAACAATTTCTCAATTGCCGGAGCTGAGGCATACGCAAACGGCGGTTCTACCGCATATTCCGACGCTATGAGCGCATACACGCTTGCCGACCTCACCAAGAATGAGGATGGACAGTATGTAAACGCTGACGGCAAGAAGATGTACATCGGTCTTAACGTTATCCTTTCATGGCTCGGCGGCGAGACCCTTCAGGCATACGTTGACGCTTACGGTGATGCATACTTTGACACCACCAACTGGGATACCCTCGTTTCCATGATGGACGCTAAGGGCGCTATCCCGCTTACCGATGAGAACCTCGAGCTGTTTGCTACCGTTATCGCTACCGAGGCTTGGAACGAGACTGCTGAAGATGCATACAACTACTTTGTAGTAGGTACCGATTACCCCGTTGTTGATTACGATGGAACCGTTGGTCTTTACAAGTCCGGCGACTACCAGATCACCCTGGTGCTTTCAAGAGCGCTCAGCGGATTCAACCTTCTTTACAACCTCACATCCAACTGGATAGTTTACGAGGATCTTTACGAGTCCTGCCTCACCGAGACAAACGGTGTATGGACTTCTACTTACAACACCAGCGTTGAGACTACAATGTCTTACGGACCTTACAAGCTTACCGATTACCAGACAGATAAGCATATGCGTCTCGAGAGAAACGACACCTGGTACGGCTACACCGACGGCAAGCACATATATGTTGACCCCGTTGACGGCCAGACATATCCTATGTACATGACCACTGCGATCGACACTCAGGTTGTTGCAGAGGCATCTACAAGAAAGATGATGTTCTTAAGCGGCGAGCTGATGACATACGGCCTGCAGGAAGAGGACTACGATACCTACAGAAACTCTGATTACTGCTATGCAACCCCTGCAGAGACTATATACTTCCTCATCCTCAACGGACATCTTCAGGCTTTGAACGAGCGTGAGGCTGCTGCTGACTTCGATACTACACAGTACGATCTTCAGACCATGACCCTGCTCAACTTCAGAAAGGCTATGGCTTTGTCCTTCGATAGAGAGGACTTTGCATCCACCATTTCACCTGCAAGATCCGGAGCTTACGGACTTATCGGTGATGCTTACATCTACGACCCTGACACCGGTGCAAGATACCGTGACACCGACCAGGCTAAGCAGGCGCTTTGCACATTCTACTCTGTAAACGTTGACGATTACGATTCACTTGACGAAGCTGCTGCATCCATCACAGGTTATGACCCCGTTGCTGCTAAGGAGTTCTTCACCGCAGCATTTGACGATGCTATCGCAGCAGGCTATATCACCGATAACGACGGCAACGGCATAAGCGACCAGACAGTACACATTGAGTACGCTTTGTCTGAGGATAACGACTTCATGACTCAGACCATCAACTACCTCAACGCATCTGTTGCCGAGGTTACTGCCGGAACACCTTTCGAAGGCAAGATCGAGTTCTACAAGTCAGCTCCTTACCAGAACGAGTGGTCCAACAGAATCAGATCCGGTATGTCCGACACCGTATTGGGCGGCTGGTCAGGTTCTACACTTGATCCGTTCGGACTTACCAACGTTTACGTTGACCCCGGTCAGGCATACGATGCTAACTGGTTCGATCCTTCTACCACAATGGTAACCATCAACATCGAGGGCACTGATCTCACCACTTCACTTACCAACTGGTCTAACGCTCTTAACGGAGAAACCGTCACCATCGACGGTACTGAGTACAACTTCGGTTCCGGCCAGGCTGATATAGAGACCAGACTTGATATCCTCGCAGCATTCGAGGTTGCTGTACTTGAAACCTACGACTACCTCCCGATGCTTCAGGACGGTTCTATGGCGCTCCTTTCTCAGCAGGTTTACTACGTCGTTGAAGAATACAACCCTGTTATGATACGTGGCGGCATCGAGTACCTCAAGTATAACTACAGCGAGGAAGAGTGGGACGCTTACCTTGTAGAGCAGGGCGGAGAGCTCAAGTACTAATACGGTACTAATTGAGTTTATCTGTGACGCAAAGCAGAGCGTTCGGGCGTCGGCTCGCATGAGCTGATACCCAAAATGAAATATTAAATATTTCGGTTGCTCAGGTGCGGGGCAAAAAAATGTCCCGCACCTGCGTTTTCATATTATTTTAAAAACTTTATTGATTGAAAGCGATATTAAGCTAAAGGACTCATAAAATGGTTTTGGAGGTTGTCAAATGGTAAAATATGTCGTACAAAGATTACTGTTAATGCTGATGACCCTCTTTGTCATAGTGTTAATATGTTTTGTACTCATAAGAATGCTTCCACCTGCGCCACTCCCTCCGGGAGACCCTCATGCGGACATAATAGAGGCGCGTCGTGAAGCGATGGGCTATGGAAAGCCCTATCTTGTGCAGTTCGGAATATACCTTAAGGATATATTCACAAGATTCGACTTCGGAATTTCCGACAAACTTTATTTCGGTCAGAATGTTGCGGACATATTCATGAGCAAGCTTCCCGCGACTATCGTGGTAAACTTATATTCGATAATTCTCAGCATACCGATAGGTATCGGCTTTGGTATCATTGCCGCCCTGAAAAAGGACACGTGGATAGATAACGTCATATCCACGGTGACAATGGCGCTGATATCGGTGCCGAGCTTCGTCTATGCGTTTATAATACAGTACATTTTCTGCTACAAATTAGGATGGTTCCCGTTCCTGATGAAGGATGGCACAGACTGGTTCTCGTGGTCGATGTTCTGGAGCATGATACCGTGCATACTGTCGCTGTCCTTAGGCGTTATTGCCGGATTTACGAGAACGACACGTGCGGAGCTGACGGAGGTTTTGACAAGCGAGTTCATGCTTTTGGCGAGGACAAAGGGTCTTACTAAGCTTCAGGCCACGGTGCGCCATGCGTTCAGAAACTGCATGGTAGTAATCGTTCCTTCGATATTCGGTCAGTTTATAGGAATACTGAGCGGCTCGGTAATACTTGAGCGACTGTTCGGTGTTCCCGGCGTGGGACAGCTCTACATAAACGCCATCAACGCGCCCGACTATCCCATGTTCATGCTTGACACCATCTTCTACACAACCATAGGACTTGTTGCAAACATAGTGGTCGATATAAGCTACGGCTTTATTGATCCTCGAATCAGAATGGGGTCTAAGAAATGATGAATAACGCAGAGAATAACAACGTTTTGTACGAACACATCCCAAAGGAGCAGTTTGAGTTTGCCCAGGTGGATGCAAAAATACACGACGCAAAGTTTGAGACCAAAGCCAGGGGATACTTTGCGGACGCATTTATACGCTTTAAAAAGAGTAAGGCGGCTGTTGCCGGAGCGTGGATAATCATATTCTTAGTGGCATTTTCCTTCATAGCTCCGCTTGTATCGCCCTACACAATAGACGACACCGACAACTACTATAAGAACTCGCCGCCGTATGTAAGAGCCATAGCCGATATGAACTTAGGCATATTTGACGGCGCGGTGACAAAGACGTCGGTAAACGACTTGGCGCTTGCCTATTGGAACGGCATAGCGGTTGAAACGGGCTACGACCCGCTGATAAGAATACTCGAGACATACGAGACGACCTCAATGTACCGCGGTCAGGAGAAGATAACCTACACCTACAAGATAGAGACCAACAAGTACTATGAGCAGGGCATAATGTACAGGGTGCTGTCGTATGAAGAGTTTGAAGCCATTCAGCAGTGGCAGAACGAGACCGGCATACAGGTGATTTACCCGTATGTTGAGCCGGACGACATCTGCGGCATAAGCGACAGGCCGAGCATATGGTACCAGGTGTCCGACTCAAAGGGCACGCCTGTGTACGATGAAAACGGAAACTTCATACCCGCATATTCAACTAACAGCGCAATAGAGGGCGCACCCTACAACTCCATAAGGGTTGAAGGGGACGACGGCAGCTACATCTACAGCAGAAGAAGATCCGGAGCGGTTGAAGTGCGTCTGTGCTACTACAACTACTATCAGTACGTCAACGGAACCGAGCCGTTTTACATCTTCGGCACGAACTCCATGGGCATGGATCTGTTCTTGGCTGTCGGCGTAGGCTCAAGATTTTCGATAATCTTTGCTCTTTTGGTGTCTGTCATAAACCTCACCATAGGCGCAATCTACGGAGCTATCCAGGGCTACTACGGCGGAACGATAGACCTTATCATGGACAGAATAAGCGATATACTTTCCGGAGTTCCGTTCATGGTTGTTGCGGTGCTGTTCCAGCTGCACCTTGCGTCAAAGGTCGGAATTGTGCCGGCGTTCCTGTTCGCATTCGTGCTGACGGGATGGATAAGCATGGCTGCCCTCACAAGAAAGCAGTTTTACAGGTTTAAAGGTCAGGAGTTCGTAATGGCTGCAAGAACCTTAGGAGCGTCTGACTGGAGGCTGATGTTCAAGCACATCTTCCCCAACTCCCTGGGAACCATAGTTACGAGCTGCGCACTGGTAATCCCCAGCGTCGTAAGCTCTGAGACGTCGCTGACCTACCTCGGCATAATCAACATATCAGACTTTGCCGGAACCAGCCTTGGAACCCTTATGTCACAGGGACAGACATCAATGACGGTTTCGCCGCATGCGATGTTCTTCCCCGCACTCTACTTTGCTCTGCTGCTGATAGCCTTCAACCTGTTCGGCAACGGTTTAAGAGATGCGTTTAACCCCACAATGAGAGGAGCGGAGGGCTGATATGGAAAATAAACTTCACGTAAAAGACCTGACTATATCCTTCCGCACCACAAACGGAAAGGTTCAGGCAGTAAGAAATATCAGCTTTGATCTTGCAAAGGGCGAGACGCTCTCGATAGTCGGCGAGTCCGGCTCCGGAAAGAGCGTCACCTCTAAGGCAATACTCGGAATACTTGCGGGAAACGCCATAATCGAAGGCGGCGAGATAATATACGACGGCAAGGATCTTTTGAAGATATCAGAAGAAGAGTTTCACAAGATCCGCGGCGACAAGATAGCAATGATATTCCAAGACCCCATGTCCAGCCTCAACCCCATCGTAAAGATAGGCAGGCAGCTCACGGAGGCCATGATACTGAAGGGAAAGGCAAGGCAGCGTGAAAGCCGCAAGACCTTCAACACCTACCTTAAAAACCTCTGCGAGTCGATGAAGGAAGCCGTTGCAAACGGCGACAAGACCATCGAGAAGGAAATGGACGAAAAGTGCCGCAACTTCGACAAGTTTGAGTATAAGCACCTCGACCTTGAGTCGGCTTACAACAAGGCGCATGACGCCGCATCGGAAGCCATCGAGGACATAGGCGAGCTTGTTTTTGAGCTTGAAAAGAACGCCGCAAAGGATCTGCCCTATAGAATCAAGGAGATAGCGACAAACGCAAAGCTCTCCGTTCAGGAGTACGTCGTAAACGAAAAGGCGGGCAGGCTCATAGAGCTTGCAAAGGGACTTCCCTCATACGTCAAAGCATGCAAAAAATCGGGCGACTACACGCCTGCAATAGTTGCGCTCAAAGAGATGAAATCCATTCTCTCGGAGGCCGCGGCGTTTGAAAAGCCGAACTTCTTTGCAATGGGCTACTACGTGACCTATGCTAAGAAGCCTCTTCCCGACATGCCGGTGTCTGAGCTGAACAAGTTCTTAAGAAAATACCTTGACGAGGACTTCATGCTCGACTTCATCGCAAACGCAAGGCAGGGCATCGAAAAATATGCCAAGAAGTCGTACGAGCATAAAGCGGACGCCATCAAAGTGCTTGAGGAGCACAAAAAGGTGTTTGAGGCGGAGCATCTTGACAGAGCAGAGTGCTACGCGACCGAGCGCATGCTCACGCACAAGGTAAACGAGTGCATAGACCCGCTTGAAATAGTAAAGGACAGCCTTACATATACCTTTGGCTCAGGACTCAAGAGCGATCTTGACGTGTACTTTATCGGAAAGATAAAGAACAAGAAGGAGCAGGCAAAGTACGACAAGGCAAAAGCCAAGTACGACAGGAAAGTGGCAAAGGGCAAGACGCCCGACTACACCATCCCTGCGCCGAATATAACCGACCTTGAGCGCGCAAAGGCAAACATAGTATATCAGATAGACAGACTTATAAAGCATTATCAGGAGTCGCTTGCCGCGGCATCCTCAAGAGACTACGACGCCGAGACGGTGGATGCAATAGACCACCTCAAGGCAAACGCCTCAGGCGTTGTAAACAAGGTCACAAAGAAGATTGCCAAGGTAAGGGCTATAAAGCTCATGGAGGAAGTGGGCATAGCCGAGCCAAGAAGAAGATACAATCAGTATCCCTTCGAGTTTTCCGGAGGTATGCGCCAGCGTATAGTCATAGCGATTGCGCTTGCCGCCGATCCGGACATACTCATATGCGACGAGCCTACGACAGCGCTTGACGTGACCATTCAGTCTCAGATACTTGAGCTTATAAACAAGCTGAAGGACGAAAGAAAGCTTTCGGTAATTTTCATAACGCACGATCTGGGCGTAGTTGCAAACATGGCTGACAGAATAGCCGTAATGTATGCCGGAAAGATAGTCGAGTACGGCACGTCCGAGGACATATTCTATCATGCGGCGCACCCCTATACATGGGCACTTCTGTCATCGATGCCCGACCTCGACACCAACGAGAGGCTTGAGGCGATACCGGGAACTCCGCCGAACATGATCTACCCGCCCAAGGGAGATGCGTTTGCGCCGAGAAACAAGTACGCTATGAAGATAGACTTCGAGCGCCAGCCGCCCATGTTCAAGATAACCGATACGCATTATGCGGCGACATGGCTTTTGCACCCCGATGCGCCCAAGGTTGACCCGCCAAAGATAATCGTGGACAGGATCAAGCGCATGCAGGAAAAGAACAAGCAAAACGCTTCCGGCGAGGACAGCGGAAAGGAGGAGAACGTTTAATGAGCAATGACAGCTTGAAATCAAAAGTGGATGTTGAGCTTGACTCCGATGTTCTTCTCAGGGTAAACCACCTGTGCCAGTACTTCAAGATGGGCAAGGGCGAGCTTAAAGCGGTTGATGATGTGAGCTTTGACATAAAGAAGGGCGAGGTGTTCGGACTCGTAGGTGAGTCGGGATGCGGTAAAACAACCACCGGACGCTCTATAATCAAGCTCTACAACATCACCTCCGGAGACGTCATCTTCAAAGGCGTGAGAATATGCGCCGGAACACGCTCGTATAAGGAAGCCATAGATAAGGCGCGTGAGGACTGCGCGAAAAAGCTCAAGAACGCAAGCCCCGACGAGGCGGCTAAGATAAAAGCCGAGTGTGCACAGATAATTGCCGAGCAGAAAAAGAAGATGAAAGAGGCCAAGTATGACCAGAAAAACTGCGACAAGGAGTACTCGCAAAAGCTTGTTGCGGCGGTTAAGGAAAAGTCCCTGCCGCTCATAGATGCGGCAAAGCCTCAGGACAAGCCCGCGCTGATAAAGGAGTATAAAAACGAGCTTAGAAAGGCAAAGCGCACAAAGCTTGTAACCCAGATTCAGATGATATTCCAGGACCCCATCGCATCATTAGACCCCAGAATGACCGTAAGGGAGATAATTTCGGAGGGACTTATCATTCAGGGCGAGAGGAATAAAAAGGTCATAAACGAAAAAGTGTACGAAATGCTTGAGCTTGTAGGACTTGTTCCGGAGCATGCAAGCCGCTACCCGCACGAGTTTTCCGGCGGACAGAGACAGCGTATAGGCGTTGCAAGGTCTATAATCATGAACCCCGACCTCATCATCGCAGACGAGCCGGTTTCCGCACTCGACGTTTCGATTCAGGCTCAGGTTATAAACCTGCTCAACGATTTAAGAGATAAGTTCGGCCTTACGCTTTTGTTCATAGCGCATGACCTGTCGGTAGTCAAATACTTCTCTGACAGAATAGGCGTTATGTACTACGGAAAGATGGTGGAGCTTGCTCCTTCCGACGAGCTGTTCTTAAATCCCCTTCACCCGTATACAAGGTCGCTGCTGTCGGCTATACCGCTTCCCGATCCGGTTTACGAGAAGAAGAGAAAGAGGATAACATATAATCCTCTGGCGGAGCATGATTACTCGGTCGATAAGCCGTCCTTCAGGGAGGTAAAGCCGGGACATTTCGTGAGCTGCAATCAGGCTGAGTACGAAAAGTACATGAAGATATTGAAGTAAGTGCAAAGGATAGAGGATGAAGAACGGAAGATACAGGTACATAAGCGCTGCGGTTGCCGCGGTGATACTGTTCGGCGTTTGCGCGTATGCGACGGGGCTTTTTGAACAGGAGACGGTTTCGGACGTCATGGGCAAACTCTCCGATTGCTTTTCTGTCGCCGGAGCGGTGATTGCGGGAATAGGAGCGCTGAGCTGGGCAAACTCAAAGGGGGCATACGACATGCTCGCCTTTGGCGTTGATGCGCTGATAAAGCCGTTTACCTCAAGGCGGCGTGACTTTGAGACGTTTTACGAGTTTAAGCTTCGCAAGGCGGAATCAAGACGCCCCTGGCAAAAGCAATGGTTCTTTGTCGGACTTGCGCTGTTAGGAGCTTCCGTGGTGTGCCTTGTTCTCTACTTCGCATTGTAAAAAAACAGACCGTCCGCAGATCTCTGCGGTCGGTCTTTTGCGTTGCATGTATACTCACCCGAGCGCAACGTCAAGGAGCATCATGACGGTAAAACCCGCCACTATCCCGAAAGTCGCGCTGTACGAGTCCGCCGACTCCGTGCGCTGACACTCGGGTATCAGCTCGTGCACGGCAACAAGTATCATAGCTCCTGCGGCAAACGCAAGCGCGAACGGCAGTATTGCCTCCACGTACACAACAGCCGCAGCGCCTATCACTCCGGCAATCGGTTCAACAATAGCCGACGCCTGACCTATCATAAAGCTTTTAAGCTTTGACATGCCCTCGCGCCTAAGAGGCAGGGACACTGCTGCGCCCTCTGGAAAGTTTTGAACGCCTATGCCCAAAGCTATCACTGCGGCGCCCATCACAGCCTGCGGGTCGGAGCTTTCACTGAGCGCTCCGAACGCAACTCCCACCGCCAGCCCCTCTGGTATGTTGTGAAGGGTTACGGACATCACCAAAAGCATGGTGTGGCTCTTTTTCGTCTCCGGCATGCGTGAGCGCACACGGTTTCTTGCAAAGCTGACTATCCTGTCAGACGCCCACAGAAAGACAGCGCCGCATATAAACCCCGCGGACGCAACAAGCCATGCGGGAGAGCCGTCCGCCTCAGCCCGTACAACAGCCGGCTCGAGCAGCGACCAAAAGCTTGCGGCTATCATCACACCTGCGGCAAACCCAAGCATGAGATTCATAAGCCTGTGGTTTTCCGAGTTGAAAAATATAACCGTCAATGCGCCCAAAGCGGTCATAAGCCATGTGCAGGACGTGGCGATGAGCGCATAAAGCACATAAACAATCACATCAGACATCAAATCACCTCTATGCAGTATATGCCGCGTGTGCACGCAGTTGTTACGCGGCGGGAAGGAGACGCATGAACATCACACCGATAGCGCATATAGAAAACGACTTTGTGTCAAAGTTCGGCATACCCCGCCAGAGCGGCATACTAAACAAGGCAAGCTCGATAATAGTTTTTGAGCCGCAGTTTCGCAGCCGTGAGGCGATAAGAGGCATAGAGGAGTATTCGCACCTTTGGCTCATATGGCAGTTTTCCAAGACCCCGCAGGACGGATTTCACCCCACCGTCCGCCCGCCGAGATTGGGCGGAAATACCCGAGTGGGCGTCTTTGCGACGAGGTCTCCCTTCAGACCCAACTCGCTCGGGCTTTCATCTGTCAGACTTTTGCGTGTAATACATGACGGCGAACGCGCACCCATGCTTGAGGTGAGCGGGGCAGACCTCATGAGCGGCACTCCGATATTTGACATAAAACCGTATGTAAAGTATTCCGACTCACACCCTGATGCCGTGTGCAGCTTTGCCGACGCATGCAGCACATACGCCCTGAAGGTGGATGTGCCGCCGCAGCTTGCAGCGGTCGCCCCTGACAAGCTTGAAGCCATTACAGATATACTTGCCTCTGACCCGCGCCCTGCGTATCAAAATGACCCCGACAGGGTGTATACGTTTGACTATGCCGCCTACAGCGTGAGTTTTAGGGTTGAAAACGGCGTCGCAACCGTCACAGATATAAAGAAAGTTCGATAACTGAAAGTATATTTGATAGTGTTTACTACGCTGTGGAATATGATATCCGATGAAAAAGCGCTTTTGCCGTAAAGCCTAACTGTGCGTTGGCGGGCAAAAGCGCTTTTTTGTTTGTGGTTTTAATTTTGGTGCGGCATGATTGCCGGTGCGGCATCGATGTATTACCGCATTTGCTGCACAACCTCCGCAAGGAGTTTTATGCCTCTGTCTATTTCCTCATCGGACGGCATGGAGTAGTTTAGCCTGAATGAGCGGGTGACCTCGGACTCATCCGGCAAAAACGCCGTTCCGGGGACAACAAAGACGTTCTTATCTGAACAACGTTTTACAAACTCGTCAAGGCTGTATCCCTCCGGCAGACTGCACCACAGGAATATTCCGCCGTCGGGGCGGGTGAACTTGACGTCTGCGGGCATGTACTTCTCGAGCGCCGCAATCATCAGCCCGGCCTTATGCATGTAAAGCTTTCTTATCTTTTCTATGTGTCCCTCAAGGTCGTACTCGCTCATGTACTTTGCACAGACCATCTGGAAGAACACGTTGGTGTGAACGTCCTCAACCTGCTTTGCAACCACTATCTTGCTCACAAGCTCCTTGTTGGCTGTGAGGGTTCCTACGCGTATTCCGGCGGAAAGTATCTTTGAAAACGAACCGCAGTATACAACCCTTCCGTCTGTGTCAAAGCTCTTGTATGTGGGGACGTCCTCTCCCGCAAACCTTAGGTCTCCGTACGGGTTGTCCTCTATTATCAGCACATCGTACTTTCTTGCAAGCTCGTAAACCGCTTTCCTGTTCTCAAGCGTCGATGTGATTCCCGCGGGGTTCTGAAATGACGGGATAGTGTATATCAGCTTTGTCTTGGGATTTGATTTCAATACGTTCTCAAGCGCCGCAATGTCCATGCCGTCGTCCTTGAGCGGCACGCCCACAAGCTTTGCGCCGAGCGAGCGGAACGAGTTGAGCGCACCTATAAAGCTCGGGTTTTCGCTTATAACCACGTCCCCTTCGTTGCACATGACCTTGCAGGTAAGCTCTATGCCCTGCTGTCCGCCTGTAACTATGATCGTCTCATCGTCCGGCGTTCCGATGTTGTATACTCTTTTCAGCCTCTGCTTGACAAGGTCTCTGAGGGGAGCGTAGCCCTCTGTCACGCCGTACTGAAGAGCGGTTATCGGGTCGTTTGCGAGTATGTCATCGGCTATTTCCTTTATTTGAGGTATCGGGAAGGATTCGGGGCTTGGGTTTCCCGCGGCAAAGCTTATGCAGCCCGGCTTGCCGAGACTTTTAAAAATCTCTCTTATCGCCGAGGGCTTCATGCTGACAAATTTATTTGAAATCTTGTATTCCATTTATTAATGCACCGCCTTGGTATTTTAATTTTATTTATCATTATATCACATTAAAGCGACGTTGTAAATCCGATGGCTTAATATATATATTAAGCCTGCCGAAACATCGGCGCGGGTTTGTTAGAATTGCTTTATTGCTTTAGCTTGTGTTGACACATAGCCGTCATTGTTGTATAATATATGTGTCTATATAGAGGCGTGAGATCTGCGCCGCGTACAATACACTGCGCAATCATGCATCTTGACAGCGTAAATTGCGCAATAAAAATTTATAACCTGGGGGAATGTTTATGAACTCGATTATGCAAAACTATAAGTCGGCAATCGCCGTGCTCTCAAAGAGGCCGATCATTCTTTGGGGACTGACGCTCTTGTGTAACTTTTTGATCACACTTGCGGGCATATTCGGCGCAATTCCGATAATAAGCCTGCCGATAACATTTGCGTTTGAGGCAAGCCTGAGCATGCTCTACTTAAAGGGCTTGCGTGGAAATTCCGTTGACTCAAAAGACCTGTTCACCGGATTCTCTAACTTCAAGCGCATCGCCGGAGGAATGGCGTGGATGTATCTTTGGATACTCCTTTGGGGACTCATCCCGATAGTCGGCATCGTCTTTGCCATCATAAAGACCTACTCCTACAGATTTACTCCGTACATACTCATGACAAGACCCGAGGTTCATGCGATGGACGCAATAAAGGAATCCATGAAGATGACAAAGGGCATAAGAGGAAAGATGTTCTGGGCGGATGCATTTTTGTACATAGGCTATGGCGTGTGCTCACTCATCCTCGGATTGTTCGCGGCAATACCCTATATCGGCGTGCTGTTCGGAATAATTCTCTTTGTCTTTGTTCTGCTTTACCTGGCTGTGTCTCAGATATTCTTGGGACTGGTGACAGCGTCGTTCTATGAGAACGCATGCCATGCCCCTGCTCCTAATCCTAACCCCGGATACGGCTATCAGCAGTATCAGCAGGGTCAGCCTTACCAGCAGCCTTATCAGCAGGCTCAGACCTATCAGCAGCCTTACCGGCCCGACAACGGAATGGGCGGCGCAAATAATGCACCGGTGAATAACGCTCCCGTGAACAATGCGCCGGTGAACAACGTTCCCGTGAACAATGCGCCGGTGAACAATGCACCGACAAATAACGCACCGGACAACGGCGCAAATAACGGCGCTCAGTAATTAAGATGCGCGGCTGCGCATGCTGACCGATACTTGTAAATAAAACTGCAAACCCCGCCCGACCATATGTCCGGCGGGGTTTTGTCATAATATTTCTTGATTGCGGCGAGGATTTAGGATATAATGCAATCAGGAAGTAAATTTGAGGGAGGCAACTTGGCATGGCTGACAACACTTTCAACAAAGTTATCTTGGCAAATTCAAAGGCGGCAGCACCCATATACATAGACCGCTCCGGCTCGGCGTACGACGGGCTTAGCCTTGTCGCACAGGCCATATGCGACGACATATGTGCCCTCAGCGGCAAAACGCCGGAGGTGGTGACAAAAGAACCGCAGAGCGGCACATACATACTTGCGGGAGTCATCAGCGACGAATACGTGCGCATGCAGAGCAGCGACTGGCACATAAGCGAAAGCGGCGGAGATTTTCGCTCCGAGCAGTGGGAAAGATATGAGATAAAGGTGATAAAAGAGCAGAAGCGTACAAAAGTCGTGGTCGCAGGATCGGACAAGCGCGGCGTTTATTACGGGCTATTCCACATAACACAGGATATATTCGGCGTCAGCCCGTGGATATGGTGGGCGGATGTAAAGCCGGAGCGCAGGCAGGAGCTGAGCGTGGACATATCGGAGCTTGAAACGGTGTCAAAAAGACCGTCGGTGAGCTTCAGGGGATTTTTCATGAACGACGAAAACCCCTGCCTAAACGGCTTTGCGGACAGCCACTTCGGCGGCCTCAACTATATGTTCTACGACGAAATATTCAAGCTGATACTAAGACTCAAGGGCAACTACATGTGGCCGGCGATGTGGTCTAACAACTTCAGCTGCGACGGCGTGGAGGGAGTGTACAGGGTTCACTCTGTCAAGGACAACGAGAGATTTAAGGAGCTTGAGAAAAAGTATCACCACAAGCTCGGCGGGCTTATGTACTGCGACACCCACCCGGGCGAAAATATCCCGGAGGATTTCCCGAACACAAACATAAACGCCCCGCATGACAGAATAATCAAGCCGGGCGAGTATCCAATGAGCCTTGCAAACGCGGTTTTGGCGGACAGGTACGGCATAACCGTCGGCGCATCGCACCATGAGCCTATGGCGAGGAGCGGCGGCGAGTGGGGAATGCTTCAGGGCTATTGGAGCAAAAACATAACCTACCGTGACCCCGAAATACCCACCGACGAGGGTCAAAAGGTTTGGAACTACATCTATAACCCCAAGAATATAGAGGCGTTCTGGAGCGACGGCATATACCGCAACGGCGGCTTCAACAACCTGCTCACCATAGGAATGAGAGGGGAAAACGACTCCATTTTAATAGACGCAAAGGGCAAGACCCTCGACACCGCGGACAACATAGAGCTTTTGAAGGCGGTTTTAAAGACGCAGTACAAGATTCTCAAGGAACACGGCGTGCAAAAGACCCCGCTGCTTCTTGCGGTTTACAAGGAAGTCGAAAACTGCTGGTACGGCGGAACAAGAGCCGACCCCGAGGCGGCAAAGGGAAAGGGACTGCGCGACGACCCGGAGGTTGCGGGACTTTTGGGCGCAGATACGGGCAGGATAGTCATGCTCTGCGAGGACAACAACGGCTACCTGCGCACTTTGCCGGAGCTTGGACAAAAGGATGAGTACAACTGGGGACTTTACTACCACTTTGACTATGTGGGAAGTCCTAAAACGTCCATGTGGATAAACACCATGCCGCTTCAGCGCTCGTGGGAAAACCTTACGCAGGCGTACGAGTACGGCATAGACGATGCATGGATAGTGAACGTCGGCGATTTAAGACCGATGGAGCTGCCGCTGAGCTACTTCATGGACTTGGCATATGATTTTGATAAGTACGGCATATCAAACCCCAACAACACCGAAGGATACATAAGAAACTGGATTCGCGAGGTGTTCGGGGCGGAGCATGCGCTTGCCGAGGGCGACATGGAAACCATAGCGTCGCTGCTGGAGGACTATGCATGGCTGAACGGCGTGTGCAAGCCCGAAACGCTCAAGAGCGAAGGAGATTGCAGCTACAGCGTTTTGCACTATGATGCGGCGGCCGACTGCTTAAAGCTCGTAAACAGCATAATTAAAAGGGCGAACAGCCTGCGCGAAAAGATCACAAAGGATTCGTGCAGGTACGAGCAGTTCTATCAGCTTGTATACTATCCGGCGGTTGCAAGCGCAAACGTTGTGAGAATACAGATACTGAGCGCGCTTAACAAGCTTTATGCCGGCAGGGGATCGACCGTTGCAAATAAGCTTTCCGAGCTTGTCGAAAAGTACTTAAAACTTGACGAGGAGCTGACAGCCGAGTATAACGCCCTGGGCGAGGACTTAAACGGCGTCAACAAGTGGTACGGCATGATGATAGCGTCGCCCGACTATTGCCGCACTTATGACGACCCCATACTCGGCAGGGTGACCGCGCAGGCGCATATGAACTATTCGAGCTGGAACGGCGTTTCCGCAATAAAGATAGAGCCGGAGCATGTTTGCGCAAAGCCGGACGGAGGCATGATAGTTGACGTCGCCGGACGTCAGGAGGGCATATCAAACGGAACGCTTACCCTTCCCGATTTTGAGTCGAGCGAGAGACAGACGTATGTTATAAACCTCACCAACAGCTCCGACAAACCCGTAAAGTACAGGATAACTCCCGAGTGCGGCTTTTTGATGACAGACGGCGCACTTGAGGGCGAGTATACGTATGCCCACAGCGTCAGCGTGAGGGTTGACTGGTCAAAGGTAAGCTATGATTGCACGGCGTCCGTTAAAATAGAGTCGGACGACGCCTCGGTCACCGTCGTCGCAGGCGTGAAGATCGTCGATACCTCGGCGAAAAAGGATAAAACGCACTTTATGTCAAACGGCATAGCGGCGATCAACGCGGACGGGTACTTTGACAAGGGCGACAGCTGCGGCGTTCGCTGGACAAAGCTTGACGGCTACGGCAAGTCAAAGGTTTCCATGAAAATGCTCAACACCTGCACCGAGCCTTTTGAGGCGGGATGCGGCCCATGGCTTGACTATGCGGTCAAAGTGCCGGAGTCGGGCGACTATAAGCTCGTTTTGTGCGTCGGTCAGGGCAACAACGTCTCTTTCGACCACGGCACACACCTCAATGTCGGCGTTCAGCTCGACGGCGGAGAAATCAAGGTTGTAAATATTCAGGGCGAGGGCTATATTTCGGGAGTGAGCGGAGGATGGTTTGCATCTATTGAACAGGGCGGAAGGCGCGTGCAGACAGATGTTCACCTCGAGTCCGGCGAGCATGTTCTGAGAATCTGGGGCATGGATCAGAACGCCGTGCTGCAAAAGTTTCTCATCATGCCGAGCAGAATGCCCCTTTATCCGTCGCTCATAGGTCCCAAGGCGACCTATGACAGCTCTTTGGGCACGCCGTCCGACAAGGATGCGCCGTGGCTGCTGCCGTGCGATGAGGAGCTGAAAGGAGCGCTTGACGCATGAGAGCGGAAAAGGCATATAAGATAGTTGACTGCCACTGCCACGTGTATCCCGACAAGATAGCGCAAAAGGCGTCGGACAGCATAAGCAAGTTTTACAACCTGCCGGTCAGGTTTGACGGCAGGGCGCAGACAATAAAAAGGCTTGCCCGAGAGGCGGGAATAACCAAGTCGATAATATTCTCCGTCGCGACAAAGCCGTCTCAGACGCGCTCCATAAACGAGTTTATAGCCTCGGAAGCCGCGGAGTGCGGGGATATGTTTGCGGGTCTCGGGACACTTCACCCGGACAGCGACGACCTCGAGGGGGACATGCGCCGCCTTTTGGATCTGGGCCTGAGGGGAGTAAAGCTCCACCCTGACATTCAAGGCTTTAAGCTCGACGACTACAGGTGCTTAAAAATATACGAGATATGCGAGCGGGAGGGCGTGCCGGTTCTTTTACACACCGGAGATTCGCGCTTTGACAACTCCAACCCAAACCGCCTTAAACCGCTTCTTGAGATATTCACAGACTTAAAATTCATAGGCGCGCACCTTGGCGGGTACTCCGTGTGGGAAAGCGCATGCGAGATGCTTAGCGGGCATGACAACTTTTATGCGGACTGCTCCTCAAGCCTCTATGCGCTCACGCCAGAGGACGCCCTGCGCATAATACGCAGCTACGGCGCCGATAAGGTCATGTTCGGCACCGACTTTCCCATGTGGGAGCCTGCGGGGGAGCTTGAGCGGCTTTTCAAGCTGGATTTGAGCGAAGACGAGCTTGAGCAGATACTGTGGAAAAACGCAAATAAGATGTTTAAGCTCGGCATGGACAAAGATCAGCTTGGAAAACCTGCACAGTGATGATGTGCTAAATCACTGAATTATTGTTGCAAACAACGGCTTGACAACCGCGGCAGGCTTTGATATAATCAGAAACGTTAAATGCGATGACGAAGACGGATAATTTCTATAGAGCATTTTAAGCGAGCCGGGTACGGTGCGAGCCGGCAGATGTAAGATTTGTCCCATCACTTCCGAGCATAAGATCCGATCGCCTTTTTGGCGGGTAGGCGTCTTACGTGACTACTGCGTTAATGTATAAGGCTTGATAGAGCCTGAGCGGCGCTTTTTAGCGCAATTTGAGTGGTACCGCGGGTCTTGATTTCATGGCTCGTCTCAAAGTAATTTTTGAGACGGGCCTTTTTGTTTTTCACCGGAAAACATCGGTCCGTCAATAAAACGCTTAAAATTTGTTAAGAATCTGAAAGGAGCATTGTTATGCCGACAAATTCACAGACAAGACTTGCCGATATCGCGAGACGTATAAAGGAAATGCGCGAAATTATGGGCTGGACTCCGCAGGAGATGGCGCAAAAGACAGAGGTCAGCGAGGCGGAGTATTTAGAGTACGAGGATGCCGAAGCCGATATGCCCTTTACTTTTATACACAAGTGCGCGCTCGCCTTTGACGTCGATCTTACCGACCTCATCGAGGGAAATAACGCCGCAAGGCTCACATCCTATACCGTCACGAGAAAGGGCATGGGTCAAAAGACCGCTAAGGAGCAGGGAATAGACATATCCAACCTCGCCCCAAGGTTCAAGGGCAAGATCGCAGAGCCGTATTGGGTAAAGTATGAGTACTCGGCGGCGCAGCAGAATCAGCCAATTCACCTCACCACCCACAGCGGACAGGAGTTTGACCTTGTCATAAGCGGAAGCCTCAAGGTTCAGGTCGGCGAGCACACAGAAGTTTTGCATGAGGGCGACAGCATCTATTACAACTCCTCGACGCCTCACGGAATGATCGCAGTTGACGGCGCGGACTGCACGTTCGTGGCTGTAGTTCTCCCCGGCGAGGAGACCCGCGAGGAGGTTGTGCGTGAAAACATCATCCAGGCGGGCAAGTCCGAAAAGCTCATTTGCTGCGAAAAGTTTATAGACGCCGTTGAGGATGAGCAGGGACACCTCAAGGAAATCCACTTCAAAAACACCGACACCTTTAACTTCGGTTTTGACATAGTAGACGCGATTGCGGATAAATACCCCGACAAGCTTGCAATGCTCCATGTGGATAAGCACCACGTCGAGCGCAACTTTACCTTTAAGGATATAAAGAGAGCCTCCAATCAGGTGGCAAACTATTTTAAATCGCTGGGAATAAAGAAGGGCGACAGGGTAATGCTTGTCCTGAAGAGGCATTATCAGTTCTGGTTCTGCATGGTTGCCCTCCACAAGCTCGGCGCAATAGCTATCCCCGCCACAAATCAGCTCAAAGAGCACGACTTTGTATACCGCTTTGATGCTGCGGGAGTCACGGCGCTCGTCTGCACTGCGGACGGCGACACCGCGGAAATCGCTCAAAGGGCGGCTGCTCAGTGCCCGAGCGTAAAGCACCTGATAATGGTGAACGGCTGCCGCGAGGGATGGCATGACTTCAACAACGAATACCCGCTGTTTACCGGCAAGTTCGAGCGCCCGCAGGACTGCTCATGCGGAAACGACGCCGCGCTGATGTTCTTCACATCCGGCACAACCGGCAACCCCAAGATGGCTGAGCATGCTCACACCTACGCTTTGGGTCACTATGTCACCGCAAAGTACTGGCACTGCTGCCAGCGCGACGGACTGCACCTCACAATCTCGGACACCGGCTGGGGCAAGTCCCTTTGGGGCAAGCTCTACGGACAGTGGCTGTGCGAGGGCGCTGTGTTTGTATACGACTTTGACAAGTTCGACGCCCACGACATCCTCCCGATGTTTGCAAGGTACAATATAACCACCTTCTGCGCACCTCCGACAATGCTCAGAATGATGATAAAAGAGGATCTTTCAAAGTACGATCTCTCTTCGATAAAGAACATGACCACCGCCGGCGAGGCGCTCAACCCCGAGGTTTCAAAGCAGTTCGCACAGAACACGGGACTTCAGATAATGGAGGGCTTCGGACAGACCGAAACCACACTCATCATAGCCAACCTCAACGGCATGGCGCCCAAGCTCGGTTCTATGGGCAAGCCCACACCTCAGTTTGATGTGGACATCGTCGATCCGGACGGAAAGCCCTGCGGTCCCGGCGAGGTGGGAGAGATAGTTATCCACATCGACAAGGAGGTGCCCTGCGGACTCTTCAAGGAGTACTACAGAGACCCGCAGAGAACAGCAGAGTGCTGGCATGACGGACTTTATCACACCTGCGACACCGCATGGCGCGATGAGGACGGATATTATTACTACGTTTCAAGAATCGACGATGTCATCAAGTCGTCCGGCTACAGAATCGGTCCGTTCGAGATCGAAAGCGTGCTCATGGAGCTGCCTTACGTGCTTGAGTGCGGAGTTTCGGGCGTTCCCGATGAGATAAGAGGTCAGGTTGTAAAGGCAAGCATAGTTTTGACTAAGGGCACAGTCCCGAGCGAAGAGCTTAAAAAGGAAATCCAAAACTACGTAAAGAGCCACACCGCACCTTACAAGTACCCGAGAATCATAGAGTTCAGGGATGAGCTTCCCAAAACGATAAGCGGAAAGATAAAGAGAAACGAGCTTTGATGCTTTTGCATACAGTTTACAGGCTGTATTTGTTGACATCGGCAGCGGGGCGTGTTAAAATACCACTGTAAAGCATGAAAGCAGGCGCAAAACCATAGCCACATGCCGCCCTTGCCTGATCTGCTGCAATTTGAGGCGGAGCTTTCGGGCGGATGCGGCTTGAGGGATGCGCGTTGGTTTAAAGGGTATCCCCGCCTTGAGGCGCTATGCCTTTAGGCGGGTTTGCGTATACATCAGGAGAGGCTTTTTAGAATGAGAACTAAAAGAGTGACCTTGTTTGCGGGGCATTACGGAAGCGGAAAGACGAATATCGCCGTCAACTACGCCGAGCACCTGAAAAAACAGGGCAAGGACGTGGTAATAGCGGACCTTGACATAGTCAATCCATACTTCAGAACCAAGGACAGCGAGGACGTTTTGAGGGCTATGGGGATAGATATCATATCGCCGGAGTTTGCAAACTCAAACGTAGACCTCCCCGCGCTCCCCTCCGCACTGTACGGAGTGGTGGAAAACCGCTCAAGGCATGCGGTGATGGACATAGGCGGAGACGACAGGGGAGCGTATGCTTTGGGCAGGTTTTCGCCTTATATACTTGAGGAAAACGACTATGAGATGGTATTTGTCGTCAACTTTTTAAGGCCGCTGACGCCGGATGCCGGCGCTGCGCTTGAGGTTATGCGGGAAATTGAGCTTGCATGCTCGCTCCCGTTTACGGCCATAGTCAACAACACAAATCTGGGCAGAGAAACTACGCCCAAGATCGTTTTCGACAGCGCTTACGAGGCGCACAGGCTGTCCGAAATGTCCGGACTGCCGGTGCTGTTTACGTCGGCTGAGCACAGCGTTGCAAAAATGCTCAAGATGACGGACGTTTTCCCCATGACGCTTCAAAAGAGATATTTTGATATAAATTAAGGAGATGTTTTGATGGCAAAGGTAACTTTTAATGAGGACTTGTGCAAAGGATGCGGACTTTGCGTTGATGCCTGCCCCAAAAAGATACTCGTGATAGCTCGGGACAGACTTAACAAAAAGGGACATTCTCCCGCACAGATAACAGATCAGTCTAAGTGCATAGGATGCGCATTTTGTGCCACGATGTGCCCCGACTGCGTTATAACCGTTGAAAAATAGCAGATTGAAAGGACTGATAACATGGCAGAAAAGGTACTTATGAAAGGCAATGAGGCTATTGCCGAAGCGGCGATAAGAGCCGGATGCCGTCACTATTTCGGATATCCCATCACGCCCCAGACAGAGGTTGCGGCATACATGGCCAAGAGGATGCCGAAAATAGGCGGAACGTTTTTGCAGGCGGAGAGCGAAATTGCCGCCATCAACATGATATACGGAGTTTCAAGCGCAGGCCTCAGGGCTATGACATCGTCGTCAAGCCCCGGAGTGTCATTAAAGCAGGAGGGCATATCATACCTTGCCGGCTCCGATCTTCCGGCGCTCATAGTCAACGTGCAAAGAGGCGGACCGGGCTTGGGCGGAATACAGCCCTCGCAGTCGGATTACTTCCAGGCAACAAAGGGCGGCGGACACGGCGACTACCGCCTGATAGTTTTAGCTCCCGCATCCGTGCAGGAAATGGCGGACTTCACGGCAAAGGCGTTTGATTTGTCGGACAAATACCGCATACCCGCCATGATACTTGCGGACGGAACCATAGGACAGATGATGGAGCCGGTTGTTTTGCCGGAGCCTTGCGAGCACCACATAGACAAGCCCTGGGCTGTTACGGGAACAAAGGGCGTAAGAGAGCACAACATCATAAACTCACTGTATCTTGTCCCCGAGGAGCTTGAGCAAAAGAACCTTGAGAGATTTGAAAGATACCATGCTGTCGAGGAAAACGAAGTGATATGCGAGGAGTACCTCATGGACGATGCGCAGTACTGCATAGTGGCGTTCGGCATCGCGGCAAGAGTGGCTAAAAACGCAATCACCGCCGCAAGGGCAAAGGGAGTAAAGGTCGGCATGATAAGGCCGATAACGCTTTGGCCCTTCCCCAAAAAGCAGATAGCCGAGGCTGCAAAGAAAGTAAAAGCGTTTATCTCGGTGGAGCTTTCCATGGGACAGATGATAGAGGATATAAGGCTGAGCGAAGAATGTGCAAAGCCGGTTGTCCTTTGCTCAAGAGTGGGCGGCATGATACCTTCTCCCGAGCAGATACTTAAAACTATTGACGATTTGATGGGAGGCAACGACTGATGGTTGTATTTGAAAAGCCTAAGGCGCTCACCGATGCGCCCCTTCATTACTGCCCCGGCTGCACGCACGGCATAGTGCACAGGCTTGTAGCTCAGGCGATAGACGATTTAGGAATACTGGGAAGTACCGTCGGAGTGGCTCCCGTCGGATGCGCGGTTATGGCGTACAATTACTTCTCCTGCGACATGGTTGAGGCTGCTCACGGCAGAGCGCCCGCCGTGGCAACCGGACTTAAACGGGCAATGCCGCAAAACATCATCTTTACCTATCAGGGCGACGGCGACCTCGCATCTATAGGCATGGCTGAAACCGTCCACGCCGCCACAAGAAACGAAAACATAACTGTTATATTCATAAACAACGCAATATACGGAATGACAGGCGGACAGATGGCTCCTACGTCTTTGCCCGGACAGGTGACTCAGACCTCTCCTTACGGCAGAGATGTAAAAACCGTCGGCTACCCGATAAAGGTCTGCGAGCTTTTGTCCTCGCTTGACGGTCCGGAGTATATCGAAAGAGTTGCCGTTAACAACGTCAAGAACGTCATGAGCGCCAAAAAGGCGATCAAAAAGGCGTTTGAGAACCAGATAAACGGCAAGGGCTTTTCACTTGTAGAGGTCATCTCCTCCTGCCCTACGAACTGGGGCATGACGCCCTCTAAGGCTATGGAGTGGATAGACACACATATGATTCCCTACTATCCTTTGGGCGTTTACAAGGACAGATCCGCAAATAAGGAGGAAAACTGATATGGCGTATACTCAGATTCTCATAGCGGGCTTCGGCGGACAGGGAATACTGTTTGCGGGAAAGTTTTTGGCGTATAAGGGACTTTTGGAGGGAAAGCAGATAAGCTGGCTCCCCTCATACGGTCCGGAGATGAGAGGCGGAACCGCCAACTGCTCCGTAATTATCTCTGACACGCCTGTCGGCTCACCGATAGTATCAAATCCGGACATACTTGTTGTAATGAACCTGCCGTCGCTCGACAAATACGAAAACGCGGCTGTACCCGGCTCAAAAATATTCGTCGATTCCGCATTGATAGACCGCAAGGTGCAAAGAGAGGACGTAGACGTGTTCTATATACCTGCGACAAAGCTTGCATCGGATGCCGGAATACCCACTCTTGCAAATATGATTATGATGGGTAAAATGATTAGACAGACGTCTGTTGTCAGCTTTGACGACATAAAGAGCGCGCTTGAAAAGGTCGTCTCCGCAAAGCACGCAGACATGCTTTCTTATAACCTCAAGGCACTTGAGACCGGATATAATTATAAATAAGTTTAGGAGCTGATAAAAATGCTTAACATCAAAATCGAACGCACCCAAAACCCTAAGAAAAAGCCCGCAGAGGGCGAAAAGCTCGGTTTCGGACACATCTTCACCGACCACATGTTCATAATGAACTATGACGAGGGTCAGGGCTGGCACGACGCAAGGATTGAACCTTTTCACAATATCACCCTTTCACCTGCGGCAATGGTGTTCCACTACGGACAGACCATGTTCGAGGGCTTGAAGGCATATAAGGGCGACAACGGCGAAGTGTATCTTTTCAGACCGGATATGAACGCAAAGCGTGCAAACAACTCAAACGCAAGACTTTGCATACCCAAAATACCGGAAGAGGACTTTGTTCAGGCGATAAAGACGGTTGTTGACGTCGATAGGGACTGGATACCCGACGAGCCGGGAACCTCACTTTACATAAGACCCTTCATCATAGCTACGGAACCGCATCTCGGCGTTGCTCCTTCAAGCAGCTATTTGTTCATGGTTATACTTTCTCCCTCCGGAGCATACTACGAGAGCGGACTTGCTCCTGTGGGAATATGGATAGAGGATGAGTACGTAAGAGCGGTAAGAGGCGGAATCGGCTACGCCAAGACGGGCGGAAACTATGCCGCATCCTTAGCTGCTCAGGTAAAGGCGCACGACGACGGTTATTCACAGGTTCTCTGGCTTGACGGAGTCGAGAGAAAGTACATAGAGGAAGTCGGAGCTATGAACATAGTGTTCAAGATTGCGGGCAAGGTTGTCACACCTATGCTCAACGGCTCAATACTCCCCGGAATCACACGTGACTCCGTTCTGACTCTTTGCAGAGACTGGGGCTACGACGTCGAGGAGAGAAGAATATCTGTAGACGAGCTGATTGCCGCCGCACATAACGGAACGCTTGAAGAGGTGTTCGGAACGGGAACCGCCGCGGTTGTATCTCCTGTCGGAAAGCTCCGCTATAAGGACGAGGTGTTTGTAATAGGCGACGGAAAAATAGGCGAGCTGACTCAAAAGCTTTACGATGAGCTTACCGGCATACAGTGGGGCAAGCGTCCCGACACAAGGGGCTGGAGACAGACCGTCTGAACATTCACACACAAGTACAAGAAAGGTGCGCTTATCAATATGTCAAATGCGGTAAATAACAAACCGGACAACACAAGAATAGAAACAAAATGCGTTCAGGGCGGATACACTCCCGCAAACGGCGAGCCGCGCCAGATACCTATAATTCAGTCCACTACCTTTAAGTATGCGACAAGCGAGGACATGGGCAAGCTTTTTGACCTTGAGGCGGAGGGCTACTTCTACTCAAGGCTTCAAAACCCCACCTGCGACATGGTTGCAAAGAAAATATGCGAGCTTGAGGGCGGAACGGCTGCGATGCTCACCTCCTCCGGACAGGCGGCAAACTTCTTTGCGGTGTTCAACATAGCCAACGAGGGCGACCACGTCGTCGCGGAGTCGTCAATATACGGCGGAACCTTTAACCTCTTTGCCGTCACGATGAAAAAGATGGGCATAGACTTTACGTTTGTTGCGCCCGACTGCACGGACGAGGAGCTTGAGGCGGCGTTCAAGCCAAACACAAAGGCTGTTTTCGGCGAAACGATTGCAAACCCCGCGCTGAGGGTGTTTGATATAGAGCGCTTTGCCGCTGCGGCTCACAGGCATGGCGTCCCGCTCATAGTGGACAACACCTTTGCCACACCCGTAAACTGCCGCCCGTTTGAATGGGGCGCGGATATAGTCACCCACTCCACCACAAAGTACATGGACGGACACGGCTCCTGCGTCGGCGGATGCATAGTCGATTCCGGCAGGTTTGATTGGATGGCGCATGCGGATAAGTTCCCCGGACTTACAACTCCCGACGAGAGCTACCACGGCATAACCTACGCCACAAGGTTCGGCAACGGGGGAGCATACATCACCAAAGCAACCGCACAGCTTATGAGGGACTTCGGCTCAACGCCTTCGCCGTTCAGCGCATATCTTTTGAACCTCGGGCTTGAGAGCCTGCACGTGAGAATGAAGCGCCACTGCGAGAACGCACTGGCGGTTGCAAAGTTTTTGGAGTCCTGCGACAAGATCAGCTGGGTGTTCTATCCCGACCTTGAGGGCAATGTAGACCATGAGCTTTGCAAAAAGTACCTGCCTGACGGCTCCTGCGGAGTTGTGAGCTTTGGCGTAAAGGGCGGAAGAAAGGCTGCCGAAAACTTCATGAAGCACCTTAAACTCTGCGCCATAGAAACCCACGTTGCGGATGCGAGAACATGCTGCCTGCACCCCGCAAGCGCAACCCACAGGCAGATGAACGATGAAGAGCTTGAGGCCGCGGGAGTGTCCGCCGACCTCGTAAGGCTTTCCTGCGGAATAGAAAACGCGCAGGATTTGATAGATGATATTAAGCAGGCACTCGATGCGATTTGAGCCGGCATACGCCGGCTCAAGCCGCTTGCGTGCCTTAGAATGAAAGGAAAACGGTTAAATGCCGATTAAAATACCAAACTCTTTGCCCGCGGCAAAAACCTTGGCGTCGGAAAACATATTCGTCATGACCCAGACAAGGGCTATGACGCAGGATATACGCCCGCTGAGAATACTCATACTAAACCTCATGCCGACAAAGATCGAGACGGAAACACAGCTTGCAAGGCTTTTGGGAAACACTCCCTTGCAGGTTGAGATGGAGCTTATGCATACCGTGAGCCACGAGTCAAAAAACACCTCTGCGGAGCACCTGTTTTCGTTTTATAAGACCTTTGACGATGTGAAGGACGAGCGCTTTGACGGCATGATAATAACCGGAGCGCCGGTGGAGCACCTTGAGTTTGAGGAAGTCGAGTATTGGGAGGAGCTTTGTAAGATATTCGAATGGAGCAAAACCCACGTTCACTCCACCTTCCACATATGCTGGGGTGCACAGGCGGGACTGTACTACCACTTCGGAATAAAGAAGAAACTGCTTGACAAAAAGCTGTTCGGCGTGTTTGAGCACACCGTCGATTATAAAAACCCGATACTGTTTCGCGGCTTTGACGACGTGTTTTATGCGCCCCATTCGCGCAATTCCACCGTCGATATAAAGGACGTGGAGGCTGTCAAGGAGCTTAAAATACTTGCGACGGGACCTCGAACCGGCGTGTATGCATGCATGACCAACGAGGGCAAGCAGATATTCATAACCGGACATTCCGAGTACGACCGCGACACGCTTGCAAAGGAGTACTTCAGGGATAAGGCAAAGGGAATAGACATAGCGGTGCCGGAAAACTACTTCCCGAACGACGACGACACAAAGCAGCCGGTTGTGAAGTGGCGTGCGCATGCAAATTTGCTGTATTCAAACTGGCTCAACTACTTTGTATACCAGACCACTCCTTATGACGTGGACAAGATAAACTGATCGCGCGGGTATAATCACGAAAATTCGTGGGGATAATAATGACATCTTATAAAAAGGAGATGTTGTTATGACACTTACCCAAAAGGAAACGGGACTTTTAAAGGACTTGGCGGGTCAGGAAACGCTCTGCCGAGACAAGTACAACAAGTACTCAAAGGAGGCATGCTCCGCCGAGCTGAAGGAGCTGTTTTCACAGATGGCGACATGTGAGCAAAATCACCTGAACACCATCAACGCCATGCTCTCGGGAACCGTCCCTAAGGCTCCCACGGGCCTGAGCGGCGAAAACAACAGCCTTTGCAAAAAGGTCTGCTACAACGACGAGTCGTCAAGAAATATCGACAAGTTTTTGCTGAGCGATATGCTTGCAATGGAAAAGCATGCGTCATCGCTCTACGACACAAGCGTGTTCGAGTTCTGCGACCCGTCAGCGAGAAAGATGCTCAACCATATCCAGTCGGAGGAACAGCAGCACGGCGAAAAAATCTATGCGTTCATGAGCGCAAACGGCTTCTATCAGGGATAGCTCCCCCGGAGCAGGCTGCGTAAAGCCCGCAATGCGCCAAAAAATGCAGATTTATCAGACAAAAAAACGCCCTTCGGATTTTTCCGAGGGGTGTTTTGTCTGCAAAATGCTTAAAAACGCTCTAAAGCAAATTTGCTTCGGCATATCAGCATGCCAAAACGCCCGCGCGGCGGATTATATTTGTAATGGCACGAGAGATTTTTGTTTGCCATGGCATGAGCGATTTTTGTTTGCCGTGGCAAGATAGATTTTTGTTTGCTGTGGCAAGATAGATTTTTGTTTGCCACTGAGCAGCGGTGTGTGCTATAATTGCTCTATCAAACCATGCAGGAGGCGGCAGCAAGTGTACAACGACGAGCTATTTTCAAGGACAAGGGCGCTTTTGGGCGGGGATGCCATGCAAAAGCTGCGGGACGCGCATGTGTGCGTGTTCGGAGTCGGCGGCGTAGGAGGATACGTTGCGGAAATGCTTGCAAGGTGCGGCGTAGGGTGCATAACTCTTTTCGACAGCGACAGGGTGAGCCTTACAAACCGAAACCGCCAGATAATCGCGCTTGACAGCACCACAGGGATGCTTAAAACATCGGCTATGGCCGAGCGCCTGAGGGATATAAACCCGCAGATACAGGTATTTGAGCAGCCCGTCTTTTACACGCCCGAAAATGCCGACAGCTACCCGCTGACGCGGTTTAACTACGTTGCAGACTGCATAGACACCATTCAATCGAAAATCGAGCTTATATGCCGCGCCAAAGCCGCAGGGGTCAGGATAATAAGCGCAATGGGGGCGGGAAACAGGCTTGACCCGACAAAATTTAAGGTTGCGGATATTTATAAGACCTCGGTGTGCGGACTTGCAAGGCGCGTAAGATACGAGCTGAGGCGCAAGGGCATAGACTCGCTCAAGGTCGTGTACTCCGATGAGCAGCCGCTCACGCCGTCAGAGCAGGTTTCGGACGAGAGCGGATCGGGAAGGACGCCGCCGGCATCCATAGCGTTTGCCCCCGCCGCGATGGGAATAGTCATCGCAAGCGAGATAGTTAAGGATTTGACCACCTAAAATTGTGAGCGGAGCTTTTAAAATAGTCTAAAATCAATATTTTATGCCGCTATGCGTGTTTTTATGTTGTTTGATTTGGCTATTGATTTCTGACGCCGGACAGGATATAATACACTATGGGTAAAAATTAGTATATATGCACAAAACGCTCGAAAGGTTTTTGAGCAAATCAGCAGAAAAGAGGAAGTAACTTGGTACGTAACGATTTAAGAAACGTTGCAATAATAGCGCACGTTGACCACGGAAAGACGACGCTTGTAGACGCCATGCTCAAGCAGAGCGGAACATTCCGCGCCAACCAGACGGTAAACGAGAGAGTGATGGACTCCAACGCCATAGAGCGTGAGAGGGGAATAACCATACTTGCAAAGAACACGTCGGTGATGTACAAAGACATAAAGATAAACATAGTCGATACGCCCGGACACGCGGACTTCGGCGGCGAGGTTGAGCGCATACTCAAGATGGTTGACGGAGTTATACTGCTTGTCGATGCTGCGGAGGGACCCATGCCGCAGACGAGATTTGTATTGCAGCATGCTTTGGACTTAGGACACAGGGTGATAATAGTAATAAACAAGATCGACCGCCCCGACGCGAGAATAAATGAGGTAATAGACGAGTGCTATGAGCTGCTGATGGATTTAAACGCATCAGACGAGCAGCTCGATTCGCCGATACTGTTCTGCTCCGGAAGGGACGGAACCGCATCCTTGTCGCAGGACGAGCCGGGAGTGGACTTAGTGCCGCTCTTTGACAAGATAATAGAATACATCCCCGCGCCGCAGGGCGAGCCTCAGGAGCCGCTTCAGCTTCTTGTATCGTCCATAGATTATAACGAGTACATCGGAAGAATAGCCATAGGAAAGATAGAGCGGGGAACGGTGCATGTCAACGAGGAAGTCATAATAGGCGACTACCACGGCACAAAGAAGGAGTACCGCGGAAAGGTGGTCACGCTTTATCAGATAGCGGGACTTGAGAGGGTGCCTGCCGAGAGCGCAACCGTAGGAGACATAGTCTGCATAAGCGGCATAGAGAACATAACCATAGGCGACACCATCTGCGACATATCAAAGTACGAGCCGCTGCCGTTCGTGAAGATAAGCGAGCCGACTGTCGAGATGACGTTCTCGGTAAACGATTCGCCCTTCGCAGGACGCGAGGGCAAGTTCGTCACATCAAGGCATATAAGAGAAAGGCTCTTTAAGGAGCTTTTAAAGGACGTTTCACTCCGCGTGACCGAAACTGATTCAACAGATTCCTTTAAGGTTGCGGGCAGGGGAGAGATGCACCTTTCAATACTCATAGAGAACATGCGCAGAGAGGGCTACGAGCTTGGAGTTTCAACGCCGAGGGTGCTGTACAGGGAGATAGACGGGGTGCTTTGCGAGCCTGTGGAGGAGCTTGTTGTCGATGTTCCGGAGGGATGCGTCGGCGCGGTAATCGAGAAGATGGGCTCACGCAAGGCGGAAATGGTCTCCATGACTCCGCTCGGCTCAAGAATGAGGGTTATATTCCACGTCCCCTCAAGAGGTCTTTTCGGTTACAGAAACGAGTTTTTGACCGACACAAAGGGCGAGGGAATAATGAGCGCGGTGTTTTACGACTACGAGCCGTATAAGGGAGATATCCCGAGGCGTTCAAACGGCTCTTTGGTTGCGTTTGAAACGGGCGAGGCTGTAACATACGGCCTTTACAACGCTCAGGAAAGAGGCGTTTTGTTCATCGGAGCGGGCGTTCAGGTTTACGAGGGAATGATAGTCGGAGCGTCGCCGAAAGCAGGGGATATCGTTGTGAACGTGTGCAAGAAAAAGCACCTGACCAACACCCGTGCAAGCGGCAGCGACGATGCGCTCAGGCTTGTTCCGCCCAAGATACTCAGCCTTGAGGACAGCCTTGAATTTATAGCGGACGACGAGCTTGTCGAGGTGACGCCAAAGTCGATAAGGCTTCGCAAAAAGACGCTTTCAAATGTTCAGCGCGCAAAGGACCGCGCAAAGATGTAAATAAGCACTCAGGTGCATATATGCCGCCGCGCTCGTTATGTGAGTGCGGCGGCGATTTTTTATATTCATCCTTATGCCGGCATGCGCGTATACGCAGATTATGTGTGCACGATGACGCGGTTAATGCGTGTGCACGATGACGCGGTTCATTCGTGTGCACGATGACATGGTTCATTCGTGTGTCCTCATATATGCATTTCATGCGCCTTACGTAATGCCAAGTGCCTATGAGCGCAAAAAAACACCGACCCATACGAGCCGGTGTTTTTTCAATTTTAATTCAGTAGTTCGAGCGCCTGATTATTCTGCGGCGTCCTCACCGTCAGCAGCCTCTGTTGTCTCAGCATCGGCAGCCTCTGTTGTCTCAGCGTCTTCGTCGTCGTTGTTGCCCAAAAGCGCATCAAATCCGGCCTGAACATCCTCGGGATCTACAACTACAGCGTTAGGACCGTAGTAGATGATCTGGGACTCGAGGTCCTGCAAAACGTCCATGGTGACATCGTAAAGATACTCAATTACCTGTCCGTCTGAAGTGGTGAACACGAGTATGCTCGATACATCGGGATCGTTCTCTTCAAGAGTGTAGGTTCCGGTGTAGTTGATGTCGTCGTTTAAGCTGTTGACAACAGACATTGTTCCGGACTCGGTTTCCTCATCGTATGCGCCGATCTCGATAACGGTTGTCTTGTATTCGTCGGTATATGTGCCGGCGTTGGGATAAACCAAACCGCAGGATGCGAACGCTACAGCTACAATCGCGACTACAAGCGCCAATGAAACAAATCTTTTCATTTTAATAATCCCCCTATTCGGATTAAATTTTTAATTGTATTAAACAATTACGACGATCACATACAGGCAGCGCCTGCCGGCAAAGTCTGATACGCTTTCGCCGTCAAATATAGCAAATATATTATAGCGCCAAGAAGAATAATTGTCAATGAATTATGTTTGTGACTGCTTTAAAATTGTGAATCATGCACATTTAATTTAATATAATTTTGTTTAAAGCACTGATTAACGCCGCATTAAATGTGGGCAAAGCCTGATTTATGCGACATTTTCCGCGCTTGCGACATACACAAAGGATATAAATAAATTCGCAGGCGCCTTACTCGTTCCGACCGCTTTTTTATGCCCGCGGGGCTATACTTGCTTTGAAAGGGCGGGGACGCTTTCCCCCGTGCGGCTTGCCACAAAGTATTTTATGATGTTCTTTCTTGTGACTATGCCTATAAATATTCCCTCGTCGTCGGTCACGGGGACAAAGTTTTGGTTCATCGCAAGCTCGTACAGCTCATCCATGGTGGCGGTTATCCTCACGGCGGTGACTCTGTTCTTTCGGAGTATGTCTCTCAGCCTTAAATCCTCGGCGTCGTAAATCGACACTCCGCCGTCCTCCTCAAGCACGCTTTGGTCTAACATGTACCAAAGGAAGTCCCCCTCGGTCACTGTTGATACGTACTCGCCCGTTCGGGATATCACCGGTATTGATGAGTATCCGTGGAATTTCATCTTTTCAAGCGACTGGCGTATGGTGTAATCGTCATATAAATAGGCGACGTCCTTTTTCAGCGTGAGAAAAAATGCTATGTTCATCTTGAAGGTGTCCTCTCTGATTTTTGTGTTTTAAAATTCTTTACTGCTCGTCAGACCAGCCAGGATAGTACTTGTCAAAGTACTCTTCAAGGCAAAGTCCGCTTTGAGCGACGTCGGCGGCATACTTAACCCCGACATACCTGTAGTGCCACGGCTCGTATATGTAGCCGGTTATGTCCTCCTTGCCCTTAGGATATCTCATTATGAATCCGTACTCGGCGGCATGCTCCGAAAGCCACGCGAACTCCTCCGTGTCCTCAAAGCCGGTGTATGTGTCCCAATCGTCCTCGGTGACGATGTCCGCCGCAAGTCCCGCGTTGTGCTCGCTTCCTCCCGGAGGCGCAATGTTTATCGAGGTGTCATAGTACGCCTCTTCGTAGCTCATTCCGCCGTCCATTCTCGACTGAACGTTGCGCTCAAAGAGCTTTTCCTGATAAGACACGGTTCTGTAGGCCGAGATGACCTTTAAATTTATGCCGTCCTCGGCGGCTGCCTCTATCATCTGCCTGCAATAATACGCCGCAGTCTTTTCCATTTCATAGCTTCCCTGAACGTAGTCGGTTTCTATCTCATAGTCCTCCGGCAGAAAATGCTGCTTGTTGACTATGAAGAAGTAGTCGTCCTCGTTCTGAAAATAGTAGTCGCTGTCAACCTGCTCCACGTTGTCCTCCTCTTCGGTCTGCTCGGGCTGCGTCTCGTTCGTGGAAACCGATGTGCCGGCTGACTCTTGTGTCACCTCCTCAGTCACAGGCTCGGTCACTTCCTCAGTCACAGGTTCTGTCACTTCCTCCGTCACGGGCTCGGTCACAGGTTCTGTTGCAGGCGTCTCCGTGACGGCGGTTGTTTCGGCTGAAGTTGTCGCGGGAGCTGTTTCGGACGGCTCGGCAGTTGTGATTGTCATATCGGAAATATCAGAGTCTGCGGGGACGATGTTTGCGCATCCGGTAAACCAGATTGCAGCGCATGCGCAGAGCGAAATAATCAAATAAAGTTTTCTTTTGATGGGGTTATGCTTGTTACACATGAGCGCTTATGTACCTCTCTATATAGTATTTCTGCTTATTTCATTTTAGCACACGGCGCCTTGAATGTCTACATTTCATATATTACAAACCGCTTACATATGGATTACAGAGAGGATGGTTTTAAGTGAAAGATTCAGAATTGCACACACCGCACGGCACAGGCGGCGCGCCAAACATGAGAAAAAGCCTCACGGAGTTTTTGGCGGGCGGAATTTTTGCGCTCGCCACGTTCAGCGCAGTGGCAGCGGCGGCGTTTTTTGTGGGTGCGGACAGCCCTTACGGGTTCTTTGAAAGGCTTACATACGCCTCCGCGGGGATAAGCGCTCCGGAGGATAACTCCGCGAAGCATGACTCACCCGATCAGGCAGCCGCCAATCAGACAATAAACACCTCAGGCTCCGGTTCTCACTCCTATCTTTCCGGCAAGCTCATGCAGATAACAAACGGCCTCGGCTGGGGGCTTGAGGAGGCGCCGCAGGAGACAGAGGAGCCGGAGGATGAAAACGAGCCGCTTTCGGAGGAGCTGCCCTATCCCGACGAGCTTTCATCGGACGGCGGGCAGATAATAAGAAAGACCTATTCTTATGAGGAGTCCTCTACGTTTGTAAACCTTCCGGGCGGCGGCATGCTCAGAAACAGCGCCGACAAGGATACAGACTACCTTTTGGAGCAGGCGGAAATAGAGCCGTACCTTGAAATAGAGCTGAACGGCGAGCCGCAGGTGCTGATAATGCACACCCACACAACAGAGTGCTACGAGCCTTGCGCCCGTGACAGATACGACAGCGAGTTTTCCTCCCGCACGACCGAGCTTGACAAGACGGTGTGCGCCGTGGGCGAAGAGATAGCCGCTCAGCTTGAGGCGGCGGGAATAGGTGTAATCCACGACACCACCGTCCACGACTACCCTAAATACACCGGAGCGTACGACCGAAGCAGCGAGAGGGTAGAGGAGCTTTTGAGCGAGTATCCGTCGATAAAGGTGGTGCTCGACGTGCACAGAGACGCCATAGAATCGGACGGCGTAAGATACGCGCCGGTCTGCGAAATCGACGGAAAGGAGGCGGCGCAGGTCATGATAATATGCGGCTGCATGAATGTGCCGCAGTATCGATACAACCTCAGGTTTGCGACAAAGCTTCAATCAAAGCTTGAATCGGACTACCCCGGCTTTACAAGACCCATACTCTTCGCCGAGAGAAACTACAACCAGGAGCTGACCCCCGCGTCTATACTTTTGGAGATGGGCTCAAGCTCTAACTCCCTTGAAGAGGCGATGTACAGCGGAAAGCTTCTCGGCATGAGCTTGGCGGAGCTGCTTTTGAGCTATGCAAAATGATTGTGCATGCATTTTATCCCTTGGCAAAGCGTAAAAACTGTGATACAATAGCTACAATACTTTTGCAGATTCAATTGTATCGGGAGGATTGGTTGTAAATGAAGGCTGTTATATCGGTTATAGGAAAGGACGCGGTCGGCATACTTGCTAAGGTGTCGTCAATGTGCGCACAGTATAACGCAAACGTCACGGAGGTAACTCAGTCTGTTTTGCAGGATGTTTTCGCAATGGTCATGCTTGTCGATATCTCAAAACTCAGCATACCGCTGAGCGAGCTTTCGGATAAAATGTCCGAGCTTGGCAAGTCGATGGGACTGTCTATTTTTGTCATGCACGAGGACATATTCAACACCATGCATCACATTTAAAAGGAGCGGGCAAAGATGATAAATCTCAGCGACATATTGGAAACCATCCGCATGATACAGGACGAGTGCCTGGATATAAGAACCATCACAATGGGAATATCGCTGCTCGACTGTATTGATTCGGACATAGACAAGGCGTGCAAAAAGGTTTACGACAAAATAACCCGCTGCGCCAAGGACCTTGTGAGGGTTGGCGAAGAGATAGAAAAGGAATACGGCATACCTATAATAAATAAGAGAATATCCGTAACCCCGATAGCCATGATTTCCGCCGCATGCAAGCAAAGTCCGGTGAAGTTTGCCGTCACCATGGACAAGGCGGCTCAGGCGGTCGGCGTAGACCTCATAGGCGGATACTCTGCGCTTGTGCAGAAGGGATTTTCGGCGGGAGACATGGAGCTTATTCAGTCGATACCACAGGCGCTTAAAATAACTAAAAAGGTCTGCTCGTCGGTAAACGTAGGCTCGACGAAGGCGGGAATAAACCTCGACGCATGCAAGCTGATGGGCGGAATCGTCCGTGCCACGGCGGAGCAAACCGTAGACAGCGCATGCTTTGGCGCGGCTAAGCTCGTGGTGTTCTGCAACTCCGTGGATGACAACCCGTTTATGGCGGGAGCGTACCACGGCGTGGGAGAGCCGGACTGCATAATAAACGTCGGAGTTTCAGGACCCGGCGTGGTCAGGTCTGCGCTTGCCAAAAACCCCGGGGCAAACATAAACGAGGTTTCAAACATAATCAAAACAATCGCATATAAGATAACAAGAGTGGGACAGCTCGTCGGAGTTACCGCGTCCGAAAGGCTCGGAGTGCCGTTCGGCATAGTTGACCTCTCGCTCGCACCCACGCCGCAGGTCGGCGACAGCGTTGCGCATATCTTAGAGGAAATAGGACTTGAGCAGTGCGGCGCACCCGGAACAACCGCAACCCTGGCGCTTCTAAACGATGCGGTAAAGAAGGGCGGAGTTATGGCGTGCTCGTCGGTCGGAGGACTTTCGGGAGCGTTCATACCCGTTTCGGAGGACTCGGGCATGATAGCCGCCGCAAAGAGCGGTTCCTTGACCATAGAAAAGCTCGAGGCGATGACGGCAGTGTGCTCGGTGGGACTTGACATGATAGTCGTGCCCGGAGACACAACCGCCGACACCATAGCAGCCATAATCGCAGACGAGGCGGCAATCGGCATGGTGAACTCCAAGACGACCGCCGTGAGAATCATCCCCGCAATCGGCAAGGATGTCGGCGAAGAGCTTGACTGGGGCGGACTTTTCGGATGCGGCCCCGTCATGAAGGTGAACACCATGTCGCCCTCAAAGTTTATAAACCGCGGCGGACAGATCCCCGCACCCCTTCACAGCCTCAAAAACTGAATACATACCTTTGCATCTGCGCAGGCTTTCCTTGAAAACAGGAAAGCCTGCTTTTTTGCCGCATCGTTCGACGCCGCTCGACCCTCCGCCGACGAAAAAAGATCAACAAACTTGTGCAGTTATACAAATTGTAAATTTTTGCTTGATAATCTATAATTATTATGTTAATATATGGAAAAGGTTAATAAAACATCGAAACGATGAAAACGACTTTTGATATTGACAGAATAAAAGATAAGGAGAAATAAGACATGGCAAAGAAGCTCAAGGTTTTAATAGGCGACGACAGCGAGGAATACGGCCTCAGATGCGCACAGGTTTTGAGGGAGATGGGATTTTTCTGTATTTTGAGGCCTAAGGACGGCGAAATGATACTTGAGGCGGTGACGGACGAAGTCCCCGACGTGGTGGTCACGGATCTGTGGATGCCGAAGCTTGACGCGATAGAGCTGATGAAGCGTGTGAACAGGAGCATGCAAAGGCATCCGGCGTTTATAATCACCGCCCCTTGCGACAACGAGTTTGCCCTGCGTCAGGTCATGCAGGAGGGCGCTGCGTACTACATCGTCAGGCCGTTTGATTACCACATGCTCGGCGACAGAATAAATCAGATCATGGGCTATGACGTTATGGGAAAGGATGCGGGCGCTCTCACCGCCGTAAGGCAGCCCGCGCCGGACATGGAGGTGGTCGTGACGGAGATGATACACCAGCTCGGCGTTCCGGCGCACATAAAAGGCTATCACTACTTAAGAAACGCAATTATGCACTCCATAAATGACCCCGAAATGCTCGAAAGCGTGACAAAGCTCATGTATCCCACCGTTGCAAAGGAGTACGGCACAACCCCCTCAAGGGTCGAAAGGGCAATACGCCATGCCATAGAAATAGCGTGGGACCGCGGGGACGTGGACACTCTCAACTCGTTTTTCGGATATACGGTCAACACCGGCAAGGGCAAGCCCACCAATTCCGAGTTCATAGCTCTGATCGTGGACAAAATAAAGCTCAGATACAAAAACACCGTTCCGGTTTGACGGCGGGCTATAGATGATTTTTTCCTCCCGAATCAAATATAACTTTTCATAATTGTTTCCCTCGAATTAGATATCGCCCTCGGCGATATCTAATTCTATCTGCGGTTTATTGATTGAGCCAAAGATATTATTTTTGAATGCATTTTTTGCGGCGTTCCTGACATGCGTCTGATCAAAAACGCATGTCCGCCCAATAAAATAACAAATATAGATATTAGTAGCTCGTCAGCGGCGTGATTTAGTCATATTATACATATATCACGGCGAAAGCTCGGCAAAAATGTACAGGGCGGAGGGGCTGTTTTTTTATTTACGTATAGCTTTTTTAGAATTAAATGTGATATAATATCCTCAAAGAGCGGTATTTAAGACGTCACAGGTGATTTTCACCTCGAATTTCACCTGCGGCTTTAATTACAGTTCAAATAGATAAAACACTTATCTATAAAGGTCAGAACGAATTTTAGTGTTAAATTTTTCTTTTTTCGGAGGTTAACATGAACGGTGAAAGACAGAGCGTAGAAAGCGTTGAGAGACTGGAGCAGGTAATCGCGTCGGCGAGGAAGGCACAGAAGGAATTTTCGACCTATACGCAGGAACAGGTAGACAAGATATTCTTAGCCGCTGCTACTGCCGCGAATCAGCAGAGGATTCCCCTTGCAAAGTTTGCGGTTGAGGAGACCGGCATGGGCGTAGTTGAGGACAAGGTAATAAAGAACAACTATGCTGCCGAGTACATTTACAACGCATACAAGAACACAAAGACCTGCGGCGTCATTGAAGAGGACAAGGCATACGGCATAAAGAAGGTTGCCGAGCCGATAGGACTTATCGCGGCGGTAATACCCACCACCAACCCCACATCAACCGCAATATTCAAGTGTCTTATAGCTCTCAAGACAAGAAACGCAATAATCATCAGCCCTCACCCCAGAGCAAAGAAGTGCACCACAGAGGCTGCAAGAATAGTTTTGGAGGCGGCCGTTAAGGCAGGCGCTCCCGAGGGAATCATCGATTGGATCGACGTTCCTTCACTCGACATGACAAACCTTTTGATGAAGGAAGCTGATATAATCCTTGCAACGGGCGGACCCGGCATGGTTAAGGCTGCTTATTCATCAGGAAAGCCCGCACTCGGCGTCGGCGCAGGAAACACTCCCGCAATAATCGACGACACCGCAGACGTAATCCTTGCCGTAAACTCCATCATTCACTCTAAGACCTTCGACAACGGAATGATATGCGCATCCGAGCAGTCGGTAATAGTTTTGGACGGCGTATATGAGGCAGTCAAGAGAGAGTTTGCATACAGAGGCTGCTACTTCCTTCAGGGCGAAGAGCTTGACAAGGTCAGAAAGACCATAATCATCAACGGCTCCGTAAACGCAAAGATAGTAGGACAGCCCGCAGCTAAGATAGCAGAGCTTGCCGGAGTAAGCGTTCCCGATGGAACAAAGATACTCATAGGCGAGGTTGAGAGCGTTGATATAAGCGAGGAGTTCGCTCACGAGAAGCTCTCACCCGTACTTGCAATGTACCACGCATCCGACTTTGAGGACGCACTTTCAAAGGCTGAGCACCTCATCGCAGACGGCGGTTACGGACACACATCTTCAATTTATATAAATACTCAGACCTGCCCCGAAAAGATCGAGGAGTTCTATGAGAGAATGAAGACATGCAGAGTCCTCATCAACACTCCTTCTTCACAGGGCGGTATCGGAGACCTTTACAACTTCAAGCTCACCCCCTCGCTTACCCTTGGCTGCGGCTCATGGGGCGGCAACTCCGTAAGTGAGAACGTAGGAGTAAAACACCTTATCAACATCAAGACAGTTGCCGAGAGGAGAGAGAATATGCTTTGGTTCAGAGCACCCGAGAAGGTATACATCAAGAAGGGCTGCCTGCCCGTAGCTTTGGATGAGCTCAAGACCGTAATGCACAAGAAGCGCGCGTTCATCGTAACCGACAGCTTCCTGTATCAGAGCGGCTACACCAAGCCGATAACAGACAAGCTCGATGAGATGGGCATAGTTCACACCACCTTCTTCGACGTAGCTCCCGACCCGACGCTTGCAAGCGCTAAGGCCGGTGCAGAGCAGATGAAGTCCTTCAAGCCCGACTGCATCATAGCTTTGGGCGGCGGAAGCGCTATGGACGCCGGCAAGATCATGTGGGTTCTTTACGAGCACCCCGAGGCAGACTTTATGGATATGGCAATGAGATTCATGGATATCCGTAAGAGAGTTTACACCTTCCCCAAGATGGGCGAGAAGGCTTACTTCATAGCTATCCCGACCTCCGCAGGTACAGGTTCCGAGGTTACCCCCTTCGCTGTTATCACAGATGAGAAGAGCGGAATCAAGTATCCTTTGGCTGACTATCAGCTGCTGCCCAACATGGCTATCATAGACACCGACTTCCATATGACAGCTCCTAAGGGTCTTACCGCTGCATCCGGTATCGACGCTGTTACCCACGCTTTGGAGGCATACGCATCCGTAATGGCTACCGATTACACCGACGGACTTGCTATCCAGGCGCTCAAGACAATATTTAAGTATCTCCCCGACGCTTATGACAACGGTCAGACAGACGTCGTTGCAAGAGAGAAGATGGCAAATGCAGCTACCATGGCAGGTATGGCGTTCGCAAACGCATTCTTGGGCGTATGCCACTCTATGGCTCATAAGCTCGGTGCGTTCCACCACATCGCACACGGTATCGCAAACGCTCTCATGATAGAAGAAGTTCTCAGATTCAACTCTGCCGAAGTTCCCACCAAGATGGGCACCTTCCCGCAGTACGATCATCCTCACACCTTAGCGCGCTATGCTGAAGTTGCAGACGCTTTGGGTCTCGGCGGAAATACCGACGAGGAGAAGCTCGAGGCTCTTATCAATGCCGTAAACGCTCTCAAGGAGAGAATAGGCATAAAGAAGACCATCCGCGACTACGGAGTAGACGAGAAGGACTTCCTCGACAGACTCGACGCTATGACCGAGCAGGCGTTCGACGACCAGTGCACATCCGCTAACCCCAGATACCCGCTCATGAGCGAGATCAAGCAGATGTACCTCAACGCTTACTACGGCAGACACTTCGTAGAGAAGAAGCTGCCCTATGTAGACAACGGCGTTGTAAGCACAGATGCTGATCCCAGCAAGCAGGCTCTTAAATCCAAGTCCAGAAAGACCAAGTAATTAAAAGAGGAGGGTTATTATGAATCTCAATAATGTAATTGCCGAACGCAAGAACAAGACCGTTTACCGTGACGGCGACCTCTGCTACAAGGTATTCGACGCGAGCTATTCAAAGGCTGACATACTCAACGAGGCGCTCAACCAGGCAAGAGTTGAGGAAACCGGTCTTAACATCCCCAAGATAAGAAGCATCACCATGATAGATGGCGACAAGTGGGCTATAGTTACCGACTTCATCGAGGGCAAGACCTTAGCTCAGCTCATGGAAGAGGATCCCGACAACAAGGACAGCTACCTTGAGAAGTTTGTTGACCTGCAGCTTGAGGTTCAGTCAAAGAAATGTCCTCTTCTCACAAAGCTCAAGGATAAGATGAACCGCAAGATCAGCCTCACTGATTTTGACGCTACTACCCGCTATGAGCTCCATACAAGACTCGACGGTATGCCTAAGCATGACAAGCTCTGCCACGGCGACTTCAACCCCTCTAACATCATAATCTCCCCCGACGGAACAGCATACATCATCGACTGGGCGCACGCAACCCAGGGCAATGCATCCGCCGACGCCGCAAGAACATACCTTTTGTTCTGCCTCGGCGGCGACAAGGAGACGGCGGAAAAGTATCTCAACTTCTTCTGCAAGAAGAGCGATACCGCTAAGCAGTATGTTCAGAAGTGGATGCCGATAGTTGCAGCTTCCCAGTCCGTAAAGGGCAACGAGCACGAAAAGGAATTTTTGCGCTCATGGGTTGACGTTGTAGACTACGAGTAATAAAAGCTTAAAAGAGTGCTCTCCTGCAGATCGCAGGAGGGCGCTTTTTATGCAAATTTGAGCGGCTTACCGGCGCCGCAATTGTTGACAACGTACTGAAAGTTTGATATACTTGATTAGCAAAAAGCTTTTGTTTGGTATGAGTATGCCGGCAAGCCTGACTAAGATACAAGATAATACTTTTACAATCGGACGTGTGAATAAACAGGCCTTGCCGCGCTTGAGAATTACGGCGATTCCTAATCGGATCGACCGCCAGCGGCGGGGTTTTTTATTTTGCCCGATTCGCCTGACTTGTGAAAAGGAGGATTTGACATGCACCACTTGCGAGACTTTTCAAACGTGACCGCCGCCTGCGACGAGATAACGGCTAAAAACGCGGCTGACTTTTTCCTCGGTGCGTCCGGCGGGAAGAACACCGATATAAATATATTGATGGATAACTCATGCAAATATGTAATCACACCCGGACTTTGCGATGTTCACGTGCATTTCAGAGAGCCGGGTTTTTCATATAAGGAGAGGATAAAAACCGGCTCGGCGGCAGCGGCAAGGGGCGGATACGCAGCCGTGTGCACCATGCCGAACCTGAATCCCGTGCCGGACAGTATCGAAAACCTGAAAGCCCAGCTTGACATAATAAAGCAGGATGCGCTGATACGCGTTTTCCCCTACGGAGCGATAACGGTGGGGGAAAAGGGCGAGACGCTGTCGGATATGGAGGGCATGGCGCCGTATGTCTGCGGATTTTCGGACGACGGCAGGGGAGTGCAGAGCGATGAGATGATGCTTTGTGCCATGACAAAGGCAAAGAGCTTGGGAAAGATCATCGCAGCCCACTGCGAGGTGAACAGCCTTCTGAACGGCGGATATATACATGACGGAGCGTATGCCAAGGCGCACGGACACAGGGGAATATCGAGCGAGAGCGAGTATGCGCAGATAGACAGAGACTTAAAACTCGCCGAAAAGACCGGATGCGCATATCACGTGTGCCACATATCGACAAAGGAGAGCGTAGAGCTTATAAGACGGGCAAAGAAAGCGGGCGTGGATGTGACCTGCGAGACAGCGCCGCATTACCTTATACTGTGCGAGGACGACCTCCGGGAGGACGGACGCTTTAAGATGAACCCGCCTCTTCGCTCAAAGGAGGATAAAGCCGCACTGATAGAGGGCATACAGGACGGAACCATAGATATGATAGCGACAGACCATGCGCCGCACAGCGCAGAGGAAAAGTCGCGGGGACTTAAAAACAGCCTGATGGGCGTTGTGGGACTTGAGACGGCGTTTGCCGAGCTGTATACAAACCTCGTTTTAAAGGGAGTGATAACCCTTCAAAGGCTTGTCGAGCTGATGAGCACAAACCCCGCGAAAAGATTTAAGCTGCCTGTAGAGGGTGACTTTGCGGTGTTTGAGGTGTCTGAAAAATATATCATCAATCCGGACGAATTTGCGACAATGGGCAGGGCTACGCCCTTTGCCGGGGACGATGTGTTCGGAAGATGCGTTTTAAACGTGTGCGGCGGAAAAGTCGTGTATAGATATTCAAAAACGGAGGGACTGAAATGAAACAGGTGATTTATACTGTCCTCTCAAACGATAGGATAGCAAGGGATGTGTATAAAATTGTCCTTGAGGGGGATACAAGCGCAATAACCGCCCCGGGACAGTTTGTAAACCTGAAAATAGACGGTTTCTTTCTTCGCAGACCGATATCAGTCTGCGACTGCCTTGACGGCGAGCTGACATTGATATATAAAGTCGTCGGCGGCGGAACAAAAGCCATGAGCGAGCTGAAAAAAGGCGCGAAAACAGACACGCTCACAGGCTTGGGAAACGGCTACGACACGTCAAAGAGCGGCGATAAGCCCCTGCTTGTCGGAGGAGGCGTCGGAGTTCCTCCCCTTTACATGCTCTGCAAAAAGCTCGTGGGCGAGAATAAAAAGCCTGCGGTGGTCTTAGGCTTTAACAGCCGCGAGGATGTGTTTTACGAAGATGAGTTCAAGGCTCTCGGCGCGGACGTGTATGTGGCGACCGCGGACGGCAGTTACGGCATAAAAGGCTTCGTCACCGACGCAATGGCGGGACTTGATTACAGCTTCTTTTATACCTGCGGCCCCGAGCCGATGTTCAGAGCCATAAGCCGCACGGCAAAGACAGAGGGACAGTACAGCTTTGAGGAGAGAATGGGCTGCGGCTTCGGCGCCTGCATGGGCTGCTCCTGCAAGACCCTCATCGGCAACAAGAGAATATGCCGCGAAGGTCCCGTGATGAACAGCGGCGAGATAATATGGGACAAGGAATAAGGAGTGGAGCTGAATATGGACAGATTGAGCGTTAATTTGTGCGGTTTGCAGATAGACAACCCCGTCATACCGGCAAGCGGCACCTTCGGCTACGGCTACGAGTTTGCCGAAATATACGATATAAACATGCTCGGCACATTTTCCTTTAAGGGAACGACAAAAGACCCGCGCTTCGGAAACCCGACGCCGAGAATTGCCGAATGTACGGCGGGAATGATAAACTCGGTGGGACTTCAAAACCCCGGCGTTGAAAACGTGATATCGCAGGAGCTGCCTAAGATGAAAGAGGTCTTTTCAAAAAAGGTCATGGCAAACGTCAGCGGCTTTTCGATTGAGGACTACGCATACACCTGCCAAAGGCTTGATCAGTGCGATGAGGTGGGATGGCTTGAAGTGAATATAAGCTGCCCTAACGTCCACGGCGGAGGAATGAGCTTCGGAACAGACCCGAAAGCTGCCGCCGCGGTGACTAAAGCGGTCAAGGCGGTAACCAAAAAGCCGGTTATAATTAAGCTCACCCCCAACGTCGCCGACATAGTCCCGATAGCAAAGGCGTGCGAGGACGCGGGCGCAGACGGAATAAGCCTTATAAACACCCTTTTGGGAATGAGGATAGACTTAAAGACCAAAAAGCCGGTGGTTGCAAATAAGATGGGCGGATTCTCCGGACCGGCGGTATTTCCGATCGCACTGAGAATGGTTTATCAGGTGTATGAGGCGGTAAAAGTGCCGGTAGTCGGCATGGGCGGCGTTTCAAGCGCGGCGGATGTCATAGAAATGATGCTTGCGGGGGCAACCGCCGTGGAAGTCGGCGCGGTGAACTTAACCGAACCCCGCGCATGCAAGATAATAATCGACGAACTGCCCGAGACAATGGACAGATACGGAATAAAAAATCTCAAAGATATAATAGGAGGGGCACACAATGGGTAAAGACGTTATAATCGCGTGCGATTTTTCATCAAAACAGCAGGTTATGGACTTTTTGGACAGGTTCAGAGGCAAAAAGCCGTTTGTCAAGATAGGCATGGAGCTTTTCTACGCGGAAGGCCCGCAGATTGTCAGGGAGATAAAAGAGCGCGGACATAAGATATTTCTCGACCTGAAGCTGCACGACATCCCCAACACCGTCAAGAAGGCGATGAGCGTTTTGTCCGGACTGGACGTTGACATGTGCAACCTCCACGCCGCCGGAACTAAAGCCATGATGAGCGCCGCGCTTGAGGGACTCACCCGTCCGGACGGAACAAGACCCATACTCATAGCGGTCACCATGCTCACCTCGACAGACCAGTTTTCCATGCAGGAGGAGATTCTCATAAGGGGCATGGACATATCGGATGTCGTCATCAGTTACGCGAAAAACGCCAAGTCGTGCGGACTTGACGGAGTGGTGTGCTCGCCTCTTGAGGCGGGAAGGGTACATAGAGCGTGCGGTCCGGAGTTTTTGACCGTGACGCCCGGCGTGAGATTTGCCGACGGCGAAAAGGGCGACCAAAGAAGAATCACCACCCCAGAGCAGGCGAGGAAAAACGGCTCCGACTACATCGTAGTCGGCAGACCTATAACCGCTGCGCTCGATCCGGTTGAGGCGTATGAAAGATGCGTAAGCGACTTTGTAGATTGAGAGCCATTGAGAAAGGAGCAGAATCATGAACAACATGAGTGCAAACGAGATAAAAGTTTTGATAGCTAAGGATCTTTTGAAGATAAAGGCGGTGTTTTTGCGCCCCGAGGAGCCGTTCACATGGGCAAGCGGAATAAAAAGCCCCGTGTACTGTGACAACAGACTCACCCTCACCGCGCCTGATGTAAGAAATGACGTCGAAAACGCGCTTGCTCAGGTTATAAGGGAAAACTACCCTGATGTGCAGGTGCTCATGGGAACCTCCACTGCCGGCATAGCACATGCGGCGATAACCGGACACATCATGGGCTTGCCTATGGGTTATGTCCGCTCGGGAGCTAAGGATCACGGCAGACAGAATCAGATAGAGGGCAGACTTGAAAAGGGCGAGAAGGTGGTTGTCGTAGAAGACCTGATATCCACCGGCGGAAGCGTTTTAGAGGTTGTTCAGGTTTTAAGAGACGCCGGAGCGGATGTTTTGGGCATAGCGAGCATATTCACCTACGGCATGAAGAAGGGACTTGAAAGACTTGCGGCCGCAAACGTCAAAAATATAAGCCTTACAGACTTTGACTGCGTAGCTCAGGTTGCAGCCGAAGAGGGATATATCAGCGCCGACGCCGTCAAAAAGCTCATGGCGTTCAGGGACAACCCCTCAGATGAGAGCTGGATAAACCACTGACTTAATTTACGCAAAAGAGAAAGTGAGCAAAGAGTAAAAGTATGAGAAATCTTATAAATATACTCGATCTGTCGGTGGAGGAAATAGATAAGCTGATAGACGTCGCGGACGATATCATAGCCAACCCCGATAAGTACAACGAGGTTTGCAGACATAAGATACTTGCAACACTGTTTTACGAGCCTTCAACCCGTACAAGGCTGAGCTTTGAGTCGGCGATGCTGTCCCTCGGCGGAAGCGTCTTGGGCTTTTCGGAGCCTGCCTCAAGCTCCGCATCAAAGGGCGAGAGCGTTGCGGACACCATATCAATGGTCAGCGGATACGCCGACATAATAGCCATGCGTCACCCGAAGGAGGGCGCGCCGATAGTTGCGGCAAACCACTCCACCGTTCCGGTGATAAATGCGGGCGACGGCGGACACTATCACCCCACGCAGACCCTGACAGACCTCATGACTATACGCCATGAAAAGGGAAGGTTTAATAACCTGACAATAGGACTTTGCGGCGACCTCAAGTTCGGAAGGACGGTTCACTCCCTTATAGGAGCTATGGCAAGATACGACTCGGTGAAATTTGTCCTCATATCCCCTGAGGCGCTGAGACTGCCGGGCTTTGTAAAGCATGAGTACCTGACGAGCAAGGGCATACCCTATACCGAGTGCCGCTCGATTGAAGAGGCGATAGGCGAGCTTGACATACTTTATATGACGAGGATACAAAGAGAGCGCTTTGTGAGCGAGGACGAGTACCTTGCACTAAAGGACAGCTGCATACTCACTGCGGACAAGATGAAGCTTGCAAAGCCTGACATGTGCGTTTTGCACCCCCTGCCGAGGGTAAACGAGATATCTGTGGCTGTAGATAACGACCCCAGGGCGTGCTACTTCAAGCAGGCGCACTACGGCAAGTACATGAGAATGGCGCTTATAATGAAGCTCTTAGGACTGATTGAAAACGACCTGCCTTACTTTGAAAACAAGAGAAAGGAAGAGGTCATCGTTCAGGGCGTGTACAAGTGCCATAACCCCCGATGCATAACGTCGATAGAGCCGGAATTGCCGCAGGCGTTCAGACTTGCGGACAAAGAGAACAACATTTACCGCTGTATTTATTGTGAAACGCGACAAAATCAGTGACGCGGGGCTGTTTTTCTTGACGAAAAACAGGATGTTTGTTATACTTGTATTGTAATTATTAAGCCGGCGTAAACCTGCGGCTTATTAACGCGGGACAAGCTCATGGCTTATTACACGGAAACCCGCAGGCGCAAATGCCGCCCTAAAGCGCAGCATGCGTTTGCAAAATTGGGGTTTCATCATTATAAACAGTCTTTTATGTGACTGACGGATTTTCCGGCACAATGCCCGAGGGGCGCATGCAGCACCTGCGGGCGCGGCGTGCATAAAAAGCAGCGTGCCGGAGTGCAATATTGGGAGAAAATCAGCGCAGCCTGATTTGTCTGTCCCGGCATCCGACCGTCCGGGCACACTTGGCACACATGAATGTTTAATGTTGTACAGGTGCGCCCTTTTGTATTTGATTTTAATAACTGAAAGGGAGATGTCTTATGAAAAAAGTAGGAATCGTAATGGGCAGCGACAGCGACCTCGGCACAGCGGAAAAGGTGATGGAGATACTTGAAATCCTGAAGATTCCGTTTGTCGTGAGAATTTTATCTGCGCACAGAACGCCAAACGAGGTAAAGGAGTTTGCATCCGCCGCTGAAGATAACGGCTTCGGAGTGATCGTAGCCGTGGCGGGAATGGCTGCGCACCTTGGCGGAGTTATTGCGTCCTACACCATTCTTCCCGTCATAGGCGTGCCCTGCAAATCAAAGACGCTTGAGGGTCTTGACGCGCTCTTCTCGATGGTTCAGATGCCTTCGGGCGTGCCGGTTGCGACAGTTGCAATAGACAACGGAGCAAACGCCGCGTACCTTGCCGCGCAGATAATAGCGCTTTCCGACATTGAGCTAAGAGACAGACTTGAGCAAAGAAGAAAGACGGAGGCTCAAAAGGTTATAAGAAAGGATTCGTCACTTTCACCTCAGCTCAGCGTTGAGGACTACGAGTGATAAACAGTTTTATTTTTTTCGGAAAGGCAGAGATTTATGGGAGGATTTTTTGGCGCCGTCGGACATAAGGACGTGATTTCCGATGTGTTTTTCGGCACGGATTATCATTCGCACCTTGGAACAAAGAGCGGAGGAATTGCCGCGTATGACAGCGTTATAGGACTTCAGCGGAACATACACAACATAGAAAATTCGCCGTTTCGCACGAAGTTTGAGCATATATTTGAGGAGATGAAGGGCACCGCCGCAATAGGCGGAATCAACGATACCGACCCGCAGCCGCTCATAATACGCTCGGCTTTGGGAACGTATGCCATATGCATAGTCGGAATAATAAACAACACAAACGACATACTTGAGAAGTATTTCTCCACGACCGGCGGGCACTTTAACGCCATGACCGGCGGAAAGATAAACTCCACAGAGCTTGTAGCCGCGCTCATCAATCAAAGAAAGAGCTTCGTAGAGGGCATAAAGCTTGTCCAGGACACAATACAGGGCACCGCATCTATACTTATACTTAAAGACGACGGTCACATCATAGCCGCAAGGGACAACATGGGCAGGATACCCGTTTCAATAGGCGAAAGCGAAACCGGACACTGTGTGTCCTTTGAGTCCTTTGCATACGCAAAGCTCGGCTATCACACCGTCAGGGAACTTGGACCTGCCGAAATAGTTGAAATAACCGCGGACAGCATAGACGTTTTGCAGCCGCCCAAGAGCGAAATGCGCATATGCGCGTTTTTGTGGTCGTATTACGGCTACCCGACTTCGACGTATGAGGGCGAAAACGTTGAGGTCATGCGCTACCGCAACGGAGCTATAATGGCTCAAAACGATATAGACAGCGGCAACCTTCCTCAGATAGATTACGTTGGCGGAGTGCCTGATTCCGGAACTCCTCACGCCATAGGATACGCAAACCGCTGCGGCATACCCTTTGCAAGGCCGTTTATAAAGTACACTCCCACCTGGCCGAGAAGTTTCATGCCCACTAAGCAGGCGGACAGAAACAAGGTTGCAAAGATGAAGCAGATACCCGTTCACGAGCTTATAAGAGGCAAGGACCTTTTGTTCATAGACGATTCGATAGTCAGAGGAACGCAGCTTCGTGAGACGGTGGAGTTCCTGTCGGAAAACGGCGCAAAGAGCGTGCACATGCGCTCCGCATGCCCGCCGATAATGTACGGATGCAAATACCTGGGCTTCTCGCGCTCCACAAGCGACCGAGACCTCATCACCATATCGACTATAATAGAGCTTGAGGGCGAGCAGGGACTTGAGTACCTTGAGGAGTACAGCGACCCCACAACGGAAAGAGGAAAGAAGATGAGGCAGGCTATCTGCGATAAGCTTCACTTTGCCTCTTTGGAGTTCCAGACACTTGAGGGACTTTGCAAGGCTATAGGAATACCGGAGTGCAAGATTTGCACATACTGCTGGAACGGAAAAGAATAAGAGCGATTGTACGGCGCCAAAATAAAAGTAAAGGAAAGTGTGACTATGAGCATAAACGAAAACTCAAGATCTGACAGCTATGCTGCTGCCGGCGTAGACATCACAGCGGGATATAAAGCGGTGGAGCTTATGAAAAAGCACATCGCAAAGACAATGACGGCGGGCGTTTGCTCCGACGTCGGAGGCTTCGGCGGACTTTTTGAGCTTGACCTTGAGGGAATAAAAAAGCCCGTTTTGGTCAGCGGCACCGACGGAGTGGGAACAAAGCTTAAAATAGCATTTCTCATGGACAAGCATGACACGGTGGGAATAGACTGCGTGGCAATGTGCGTAAACGACATAATCTGCTGCGGCGCAAAACCGCTGTTCTTCCTTGACTATATCGCCTGCGGCAAGAACTACCCCGAAAAGATAGCGGACATAGTCTCGGGCGTGTGCGACGGCTGCGTGCAGTCGGGAGCTGCGCTCATAGGCGGAGAAACCGCCGAAATGCCCGGATTTTACCCCGAGGACGAGTACGACCTTGCGGGATTTTCCGTGGGCGTCGTCGATAAATCAAAGATAATAGACAACTCGAGCATGCGCGAAGGGGACGTCATGATAGCCCTTCCTTCAAGCGGCGTTCACTCTAACGGCTTCTCGCTCGTCAGAAAGGTGTTCGACGTCGAAAACGAGGACATAAAGACGCCGGTTGACGCTTTGGGCGGAAAGTCCATAGGCGAGGTTTTGCTCACGCCGACAAAGATATACGTCAAGCCCGTGCTTGCACTGCTCGAGAGCGTAAAGGTAAAGGGCATATCACATATAACCGGCGGCGGATTCTACGAGAACATCCCGAGAAGTATTCCCGACGGTCTCGGCGCACAGATAAAGAAGAGCGATGTAAGAGTTCTGCCGATATTTGATCTGATCGCAAAGAAGGGCGGAATAAGCGAGCGCGACATGTTTAACACCTTCAACATGGGCGTCGGCATGTGCATAGTCGTTTCGCCGGAGGACGCGGACAGGGCTTTGGAGATTTTGCGCGCAAACGGCGAGGATGCGTATATCATCGGCAAGACCGTAAAGTCCGACACGAAGATAAGCCTTATCTGACGGAGGCGCATGATGGATAAGACGGCAAAGATAGCGGTGCTCGTCTCGGGCGGCGGCACAAACCTTCAGGCGCTCATAAACGCGCAGAACAAGGGGATCTTGAAGAGCGGCAGAATAGTTTTGGTGATATCAAACCGCCGCGATGCATACGCCCTTACAAGAGCCGAAAAGGCGGGAATATGCCATAAGACGGTGGTAAGAAGCGAACTCGGCTCGCAGGAGGCGTTTGAGGACGAGATAATAAAGCTGCTCGACGGCGAGGGAATAGACCTCATCGTTCTGGCGGGATTTATGAGCATACTTTCCGAGCGCTTTACAAAGCATTACGAAAAGAGAATAATAAACGTACATCCTTCGCTCATACCGTCCTTTTGCGGACAGGGCTTTTACGGCTTGAGAGTGCACGAGGCGGCACTTGCAAGGGGCGTAAAGGTCACCGGAGCCACGGTGCATTATGTAAACGAAATACCGGACGGCGGAGAAATAATAATGCAAAAAGCGGTGAATGTGCGTCCGGACGACACGCCCGAAACCCTTCAAAAGAGGGTGATGAGGCTTGCCGAGTGGAAGATACTTCCCATGTCAGCCGAAAAAGTCTGCGCAGACATGGTTGTAAATAAGCAAACACATAAATAAAGAAAGGCGGGAGCAGCATGGATATCTACAAGATAAACGACATAGCCGAGCTTATAAAGGACAACACCTATGTCGGAAGAGGAATAGTAATAGGCAAGTCCCTTGACGGCAGGAGCGCAGTCAGCGCATACTTCATAATGGGCAGAAGCGCAAACAGCCGCAACAGAATATTTGCCGAGAAGGACGGAGTGATATACACCGAGCCGTTCGACGCATCTAAGGTTGAGGACCCCAGCCTTATAATTTATGCCGCGGTGAGAAAGTATGAAAACAAGCTCATAGTGACAAACGGCGACCAGACCGACACGATTTATGACGGGCTAAAGGCAAATAAGGGCTTTTCGGAGTCTTTGAGCACAAGGGAGTTTGAGCCGGACAAGCCCAACTTTACCCCCAGAATAAGCGGAATGCTCACGTTTGAAAAGGGCGATTTCAGCTACGACATGAGCATACTCAAGAGCGCAGACGCTATGGGCAGCGCATGCAACCGCTACACCTTCTCATACGCTCCGCTGTGCGGCTTAGGACACTTCATACACACCTATGTCTGCGACGGAAACCCCATACCCACCTTCCAGGGTGAGCCGGAAAGAGTCGAGATACCAAACGACATAGACGAGTTCACAAACAAGCTTTGGGACGCGCTCAACGAGGACAACAAGATATCCCTTTATGTAAACTATACCTGCCTTGAAACCTTAGAGCAAAAGACAAGGATAATCAATAAGAACAAATAAGACAAACCGTTTATTTGGCGAACAAAATTTTATGTTATAGAAAGGAAGCCCCTGCGTTAAGCATAGGCACGGTGAGAAAAATGAAAGAGTTTGAACTGAAGTACGGCTGTAACCCCAACCAAAAGCCCGCCAAGATATTTATGGCAAACGGCAGCGACCTGCCGATAGAGATCCTTTGCGGCAAGCCCGGATACATCAACTTCCTTGATGCGTTCAACAGCTGGCAGCTTGTAAAGGAATTGAAGGAGGCGACGGGACTTCCCTGCGCCACATCATTCAAGCACGTCAGCCCCACGTCTGCCGCAGTCGGCATAAAGCTCTCCGAAAAGCTCAAGAAGGCATGCTTTGTAGACGACGTGCCGCAGCTTGACGATTCTCCGCTCGCATGCGCATACGCAAGAGCCAGAGGAACGGACAGAATGTGCTCCTTCGGCGACTGGGTGGCTTTGTCCGACGTGTGCGACGTGACAACCGCAAAGCTCCTGAAAAGAGAGGTTTCGGACGGCGTAATAGCTCCCGGATACGAGCCGGAGGCTCTTGAAATCCTCAAGACAAAGCGCAAGGGAAACTATAACATAGTAAAAATCGATCCCGACTACGTCCCCGACCCGATAGAGCATAAGCAGGTGTTCGGAGTGACTTTTGAGCAGGGCAGAAACAACTTTAAAATCGACCGCTCCCTGCTCACAAACATAGTTACCGAGAACAAAAACCTCCCCGAGGAAGCGGTAAGAGACCTCATCATATCCTTAATAACCCTTAAATACACCCAGTCCAACTCGGTGTGCTTTGCATACGACGGACAGGCTATAGGCGTAGGCGCGGGACAGCAGTCGAGAATCCACTGCACACGTTTGGCAGGCTCAAAAGCCGACACATGGTTCTTGCGCCAGTGCGACAAGGTTTTAAACCTTCCCTTCAAGGACGGAATAGGCAGACCCGACCGCGACAACGTCATAGACGGCTACATAAACAAGAACGAGGAGGACGTGTGCGCGGACGGAATCTGGCAGAAGTACTTCACCACGCAGCCTGAGCCGCTCACCGCAGAGGAGGCAAGGGCGTACCTTGACACAATCACCGGCGTGTCCTTAGGTTCCGATGCGTTCTTCCCGTTTGACGACAATATAGAAAGAGCGCACCGCAGCGGCGTGATGTACGTTGCGGAGCCGGGCGGCTCGATAAGAGACGATGTTTGCATAGAACGCTGCAACAAGTACGGCATGGTAATGGCGTTCACCGGCATGCGTCTGTTCCACCACTAAACCGCCATGAAGATACTCGTAGTGGGCGGCGGCGGAAGAGAGCACGCCATAATAAAAAAACTCAAGGAAAACCCCGCAGCTGAAGTTATTTATGCTCTTCCCGGCAACGGCGGCATAGCCCGCGACGCTGTCTGCGTAAATATTGACGCTAAGGACATAGACGCAATAACGGCGTTTGCATGCGACAACAAGATAGATTACGCAGTCGTCGCTCCCGATGACCCGCTGGTTTTGGGATGCGTGGACGCGCTTGAGGCAAAGGGCATACCCTGCTTCGGCCCGCAAAAGAAAGCGGCGATAATCGAGGGCAGCAAGGTGTTTTCAAAGAACCTCATGAAAAAGTACGGCATACCAACGGCAAAGTATGAGGTGTTCGACTCCGCCGAAAAGGCGCTCGAGTACGTAAAGACTGCGCCGATACCGACCGTAATCAAGGCCGACGGACTTGCTTTGGGCAAGGGCGTTATAATTGCGATGAGCCGCGAGGAGGCAGCCGACGCCGTCAAGCAGATAATGCAGGACAAAAAATTCGGCGCAAGCGGCGAGCACATAGTCATAGAGGAGTTTTTGGAGGGACCGGAGGTGTCCGTGCTTTCCTTCACAGACGGCAAGACCGTAGTGCCCATGATATCCTCCATGGATCATAAGCGCGCTTTGGACGGCGACAAGGGACTCAACACCGGCGGAATGGGAACGATAGCCCCCAACCCGTACTACACCCCCGACGTGGCAAAAAGATGTATGCAGGAGATATTCCTGCCCACAATTAACGCCATGAACAGCGAGGGCAGAACATTCAAGGGCTGCTTGTACTTCGGACTTATGATAACCAAGGACGGACCTAAGGTAATCGAGTACAACTGCCGCTTCGGCGACCCCGAGACGCAGGTTGTGCTCCCGCTCTTAAAGACCGACCTTCTAACGGTCATGCAGGCTGTTACGGCGGGAACGCTTTCGGAGGTAAAAGTCGAGTTTTCGGACGAATCGGCGTGCTGCGTCGTGATGGCGTCAGACGGCTACCCGGTATCGTATAAAAAGGGATTTGAAATAAATATACCCGACGAGCTTGCGGACAACGTGTATGTTGCCGGCGCCGCGGATAAGGACGGCAGACTCGTGACGAGCGGCGGCAGAGTCTTAGGTGTCACCGCCGTTGAAAAGACGCTCAAGGGCGCCATAGATGCGGCATACGACATGGTGTCAAAGATAAGCTTTGAAAACGCATACTACCGTCACGACATAGGCAAGAGGGCGCTTGCGGTCAGCGAAGATAACGGCGTCCCCCGCAGCTGAAATAAGCTTTGCCAGGAAAGGTATTGATGTAAATGGTATATAGAGTTTATGTTGAAAAGAAGAAAGAGCTTGCGCAGGAGGCAAAGACGCTTCTGTCCGACGCTCATGCATTCTTAGGCATTTCTTCCCTCAGCGACGTGAGGGTTATAAACCGCTACGACGCGGAAAACATCTCATCGGAGCTTTTTAACTACGCAAAAAAGACGGTGTTCTCAGAGCCGCAGCTCGACATTGTATGTGACGAGCCGGAGCTTGAGGGAGCATACGTGTTTGCGGTAGAGTATCTGCCCGGACAGTTTGACCAGCGTGCAGACTCCGCCGCACAGTGCATACAGATAATATCGCAGGGCGAAAGGCCTCTCATACGCACCGCAAAGGTGTACGCACTTTACGGCGACCTCAGCGACAGCGACATCGCAGAGATTAAAAAGTACGTCATAAATCCGGTTGAGGCGAGAGAGGCGTCGCTTGATAAGCCGCAGACCCTGCACATCAAGTACGACATCCCCACCGAGGTAAAAACCCTCGACGGCTTTACAAAGCTCGACAGAGAGGGACTTGAGGCGTTTGTAAACGAGTACAGCCTTGCAATGGACGCCGACGACATAGCGTTCTGCCAAGACTACTTCAAGTCGGAGAATCGCGACCCTACTATCACCGAAATAAGAATGATAGACACCTATTGGTCCGACCACTGCCGACACACCACGTTCTTAACGCAGATAGACAGCGTGAGCTTTGAGGATGAGCTTTTGCAGCAGGCGTATGACGAGTATATTTCCGTGAGAAAGGAGCTTGGACGCACAAAGCCCATATGCCTTATGGACATAGCCACCCTTGCGGCAAAGTATCTTAAAAAGCAGGGCAAGCTCGATAAGCTCGACGAGTCGGAGGAGATAAACGCCTGCACCGTAAAGATAGACGTGAACGTGGACGGCGTAAAAGAGCCGTGGCTGCTACTGTTCAAGAACGAGACGCATAACCATCCGACGGAAATAGAGCCGTTCGGAGGCGCTGCCACATGTATAGGCGGAGCTATAAGAGACCCGCTTTCGGGAAGGTCTTACGTGTACGGCGCGATGAGAGTCACCGGAGCCGCCGACCCCTTAAAGCCGATAAGCGAGACCATAAAGGGCAAGCTCCCTCAAAGAAAGATAGTGACAACCGCTGCGGCGGGATACTCTTCGTACGGCAACCAGATAGGACTTGCCACCGGCATAGTTGACGAGATATATCACCCCGGATACGCCGCAAAGAGAATGGAGATAGGCGCTGTAATAGCTGCCACCCCTGCCGAAAACGTAAGGCGCGAGGTGCCCGCTCCGGGAGATGTCGTGATACTCCTTGGCGGAAGTACGGGACGCGACGGCTGCGGCGGAGCAACCGGTTCCTCAAAGTCTCACACCGCAAAGTCGCTTGAGACATGCGGCGCAGAGGTTCAAAAGGGAAATGCCCCCGAGGAGAGAAAGCTTCAAAGGCTGTTCAGAAATAAGCAGGCGTGCCTGATGATCAAGCGCTGCAACGACTTCGGCGCGGGAGGCGTATCGGTGGCAATAGGCGAGCTTGCGGACGGCTTGGAAATAGACCTCAACGCCGTTCCCAAAAAGTATGAAGGACTTGACGGCACGGAGCTTGCAATAAGCGAATCTCAGGAGAGAATGGCTGTTGTTGTGGAGCCGCAGAACGTGTCAAAGTTTTTGGAGCTTGCAAAAACCGAAAACCTTCAGGCGTGCCCTGTAGCTGTGGTCAAGCAGGAGCCGAGACTTAAAATGAACTGGAACGGCAAAACCATAGTTAATATAAGCCGCGAGTTCTTAAATTCAAACGGCGCGCCTAAGCATATAGACATCGCACCCGCTGCCCCCGGCGACATATCAAAGACGGTTTCGGGCAGCTTTACGGATAACTACACGGCCTGCGCTCAGGATCTGAACATGTGCTCAAAGAGAGGACTTTCGGAGCGCTTTGACTCTACCATAGGCGCGGGAACTGTTTTGATGCCGTTCGGCGGAAAGAATCAGCTCACCCCCATTCAGGCGATGGTTCAAAAGATATCCGTCGAGAAAAAACACACCGACGACTGCTCGCTCATGTCCTTCGGATATAACCCCTTTATAACCGAAATAAGCCCTTACCACGGCGCATACCTTGCAGTTGTCGAGTCGGTCTGCAAGCTCATAGCTTCCGGCGCAGACTTTAAGGATGTATACCTGACCTTCCAGGAGTACTTTGAGCACCCCAACCGCGACCCCAAGCGCTGGGGAAAGCCTTTGGCTGCGCTTTTGGGCGCATTTAAGGCTCAGCTCGAGCTTGGCATAGGCGCTATAGGCGGAAAGGACTCAATGAGCGGAACGTTTGAGGACCTTGACGTTCCTCCTACGCTCGTGTCATTTGCCGTGACAACCTCCACCACCGACAGGATAGTGTCTAACGACTTCAAGGGCGCAGGACATAAGGTTGTCATACTTCGCCCCGAGTTTGATAAGGACGGACTTCCCGTCACAAGCTCGCTTGTGGAGCTTATGAACAGGGTCAGCGGACTGCTCAGGGAAAAGAAGGCGGTTTCATGCTATACACCCGGCATGGGCGGAATAGCAGAGGCGGTCATGAAGGCTTGCTTAGGAAACGGCTTGGGCTTTAAGTACGACGACAAGATGACCGTCGAAAAGATATTCGGCTACAGCTACGGCTGCTTCCTGCTTGAGATGGCGGACGGCGAAAACATCAACGCCGAGCTTGTGGGAGCCACAACCGACGACGGACAGATAAGCTACAAGGATGAGACGCTTGCAATCGGCAAGCTGCTGTCGCTGTATGAGAACAAGCTCGAAAGCGTCTACAGCTGCAACATCAAAAACAGCGGCACAAAGTTTGAAAACTTCTCTTACAGCGTCCAAAGCCACAAGACAGCCGCAGTAAAGCGCGCGCGTCCTAAGGTCTTAATACCCGCATTCCCGGGAACAAACTGCGAGTACGACAGCGCAAAAGCCGTTTCGGACGCAGGAGCGGAGCCTGAAATACTTGTCATAAACAACTTAAGCGCAGACGGCATAAGCGCAAGCGTCGACCGCTTTGCAAAGCTTTTGAAGGACGCTCAGATGGTGTTCATCCCCGGCGGATTCTCCGGCGGAGACGAGCCTGACGGAAGCGGCAAGTTCATAACCGCATTCTTCCGCAACGCCGCAATAAAAGAAGGCGTGACGGAGCTGCTTGAGCAAAGAGACGGACTTATGTGCGGCATATGCAACGGATTCCAGGCGCTTATAAAGCTCGGACTCGTTCCCTACGGAAAGATAATCGACACCGACGAAAACTGCCCCACACTCACATTCAACACCATAGGCAGACACCAGTCGAGAATAGTGAGAACGAGAATAGCGTCAAACAAGTCCCCGTGGCTCAGCTTGATGAACGTGGGCGACATAGTAAGCGCCCCGATTTCTCACGGCGAGGGCAGATTCTTAGCAAGCGATGAGCTGATAGCAAAGCTTGCCCAAAACGGTCAGATAGCCACCCAGTACGTAGACTTTGACGGCAACGCCACCGGCGACATTCACTTCAACCCCAACGACTCTGCATACGCCATAGAGGGCATAACCTCTCCCGACGGCAGAGTGTTCGGAAAGATGGGACACAGCGAAAGAGTCGGCTCCGGCCTTTATAAGAACGTCCCCGGCAACTACAATATCAGAATGTTTGAGGCGGCAGTAAAGTACTTTAAGTGATAATTTTTCGTCCGCAGCAGGGCGCACTTTGCATGCCGCCCGCTGCGGATGAATATAATCTGCATATTTTTCAGCAGGTATGCATGCGCGCATACGCCGCAGTGGGCAAAATCGCCAATAGCTGCGCGCGTTTTTGCGGGTTTTTGTTCAGGCATACGAATTGAGAAGATTTCATGCAAAGCTATTGAATATTTATTCACTGTGTGATATATTTTTCTCGATAAAAGTGTATATTTATAAATCCCGACGGGATATTATAAGCTGTCGGGAGGAAAGGCAGGACAGGCATGAATAAAGAAAACATCAAAAAGATCGTCTTGGCGTATTCAGGCGGACTTGACACATCAATAATCATTCCGTGGCTGAAGGAGAACTACAACAACCCCGAGATAATAGCTGTTTCAGGAAACGTAGGACAGGCGAGCGAGCTTGAAGGACTTGAGGAGAAGGCTCTCAAGACCGGTGCGTCCAAGATATACATCGAGGATCTCACTAAGGAGTTTTTGGAGGACTACGTGTTCCCCTGCGTTCAGGCGGGAGCGCTTTATGAGGACTATATGCTCGGAACGGCGTTTGCACGTCCTCCGATAGCAAAGAGAATAGCGGAGATCGCCATTGCCGAAGGGGCGGACGCCATTTGCCACGGCTGCACCGGAAAGGGCAACGACCAGGTGAGATTTGAGCTTGCCATAAAGGCGTTTGCGCCCGACATGCCGATAATCGCACCCTGGAGAGAGTGGAACATCAGATCCCGCGACGAGGAGATAGACTACGCCGAGGCGCACAACGTTCCCCTCAAAATCAGCCGCGAGACCAACTACTCAAAGGACAAGAACATTTGGCACCTTTCGCACGAGGGACTTGACCTTGAGGACCCCGCAAACGAGCCTCAGTACAACAAGCCGGGATTTCTTGAGATGGGCGTGTCCCCCGAGATGGCTCCCGACAAGCCGACATACGTCAAGATTCACTTTGAGCAGGGAATACCCACCGCAATAGACGGCAAGCAGATGGACTCGGTAGAGCTTGTGTCAACTCTTAATAAGCTCGGCGGCGAAAACGGCATAGGACTTTTGGACATTGTTGAAAACCGCCTTGTCGGCATGAAGTGCCGCGGCGTTTACGAGACCCCCGGCGGAGCTATCCTCTACAAGGCGCACGAGGTTTTGGAGACCATATGCCTTGACAAGGAGACCGCACACTTCAAGGCGCATGTTGCGCAGAAGCTTGCGGAGCTTGTCTACAACGCTCAGTGGTTCACACCTCTCACAGAGGCTATACTCAGCTTTGTAAAGACTACTCAAAAGACCGTCACCGGCGACGTCACCATAAAGCTTTATAAGGGCAACATGATAAACGCAGGCGTTACATCCCCGTACTCGCTTTACGATTCCGAGATTGCCACATTTGACGAGGACGAGGTATACAACCAGGCCGACTCCGCCGGATTCATAAACCTTTACGGCTTGCCGATAAAGGTGTACGCTAAGATGAAGGAAAAGAACGGCTTAAAGTAATTCACAACATTTTCAGCGAGAAAAAGTCCCTCATTTATAAGGCTTATAAGTGGGGGACACTTGATTTTTATCGGTTAAAGGTGGTTTAGCTATGGAAAAGATGTGGGCAGGAAGAACAAGCGGCGAGACAGACGCCGTAGCGGATGATTTTAACTCATCCATACGCTTTGATTCGAGGATGTACCGCCAGGACATAACGGGAAGCATCGCTCATGCGCAGATGCTCGGCGCATGCGGCATAATAACACCCGAAGAGGCTGACGGGCTTACCGACGGACTTGCGGGAATACTTGACGACCTCGAGAGCGGCAAGCTCAAAATAGACTACGGCTGCGAGGATATACACATGTTTGTCGAGCAGGTATTGACCCAAAGAATAGGCGATCTCGGCAAGAAACTTCACACCGCAAGAAGCCGCAACGACCAGGTTGCACTCGACACGAGAATGTATCTGCGGGACGAAACGGACGAAATAATCAAGCTTTTAAAGGAGCTTGTCGGCGTAGTGACCGACCGCGCCGAGGAGTACAAGAGCTGCGTCATGCCGGGATACACTCACCTTCAAAGAGCACAGCCGATAACCTTCGGGCATCACCTCATGGCGTATTCCATGATGCTTTTGCGTGATATAGACAGACTTACGGACTCAAGAAGAAGGCTGAACGTCTCGCCTATAGGCTCCTGCGCACTTGCCGGAACAACATACATGACAAACCGCGCGTTTGAGGCTGAAAAGCTCGGCTTTGACGGCGTGTGCATGAACAGCATAGACGGCGTGTCGGACAGGGACTTCTGCGCGGAGCTTCTTGGCGATATAGCGATAATCATGATGCACCTTTCGAGATTTTCGGAGGAGATAGTGCTGTGGTCGAGCTGGGAGTTTAAGTTCATAGAGCTTTCGGACAGCTTCACAACCGGCTCTTCAATCATGCCGCAAAAGAAAAACCCCGACATGGCAGAGCTTGTCAGGGGAAAGACGGGACGAGTGTACGGGGACCTTATGTCGCTGCTCACGGTTCTCAAGGGCTTGCCTTTGGCATATAACAAGGATATGCAGGAGGATAAAGAGGGCGTCTTTGATGCGTGCGACACGGTCAAGATGTGCCTTAAAGTGTTTGTCGGCATGGTTAAAACCTTTAAAGCCATACCCGAAAACATGAGAAAAGCCGCACAAAAGGGCTTCATAAACGCCACAGACCTTGCGGACTACCTTGTGAGAAAGGGACTTCCGTTCAGAACGGCGTACAAAATCTGCGGTCAGATTGTAGCTGAGTGCATAGAGCGGGGATGCGTGCTTGAAAATCTGCCGCTTGAGCGGTACAAGAGCGCATGCGAGCTGTTTGATGCGGATTTGTATGACGATATAAGCCTTGATCGGTGCGTCGAAAAGAGAGTAAGCTACGGCGGAACAAGCGTTTCATCGGTAGAGGCTCAGATAGACATGGTCAGAAAGGCTCTCGGCGAACAAAATTAAACGTATAACAGATGGTTTGCGCGCATGAAACACGCAAAAAAGGAGGACAGGACATGAATTTAAAGGGAAGAGATTTTTTAAAGCTCCTTGACTTTAACCCGCAGGAGATAAGCTACCTTTTGGAGCTTGCAAAGAAACTCAAGGATGAGAAGAGAGCGGGCATACCGCACAGGATTTGCGAGGGCAAAAACGTCGCGCTCATATTTGAAAAGACGAGCACACGCACCCGCTGCTCCTTCGAGGTTGCCGCCCACGACCTGGGCATGAATACAACCTACTTAGACCCGTCCGGCTCTCAGATAGGCAAGAAGGAAAGCATAGCCGACACTGCAAGGGTTCTTTCAAGGATATACGACGGAATAGAGTACCGCGGCTACGGTCAGGAGATAGTGGAGGAGCTTGCAAAGTATTCGTCCGTGCCGGTGTGGAACGGCCTTACAAACGAGTTTCACCCGACTCAGATACTTGCGGACTTTCTCACAATACAAGAGCATTTCGGCAGACTTGGGGGAATAAACCTCGTCTATATGGGCGACGCAAGATACAACATGGGCAACTCGCTCATGGTGGGATGCGCTAAAATGGGACTCAACTTCACAGCATGCGCACCGAAAAAGTATTTCCCGAACAAGGTGCTTGTCATGGAGTGCGAAAAGCTTGCACAGGAGTCGGGCGGCTCCGTAAAGCTCTGCGAAAGCCCCTATGAGGCGGTTGCAAACGCCGACGTCATCTATACCGACGTGTGGGTTTCGATGGGCGAGCCGGACGAGGTCTGGCGTGAGAGAATAGACGACCTCAAGCCATATCAGGTCAACGCCGGACTTATGGGCGCGGCGCCGGACAGCGCGGTGTTCATGCACTGCCTTCCCGCATACCACGACCTGAAGACGAAAATCGGCGCACAGATATACGAAAAGTACGGCTTGACGGCCATGGAGGTCACAGACGAAGTGTTCGAGAGCAGCCGCTCAATAGTATTTGAAGAGGCTGAAAACAGAATGCACACTATAAAGGCTGTAATGGCGGCAACTATTTGATTTTTTACGGTTATGCAAAGGCTGCGGGCGATGGCGCCTGCGGCTTTTGCTTTTTATTTGCCCTGCTTTTGAGCGCCATGCGCGCCGCCGATAATCCTGCGCAGCTCGCCGGTGATAAAGCTGTACCTTGCCGCTATGGATGCGCGCTCGTATATCAGGGCGTCGGTCAGGCACGGGTCCGTGACCTCGTCAAAGCAGCTTTGGGACGCCTGCATGGCGTCGCGCAGCTGCCTCAGCTCCTGCTCAAGCTCGGCGGCCTTTGCAAGCTCCTGCTTTCTTTGCTTGTCTTTTTTAAGCGCCTCGGCCCGATTCTTTAAAAGCTCTGGCAGCTTATGTACGGGCAAAACCGATATGAACATCGCTAAACCTCCGGTAAAGTATTTTCTGTAATAAAGTATGGCGGAACATGCTTATAAATTCGCAATTTGCATATAATTAATATGCAGATAATCAAACCGGCATACGCCAAGGCACACGCCACGGCACACGCCGAGATTTATACAGCCAAAGGGAGGATAATATGAGCAGATTCAAGTTTGCAAGCGTCAGGTATTGTTCGCTGTTGAAAAGAAACGTGGTGTTCGAGAGCTGTTACACCGAAACGGGTGAGCATAGCTGCGAATGTCTCAACAAATCGCTGTGCGGTTACGACAGCTGCGGGTGCAGAAACCGCCTGTACACCGTCAGCCGCCCCGCATGCATCCCAAAAGCATCTTCTGAACGCGCCGCAAGAGCGGAGTAGCGCACGCTTTAAGCCCGACACAGTGCTCGGGCTTAAACTTTGCCCAAAAAAAGCATGCCGCCGAAGCCGCTTTCGCACTTGTTGACACGCATAATTCAAAATGATATAATTCAAAAGTTGCGTATTACTCTTTTAGAAAAAGGAAATGTAAAATGTGGCTTGATTATGTAACCCCCGCTGCGCTTTATTACATTGCCGAAGGCCCATAGGGCGGGCTTTGGCAAGACGATTGATAAAGCACTAACAGGAGGATTATTTTTAATGAGAAAAATAGATTGTCATACACACATAGTGACGGAGCAGATCCGCAGCGAGTATTTCAGCCGTGTAGACAACTACGCTCTTGTCATGCAGATGCCCGATTCGATTATGCCCACGCCCGACTGCGTAAAGACGGTCATGAGCGACCAAAGGCTCTTTCTGTGCCCGTATATAGACCTGAAAAGCTCTGTTTCGGACAGGCTTAATTTTTTGGAGCCTCGCATAGACGATTACAAAGTCGTAGGGCTGAAGGTTTATTTGAGTTATCAGCGGGGCAGGGCCGACGATGAAAAGCTCTTTCCGGCGTACGAGTTTGCGGCAAAGCATCGCCTGTCCGTGACGTTCCACACCGGACTTTGCTCTTTGGTGCTGCCGTCGGACAACGACCTTGAAGGCTCGTCCGCTGTGCATATTGCGCATGCTGCCGAGCTGTACCCGCAGGTGAACTTCATAGCCGCACATATGGACGATCCGGAGTTTGACCGCTGCATGGACATTGTAGCGGCTCACAAAAACATCTTCACCGACATCAGCGGAGCATACGAAACCGGCACCGAGTACGGGGCAGACGTAGACAACGCAATTGCGCTGTTCAAGCATGCCACCGACCGTCATCCGGAGTGCTACACCCGGATGCTTTACGGAACGGATTTCTGTCCGCCGATATCCTTAGGTCAGCTTGACGAGTACGATTACAGCCTCGACAAGATGTTCCCGCCCGAAACCCACGAGGACATATGCTTTAACAATGCGCTCAGGGCTTTCCCGAGACTAAATGACTACATAAAATAATCGGAGGACAAAAAATGAATATCGAACATACATCCAAGATGAGCAGCTTTAAAAAGTTTCTCAAATCCTTTACCCCTTATCAGATAATATACCTTGTTGCGGTGTTCGCAATCACAATAGGCTTTACCGTGGTGATGCCGGATATGATGCTCGACGACATGTCAAGCCCGTTCGTGACTGTTTGCTCGGTAATAGCGGTTCTTGCCAACCCCGTCTGCGAGCTTTTGATATCAAAGCAGTCAAGGCTCAATTTCCTTGTCGATATATTCTTCATAGAAATACCGGAGTTCGTGCTCTGCGTGTGGCTGGGATGGTATGCAATAGCTATAGTTACGCTTGCATTCTGGATACCCATCGACATCTTCAGCTACATCAAGTGGAGGGAGAACAAGGACAAAGAGCAGGAGGAGCTTACCGTTGTGAGACGCCTCAGCGCAAAGCAGGACATACTTATAGTGCTTGCAATAGCGGTGTTCACCGTTGTCGTCGGCTCGCTCATTCAGCTTTTGCCCGATGCGGCGGATTCCTACCTCGATGCGCTTGCGGCAGCTTGCGGAATGGCAAACGGAATACTCCTGCTGCTCAGATATAACGAGCAGTGGTATGCGTGGTTTGCAACGCTCGTCATGTACACCATCATGTACATAATTTCGGGCAGCTATATAATGCTCATAACCGTCGCCGCAATGCTTGTAAACACCTGCTACGGATTCGCCAAATGGGTGATATACATAAGAAAGCACAAGGACACCATACAGTTTTACTATGGCGGCAAGAAAAAAGAAAACAAATAATTCACGGCGGCTCCCTTTTTAAGGGGGCTGCCTTTTTTCTTTTTGCAAAAACTCAAAAGGAAACAAAGGAATGGTTTTCTATTGACGCGAAGCCGCCGCGCATTCCGCCTGCCCAAGAGCAAAAAATGCGGCTCAAAACAGCGATATATGCCGAAAATTGATACGGTATGAGCCGGCTGCATATCTGCTTTGCAGCCGGTTTTTCACTTGCCCGATGCGGGGCAATATTAAAGGGATATATGCAAACTGTACAAATCTGATGATTAAATTTCTCCGAAAGTTTCAAATAGCGGTTGGGACACGCTATTGATTTTTGGGAACTGCGATGATATAATTGGTGTACAAAGTGGTATTTGGTGCTGTATAGTGGTATTCAGATGTAATCAGAGTGTAAAGCGGGGTGAAAAGGGTGGCTGCGATCGAGCATATGAGCGGAGAACTTCCGTATACCATAGACGCAAAGGGAAGGATGAGCTTTCCGCAGAGATTTCGCGATGTAATAGGCGACCGCTTTATATTGACGCGAGGCGCAGACAGAAGGCTTGTGGCGTATTCCGAAGAGACCTGGAACACCCTTTTGGAGAAGATATCGCAGATGCGCCCCGGCAAGGAAAAAGAAATCCTCAAGCAGATATACATAAAAGGCGCAATTCCCGTTGAGACGGACAAGCTCGGAAGAATACTTGTTCCGCAGGCGCTGAGGGAATACGCCGGACTTTTAAAGGACGTATACGTCGTGGGAGCGATAGATACCGTGGAGATATGGGACAAGGCGACATACGAGGCGTTCACCCAGTCGATCGACCCGCAGGAGCTTTACGACGCAATGGCGTACCTGTCGTAGCTCGGCCAAAGTATGGAGTTTAAGCACATACCCGTGCTCTTGGATGAGAGCATAGAAGGGCTTGCGATAAAGCCGGACGGAATATACGTAGACGGCACCGCCGGCGGAGCGGGACATTCGCTGCAAATTGCGAAAAGGCTCATCACCGGACGCCTGATAGCCATAGACCGCGACCCCGACGCCGTGAAGGTTGCAAGAGAGCGGCTTTACGGTTACAACGCCACTGTTGTGCACGGTCACTTTGCGGACGTGGATAAAATCCTGTCCGATTTGGGAACAGGCAAAATAGACGGAATGCTTTTAGACCTCGGCGTGTCATCTTACCAGCTTGACAACGCGGACAGAGGTTTTTCGTATCACACCGATGCGGAGCTTGACATGCGCATGAGCCGTGAGGGTCTCAGCGCCAGGGACGTCGTGAACGACTACTCCTATGAAGAGCTTTGCAGAATACTCTTTGAGTACGGCGAAGAAAGATACGCTAAGAGCATAGCATCAAACATAATAAAATCGCGCGAATCCAAACCGATTGAATCAACTGCGGAACTGGCTCAGATAATAAAAGAGTCGGTCCCGCAGAGGGTCCGTCGAGAGAAGAACCCCTGTAAAAAGAGCTTTCAGGCGATACGCATGGAGGTCAACAACGAGATGGGTGAGCTGTCGGCGGCGCTTGACAAGGCGTTTGACGCGCTTAAAATAGGCGGAAGGCTTGCTGTCATAACCTTTCACTCGCTTGAGGACAGGCTTGTAAAGCAGCGCTTCGCGGAATTTGCAAGGGGCTGCACCTGCCCGCCGGAGTTTCCGGTCTGCGTTTGCGGAAAGACGCCCCGGGCAAAACTCATAACCAAAAAACCGATAGAGCCTTCGGAGGAAGAGATAAAGATAAATAATCGCGCCCACTCCGCAAAGCTCAGGATAGTCGAAAAGATAAAGGATTGACGGCGTAAAAACCGGGAAAGGAACAAAAAAGATGGCATATCAGAACGGCAACTTAGCGTATGATATATCGGTGTACGAGCCGAAAGTAAAAGACCCCGGTCAACAAAAACAGGAGCGCCCTCAAATACAGGTCAGAAGGCATAAAGCCGTAAAGACCCAGAGCACGATGGGAATACTCATAAGCGCAGCCGCCGTTTTGGTCATCATGTTTGCAATGCTTTACGGTAAAGTCGAGACAAACAGGCTTTTCGGCGAGGTCGCGGAGCTTGAGCAGCAGCTTCAGTCGCTCGAGGCGGAAAACGTCGCACTTGCGGCGGAGTACGAGTCGAGAACCTCCCTCAAAAACGTGGAGGAGTACGCTCAGAACACCTTAGGACTTCAAAAGCTCGACAAGGCTCAAATAGAGTATGTGGAGTTCGAGGGCGACTCGGTAATAGAGGTCGTAGATACAGAGAAACAAAATATCTTTGTGAGAATTAAGAACTGGTTTGCGGATGTATGCGAATATCTCGGGCTGTAGTGAAATAAAGATGAATATATCAGGAGAAAGTTAAGTTTTACCTTCTCAAATATTGAAGGGCAAACTTAGCTTTCTTGCGTCATACAGCAAATTATGCCGGCAAGACTCGCTGGCAAAACTTGCAGAAAGGAAACGAAATGGCTGTATCTGAAAAATCGACGCCGTCCATGAAAAGGCGGTTAAACCTTTTGGTCTTTGTTGTGATGCTTGCGGCGCTGATCTATGTGTCGGTGCAGATGTATAACGTAGCTGTGCGCGAGAGCGACAAGTATCAGGCGCTTGCGAGCAGCCAGCAGTTTCGCTCCACGACTGTCAAGGCAAACCGCGGAACGATATACGACAAAAACGGACAGGTTCTTGCTCAAAGCGTGACGGTGTATACCGTTTATGTTGACCCGAGGACATACGCCGAAAGAGATACCGAAAAGGAGGACATAATAGTTTACACGCTGTCCTCTAAGCTCGGAATCGACGCCGAGCAGGTGAGAGAAAAGCTTTATAAGGACAACGCATATCAGGAAGTTGCGACGGGTGTTGAAAAATCCGTGGCAACCGATATAATGAACACCATGTCTGCAGAGGGCATAACCTCCGTGGGAGCTACACCCACGGCAAAGAGATACTACCCTCAAAACGACCTTGCGGCAAACGTGATAGGCCACCTTCACTATGACGGATACGGCATATACGGACTTGAGGCGTATTATGACGAGTACCTGACCGGAGTTGACGGAAAGATCATCAGCGCCCGAGACGCCACCGGCGCGGAGTTTCAGTACAAATATAAGCAAAGCTATGACGCTCAGGACGGCGACTCGCTTTACACAAACCTCGACGCCACCATACAGTACTACACCGAAAAAGCCCTTGAGAGTGCAGTGCAGGCAAATAACCCTAAAAATAAAGCCTGCGCCATAGTCATGAACTGCAAAACCGGCGCAATATACGCCATGGCGACCGAGACGGATTATAACTTAAACGCCCCGTCTTACATATACGACGAAAAGACGTCGCTGGCGCTTGCGGGTCTTGAGATGTCGGGCGATATGGAGGAGTATTACAACCAGAGGTCTTTGGCGTGGAACTTGCAGTGGACAAACAAAGCCATATCGTCGCTGTACTTCCCCGGCTCGGTATTCAAGGTTGTGACAGGCTCCGCAGCACTTGAGGAAAACGCCATAAGCCTTTCGGATACTTTCTACTGCGACGGCGAGACCGAGGTTCAGGGCGTCATATTCCACTGCTGGACAACTCACGGCGGACACGGCACGCAAAACTTCGTTCAGGCGATGACAAACTCCTGCAACCCTGCGTTCGTTGAGATAGGTCAAAGGCTCGGCGCAAAGCTGTTTTGCCATTACTTTGACGCATTCGGGCTCACTCAGAAAACAGGCATAGACCTCCCTGCGGAGGCGGTCAGCCTTTATGTGCCGTATGAGAGCATGACGCCGGTATCCTTAGCGTCAAGCTCCTTCGGACAGACAAACAAAATAACGCCTATACAGATGGTCTGCGCGTATGCTGCGGTCGTAAACGGCGGAAATCTCGTCACGCCTTACGTTGTCGACAAGATTGTTGACAGCGACGGAAACATAGTAAAGCAGTTTGCCCCCACGATAAAAAGACAGGTGATATCGGAGGAGACGTCTGCGATTATGCGCCAGACGCTTGAAACGGTCGTCACCGTAAATTCGGGAAGCAATGTTTACATAAAGGGCTATAATATAGGCGGAAAGTCGGGCACATCTCAGAAGCTCGACGAGAATCCGGAGGGAAACACCTACGTTTCCTCGTACTGCGCGTTCTATCCCGCGGACGACCCCGAAATAATCATGCTTGTAATGGTGGATGAGCCGACGAACGGACTTTACTACGGCTCGGCTGTTGCGGCTCCGGTTGTTTCGGAGGTGTTTACAGAGATACTGCCATATCTCGGCTACTATGCGGAATACACCGAGGAAGAGCTTGCAGAGCTTGAGGTTACGGTTCCGGACGTAGAGGATGCGACTGTCGAAAGCGCAATAGCAACGCTTGAATCGATCGGATTAAATGCGGACGTGGTGGGAGACGGCGAAACCGTCGTCAAGCAGGTTCCGTCTCACGGCAACCAGATGCCAAAGGACAGCACGGTTGTCCTGTACACCGAAGAGGGCACGGAAGAAGAGATGGTATATGTGCCGGATCTGACCGGATACACGCTCAAGGAGGCAAACGAGGAGCTTGCCGAGCTGGGGCTCAACCTAAGGCCTCTCGGAGGCGCGGCACAAAAAGCGGGAGCGGAATGCTCCGGCGTCATGAACTATAAGGAGTGCTACGTGCCGCGGGGAACGATAATCGAGGCGTACTTCCTCATAAACGACGAGACGGGATGATATGGCGTAAAACGCATGGAGGCAGCAGGGCAATATGAAACTCAGCGAACTGTTAAGGGGAGCGGCGCAGCTCCCCGAAGGCATAAAAGATATACAGATAACTAAAATATCCTCAGACACAAGGGATGAAATCGACTCGGGCACGCTGTTTGTGTGCCTGAAGGGCGCAAAGTTTGATGCGCATGACGCTGTGCCGGAGCTTGAGAAAAAAGGCGTCGGCGCGGTTGTGACAGAGCGCGACTGCGCCGTGGGAAATCAGATAATCGTCCCCGATACAAGGCTTGCCCTCTCGAGGATTTGGGCAAACATGTATTCAAACCCCGAAAAGAAGATGAAGTTTATCGGCGTGACGGGCACGAACGGCAAGACAACCACCACCACGCTGATAAAAAGACTTCTTGACGACTTAAACATACCCGCGGGGCTTATAGGCACCTGCCAAAACGAAATTTGCGGCGAGGTAACACACGCAGAGCGCACTACTCCGGAGCCGAACGAGTTCTTTGAGCTGCTCGACAGAATGGCTGAAAGCGGCTGCCGGTACGTGGTCATGGAGGTGTCGTCTCAGGGGCTTGAGCAGCAAAGGCTCGGCGACGTGTGGTTTGAAACGGCGGTATTCACCAACCTCACTCAGGATCACCTCGACGTTCACGGCACTATGGAAAACTACTATCAGGCGAAAAAGCTGCTGTTTTCAAGGTGCACAAATGCGCTTGTAAATATCGACGACGAGTACGGCGCAAGGCTTTACGGCGAAATATCCTGCAACAAGTTCAGCTTTTCGGAGAAAAACTCCGATGCGGACTTCAGCGCGGATTTTATAAAGCTGCACGGCGGCGGTTCGAGCTACTGGCTTTCGGACAGAAAAAAGACTTATAAGGTGGACATACGCCTCCCGGGCAGTTATAATGTATCAAACAGCATGGCTGCGATATGCGCCCTGGAGCTTTGCGGAATAGGCATGGATAAGACGGCTGCGAGCATTGCAAAAATCCCCGGCGTGAGGGGCAGATGCGAGCTTGTCGATACCGGCAGGGACTTCAGCGTGATACTTGACTATGCTCACACACCCGATGCGCTCGTGAACATACTTGAAACGGTCAGGGAGTTCGCAAAGGGAAGGGTGGTCTGCCTGTTCGGCTGCGGCGGAAACAGAGACGCAAAAAAGCGTCCGCTCATGGCAAAAGCTGCGGCAGAAAATGCGGACTTTCTCATAATAACCTCAGACAACCCCAGAGATGAGGATCCGCACGAGATAATAACGCAGATAATAAAAGGTCTTGATGCCGACTTCAAGGAATATATTGAAATAGACAACCGCCGCGATGCGATTTTCTGGGCGGTCAAAAATGCTCAAAAGGACGATGTGATAGTTCTTGCCGGAAAGGGGCATGAGGACTATCAGATACTTGCCGGCGGCGTGAAGATACATTTCGACGAGCGCGAAGTGGTTAAAGACGCACTTGCGGCAGCCTTCGCAGATGAAGGGAAATAGAAAGCATAAGAAAAAATCGGAGGTCAAACAATGCCATTTTGGATAAACCTTATAGTCGGATTTCTGTCCCTTTTGGTGGCGGGACTGTTCGGCATTGTACTAATACCATATTTAAGAAAACTGAAAGCCGGCTCTCACATTCTCGACATAGGTCCGGCGTGGCATAAGTCAAAAGAGGGCACGCCTCTCATGGGCGGCTTTATGTTCATACTGTCCGTACCTGTTGCGGTGTGGGTGGGGTACCTGCTGATACGCGCATACAGGAACGCGCACATGATACAGACGCCGGAAAACAGCGGCTTAAAGCTCCTTTTGGCTGTGGGAGTGTCGATTTTGTTTATGCTTGTCGGCTTTTGCGACGACTACATCAAGGTGGTTAAAAAGAGAAACAAGGGCCTCAGCATAAAGGCCAAAACCGTTTTTCAGCTCCTGATAACTGCGGGATACATGGTGGCATGCTACTTCCTCGGCGACTCGACGCAGGTCGTGTTCCCGATTATAGGCGCGGTGGACTTCGGATGGCTGTACTACCCCATAATGGGCATAGCGATATACGGCGTGGTAAACGCGGTAAACTTCACCGACGGCGTAGACGGGCTTTTGGGTTCGGTGACGGTGGTGTACTCGGTTGCGTTTACGATGATATTTGTTCTGCTCGACAACTGGGAGATGTCGGCGTTTGCAATGGCGGTTGCAGGCGGATGCATGGGATTTCTCATATGGAACCTGCACCCCGCAAAGGTGTTCATGGGCGATACCGGCTCGCTGTTTTTGGGCGGATGCGTCATAGCCATGGGCATGGCGAGCGGGCTGGAGCTTTTGATACCGCTTGTCGGAGTGATATATATAGTTGAAGCCCTCAGCGACGTGATACAAATACTCAGCTTTAAAATACGCAAAAAGCGCGTGTTCAAGATGGCGCCCATTCATCACCACTTTGAGCTGTGCGGATGGAGCGAATATAAGATACTTTTCGTGTTTGCGGGAGTTACCGCAGCGGCGGGAGTGCTCGGCGTTTTGGCGACGTGGCTTTACACCTCAAACCTGCCGAGCTGAAAAAGATAAAATAACCGTGTAAGGGGGTGCAGGACGTGCCGACGGACAACAGAAGAAGAAACTTAATAACAGTCAGCTCAGGCGGCGCGTCGGGCGATCAGGCGGCGCTTGCCCCGCAGCCTGCCGGAAATGCCCCAAAACCGCGCACAAAAAGGCGCAGGGTAAAGACAAAAGAGCCGGGCATAAGAGTGGTTGACGGCAGCATGGATATGCTGTTTTTCGTAGTCGTTGTGGTTTTGCTCATATACGGCCTTGTCATGATGTTCTCTGCGAGCTACATGGAGGGACTTTTAAACCACGGCGACGGATACATGTATGTCAGAACGCAGGGCATAGCGGCGATCATAGGCGTTTTGCTCATGCTCTTTATTTCGTTCTTTGACTACCACATTCTCATGAACACAAACGTGGTGTTCATAGGATATTTCGGCATGCTTGCCATACTGACATACACCTCCTTCTTCGGGGACGATGTTCACGATGCAAGGCGATGGATAAACATCGGCCCTCTTTCTTTTCAGCCCTCTGAGGCGATGAAACCCGTGCTGATAGTTTTCGTAGCGTACCTGATAATAAAGCTGAAGGACAAAAACATATCCATGCAAAAAAAGGTCATACCGCTGCTTTTGGCGATGCTGCCGGTCTGCCTGAACATGGTTTTGCAAAGGCATATTTCGGGACTTTTAATCATGTGCGCGCTTTTTGCATGCGTGGTGTTTGTCAGCGGAATGCCCTGGAAGGATATGCTCAAGCTCGGCGCAGTGGTGCTCGTGTTTGCGGTGGTTGCGGCTGTTGCGTACTCCGTGGCAAGGGGCGGCGGACTGTCCTACATCTTTGACAGAGTTGCAAGCATGGAGAGCGTCGAGTCGGGAGAAATTACGGATGACAACTGGCAGACCGCTCAGTCGCTCATTGCAATAGGCTCGGGCGGATGGTTCGGACTCGGGTTCGGCGAGTCGAGGCAGAAATATCTGTGGCTGCCCGAATCGCAAAACGACTTTATAATATCTATAATAGTAGAGGAACTCGGATATATGGGCGGACTTGCGGTGCTGATACTGTTCGGACTGCTTGTCTACAGGGGATTTAGAATAGCGTCAAAGGCGCCCGACAGGTTCGGCATGCTCATAACGAGCGGAATGACGTTCCAAATAGGTTTGCAGGCGATACTGAATATAGGCGTCGCATGCAATGCGTTCCCGAACACCGGCGTGTCGCTGCCGTTTTTCAGCTCAGGCGGAACGGCGCTTGTGATACAGCTTGCCGAGATGGGAGTCGTGCTTGCGGTGTCAAGACGCTGCGAAAACATATAAAGGATGCGGTGATATTATGCTTAAAGTGATACTTTCCGGAGGGGGCACGGCGGGACATGTAAACCCCGCGCTTGCAATATCGGAGATAATAAAAGACAGCCACCCCGACGCAAAGTTTTTATACGTCGGCACGCCGAACGGCCTTGAGTGCGACCTTGTCAAAAAGGCGGGGATGGATTTTGCACCGATGAACGTTGCGGGATTTCAAAGAAAGCCGTCTTTTAACAACCTGAAGAGAAACATAACCGCTGCGAACTACCTTCTTCACTCCGGCAAGCGCTCACGTGAGATTTTAAACAGCTTTAAGCCCGACCTGGTGATAGGCACCGGCGGATACGTATGCGGCCCGATTGTGCGCATGGCTGCAAAGATGGGCATAAAGACCGTAATACACGAGCAAAACGCCTTTCCGGGCGTCACGACAAAGCTGTTGGCAAAGAGCGTGGACAAAGTCATGCTCACCGTTGAAAAGGCGAAGGACTACATCCCGCAGAAGGAGAAGTGCGTGGTCACGGGACTGCCGGTGCGCTCAGGCTTTTTAAAGGGCAGACTGCCTAAGGCGGAGGCTAAAAGAGCGCTCGGGTTTGACGACGGACTGTGCATACTCTCCACCGGAGGCAGCTTGGGAGCGGGAAGGATAAACGAGACCGTCGCCGACCTTTTGGCGTGGTATTGCGAAAACGGCGTAAAGGTAAACCATATACACTCCTACGGCAAAAACGGCAGGGGAAGCTTTGCCGCGATGCTTGCCTCAAAGGGAGTGAAGCTTGACGAGCACCCAAACTTTATGGTAAAAGAGTATATAGACAACATGCCGGTGTGCATGGAGGCGGCCGACCTGATAATAAGCAGGTGCGGAGCCGGAGCACTCACCGAGATAGAGGCTGTCGGATGCGGCTCGATACTTGTTCCGTCGCCGATAGTTGCCGAAAACCACCAGTACCACAACGGCATGGTATTGCAAAACGCCGGAGCGGCAATCCTCATCGAGCAAAAGGATCTGACGAGCAAGTGGCTCATAGACACCGTTTCCGAGCTGATAAGCAACCCCTCAAGGCTTGAGAGCCTGTCCGAGAGGGCGGCTGCGCTTTACATAACCGACACCCCCGCAAGGATAGCCGACGTCATAAACGGCGTTCTTGAGTCCTGAGGGGCGGCACGGCTTTTAAAGTAGCACCTTAGTTTGCCGCAACATATTATGCTTATAGACCTATAGAAAACTGCGCGTAATATGTTGCAAAGGAGAATTAAGATGCTCGAAAGTAAGCTAATCATAGAAGGCGGCAGGAGGATAGAGGGAGAAATAAAAGTGCAGGGAGCAAAAAACAGCTCGCTTCCGCTGCTTGCCGCCGCGTTTTTGTCCTGCGGAACAAGCGTCATACATAACTGTCCGGCGCTGTCGGATGCGTTCGCCGCATGCAGAATACTCGGATCCCTTGGCTGCAAGTGCACAAGAGAAGGGGACACCGTGGTGGTGGACTCCTCGTCGGCGGGCGGGTTTACGGTGAGCGACGGGCTGATGCGTGAAATGCGTTCCTCAATTGTCTTTTTGGGCGCGATACTCGGCAGAAACAAGCGGTGCAGGCTCTCCTTCCCCGGAGGATGCGAGCTTGGACCGAGGCCGATAGATCTGCACCTTGAATCGCTTAAAAAACTCGGCGTTAAGATAATAGAGGATCACGGCATGCTCGACTGCACCGCAAATATGCGCCCTTTGAGCTGCGATATAACACTTTCTCTGCCGTCCGTCGGGGCGACGGAAAACATTATGCTTTACTGCGCCGTGGGAAACGGCGAGGTGACAATATACAACGCCGCAAGAGAGCCGGAAATAACCGACCTTGCAAACTACTTAAACATGTGCGGGGCGAACATACACGGCTGCGGCACATCCACCATAACCATAAACGGCGTGAGCGAGCTGCACGGCTGCGAATACACCGTAATGCCGGACAGAATAGTTGCCGCTACATATATGGGAGCTGCCGCCGCGGCAGGCGGAGAGCTTGTTTTGTCAGGCGTCTGCCCGCAGGATATGTACTCGTGCATGTCGGTGTTCTCGGAAATGGGCTGCGGGGTTTATCCCTACACCGATAAGATCTTCATAAGCGTCAAAAAGCCCCTCAAAGCGGTCAGAACCGTGCGAACCATGCCTTACCCGGGATTCCCGACAGACTGCCAGCCTATTGCCATGGCCGCCCTTTGCAAAGCCGACGGAACAAGCATGATAGTGGAAAACATATTTGAAAACAGATTCATGGCTGTGGATGAGCTGATGAGAATGGGCGCAAACATCAAAGCGGAGGGCAGGGTCGCCGTCATAGAAGGCGTTCGTGAGCTTTACGGCGCACAGGTGAGAGCGGCAGATCTGCGAGCGGGCGCAGCGCTCGTCGTCGCGGCTTTGGGAGCGCAGGGAACAACCACGGTTTCAAACGTTCATTTCATAGACAGAGGATACGAAAACCTCGAAGGAGTGCTTTGCTCCGTGGGAGGATCGGTCAAAAGAGTGTAAAAGCATGCAGGAGGTGAAATAAGTGAGGGACGTTGTAAAACAACCGCCGGCAGGCAGTCGGCCGCAGACAAGCGGCACAAACGGCGCAAACGGCGCAGCCGGTGTGCGCCCTAAAAGACGCCGCCGAAAAAGAAATCTTTCTTTGTACTACTTAATGATATTCCTCATTTGCGGATTTATTCTCTTTTTGCTTTCGAGGACGCTTTTGTTCAGGGTGAAAGAATACGTTGTGACCGGCAACTCCCGATATACAGTCGAACAGATACTCGACGCAGCCGATTTGAAAGTCGGCAAAAACATGTATAACATAGATACCGACAAGGTAGAACAAAAGATAAAGGATGAGCTCATATACATCGAAAACGTCACCGTGCGGCGCAAGCTTCCCGATAAAATGACCATAACAGTCGAGGAAGCCGAGCCGTTTGCGTGCTGTCAGTACGAAGGCTCAAGGTACGCCGTCATAACCCGAAGCGGACGCTACCTTGAAACGGAACAGGCATCCCCGAGAGCGGAGCTTTTGCAAATATACGGGCTTGACCTTGTGAACGTGTCATTGGGCGAGGAGCTTGAGTCGGAAGACCCGAATAAGCTCACAATAGTCATGCAGTTGCTTGACGCCATGGATGAAATCTGCCCCGGAAAGGTGAGCTACATAGACATCACCGACAGAACCGACATCATGATAGGCTACGCCGGAAGAATAGATATAGAGTTCGGAAGCTCCCTCGATTATGAGTACAAGCTCCGCTACGTCAGCGCAATTATCGAAAACAACCTCTCTGACGACGAGACGGGCAGACTTATATACCATAGCGCTGCCGCCGGCGTCTCCTTCATCACAAATGAGGACTTGCAGCAGATGCAGGAAGACTTGGCGCAAAGAGAAGAACAGCAGGCAAATCAGCAGCAGAGCCAGGAATCTACAGAAACAGGTCAAGATGTCGAAGAACCCGACGAATAGAGGGTTTTAAAGGCGAACATATGGCGCACAGGCATAAATTATCATCAAAATACGGTGTCAAAACTATTGCCAAGCACAATTTTTTATGGTAGTATAGTACTATATTTAAACTTGTACTTTCGTTGGATAAATATATATCGGAGGATAGGAAAATGGGCTTTACAATGGAAAATGAAGGAATCGACCTCGCTAAAATAAAAGTAGTAGGCGTAGGCGGAGGCGGCGGAAACGCTCTTAACTGTATTGTTGCGACCGGAATTCAGAACGTCGAGTACATATCTGTCAATACAGACGCTCAGGCTCTGAAGAATTCCAAGGCGACGACCAAGATACAGATAGGACAGAAGCTTACGCACGGATTAGGAGCGGGCGGAAAGCCCGAGATCGGTGAAGGCGCCGCTCAGGAGTCTAAGGAAGAGATACAGGATGCGCTCAAAGGCGCCGATATGATATTCATAACGGCAGGTATGGGCGGAGGAACAGGAACGGGCGCAGCGCCGGTTGTTGCGGAGATAGCGAGGGATATGGGAATACTCACCGTCGCCGTAGTCACAAAGCCGTTTGCGTTTGAGGGCGCAAGAAAGCTTGCCCAGGCGGAGCGCGGAATTGATGCTCTTATAAAGAACGTGGATTCTTTAGTTGTAATACCTAACCAGAAACTTCTCACAGGCAAGGAGAACCTCACTATGAGGCAGTCCTTTGCCCTTGCTGACGATATACTCAAGACCGCTGTCTTGAGCGTGACGGAGCTTATACTCAGACACGGCGAGATAAACGTAGACTTTGCCGACGTAAAGACCATCATGAGCAACGCGGGATACGCGCACATGGCTATAGGCCACGGCGAAGGCAAGGACAAGGTTGCGGACGCAGTTCAGCAGGTTATATCCAGCCCGCTGCTTGAGACTTCAATCAAGGGCGCTAAGAGACTTTTGCTCAACATCACCATGAGCGAGGACATTGTAGCAGGCGACATAGCAGAGCTTACCGATACCATCACAAAGGCTGCTGCTGAGGATGTAGAGCTTATCTTCGGCGCCGACTTCAAGGAAGATCTCTCCGATACTATCGACGTTATCGTCATTGCCTCCGACTTTGACGCATATAATACGCCGAGCATGGAAGAAGAGCAGAAGACCGAAGAGGAAAAGCCCGCAGAGGAATCGTCAGGCGGATTCTATGACGGACTTTGGAACGACTTGTTTAACAAATGATTATGGTGCGGTACAGGCATCAAAATCTGTGCCGCATTGTCATTTTGTAGTATACTTGCGCCATGTAATTGTGCACAATGACAGAAAAAATCAAAAAATCTCATTGCGCTTGACATCAATGTGTCAAAATGATATATTTACACTGTGACTTAATCATGAGGTGATCGATTTGCCGCAGGGAAGATACAAATCAATGACCGACGCCGAGCTGTGCCGTCTGGCGGACTCGGACGAGGAGGCGTATGCCGAGCTTGTCTCGAGGTATGTGGGCATGGTGAGGCAGCTTGTACACGTATATTCATATAACATCTCCGACATTGACGACCTTGTGTCGGAGGGGATAATAGGTCTTATGAATGCGATAAAAAGCTACGACAGCTCAAGGACGGTAAAGGGCAGGAGCGCATCCTTTTCGACGTACGCGTACACATGCATACATAACAGGATTGTCTCCGCAATAAAGAAGTCGAGCAGCATAATAAACCGCGAGGAGAACATCTTAGACGCGAAGCTGAGCGAGAACACATCCCCTGAGAGCATAGTTATGGACAGGGAGGACATATCGAGGGCGCTTTCGTGGGTGGAAAAGGGCTTGAGCGGCACCGAAAAAAGCGTTTTCGAGTGCTATATGCAGGGCATGAGCTATCGCGACACGGCTGATAAGCTCGGCTTGTCGGTGAAGTCCGTTGATAACGCCATGCTGAGAGTGAGGCGAAAGCTTCGCAGCAATTTAAGATAAAGGTCTGTGGCGCTGCCGCAGGTTTTTATAAATACATATGAGCCATGCAGCTTAATTCCGGGCATTGTATATTGGTTTTATTCAAAGTTGAAGGTGTTAGTCCGCTTGGCAAAACTAAAAGCGAGGGAAAAATATGTACGAAGACAAAACATTGGTGTGCCGTAATTGCGGACGAGAGTTCGTTTTCAGCGCAGGTGAGCAGGAGTTCTATGCAGAAAAGGGCTTTGAGAACGAGCCTAAGCTCTGCAAGGAGTGCAGAAAGAACAAGAAGGAAGCGGGAAGACAGTACTATACCGCAACTTGCGCAATGTGCGGCAAGGAAGCTAAGGTTCCTTTCATGCCTCATGACGACAGACCTGTTTATTGCAGCGAGTGCTACGCAAAGTTAAAGGCGGAAAACTGATTTTCGTGACTGAAAAAAGCAAAAAACGCGCGGAGCGGGGTAAAACCTGCGCCGCGCCCTTTTTATTTGCATGCCTGCGCCCGCGGGACTTGCATTTGAGCGAAAAGTATTATATAATTCAAACGAAAACTTTTAAAGGAGGTTTTAACGATGAATATCACCAAAGATTCTGTTATAGGCGATGTTTTGGACATAGATTCCGGCTGCGCACCCTTGTTTTTGGCAATGGGCATGCACTGCTTAGGCTGCCCCGCATCAAGGGGAGAAACCATTGAACAGGCTTGCGCCGTTCACGGTGCCGACCCCGAGGAGCTTGTAAGAAAGCTCAACGACTACTTCGCTAAGAAGTGACGGGCGGCTAAGACTGAGCCGACTATCGAAAGCTGATGGCAGTTAGGGCAGTCCGAGTTTATGGGCTGCCCGATTTTTGCACCGGAGGGGATTTGATTGCTGACAAAAAGACTTGCCGCCTGCGCCGAGTACGTGGAGGGCAGCGGGATAGTTTGCGACGTGGGAACAGACCACGCATACCTGCCCGTTTTCCTTGTGAAAAGCGGCAGGTGCGGCACGGCGTATGCCTGCGACGTAGCCTCGGGACCGCTTGAAAGCGCAAGGGCGAATATAGAGCGCGCAGGGTTGTCGGGAAAGATAAAGACTATCCTCTCCGACGGGCTTGACAGCGTCCCCGTGGAGGGCGTAAGCGACGTGGTGATTGCGGGGATGGGCGGAGAACTCATAGCAAGCATACTTTCCCGCGCACCCGACCTGAGCGGGATAAACCTTGTTTTGCAGCCAAACACACGCGAGCCGGAGCTTTACGTGTGGCTGAGAAAAAACGGCTATGAAATTGCCGCCCAAAAGGCGTGCGAGGACGGAAAGTTTGTCTATCTTGTGTTTAAGGCGCACAGGGCGGAGTCCAAAGTGCCGCAGGAATGCTCGGAGCTTGAGAGTATCGCAGGTAAGCTTGACATAAGACTTGAGGAGTCGAAAAAGTATATCCGCCGCAAAATAAACCGCATAGAAAGCGCCGCCGCAGGCATGAGACTTTCGGAGGAAAACAGTGCGCTTTCCCGCCGTGCCGACAGCTTAGAAGAGCTTGCCGGAAGGCTAAGGGAGTATCTGTCGGAAGGAGATTTGCATGACTAAAGTATCTGATGTGTATAAATATATAGATTCGTTTGCGCCGTTTCGGACGCAGGACAGCTGGGACAACTCCGGACTTCTTGCGGGCGATGAAAACGCGCAGGTTCATAAGGCGCTTGTGGCGCTGGACGCCGAAAACAGAATAATAGACGAGGCGCACCGCGAGGGCTGCGAACTTTTGATAACGCATCATCCGGTGATATTTCACCCGCTGAAAACCGTTTGCTTTGACGACCCTGCGGGAAGGCTTGTGCGGTACGGCATGAGCTGCATATGCGCGCATACCAACCTCGACAGCGCACAGTACGGCATAAGCGATATGATGCTTTATCGCCTGGGCTTTAAAAACTGCCACGAGCTTGTTCAGATAAACCGCCGCGACAGCCTGTCGGACAGGGCAGTGGGATACGGAGCAATCGGCGAGTGCAGCGAGATGACCCCCGAGGAGCTTGCAAAGCTTTGCGCCGAGCGGTTTAGATGCGTTGCGATAAAATATGTCGCCGGCAAAAGGAACATAAAAAGAGTGGGCGTGATATCCGGCGCAGGCGGAGACGGCATATTCGATGCGAAAAGACTGGGGCTTGATGCGTATATAACCGCAGAGGTCAAGCATCACGAGTTTTTGGAGGCGGAGAGAATAGGCGTCACGCTGATAGACGCGGGACACTATGAAACCGAGATAATCGCCGCGGAATATCTAAAGCAAAAGCTTGAGAAGGAGTTTTCGGACGTGAGCTTTGTCACAAGCGGCGAGGGAACAACGATTAAAACAGTAAAGTGAGAAAGGAAATAAGCAAATGGCGCTTGACGGAGTGTATTTGAGCCTTGTGAAGGAGGAGCTTGAGGGCTGCCTGACAGGTTCGAGGGTGGATAAAATCCATCAGCCCTCAAAGGATAATCTTATAATATCGCTTAGAACGCTCTCAAGCGGCGTGAAAAAGCTTTTCATATCCTCCTGCGCGGGAACGGCAAGGGTGCATCTTTCTGAGTCGGAGCTTGAAAACCCAAAGACGCCGCCGATGTTTTGCATGCTTTTAAGAAAGCATCTTTCCTCGGCAAAGCTCGTCGCAATAAGGCAGGACGGCTTTGAGAGAATACTCAACTTTGACTTTGAGACGGCGGACGAGTTCGGCGACAGAATAGTCTTAACGCTTGCTGTAGAGATAATGGGCAAGTACTCTAACGTCATACTTGTAAACGGCGACATGCGAGTGATAGATTCGATAAAGCGCGTGGGCGAGGGGATGTCGAGCGTAAGGCTCGTGCTCCCCGGAATAAGCTACAGCCTCCCGCCGAGGGAGAAAAGACTCAGCCTCTTTGAGCTTGACAGGGACGAGCTGTTAAGCGGATTTCTGTCGCTAAGTCAAAAAGACCCGTCAAAAGCGCTTGTAAAGCTGATAGAGGGCATATCCCCGATTTTTGCAAGGGAAGCTGTGTACTATGCGTGCAGGGGAGCGGAAAAGCCGGCATCGGAGTTCAGCGCGGACGAGCTTGACCGACTTGTGTTTTTCCTTCAAAACTCCGCCCGACAGATACGCGAGCACACCAACAAGTATGTTCTGCTCAAGGACAAAAACGGCTTGATGAAGGATTTTTGCTTTGTGAACATAGAGCAGTACGGCACTATGATGAGCACAAAGGAGTTTTCGTCGCCGAGCGCACTGCTTGACTATTTCTTCTCCGAAAGAGACGTGATAGCGCAGACTCACCAAAGAGCCGCCGACCTGTTTAAGCTGCTTGTCAGCCTGTCGGAGAGGACAAAAAGGAGAGTTTCGGCGCAGAAAATAGAGCTTGAGGAGTGTAAGGGCAGAGAAGAGTTAAGACTTAAGGGCGACTTGATTATGGCCAACCTGTACCGGCTTGAAAAGGGCATGTCAGAGGCGGAGCTTGATAACTGCTATGAGCCGGGAAGCGTGGTTAAGGTGGAGCTTGACAAGCGTCTCACACCCGTGCAGAATGCGCAAAGGTACTATCAGGAGTACCGCAAAGCCGATACCGCCGAAAAGAAGCTGACTTCGCTCATAGCCGAGGGCGAGGACGAGGTAAAGTATATAGATTCCGTGTTTGACGCCTTGAGCCGCGCATCCACGGAAAGCGAGCTTAGCGACATAAGAATGGAGCTTGCCGCGGGCGGGTATGTAAAGCAGCCGCGCGCAAAAGGCTCAAAGGGCGGAAAGCTGCCAAAGTCCCTGCCGCCGATAGAGTACGTGTCAGACGACGGGTTTAGGATTCTTGTGGGCAGAAACAACCGCCAAAACGACATGCTGACCTTAAAAACCGCGCAAAAGACGGATTTATGGCTGCATGTTCAAAATATAACCGGCGCACACGTGATAGTGGAGGCAAACGGCGGCGACATCCCGCAGCGCACAATAGAGCAGGCGGCAATGATAGCGGCGTTTAATTCCTCTGCAAAAAATTCTTCAAGCGTTCCGGTGGACTACACTCAGGTGAGGTATGTAAAAAAGCCCTCCGGAGCAAAGCCGGGCATGGTCATATTCACAAATAACAGGACGTTGTATGTTACGCCGGACGCCGATGCGGTCAACGCACTGCGCAAGGGCGGCAAAGAGTGAGGAGCAAGACATGAAAGAGCGGTTTGAAAACACAATGGGATATCTTATAGCGGAGATAATATTCTTTTACGGCATACCGCTGGTCTGCGCGTTTGCAAATGCGCCCGGGTGGCTGTATAACGCGACGCCCGGAATAGACATATGCGCAGCGCTCGGAGTGGGATTTTTCTTCGGCAAAAAGCACGGCGGCGACTGGCTGATGAGCATAGAAACCGCGGTTGTGTTCATCCCCTGCATATTTGCGTTTTATAACTCCACGGCATGGATTTACGCTGTGATAATAGGGCTTGCGTCACTGCTCAGCCTGTTTATCGGCACGGTGTTTAAAAACAGAGTGAGATAAGAGGTCAAAAAGCACTTGACAAAATGAAGACGCTTTGGTATACTGATTTGGTTAGATGACCTCTACGCCGGTGTGATGGAATTGGCAGACGTGCTGGACTCAAAATCCTGTGGTAGAGATACCGTACCGGTTCGACCCCGGTCACCGGCACCACGTCGGAGCAAAGCAGCTTTGCTCCGACTACTTTTTTGCAAAAATCGAAGGCGGAATTTAATTTCAGGCAAAGAACCGCGCGATAGCGCAGAGCGGGCAGCTTTTTTCGCTGAAATTTCCGCCGCGATGTTGACAAACAAAAACCCTTTTGATATAATAGTAAAGCTGTAATTGCGCATACAATAAAGCAGATGAAAATATGAGCCACTAGCTCAGTTGGCAGAGCATTTCACTTTTAATGAAAGGGTCTGGAGTTCGAATCTCCAGTGGCTCACCATAAAAAGCTCCCGAGCAGATTTACTTGGGAGCTTTTGTTTTTACTTCACGCCGCATATGCCCGATATAGCAAAAATCAAGCCCCACACCGCCGTGCAGCGTGGGACTTGTTTTTTATGCGTTCACTTGCCTGTTAAAATGCAGAAGACTTTAGTTGTTAAAATGCGCTGACTCCGTCTAATGCAGTCTCGATCTCGAATCCCTCAACAGGCTCTTCGATCTCGATCACCTCTTCGGTGTAATCGTCGTCCGGAACATTTACATCCTCATCGCCCGTCTCGGTGTAAACGGTTGTGTATCTTCCGGAAACGTATCCGCAGATGTGGCACTCATAGTGTCCGTAACCGTTGTGCTCCTTGGTTGAAAGCAGCTCCGAATACCATGTGAGGTCGTGCGGCTGGTAATTGATCACTTCACCGCATACGCATACAAACCAGTGACCGTTTATGTCATAGTGGTATCCCGTTCCGTCTGCGATGTGCTCTGTGGTCTTGGCAAGCACCGTATCCGCCGCGGTTATCTCGTTCGTGCCCGCAGCGTCTGCAAAGTACTTCTGACAGCCGGTGCAGTACCAGTACTCGATGTTTCCTTCAGAGGTGTGCGACGGCTCAACTCTTGAGTGGTACTCGAGCGTGTGAGTGTGGGTGACTACAGGGGTGTCGGTTATCTCGGTGTTGTTTACATATACCGATCCGGTTCCGCTGTTGACTACCGTTATGCCGTCGGGAACTCCCGTGAGCGATGCGTCTCCCGAAAGGAATTCTATCTGGTCGCCCCCGCTCAGGCCTGCTGCGGCGTTTGAAATTTCATTTGTGCCGACTATGTAATTTGAGCCTGCCTGTGTGGTTGTCTTGGCAAGAGCGGATGTTGGCGTAACGAAGCCTTCGGGTGATGCCGAAAACGTTCCGTTCGAGATGCCTACATGTCCTGCGATGTCGCCGGTGCCGGTTTTACCCGCAACGTTGGGAGCGTTATACGTTCCGCCGCCGACAGTTATCTGACCGATGGTCTTGGTGCCGTCGCATGCCACGACAAAAGCAAAGCTTGTCGCGTTTACGACTGTTGACGGTGATGTTACCGTAATGTTTCCTGCGGAGGTTCCGTCGCCGTTCTGCTTTGAAACGATTCCGTATGCTCCGGTGAATTCACCGCCGTTGATGGTCATTGTTCCGAACGTAGCCACTGCCGCACCGTTGTTGCCGACAAACTTACCGTCGTTGATGGTGGTGATTGCGTTCGGAGTGGCGCTGATTGCAGCGTTGTAAAGAACGGAACCCGCTCCTTGGCACTCAAATTCGCCGCCGTTGACGGTGAGGGAGTAGCCTGCATTTTGAATCGCAACCAAGTACGCGCCGCCGTCATAGAGCACCTTTCCGCCTCCGGCCGAGTCGTTGATGACGAGGTTTCCGTAGTTGCTGATGACAATCGTGCTTCCGGTGATGGTGCAGCCGTTGAGGTCGAGAATTATCGTGGGCTGACCGGCCCCGTCGTTATACGTTCCGAATGATATCGGGGTGACGGCGGACTTTTCAAAGAGAATGTTTTTGTACAGCGTAACCGTGTGGGTGTTATTGCCATTGTCGGTTATGGTCGCTGCACCGTCCGCCCAGGCGTTGAGCTCATCATTGGTCATTGCGCTTGTAATTCCGATTCCGTTTGAAACGGTCACCGTTTCTGCGGCGGCGGCAACCGGCACGGGAAGTACAGATGCGACAATTGCCACGGCTAAAACAACCGACAGCATGGACAAAAGCTTTTTGAACTTCATAGTTTCTCACTCCTTGTTATAAAATTAAATGTTTCATTAAGGGGTACGGCGCATATCGCACGCCCCTTTTGACCTTTTTTCGCCGCCGTCAATACCGACAATAAAGCGCACGGCGTTAAAGGCTGTACTCGTACAGCCAAACGCTATGCGCTTTATTTTTTTTGCGGTGGTATTTAATTGTGCGGCAGCAAACAGCCCGTCATGCGCAGCTCGAATGAATACCATGGCGCCGAGAGTTTACCCATGTCAATCAAAAAGTCGCAAAGCCCCGGGATACAGCGTTTGCAGCATGCATCGCCGAACTTCCGCGCAGAAAAGATGACGGCAGCGCATAAAACCTCAGCTTTTTTCGGGAAACTCATACAGGCAGCATAAGAAATTCATTCCTTATTAAGAATAGCATGTTTTTCGCCATGATTCAAGAGGTTTATATAATTTTTACACAAATTTTTTGTGCGTCATTTTACTTTTTCGCGGATGATGACCCGCCGCTCCGGAATTTTCTGCGATACTCGTTCGGCAAAATCCCGAAGAACGCCTTGAACGCCGTGGCAAACTTGCTTTGGCTGTCGTATCCCACCAGCGATGCGACTTCCATTATGCTGTTGTCGGTGTCCAAAAGCAGCTTTGCCGCGAATTTCATGCGGTGCTCTTTCATGTGGGACGCTATCGAGTCGCCGTAAACCGACTTGAAGAGCGCTTTCATCGTCGTCGGATTCATAAGGTACTGCCTTGACAGGTCGTCTATCGTGAGGCGGCTGCTGAGGTCGTTTAACATGCGGTCGTGTATGGCGCGTATGGTCTGAACCTGCTCGTTTTTGTACTCCTTGCACTTTTTGCACTCGGATGCGGTCTCGTACAGCAGCAGTATAAGCTCCATAGCCGCAATCCTGCAATAAGCGGTGTGAAGCGGGCTTGAAGGGTCGGTGAAGAACTTTTCAAACACCGCCTCAAACCTTCTTTCCGCGCCTATCGACGAGATTATGTCCCCGCCGCTGAAGCTGTCGTGCAGCGTCTTGCCGGTTATCCCCGTGCCGTCAAGCAGCTCGGGCGGATTTTTTTCAAGCTCGTCAAGGCTTATATACACGCTCGCCGCGGCACGGTGGGCGGCAGCGTCTGACGAGCCGCCGGTGAGAATCTGCACCGTAAATATGTTCGGCTCGGGATAGCTGCTCTTCTCGGCGGGACAGCATGCGCATTTTGTCCCCGTTCTGCCGCTGCGTATATAGTGCACCGCGAGAATGGTGTCGCCGCTGCAAAAAGGCAGTGAATATTCGTTGCCGCCCTTGTCGTCCGAAATATGCAGCGCCGCACATTTAAACAGGCTCAGCACGGCGGGCGGCTTTGCCGCGTCGGGCGCGCCTTTTCCGTCCTTATGGATGTGATTGTTTTTATATTCGCTCATCGTTACCCCTTCTTCAATCCTGGCAGGAAATCTCTATTACCTTTTCAATCGTCTTGTGAAGAAGCTGACTTTGCTCCGTGTCCGCAGCACGGTAGTACACCTCTTTGCCGTCGCGTCGGCTGACAACAAGCCCGCTGTTTTTAAGCAGCCTCAGGTGATGCGAAACCGCCGGACTTGACATCTCAAGCATTGCCGAGAGGTTTATGACGCACTCCTCGCAGTGGCACAAAAGCCAGAACAGCCGCACTCTTGATGCGTCCCCGAGCTGCTTGAATATATACGCCGCCGCTTCAAACTTGTCTATGCGGTTAAGGCCGTTTGCTATTGTGAGTATGTCCGCATCCTCGTTGTGATTGTGCGGCAGCGCTTGCTCCGTTTGATTCATGGCGCGCTCCTTTCTCCCTTTCGGAAACTGTTTTCTCCCTTTCGGAAGCATTTCGGCTAAACCTATTGACGGTGGCCCTTAGGAGTATTATACTGCAATCAAGATGATTAAACAAGTGCTTAATCATTTAATTTAAAATAAATTATTTATGAGAGGGAGACCGCCATGAAGAAAATATACAAAATCGAAGTTGACTGCGCAAACTGCGCCAATCTGATGGAATGTGCCGCACGCAAGATTGCGGGTGTCGAGAGTGCGACGGTAAACTTCATGACACAAAAGATGATTGTGGAGTTTGAACAGGGTCAGGAGCCTGCCGAGGTCATGAAGAGCGTCGCGAAGGTGTGCAAGAAAGTAGAGCCGGACTGCGAGATATACTGCTGACAAGACGTGCCTGATAAGACGTGATACGGAGGGATAAATGTGCAGGAAATTATAGTTGATTGTCTGCTTGCAGTTGTTGCGGTTGCGGCGGCGGTGATGTATGCCTTGGGAAAGCTGAGGTCAGACATCACGCTGAGAAAAAAGCAGAAGAAAATGCTGGTGAGGATATTTATCTGCGCAGTGATAATGCTTGTGCTGCAATTTCTGCCGGCACAGACGTTTGACAACACGTTCGGCGCCGCGGGCAGATGGGTGAGGTTCGGTGCATACTTTGTCGATTACCTCATAATCGGAGCGGACATACTTAAAAAAGCCGTTAAGGGAGTAATAAACGGAAGTGTGTTTGATGAAAACTTCCTCATGGCGGTTGCCACGGTGGGAGCAATGGCTTTGGCGGTTTATGAGAACGGCGATTACGTTGAAGCGATTGCGGTTATGCTCTTTTATCAGGTGGGCGAGTGGTTTCAGGACTACGCCGTCGGTGCAAGCCGCAAGAACATAACCGAGCTTATGGATATACGCCCCGACTATGCAAACATAGAGCGCGGGGGAGTTTTGGAGAGGGTTGACCCCTCGGAAGTCCACGTGGGAAGCATCATAGTCGTTCAGCCGGGCGAGAAGATACCGCTTGACGGCGTCGTCACGGAGGGCGAGTCGAGCCTTGACACCTGTGCGCTCACGGGAGAAAGCGTGCCGAGGACGGTAAAAGCCGGCGACAGCGCAATAAGCGGCTGCATAAACATGAACGGAGTACTCAGGATAAAGACTGAAAAGGAGTTTTCCGAGTCCACCGCATCAAAGATACTCGACCTTGTCGAAAACGCAAGCTCCCGCAAGTCCCGCCCCGAAAACTTCATATCTCGCTTTGCAAGGATTTACACCCCTGCAGTATGCCTCAGCGCGGTTGCGCTTGCCGTGATACCGCCGCTTGTGGGGCTGATAGCTCAGGGCACGGCGGCATGGGGAACGTGGATATACCGCGCGCTCACCTTCTTGGTAATAAGCTGCCCCTGCGCGCTTGTAATAAGCATACCGCTCAGCTTCTTTGCGGGAATAGGCGGAGCAAGCCGTGAAGGCGTGCTTGTAAAAGGTTCAAACTACCTTGAAGCGCTTTCAAAGGCAAAGACAGTCGTGTTTGATAAGACGGGAACCTTGACACAGGGCAAGTTTGAGGTCGATGCCGTGCACCACTGCCCGATTTTGGAGGATGAGCTGATAGAGTATGCCGCTCTTGCGGAAATATCCTCAAGCCACCCGATAAGCCGCAGCCTTCAGCGCGCGTATACCAAGCGCACCGGAAAAGTCGCAGACATGTCACGCGTGAGCGACATCCATGAAATAAGCGGAGAAGGCGTGACGGCCGTAGTTGACGGAAAGAGCGTTGCGGCGGGAAACGACAAGCTCATGAAGAGGCTCGGCGTGGAGTATATCGACTGCCACCGCGCGGGAACTATCATACACATGGCGGTGGATTCAAAGTACCTCGGACACATAGTGATATCGGATATAGTAAAGCCGACTTCCGAAAAGGCCATTGCAGCGCTCAAGGAGTCGGGCGTGAACAAAACCGTAATGCTCACCGGCGACTCTGCAAAGGTTGCAAATGAGGTTGCGTCCCGCCTCGGAATTGACGAGGTGTACAGCCAGCTGCTGCCTGCCGACAAGGTTGAAAAGGTTGAGGAGCTGCTCGGCAGAAAGGGCAGAAGCGGAACGCTTGCGTTTGTCGGCGACGGCATAAACGACGCTCCGGTGCTTTCAAGAGCCGATATAGGAATTGCAATGGGCGCCATGGGTTCCGATGCGGCTATAGAGGCTGCCGACGTGGTTCTTATGGATGACGACCCGCTCAAGATTTCAAAAGCCATACGCATATCCCGCAAGTGCCTGAGAATAGTATACGAAAACATAGTTTTCGCCATAGGCATAAAGCTTATATGCCTTGTTCTCAGCGCGGTCGGTATTGCAAACATGTACCTTGCGGTGTTTGCGGATGTCGGCGTTATGGTGCTGGCTGTTCTGAATGCAATACGCTGCCTGTTTGTAAAGAAGGTTTAAATAATATATACAGCGCTTTGGCCGAGGGGATTATATCCTCTCGGCTTTTTTCGTGCACAGCATGAAACGCTTTCGATATACCTGTATTGACATAAGGAATGCGGTGTGGTATCATATCAATATACTTAGCATTGCTAAATAGTGATGCTAAGTAAAGCGAGATATAAGAAGGTGCGGCGATGGATGCAAAATATATTCAGCAGTTTAAAAAAGGCTCGCTTGAGATGATGCTTTTGAGCCTCATAGCGCATGGTGAGACGTACGGGTACGAGATTTTGACGGCATTAAACGAAACCTGCGCAGACGTGATGGGGTATGCAAAAGAGGGGACGGTGTACCCCATACTTTACAGGCTGGAGCTTTCGGGGCTGATATCAAACCGTGTTGCGGTGTCTGACAGCCGAGGCGGGTCGAGAAAGTATTACTCCATCACCGAAGCCGGCAAAAAGGCGCTTTCGGAGCTTGTGGAGTTTTGGAGAAGATACTCAGAGTGTGTCAATAATATAATAGACTTGTAGTATGTCGGGAGGATAAAAGCATGAAAGGCAATCCGAAGTGGTATATAAAAGAGGTCAGGCGGTATTTAAGCCTTGACCGCGCGCAAAAGGACGAGATTGAAAGGGACTTGCGTGAGATGTTTGCGGCCGCCGAAGAGCACGGCGAGAGCTTTGATGAGCTGTCGGAGCGGCTCGGCAGTCCGAGAGAATACGCCGCAAGAGTGTGCGAGCAGTTTGGCAAAAAGCCTAAAAAGCGCATGCTGCCCCTGGCGGCGGCGATTGCGGCGCTTGCAGCGGCTGTCGCTGCGGCTGCGGTGTGCATAGTGGCTGCTGTTTTGCGTGAAAGGGACAAAAGTGTGATAGGGTATGCCGACGGCATGACGGCTATAGAGCTTAATCCGTCGGGGTTTGACCCGACAACACTGATACTGATAACAGCGGCGTTTGCAGCGGCTGCCGCCGTGGCTGTGATTTTTGCGCACATAAGGCGCAAAAAGGAGACGATGAGAAGATGAAGAGCATAAAAAACAGGCTGTCTGCGCATATGGCGCTGCTTGTCGTGGCGGCTGCCGCATGCATGCTTTTGTCGGCGGGATGCGACAGCCTGCAAGGCGTGCAGGGCGCGCAGTACACCTATCTTACGCCCGACCTGTCCAAGGTCACCACCGAGTACACAAGCGAGTGGCCGGAAAACGAGTTCACCGCACTCATCCCGAAGCCTGATTTCGGGCGGACGGAGTCCGTAATGGACATGAGCGAGTACAAGAGGTTTGTGGTGTCGCTCACCGATGTGGAGGACGGAGAGCTTGAAGGGTATCTTGACAGCCTTCCCGACGCCGGATTTTATAAGATGGAGTATTCCTCAAACGACGTCTCGGTGGGTGCAATGTATCAAAATGACGACGGTGTGGTTTTGAGTATTGCAGGCTCTTCGGGCAGCATGGGCATAATGATATCCGTCCCCGATTCGCCGGACGGCGGCAGCGCGGACTGAAAAAGCCCTTATCGGAGAAAATTCGGCAGCCGGCGCTCACTTTTGTTTAAAAAATCACTTGACATACAGGCGCAAATACCATATGATTATTAGTGCAACAAAGGGGAGTAGCCGGCAGCCTTGCGCATTGTGTGAAAACGCGGCGCGGTCTGTGATCAGATGCGACATCTCGATAGCGGAAATTCCGGCGGGAAGCCGTCAAATTTTCATCCGCATCTGATTTAAGGGATAAATCCGACGGCAAGACTTTTATTGTGATGTGCCAAGCTTTGCATGTCATGATAAAGGTCATTTTTTTGTCCCTGAAAGATCGAAAGGAATGAAAAAGATATGCAACAGATACTTGATCTGTTCGCCAACGTGCTTGAAACTCAGTGGCAGCAGATCGTAATGTGGGTGATAGGAGGACTGCTCATCTACCTCGGCATATGCAAAAAGATGGAGCCGTCACTTCTTATTCCTATGGGCTTCGGAGCGATTTTGGTCAACCTCCCCAACTCGGGAGCGGTGACGCAGGGCGGCGAAGAGGGACCCATAGACGTCTTGTTCAACGCAGGAATAGCAAACGAGCTTTTCCCGCTGCTTTTGTTCATAGGAATAGGCGCGATGATAGACTTCTCGCCCCTTTTGTCAAACCCCAAGCTGATACTTTTCGGAGCGGCTGCGCAGTTCGGAATATTCTTCACCTTAAGCATGGCAAGTCTGTTCGGCTTTGAGCTTAACGACGCGGCGTCCATAGCGATAATAGGTGCGGCGGACGGGCCTACGTCGATATTCGTGGCAAACGTTTTGCAGTCAAAATATATAGGCGCAATAGTTGTCGCCGCGTACTCGTATATGGCGCTTGTGCCGATAATTCAGCCGCCGGTAATACGCCTTATCACCACCAAAAAAGAGCGCATGATAAGGATGCCCTACCGCCAGAGAAGTGTAAGCAAGACCGCAAGAATACTCTTCCCGATATTCATAACCATAATAGCGGGTATAGTTTCGCCTAAGTCGGTGGCGCTGGTCGGATTTTTGATGTTCGGAAACCTCATCCGCGAGTGCGGAGTTTTGGAGTCCCTGTCCGAAACCGCTCAGAACGTCCTTGCAAACCTCATAACCATACTTTTAGGATTCACCGTGGCCACTAAGATGCAGGCTGATCAGTTCTTAGCCTGGGACACCATACTCATCATGTGCTTGGGACTGGTTGCATTCATATTCGACACCGTCGGCGGAGTGCTGCTTGCAAAGCTTATAAACCTCTTCCTGCCCCGCGAAAAGAAGATCAACCCCATGATAGGCGCTGCCGGAATATCGGCGTTCCCGATGTCCGCAAGAGTCATAAACCGCATGGGCTTAAAGGAGGATCCGCAGAACTTCCTGCTCATGCATGCAGTCGGCGTAAACGTATCGGGACAGATAGCATCAGTCATAGCCGGCGGACTCATCCTGACTTTGGTTCAGTAATGAAAGGCGGTATGATTTATGTTTGAAGATTTCAACATTGACCTCGAAGCGTTTATAGATTCGCTCGGCATAATGGGAATAGGAATGCTCGGCATATTTATAGTCATAGCCGTCATAATGGGCGCTATGTACCTTCTGACCGGCATTTTTAAGGACAAAGGCGACAAAAAGTAAACGCATAAAGCGCAAATGCGCATAAAAAAGACCGGACGGTTTTTGCCGTCCGGTATTTTGCTGCCCGGTTACTCAGCTTTGAATATCATCCTGATGAAGTTGTACATGTGCGGCGTCACTGTCGATTGGTCGTGGCCGCCGTTGTCTATCACCTGCCAGATGTGCGTTACGTTGTTGTTGTTTAATATGTCGTTGTAGCCGTAGGGCACGGTTCCGACAACGCCGTCGTTAGAGCCTGCGGTTATCATGAGCAGCCACGGCGCATTGTCCTTTCCCTCGAACGTGAAGTCATCCTCCGCAATCAGCCCGGGGCATGTTCCGGGGGCAGGGCAGACAGCTCCGACGTATCCGAACAGGTCGGGTCTTGTGAAACCGATGTACAGCGACTCTCTTCCGCCCATCGAGAAGCCTGTTATCGCAGTGTTTTCAGGACCGGTGGCTATGGAGTAGTTGTCCTCTATAAACGGCATTAAGTCTGTGACAAGGTCGTTTATGAAGTTGTCGTAGGCGGCGTTGCTGACGTCGTTCATCGCATCAACCACATCCATGTCCTTTGAGGCGAATATGTACGGGAACACCACTATCATCGGCTTTGCCTCGCCGTTTGCAATCGCGTTTCCGACGTTTTCAACCGTCTTGTCGTTTCCGTAGACCATTGAGTCCTCCGTGCCCCAGTAGCCGTGCAAAATATAAAGCACGGGATACCGCTCGTCCTCGTCATACCCCGCCGGCAGCAGCACGTTTACGTTTCTGTCCTTTTCAAGGGTGGTGGAGTAGTAGCTGACCTTTTCAATGGTGCCGTAATCCGTGCCGAACATGTTCTCGGTGGCAAGGCTCGGCGTCCTGTTTACAACCTGCTCCTGCATCTGAGCCATGTACTCGTCAGGAGTTATGAGTATCGGCTCTTTTGGCTCCGGCTCTTCCTTTGATGCGCATCCAGCGAGGATGAGCGCGCAAAGACCCATGCTTAAAGCAGCTTTTGTCAGTCTCTTCATATATATCCCTCCGTAAATGTTCTATGATTTAATATTATACCTATGTAAACCCGTTTGTCAAACACCGCCGCACACATGCCTTCGTGGCGCTGCGGCTATTGATTTTCCGCTGCGGAAAAGGTATATTTTAATTGATAGATATCTGCTTGAAAAGAGGGAATAAGAGCATGAACAGAAAAAACGTATCCGACATACTTGCCCACGTCGATCACACTCTTTTGTCTCAGACCGCAACATGGGATGACATAAAAAAGATTTGCGACGAGGGCATAGAGTATAAAACCGCATCGGTATGCATACCCGCATGCTACGTCAGACGGGCGTGCGAATATGCGGACAAAAGGGTGAAGATCTGCACCGTGACAGGCTTTCCGAACGGCTACAGCACCACCGCCGCAAAATGCTTTGAGGCAGGACAGGCGTGCGAGGACGGCGCGGACGAAATCGACATGGTGATAAATATCGGTTGGCTCAAGGGCGGCATGCATGACGCGGTTTTAGACGAGATAAAAGCCGTCAGGGCGGCGTGCGAGGGCAAAATCCTGAAGGTGATAGTCGAAACCTGCCTTTTGAGCCGAGAGGAAAAAATCGCGGCGTGCGATATAGTCTGCCGGTCGGGGGCAGACTATATTAAGACGTCAACCGGATTCTCAACCGGCGGAGCTACGTTTGAGGACGTGGAGCTCTTTAAGGAGCATGTTAAGCCGTGGGTGAAGATAAAGGCCGCGGGCGGCATATCAAGCCTTGAGGACGCAGAGAGATTTTTGGAGCTTGGCGCAGACAGGCTCGGCACAAGCAGAGTGGTAAAGCTTGTACATGAGCTTCGGGCGGCAGAGTAATCTGTAAACAACCCTTTTGCATGCTTGTATATATTTAAACATGATATAAGAATATGAAACAATGAAAGGAGCATTAAAATGGCATTATATCCTACACCTCACATAGACGCAAGACCGGAGGACTTTGCAAAGACGGTTTTAATGCCCGGCGATCCGCTGAGGGCAAAATTCATCGCCGAGAACTTTTTGCAGGGCGCTGTTCTTGTGAACAACGTCAGGGGAGTACAGGGCTACACCGGAACGTATGAAGGCGCGAGGGTTTCGGTGATGGCGAGCGGCATGGGCATGCCGTCGATGGGCATATACTCCTATGAGCTTTACAACATATTCGGCGTGGAGAACATAATCCGCATAGGCTCTGCCGGATCTTTGCAAAAGGACATACAGCTGCGTGACATAGTTATAGCGATGTCCGCATCGACAAACTCCGATTTTGCAAGACAGTACAGACTCCCCGGAACGCTTGCTCCTACGTGCAGCTACGCGCTTTTAAAGACCTGCACGGACATGGCTCAAAAGCTCGGCTGCCGCTATCATGTGGGAAACATACTCTCCTCCGACACGTTTTACACCGATGAGACGGGACTGCCGCAGGGCATGAAGGCAAACGACCGCTGGGCGTCAATGGGCGTGATGGCTGTCGAAATGGAGGCGGCCGCGCTGTATATGGTTGCAGCGGCGGCGCATAAAAACGCCCTTGCAATATGCACGGTGTCCGACTCACTTCTGACCGGAGAGGCTACAACCTCGGCGGAAAGACAAACTTCGTTTACTCAAATGATGCGCCTTGCCCTTGAAACCGCAAAGGCTTTTCACGGATAGCGCAGACGTATATATGTAATATGCACAAAATTTGCGGCGTGATTTTTAGCATGTAAATGGCTAAGATCACGCCGAATTTATTGACATGGGGTAAAATATGTGATAATTTATATATGAATATATTATACCTGCGGGTATGGTGTATGGAAGCATTTACATTGGGGCGGACTGTGGACGCAAGGTGATGTTTTGCGTCTGCGGTTCGTAAAATTTTTAAGAAAGGATCCCTTATTTTTGGGAACAGGGCTTGATATGAAGATCAAAAGTATCAAAACCGGACTTGCGCTTGCGGCGACGGTGGTCTTGTCTGCGGCGGTTCTTTCCTCCTGCGGAACAGGTTCCAAAGAGGACCCGTGGAGCTATAACGCGGCTTTTACAAGCGGCGATCTCATCTCTACGGACGTTGAGCAGACGATATTTTCCGGCAACGAATGGACCGGAAAGTCGTTTGCTAAGGACGCGTCCGGCAACTATGTCAGCCAAAGCGATATAGTCAGGATCAACACGCTTGATTATCACTCGGTAAACACCGTCATATTTGACAGCGTTGAGAAAGCGCTTGAGGGCGCAATAAGCTACGACCGCACCGATTCCGCTTATTATAAGCTTTTGACCGGTGAGGACAACGTGTGGCAGCTTGCGGTTTATAAAAACGAGGACGACGCGGAGGCTGCGGGCGTTCTGAACGAATTTTATAAGCCGTCATACGACATGTCCGCCGCACCCCCGTATGAAGGCGAGGACAGGATTTACTCCTCGAGCGACGCATACTACGGCGGATTTAAGGACGTAACACTTCCCGCATCGTGGCAGACTCAGGGATTTGACTTCCCGATATACACAAACTACACCTATCCGTGGGACGGCGGAGCTTACGGAAACGAAAAGCTGTTTGCACCCGACGTGCCCACAGTCACAAACCCTGTGGGATTTTACCGCTACACCTTTGACGTCGATGAATCGTGGATAACAGAGGGAAGAAGGGTGTTCATATCCTTCGGCGGCGTTGAGTCCGCATACTACGTGTATGTAAACGGATATCAGGTCGGCTACAGCGAGGATACGTTTGACGCAGCCGACTTCGACATAACGCCTTACCTGAACGCAGACGGCAAGGACAACCTCCTTGCGGTAAAGGTTTACCGCTGGTGCGACGGCAGCTATTACGAGAATCAGGACTTTTTAAGACTTGCCGGAATATTCAGAGACGTTTATCTTTACTCCACCACTCCGGTGAGGATGTCTGACTATACTGTTGTCACAGACCTTGACGACGACTTTGTAGACGCAGAGCTGAGGCTTGATGTCGAGATAGAAAACACCACCATAAACGACATCGGAAACCGCCGGCTTTACGTCGATGTAAAGCTCTATGACGCCGATAAGAACCAGTTGTTCTATGACAAGCCCTTAAGAAAGGCTGTTTCGAGCGTTGCAAGCGGCGAAAAGACAATAGTTTCGCTTGAAAGAAAGGTTGACGAGCCGCACTTGTGGTCGGATGAAGACCCCTATTTGTACACGCTTGTGATATCGCTTTACGACGAGGACGGCGGATATTACGGAAGTATGTCTCAGCAACTCGGATTCAGGGAAATAACCTTTGACCCGACAGTCGGCACAACCGAAAACGAGTACTATCAGACGGTTCTTTTAAACGGCGAACCGCTCATACTCAAGGGCGTAAACAGGCATGAAAACAACCCCGAGACGGGAAGATACGTGCCCGCCGAGCTTGAGGAAGCGGACGTCATCCAGATGAAGAACCTCAACATAAACGCAGTAAGAACCGCTCACTACCCCGATGATGAGATGTTCTACAACATGTGCGACAAGTACGGACTGCTTGTAATGGGCGAGTGCAATATAGAAACCCACTACGCCGTCGATGCGTCAACCACCGAAAACTCCTTCTCAAACGTGATAAAGGACAGGATTATGGCTCATACCACGGCGTATAAGAACAGAACCTGCATAATCATGTGGTCTATAGGAAACGAAACCATCGCCGGCACGCAGACCTTCCTCGACTGCATAGCAGACCTCAAGCAGCGCGACCCGACAAGACCGATTCACTTTGAGTCTCAGGGCAGCGGCGGAGGCGTTGACATCGCCAGCACCATGTACTCCACGGTTGAGGACGTAGCCGCAAGGGGAACATGGGAAAACCACATGCCTTACCTGCTTTGCGAGTATGCTCACTCAATGGGCAACTCGACGGGCAACCTGTATGAGTACTGGGAGGCAATAAGAAGCTACGACAACATTTTGGGAGCGTTCATCTGGGACTATGTTGACCAGTCCATACTCACCGAAATACCCGAAAACACCTTCGACTACTACGGCAACGGCATGTACTATGCGTTCGGCGGATGCTGGGGCGACAACCCGAACAGCGGCGACTTCTGCCAGAACGGAATTATAAGCTCCAACAGAACGGTTCAGCCGGAGGCTTATGAGGTCAAGTACGTTTACCAGTCGGTGTGGTTTACCGCCGATGAGGCGCTGAGCGCAGACAACAAGTCGGTGAACGTGTACAACGAATTCAGATTCACAGACCTTGACAACTACGATTACAGATACGAGCTTTTGTGCAACGGCGAGGTTGTGGACAGCGGAACGTTTGAAGTCAGCTGTGCACCCATGGAGGAAGTCACTGTAGAGATACCCTTCAACCTCCCCGAGCAGATAGAGCCGGAGAGCGAATTCCTGCTCACCGTTTACGCATGCCTGAGCGAGGATACGCTTTGGGCGGACGCGGGATACGAAATAGCGCTTGAGCAGTTTGACGTCGAGTGCGACAGCGAGACTGTTTCCTTTGATGTATCGCAGATGCCTGACATTAGCGCAAGCGAGACCGATACCGAGCTTACCGTAACCGGCGACAACTTCGAGATAGTGTTCAACAAGACTAACGGTTACATCGACAGCTACATCTATGACGGCGACGAGATCATCGAAAGAGGCCCCACTCCGACATACACCCGCGGCAAGACCTCAAACGACCTCGATTACCTGCCTCTTGACGACGCAACCATACGCGGCGTCGATGAGTTCAGCTATGAGATAACCGACGGCGGAAAGTCGGTGACGGTAAACGAGACCCTCAGGCTTTCGGCAAGCGGATGCTACAACTACATGAGCTATGTGGTGTACGGCAGCGGAGAAATAAAGGTTTCAAGCTCCTTAGAGCTGACTGACGACATCACCGAGCTTTACAGGTTCGGCAGCGTCATAACACTCCCCGTTGACTACGAGAATATGACCTTCTACGGCAACGGCCCGTATGACACATACCGCGACAGGCTCAGAGGCTCACCGGCGGGCGTTTACAGCCAGACGGTAACCGACAGCTTCTTCCCCTACGGCAATCCTCAGGACACCGGTAACAAGACAGAGGTAAGATATATCTCCTTAACATCAGACGAGCGCGACACAGGCATACTTGTGACCTGCGACGGCTTGCTTGAGGCGTCGGCGCTGCACTACACCGCAAGACAGCTTCAGGATGCGGGAAGAGTATATCAGCTCCCCGATATAACCAACACCTACCTCAACATCGACTACGGCTCAAGAGGAACAGGCGGAGCTTCATGCGGCCCCGGACCTCTTAACGAGTACAGGCTGTTAAACGACGGCAGAGACTTCAGCTACTCCTACACCATAATCCCGTTTGATAAGAACGAGGACGACGTGAGCGAGCTTGTAAAGCTCTTCAGAGATGTTTCAACCGCCTCGGATGCCGAGTAACGTATAAAGCAGTATAAAACAAAAATCCCCGCCCGGGTCTTATGACCGAGGGCGGGTTTTGTTTTGCGCTTTTGGGTTTTGACCGATGCGCAAAAAGCGTTAACAGCGCATTACAGCGGCAGGGGTTTGTTCTTAAAGCAAAAGACGGAGGCAATATACAGCACTATTCCAACCGCCGCAAGAACGACAAGCTTCCATATAAAATCGGTGGTACCGGTGAGTATGGAGTTGCTGTCGAAGAAACTTATGATGCTGACATAGTTGAACACGTTCATCGCGTCTATGCGTATTGCGCTCGGCATGACCTTTGAGCCGAACAGTCCGAGAATCGCACTGACGAGGAAGAACATAGAAAGTCCTCCGCCGAGGGACATGGACTGCTTGCTGCGGTTGAATGCCGCCGACGCAAGAAAGCATATGCCCGAGATTGCAAACATGGTGGCAAACGCTCCGAGGTTGAGAAGTATCATTTCGGAGTAGGAAATCGTCACCGATTCGTGCCCGTTCATGAACGCAAGGCATACCACTCCGGTGACGGTCGTGCATATGAACATCGCAAGAAGTGATGACATCAAAAACAGCGCCTGGGTGAATATGACCTTGTTGCGCTTTGTCGGAGTAGACAGCACGTAAGCCATGGATCCGCTGTCAACCTGTCCTGCGATCAGGCTGTTTGCCGTCATGATGATGTACACTATCGGAAGTATCAGTCCCGCCGACTTGAAGAACACCGTTCCGACTATCAGCCCGAATACGTCAAGGTCCTGAAGCTCCACCAGCGCATCACGTATGTCCTGCGGGAATTTGTCCAAAAGGCTTTCGGACAGCTCTTCGATCAGCTCCTGCTTGTCAAGGTCGGGATCCATTAACAGACGTCCTCGGTAATCGGATATTGCGTCATTTGCCTCGCTTTGAATCTCATCTGCGGTGTAAATAAAGCCCTGCTCGCTTAGAGCATCGGGCATCTGCTCGCCGAGCATCTGCGCTATGAAGTCCGCCGCAAAATCGCCTGCGCTCACCGTATCCTGAGAAAGGTATTGCGATATTGCAGTTTCCATCATGTCTCTTGCCGAGTTTGCCGTGTCCTCGTCGTATTCCTCAAGCAGCTGCTCGTATACGGCGTCGGCAACGCTGTTCATTATGTATGACGACTTCGCCTGCTCCGAAAGATCGTTTCCGCTTACAAGATAGTAGTTTATCAGGGCGTCGGTGTATTCGCGGGTCAGATTCATGCTTGAGAGCTGCGCCGTAACCGCGTCGCGCGCGCCGCTGTCATCCATGCCGCCCGCAATTGCCGTGTCATACGCTGAGCATATAACTGCGTATCCCTGCTCCGTCACGGCTGAAATCAGCGCATCAAAGCTGCTCTTTTGCTCTTCGTACGTTTCAAGCGCCGTCGCTGTCATGTCGTAGTACGTAACGGCGTTTTTGTCAACTTCGGTATAAACCGCATCGTCCTGAAAAACAGTGACCATCGAGGCGCGTATGCTGTCTGCGCTCGACGTGCCTATAACCACAATCACCACCGCAAGCATAAAGCAGGTGGCAGCCGTGATTGCCGTCCACATTACGGCGGTGGCCTTGCATGATTGTTTGAAAAGGGGTTTGCTTATCATATCTCATTCTCCTTTGTGTGAGAGCTTGCAAGTCTTTCTTTGAAGTACCTCTCAAGCGTGTACGGCACCTCCGACAGAAACTTTACATCGTAATCCGCAAGCACGTTCAAAAGCTCTTTTGCATCACCGCGGGGGATTGAAACGGTGACCTGCGAATACTGCGGCTGATTTCGCACGATGATGAAGTTTTTAGTCAGGAAGTCTCGGTAGTCGGAACGCTTGTTAAACTCCACTTTGTACTCTGCGTCCGGACGGCATTTTATCTGTGACATCTGCACGACGTCCACGATCCTGCCCCTGTCTATCTGAGCTACTCTGCCGCACGACGACTCCATCTCCTCAAACATGTGGCTGCTCATAAACACTGTTTTGCCCCTTTTGTGCTCGTCTGCCACAATGTCCATGAACGCCGCACGCATCAGCGGGTCAAGTCCCGTGGTCGGCTCGTCTAAAATGATTATCTGCGGGTCAGCCATGAGCGCCGCCACAAGCGCGGTTTTCTGCTTCATGCCCTTGCTCATCCGCCGCAGATTTGCCGAAGGGTCTAACTGCAGCTTTTGTATCAGCTCGTTGGCATATGTCATGTCCTTTAGCCCGAGCAGCTCCGCCTGGGACTTTAAAAAATCAATTCCGGTCGGCAGATCCGGAAACGCAATTTCTCCCGGCACGTAGCCTATGTACTTCTTCAGCTCGCTTGCCTGCTGCCTCGCGTCCATGCCTTTTATCGTGACGCTGCCCCGATCAGGCTTTAAAAAGCCCATCATATGGCGGATGGTAGTTGTCTTTCCAGCGCCGTTTGTGCCCATAAACCCGAACATCTCGCCCGCTTCAACCGTGAGGTTTACGTCAAATATGCCGCGCCCGCCGCCATAGTCCTTTGTAAGAGACTCTATACGTATCGCGTCTTTCATACGACACCTCCGAATTTCTTATCCTCTATGTAATACTGCATGAAGTAGTCCTCAAGCGTCTCCTTTCGGTGATGTATTTGGCTGATGTTGCTGCCGCGCAGATCGCGTATCAAAGAATTGATCTGGCTGTCGTCAACGTTGACGCTCACCGTGAGTGTGCTTTCGTCGCTTTTGGTTATCTTAAAATGCCTGTCGTCTCGGTACGCGCCCGAAAACTCCGCAAACGACGCTTTGTCCGAAAAAATAAGATCATAGTTTTTGTTTGATTTGTGGCGAAGGTCGTCCGCAACAAAGTTTGATACAATCCGCCCGTCCTTTATAATGGCTATGCGGTCGCATGTCGCGTCCACCTCCGAAAAAATGTGCGACGACAAAAGTATCGTCTTTCCGCGCTTTTTCTCCTCTTTTATAAACTGCACAAACGTCTCCTGCATCACAATGTCGAGACCGCTTGTCGGCTCGTCTAAAATCAAAACCTGCGGGTCGTGCATGAACGCAGCAACAACCGCAAGCTTTCGCTTTACGCCGAGGCTCATCCGCTTTGTGTCGCCGGAAGGGTCAAGATCGAACAGCTTTGTAAGCCGCTTTATGTTTTCGTTGCAGTCCACATGCCGCATGTTTTTCATCATGTCAAGAAACTGCCATCCCGTAAGCCCTGCCGGCAAAGCGATTTCGCCGGGCAGATAGCCGACTTTGTCCATAAACTTGTCGTAGTTAGAAAATGTGTCCATTCCGAAGAGCTGCGTCTGACCGCTGTCGGGGCGTGAAAAGCCCATGATGTGGCGTATCGTCGTCGATTTTCCCGCACCGTTAGGACCTAAAAATCCAAACACCTCGCCGCTTTGAACCGAAAACGAGACGTCAAACACTCCGCGCCCGTGCCCGTAATCCTTGGTCAGATTGTCCACAACTATCGGCGTCGCCATGCTCATTGTGTCTTACCTCCTTTACAACATATATTTTATCTTGACACGTGTATAATTATATACTATAATGATTTTACAAGCAAGAAGTATAACTATACAAAAAGCAGGGTTTGTATAAATAACTATACACGCGGAGGGAAACGTATGGACAATCAGACAAGGGAGGATGTGCGCATAGTAAAGACGCGCAGGGATCTTCGTGCAGCGCTTGTCAAGCTGATGGAGAAGTGCAATTTCGACAAAATAAGCGTCAACGAGATATGCAAAGAGGCGCTTGTCAACCGCATGACCTTTTACAAGCATTACAACGACAAGTACGACCTTTTAAACGATGTTTTGCTTGTCACAAAGCAAAGCATTGCTCAGCGCGTGAAGAGCGAGCACCCGCAGGCGTCTATTGAGGACGACCCGCTTGAGTTCACGCTGGTTTTGTTCAAAGCAGTGATAGATGAGTGCTTGGAGCACAGGCTGTTTATAGACAGCATAGACAACAACGAGCTTGTCGTAACAATGGTTTCAACGACGATAGAAAAAACCATAGCCGAGCTGTTAAACGACATGAGCAAAAAGCATCCGCTCAAGTA
>ERZ779877.66-NODE-66-length-120654-cov-6.274040_pt1 | contig 120654 bp, 82 predicted proteins | sample MGYA00511556_ERZ779877 | MGnify/ENA primary metagenome ERZ779877 (study PRJEB29588, sample SAMEA2159338) | human gut metagenome | biome: human gut; feature: human-associated habitat; material: faeces | place: Denmark | collected 2008/2010 ... | reverse complement strand
CAGATTTTATTTGTACTTTTGCCATGTCATTCAGAATTTTGTTTGTTTTTATTTTACAACACTAAGATAAGTGAAATTTCTGACATGGCAAAATCCTGAGCAACTTTTTGTTGCTCAGGTGCTTATAAAAAATATTAAATTATAGTGTTGCGGAAATTAGGAAGACGAAGAGATTGCACCATTCTATATGAACAATTATATTGTCGAACTCCAGAAGCGTGACACGACTCTCAATGACAATCTTTCAGAAATTACCAGACTCCGTCATAAGATTCAAGAAGCTATCGCTTTCAACAATCGAATGCATGATGAGGTTAAGAAGATTGATGCGAACCTGAATGTGGAGTTTGAGCAGAAAAAGCGCATACTCGCCCAGACAGATGGCCTTACTGAAGAGCAACTGCTTGCCAATTATGAGAATATCTCCAACTGGGTTGAGCAGAAAAACAAGGCCGAAAATAGGATTGACTTCCTGAAAAGGCAGAGGGCACAGCACCGTGCAGCCCTTGACGAAGCGCAAGACGCTCTCAGCAAACTAGCCGAAGGTACTTCTGCAGCTATCTACGCTAAGACAGCACAGATTATTCGGCAGATTTCAGATGCCTTTAAGTCTGCCAAAGAAACCAACAAAAAACGTTTGCTCCATGCCATCGAGGATGAGTCAAACGAGTTTTTGGAGAAGCTTAACTCCAATGACTTTAAGGGTACGATTCGGATTATAGAGAAAGCCAACGGTCCGGGCGAAGCCGTGCTGATGAATAACGACAATACGAGAATCTTTACACCTAACACAGCACTTCGCACCACCTACCTGATGTCTGTACTCTTCGCTATTGGTAAGCTATCAAGTGAGAAAGACAAAACGGAGTTCCCGTTGTTGTTTGACGCGCCAACCTCTTCCTTTACCGATGCCAAGGAGAGTGAGTTCTTCAATGTAATCAGTAAATTAAAAAAACAAGTCATCATAGTCACGAAAAGCTTCTTGAAGGAAAAGAATGGTGAGGCCGTTCTTGACCGAACCAAAGTGGAAGAAGTGAATGGAAGTGTATTCCGCATCGAGAAGAAAAAGCCGTTCGATGATAAGAAACTTGGTACCATTCAAACAGTAATCTCAAAAATCAAGTAAGTATGTCAGAACTGAACAATATAGAAGAACTCGTCAGCAAGGACGAAAAGCTGATAGATATTTGGGGACGCAGGAATCCCCGGTTTGAGAAAAAGTACGAGCAAAGTGTATTGCGAGTCATTTCGGACTATGGTATAGGTGCTTCTGAGAATACTGGTGCTAAAGGTAAAGTTCTCGGTGCTGGCTATGAACCCTATATTATGGCATTCTTCATTGGACTGTATTCTAATAAGAAACTACAGCTTTCAGAGTCAAGTGAAGACTTGAAAGTTTTGGGTCAGCCCATTGATAAATGGGGTAATCTGGATTCAAAAAAATTCAGACATGCCTATTCCGGTCTTCGCTCTTACATTTTCATCGCTTTGGTGGCAAAGACAGAAGTTGACTGGATTGCCCTTGACAAAGGTGACATAAAAGTCAGTACCGTAGTGACAAGTCTGATTGAGACCATGGAAGAATATGCCAATTACGGATTCTCTGTGATGGAAGAGAAGTTGAAAGCAGATCCAAGCTATTTCTTCTCACATAGATCGTTCCTCGACATCTTCCTGCAACTTACAAACAGGCAGTCTAAAATATTGACAGAAGACGAAGAACCAGAAGATTTGTAACACCATTATCGTATGGACTACATAGAAGCTCTTAAAAATCTAAAAACGAATAATAAGTGGGGAAGAAAATCTCCCCATAAGGCTGTTCTTATGCTAACAGTTATCGAACTGTTTGAAAAGAATATCTTGATGGACAATGAAGTTCGTTATGACGAAACCTTGAAGGCTGCGTTTTTGAAAATGTGGAATATGGTTTTACCAAACGAGTCTTTGTTCCATTCTGATGCCTATTTGCCATTTTGGTATTTGCAGAGTGATAACTTCTGGCATATTGTCCCCATCAGAGGAAAGGAAGATATTCTTTCCTTGATGCGCGACACTAATATCAAGCCATCAGAGGCAAAACTCATCGATTCCGTAAAATATGCGGAACTCGATGAAGATTTGTATTTTCTGATGACTTTACCGTCTGGACGTTCTTCTCTAAAAAGAGTTTTGCTGGAAACCTATACGACTCTTACAAATAAACAGATTGAAAGATTGGCTGAAAGTAAAGATAATGCGATTGACTACTCAGTTACAGCTTTCTCAGAATATGAAAAGATTCTATCAAAGAATACAGTAGAGAAAAAGATGGAATCAACAAGGGTAGATGATGAACTTGTAAGCCAATTCCATTGTCTGAATGAGGATGTTCAGTTTGCACTAAACATAATATATTTCACTTTCCTGAAGAAGCATCGTAACGAAAGGGAGATGTTCAAGGAGGTATGTCCTACTGTATATGACTTGCTCGACAAGATTGTCAACCATCCTATTAAGCAGGGTGAAATAGCTCCATCGTTTGCATTCGTTTATGACAACTTTCTTTCAGATTTGAAAGTGTCACTACTGAGCGAAGATGGCTCTGTTGAGCTTGTTGACAAGATAGGAGAAGCAATTGAAATCTTGCGTGGTAATAATTCTGAAGAACATGAACAGAGTATGCCCATTTCGCCCGTCAGGTATACAGAAGAAGATGCTCCGTCCGAAATTGTAGATTCTTCTTATGATGATTTGAAAGTTGAACATGTCTGTGGGAAGGTCATCGAGACTGCGACAGAAGTCGCTCCTGAGCAAGATAATGGAATGGAAAGCCGAAGAGGTAAGACTTGGGCAGAAGATGAAGAAAACTTAATAAGACTGTATTACCAACAAGGCAAGGACTTCATCACAATTGCGTCTCTCGTTGGTCGTACCGAGGTCGCGATTAAATCACGCCTGGTAAAACTGGGTCTCATAGATTATACTTATGGACAGGAGAGTGATGTTCCGGCTCAGGCATTCCAAGGTGTAAACAGACAAACTGACGAAAGCGATTTCGTCATCAAGAACTTATCTGACAGAGCCACTATTTTGGACCAAGACGGTAAGCCTATGTTTATAACGGATGGCAAGTTGAAGTATTTGCGTAATAAACTGTATCGGCTGAATCTAAAACGTGAATGTTTCACATTGAAGGGAATGTCTTTTAATGGCTCCGTTTGGATAAAAGGGACAAAGAAAATCGTTGCATATCCTCAAACTGAACTATACCAGATGATTATTGATGCCACCGATTATTGTGATGAGGTGGAGGACATTGTGGACAGTCCTGTATTTGAGGAGTGTAAATTAAAATTCAAAGGTGTTTGGTATACCTATAATGGCAATTCGATTACAGATACTTCAAAGAAGGACATCGAGACGGACAATCGTACGAAGTTGAGCCGAGAAACATCAGAAATCAAGAAAAGTCCACTATATGCCGTAAGACGGCAAGCCGTTCTCCGTGCGATGGACTATTTCAGAGTGCCGGCCAGTATCAGAGATATAGCCAGAGCCATCAGCAGAACGGCTTGGAGGTCAGTTATCAAAGAAGATGATGTGGAAGAGATTGTCAAGACGATACCTGATATAGAATGTGTTGATGGGAAATACATTTTGCGAAAGAAATGAAAAGGCTGGTAAGGCGGTTGGTAATACCCTAAAGACTTAGCATGAAGAAATTACAATAATGTAAAGAACAAAGAAGTTATAAGTATATGGCACTTACAATAGATGAACTAAAAGTACTGATACAGACTGATGAACATCGTCAGTTGGAGTTGAAGAAAACCACGGGTGAGCTGAAGGATGGTATGCATGCCGCTTGTGCTTTCTTGAATACCGAAGGTGGTTGGCTTGTCTTTGGTATTGCTCCAACATCATTGAAGATTTTAGGGCAGCAGGTTACAGACACCACCCAACGGGAGATTGCCCAGGCTCTGAGCTACATGGAGCCGCAGGTTGATGTCCGGGTAGAATATATCGACGTTCCTGACCGGCCTGACCATAAGGTGATTGCCATGCACTTTGACGGATGGGCATGGGGAATGGTGCCTTATACTTATCATGGTTGTCCTTACTACAAGGTTGAGAGTACAACGAAGGAGATGCCACGCGACATGTACGAAGAACGGTTGCGAAGAACTAAGCCCGACATGTTTGCATGGGAACGGCAACCTTCAGATTTCAAGGACATTACATCTTTGGACGAGAAACTGATACGTGGCGTGGTACGTCTTGGCGTTGAGAGAGGTAGATTGTCAGAGCTGGCTCTTACTGAATCCATCGGAGATGTGTTGGGCAAATGGAAGTTGACCACAGGTGAAAGACCTCTGAATGCCGCAACGGCGCTCTTCACGAAAGATACAGGCATGTACACGCAGTTCACTATGCGCCTGGCTCGTTTCCAAGGAACAGACAAGAATGAGTTTATAGACAATCAGCGCGTGGAAGGGAACATCTTTGTGCTGCTCAACGAGGCAATGAACTTTTTTCGCAAGCACTTGAATATGCATGGAAAGATTGTCGGACTGGTGCGTGATGAGTATTTGGAGGTGCCTGCAGAAGCTTTGCGCGAGGCGGTTTTGAATGCACTTTGTCATCGCCAGTACGAGCGGTATAACTTGACAATTGGCATCGCCATCTACGATGACCGTATCGAAATCGAGAATCCAGGTATACTGCCTCCACAGATTACACCTGAGAATATCCTACAGCCACATATTTCATATCCATATAATCCACTTATTGCTAATGTGCTATATAGTACAACCTATATTGAGAACTGGGGGTCAGGTGTGAAGCGCATCATGGAGGCTTGTCAAAAGAGAGGTGTAGCAGCACCTATATGGTCTATCAATGGTGGTTTTGTTGTGGTAACATTCATGAGACCGGCAAAGGGTGATATTCAAGGTGTCCCTCAAGGTGTCCCTCAAGATGTCCCTCAAGGCGTCCCTCAAGGCGTCCCTCAAGATAAAGAACTTGATGATTGGATAGAGAAACAAATCCGAAACAATCCTCAAATCTCGACAGAAGATTTGGCCAAATTGAGTAATCGAAGTTCAAAAACCATAAAACGCCACCTTGCCAAAATGCCACATATCCGTTATGTGGGTAGTGGCTATAGCGGTCATTGGGAGGTACTTGACAAAGAATAAACCCACCGTCGCGAAATGCGACAGAGGTTTCAACGTTTGTCTATATTAGACAAGACTCGATTAGCACTTCAACCATTGAAGAATCAATTGCAAAAGACACCAAAGTGAATATAGCGAGGTGAGATACGAGATGCCTGCCCACCAACAGAATACTTTGGGGGGCAGGTATACCCCTTTGCCCGACTTTATGAAGGATTGCATTTCTTCATTCTGATTACGAATTTGTTGTAACATCATCCTTCTATGGTTGGCAAGAAGTGTGGTCTCTGCCTTGATTAGTTCCTCTCTTGCAGATTTGATGGCATTTTGGCATTCATCAGTCATTTCAACCTTTAGCACAGTTGACTCGGCTCGGGTAACTGCACGACAGAAAGCGGAAACAGCAGTATTCATACTGTCTTTGGCTGCATTCAATGCTTTCACCATGTCCGTTCCATTTTTGGATGCCTTCTCAACTTTCAGGACATTATCGTGCAAGTTGCTTATCGCTTGCTTAAGAAGTTGAAGTTCATTGTCAAGGTTAGCCTTTTGTTCCTTGACCTCTTCCTGCTTATTGATTTCTTCGACAAGATTACTATACTTGGACATAACGAATTGTATTTAACGGTGTGGACCTTTATATTTTCTAATAGGTTTGCATAGCCAGTTGGCATGTTGGGCGCAGCGTCGTGCCCTCTCACGCTCATCCTCATCATCGTCCTTTCCCCAGTTTGATGGTGTGGAGCCACCGCCACCACAGGATTCTGAAACGGTTGTGGCTGCATAGACGTAGTTCATGAACAGCAGCATAGCCACATTCAAGACTTTTTCAAATGGCACAGATCCGTCAGGTGATTCAATAGCCTCCTTCATAGCCGTGTATGCTTCCATAGGCATTGTGATGGAATAATTCTTATCACCAACAGACAATATCTTCCTGAATACAGATGGCATTTCTGGTTTGGATTGGGCGACGCTCTGACGTGCAAAATTGTGTTCTGGGAACGACTTTCGTTCTGTAGTCTGAGTGGTGCCAATAGTATAACCCGGCTTGTCAACACTTGGAGCTACAGGACGATGCTTCTTCCATGTGGCTTCAAGTTTAGGAACGGTCAAGTTACGACCTTTGCCCAGCGTGGAAGATTTGAAACGGGAGTTACCACGAAGTATAGTATATCCATGTAATACTCCTTGCTTGTCACGTTGCTCATGGACTTTGTAACCACGACTTTCAAGCCCGTGCTTATAAGTGTCCCAGTCATAACTCGCCATTCCACGGAGTATGTTGTAACAAGCTTCCGTTATCTCCTTCTCGTGTGCCTCGTGAATATCCTCGGGCAACTCCCATCCACGTTCAACGTTGATGGTATGGGCAGCCTTGACTGCACTATCGCCAATAAAAGAGTCGTTCATCAGGTTCCCGTCAAGATCAATGCGGTTGATGAGGATATGAAGGTGAGGGATGCCGGACTTCGCATCAAAGTGAAGACAAGCAAATATCTGTGCTCTGTCCAGATTGAACTTGCCCTTTCCTTTCTTCTTTACCTCCTTGGCTTGGACTTCTTTCTTGAACTCATCAAGAAACCGAATCGCATAGTCGTACCAGTCTTTGAGTGTCCATCCCTTTGTTTCTTCAAGGGATGGGGAAACCTCCATCCGAAGGGTCGGCTTGGTGACAGGCTTGCGCCTGAATTTCGGTTCATACTTCTGATGGATAGTTTCCATCGCTCCCCACATGGCGAGAGGAGTAAGCCCATCGCCAAGGTTACGTGTCAGCACTATGTCTGCACGGTTATGTTTGGTGGCATAGTTCGTCATGGCTGAACCATGCGATATAGACCTTGCTTTTGCTATCATACCATTATCTTTTGAACATTCCTTCTATTTCTACTAATCTGCGGATAAGACTGTTTACTCCTTCAATCCATTGGCGCATGAACTGCTCGTTGCGGAAGTACTTCTTACGTTGTTCCTGGGTAGTGCCATGAAGGGCATTCTTAATCAGGACCAGTTCGCCACGGGCAGCTTTCAGCGACATCAAGGCTTCAGCTTCCTTGTCGCTCATCATCGCCTTTGGCTCCTGTCCCAGAGAGGTGTCGTGGATATACTGGCTTTTCTTCAGCCCACAGGCAGAAGCCATCTCTATAATTCTCTGGCTCTCGTCGGGCGTATAGCACACGGTGATACGTGGATTGCGCCCATTATGCTTTATATTTTGTTTCATTACTAAATACGTTAACTCGTTAGTTATAATAGGTTTGGTCAACCCGATGCGAGCCTGCGAGTATTGCAAGAGGTCAAACAGTCTGGCAAGTAGCGAAGCGGATTGTCGGACATTGACACTTCTTGTTTAGAGAGTACGAAAATTCTGGCTACTCTCGGGTTGTTACGAAAGCATAATAATGTTATACGCTATCGTCGGTATTCTCCTCGACTAAGGAAGAAGTGGTAGCATCCGTCCTTTTCTTTTCCCTTTCATTATTCTCATTTAAAGAAAGAGATAAAGAACCATTACCATTGACATCCTTGGTATCATTGCCTACAACAGCATCCGTGTTTTTGTGGTTAGCCTTGATGCGTTGCTCGACCTGATGATGACGTGAGTAATGTGAGTTTCGTATTGCCTGATTACCAATATACCAACTGGCGATACAATGAACCGTAAAAACAGTTGTTCGGCAGTTCGGTATAGATGATACCAGTCCTACCTCATGGAACATGTCAACTATCTTGGACGCAGTCTTGCGGTTGCACTTCCATAGTTTGGTAAGTTCCACTTCCGATATGGCAAACTGCCCTGGGGTTAGGTCAATTGAATACTCTTTCTTCTCATAGTGCGTCGGTTCCTTGACTGCCAGTTGCAAAAATGTGGCAAAGCACTTCATTCGGTCAAATCCTTGTGGATAGTTAGACAGGAAATCCAACTGTCGGTCTGATAGAAACAGACCATAAGACAAATCCTCTTTATACATAGTTTCTTTCTTTAATTGTTATGGGTATGGACACCCTTCTTTTTATAAATCATTTGTAGGTTTACTCATCTTTGAGTCTGCAACTTGTAGATATTAGTTCCTTCTTGTTTGCATCCTGCCTATATAGATATTCTATTGATAATTATTATTGTAGATAATGTAGAAGATGTATGTAGGTATCACGAATTGTGAATCAAGTCGAATGCCATGTAATCGGAGTATAGACTGATTCCATAGGCAGCTTCCACAGCATCAAAGTCAAGGCAGAATGCCTGTACTGGTTTTTCACTCAGCCGCGGCTGACATTGATAACAATGGGCTTCGAACTGCCGTGGCCAGTCCCTCACATTCTCAACAGAGGCAAACCTTACGCTATTCACCTTACCTATATACTCTGGAGAGTTTTCAAGATAGTACTTCAGTGTATTTTCGGGAATGACCTTTTCGCGAGCCTTTTGAAGATGCAGAGCATAAAGGGCAAACATACGGCTATTGGTGGGGATCATGAGAATCTTCTTGGCATTGCCGTATTCTCGGGTGACGGTTTGCCGTCTGCCATCCATCTTGATGTCAACTTTTAAGTTGGTGTATTCGTGGATGCGGTAATCACAAAGTCCGTATATCTGATTGTCATGTTTCAGATAGTCAATGGCCTTCCAGAAAATGCTCAGTTCATTGCTATGCAGACACTCTTCATTCTGATATTCTACACCATTGAGCACTGTCTTGAAAACTTCCTCATAGGTAAAAGGAAACTGGATGTGATGCTGCACGGCCATATAGGAGGCCAACACGACAGACCAATTATGAAGTATTCGCTCATCAATACTGAATGTCAAAGAAGTGCAGATATTCTTGACAGCCTGCTCGTAGCAATCTTTGTAGGACTGTTCAAACCATGTCCGTAACTTCAGCAATTCCAGAACGACATAGGAAGTTCCTTCGTACTCCCAATCTTTCAGGACACGGAAGTTCTCTTTTTCCTCTGCTGTATGTGTGTCCTTGTGGAAAGGTAATACACATTGGCGAGAATACAAGGCAATATCGACTGTCGGTTTCTCCTGCCCACTGACAATCACGCCACTGAGCACTTTGGATTGTTCACGCTTGCGTGTCTCAACGTCGAGCTTACTACGTCCTTGGCAATCCCAGAGTCCTTTCAGCAGTTCAATCTTCTCTACATCGATGTCATTCTTGTACTCGTCAAGGTGCATGATGGCATCCTCGGCTTGTGACAATACGGTGGCAAGACTCGGCATGGTAGATGTACGAAGATTCGGATGGTCACCGTTGTGGACAAACACGCTCTGCAACAATTCTCCGAAGGCAGTCTTACCAGTACCCTTGGGGCCAAATAAGAATAGAGTCGGGAACTCACGTCGATGTCTGATGATGATGTCTCGAAACAGACATACTACAATGAAACAAATACCGATGATGGCATTATCGCCATAGACCAACCGCATTTGTGTGGCAAATTGAAAGAACCGGACTTTGCTTTCTGGTAAATGAATGAACTTCTGTTCAAACAGAAACTTCTCACTATTGTCCTCGTTCATCTTAGAGAAGGCAGGGAGATAGAATGAACCCAGTGGATTGCCCAATCTCACTATACCTTCTTCGTTCACGGGATGCCATTCACCATTAAACACGATTCCATTACCAAAGGCAAAGAAACCCGTCTTTTGCCAACCAAGTGTTGAAATCTTTGTTATTACCTCCATACTATTATAGAGGATGCCACGTAACTTGTTAAACTTTGCCGATGTACCGTACCACATGAAGTTTACTTCACGTTCAATACGATTGCGGAACTTTTGGAGGACAATCATTTCTTCAATGCTGAACTCAATACGTACTTCAAATCCCATGACATTTCGAAGAATGAATACACGTGATGCTGATGCACCATCTCGAATTAGGTAGAGTGGAATCATGATGAAGTTGGAAATTTCCTTTTCGCCTTCCTTGCTATAACCATAGTAGCAGTTGTTGCCAACCTTAATTTCCGAGCCTTTGAAAAGACCGGCGTATTCTTCTTCGTCCATAGAGGTGTTTATTGTTGGAACTGGAAGGGACTGTATTCCCATTATTTCACGTTTCCACATTTCTTCACGACCATAGACATTAACAAGGTTATCGGCATACGACTCCTGAAGGACTTTATCAGGGATTGTCTTCACAAGATCAATGACCTCATGGATTCCCTTTGCCTGTTGTTGGATGTTTTCTCCATCGGCATTTATAACTTTCGAGGCATACCACATCACAAAATCCTGTTTAGGCAAGTTGTCCAGTTTGTCTTTTGTCGTCAAGTAAGAATCAGGATCACACTTTACGTCAGAAGCTGGAATTTCCTGAACGGAAACGGCAAAGCCAAGAGACAAGGCAAGTTTTCCTGTGCGCATTGCACTTGCGAATCCAACTCCGATGTGTTCTCCTTCTTTAGGAACATCACAATCTGGAATGATATTGAGGTTACTGGTTATGCGTTTCAAAACAGACAATTGGGCCTCAGTCCATGAAGAACCGAGAGGTGCAATAGTATTTGTAGCACCAATAATCTGCAAACGCATCACATCCGGCGCACCTTCTACCAAGTTCATAACTCCATTTTTTGATGCGGCACTCCAAGCTACTTCAATACCGAATAGGCTATTGCTCTTATCATATATAAGAGATGTGGAAGAGTTGATATACTTGGGCGCATTAGTGTCATTGGCCAAAATATCAGGAAGAATCCTTGCGGTAAAAGCAATGATCCGACGTTGCTTGTCCCGAATAGGAATCATTATGCGACCACGAAAAGTGTCATATATATCATCGCTCATCCTTTTTGTCTTGACAATTCCTAATTCAAGAAGAAGGTCTTGATCAAGTCCTTTTCCCTTAGCCCACAGAGAAAAAGCGTTCCAACTATTACTGGCATAGCCGATACCAACCATACGGATATACTCCTTTGGCCAACGACTGCTGGCATAAGCCAAAGCTTTGTTTGACTCCTCTGTTTCGTTAAAAAGGTTCTCAGCAAAGTACTTAGCTGCATAGTCATTGATAATCAACATCGATTCTCGCTTGCGTTGGTCTGCGTCATCGGCCATAGAACAAGAATCATCAGGAATCTCAATGCCATATTTATTTGCCAACATTTTAACGGCTTCAACAAAAGAGATTTTAAGATGTTCCTGCAAGAAGTTGATTACATCGCCAGAGGCATCACAGGCGAAACACTTGTAGATGCCCTTAGATGGGCTGACAGTTAATGAGGGGGTACTATCACTATGAAATGGGCACAGTCCTATATAGTTCTGTCCCTTTTGGGTCAAGTGAACATATTCACTGATGACCTCAATGATATCGGTTTTGGCCTTTATCGAATCAATGATGTTAGAAGCGATTCTCATAGCTTATTACAATGTAGGTTGTTTTCTTCGATTGTTCACATATTCCTCTGCTTCTTTACGTAAATCCTCCTGAGACTTATGCTGCTCCTTTGAGAGCCAAGCGTCAAGTTCTGACTTGACGAAATAGATGCGCTTTCCAACTTTATGATAAGGTATCATGTTGTTGGAGGTCCAACCATAGATGGTTTGAACAGCTGGATGACCAGGTATGTATTTCTGTGCCTCGGTTACATCCATGCGCTGGTCATCATCCTTACTATTACCTAAAGATGCCGAAATCTTTCTGTTGATGGCATCAAGTTTTGCTGACAGAATCTTGTTGTCTTCGAGAAGATTCGCCATAAGCATGGGAATCATGTCAAAGGTGGGAACGCCATTCGACGTATGTTTTCTTTCTTCCATTTTAAATGAAGTTTGATGTTAATACTTTGCGACTGCGCAGTCAGCATTTGTTTGAATTCGGTTGCAAAGTTAGCGTGAGAAAAAGCCCTTTACAAGGGCAGAAAATGGGCCAAAATCTTCCCGTATGCAGTTCCGTATTAACAAGTATCAATAAAAAAACCGAAACTGCTTGAAATCAGGCGGTTTCAGAAACATCATTTAACAATAAAAATCGAAAATAATTGAGATACGGAATGACCCACGTAGAGCTTCCGTAGGCTATTCCGTATGAATGGAAGTTAAAAACAAGCCAAACTACCTAAGTGGCAATATAGGTAGCTTGGCTAACAAATAACGAAAGGTTTATATCACATCGCTTTTCAAGTCGAGCTTGATGGCATCGGCGGCTTGTTCTTTCTTCGGATCTACAACCTTGGTATAGATTTGAGTGGTGCGGATATCTGTATGTCCCATCATCTTTGAGATAATGTAGAGATCTGTTCCTTCTGTTAGTTGATTTGTGGCAAACGAATGGCGGAAGCAGTGGAACGTGATGTGTTTCTTGATGCCAGCAGCTTCAACCCATACCTTGACAGGCCGATTGATGTAAGACGGGTCTTGTAATCCCTCGAATACGAGTCTGTCTGGTTCCTGAGGTTCTCCACAGATGAGATAGGCTTGCTCTGATATAGGCATATACTCAACGCCTCCTGTCTTCTTTTGAGTGAAGTTGATGCGGTAGTGGTCTCCTTCCTTTGACAACTCCTGCCATGTCATCTTTCGAATGTCGCAATGTCGAAGTCCAGTCAACGCGCTGAAAAAGGCAGCTTTCTTAAGCATAGGATAGTTACAAGGTGTAGCAGCAAGAAGATTTAGTTCTTCAATAGTCAAATATTCTCGACGACTTTCTTCTTCAGGTACGCCCTTTACTTTTGCAGCAAGGTCAACATCAAGATAGCCGTCAATAAACGCTTGATGTACTGCTGCCTTGAAAATGGAGAAATAGGTGGATGCCGTGTTTTGAGAAATGATACCAGACTTACCACCTCCTTGTGGAGCTGTCAGCAAGAACGTCTTGAAACTATCTATAAGTCGTAGGTCGATTTTTGAGAATGGAAGCGGTTTGCCTTCCGTGTAGATCTTCATGAGTTCCTGCACTCTGTTCCAATTGACGATGATAGACTTAGAACTTTTCTTGTGTCTGGTTTCAGTGACTTTTGCAAAATAATCGATGAAGTTTACTTGTCCTTTGGTCTTCTTCTCAACCATTTCTTGGTCTGTGTCGGTGTAGAGTTCTGCACTATCGTATTCATGTTGACGGAGATTACGCACATTGTCAGCAAAGATACATGTCTCACGGTCTGTCTTTGAGCGGCAGATGATGATGCCATTCATATCCCGTTTGGGTTTATAGGTCTGGATACCATCCTTATCTATACGGGCAGGACGAGTCTTATCCCACATAGGAGTGGTGATAATACGGTTTAGGTACTCGCGTTCGCGACAAGGCTTGTCATGGCCTGGTTTGAACACAGGATAAGCTTCAAGGTAAAGATACCATTCGTCACGTAACTCTGATTTGCGGAGTTTGACGGACACCTTGGTGTGGAGCATTGCTTTCTTCATTTTACGTCTGATTTATAGAGGTTATCAATTTCTTCTTTGGGTATATAGACAAAGTTGCCTATCTGTCTTGATGGGATAGAGTATTTGCGAACATGGGCCCATACGGAACTATCGTTGATGTGATACTTCTTGCAGATCTCTCCAACTGTATAGCAATTCTCAGGTTCGAGATTGTATAGTTTGGGTATAGGTTTGGCCTTTTCTGCTTTAATGGTATCGCGCGTGGGAATAAGCTTCTCCAAATCCTCACGTTTGATTCTTGTAAGACGAGTTCCAAGGTTTATAGCTGGGATTCTTCCTTTCCTAATAAGCCTGTAGATGGTGTCTCGTTCAACTCCAAAGATAGCAACAGCTTCCTTGACCGAGATGTATTCTCTGGCATCTGGAATTTGAAGGATGATACGAGACAAAGTTTCTTCTCTTTTCTTTGCGTCGAGTTGTCGTTTACGGAATACGTCACCACAACGCTTGCAGCAAAATTGTGAGTCAAGTGTCTTCGCAATGAAGACTTTCCCACACACTTTGCATTTCCGTCTGATTTCTAATGCAATACCTGGCATAATTCTGAACTAATTTAATGTTTGTTATTTATAAGTATATTTTAGTCGCTTGTTTACGACTTTTTTGTCGCGGTACAAATATGGAACATGTCTTGGATAGAAATCGATAGGAATTGATAACAAACTCCAAACCCCTTAAAATGACAAATCCGTGTAACTCGTTGAGCTACACGGATTTGGTTTCCGATAATTATTGTTGATTATCTAAGTCTATTTCACTTCCTCAAAATCAGCGTCCTGGATGTTGTCATCACTCTTTGTGCTGTTGTCCTGAGCCTGCTGACCTGCCTGTGCGTTTGCACCTGCGCCAGCCTGCTGGCCTGCACCCTGGTACATCTGTGCGCTTGCGCCCTGCATTACGGTGTTCAGGTTGTTGATGGCGTTGTCTATTGCAGTCACGTCACCGCTCTTGTGAGCATCCTTCAGCTGCTGGAGTGCAGACTCGATGGCCGGTTTCTTGTCGGCCGGAATCTTGTCGGCGTTGTCCTTCAGGAAGTTCTCTGTGGTGAAGATCATAGAGTCTGCCTGGTTCATCTTGTCCACACGCTCACGCTCTTTCTTGTCGGCCTCGGCGTTCTGCTCAGCCTCTGCCTTCATGCGCTCTATCTCTTCCTTGCTCAGACCAGACGAAGCCTCGATGCGGATTGCCTGCTCCTTGCCGGTAGCCTTATCCTTTGCGCTTACGTTCAGGATACCGTTGGCATCGATATCGAATGTAACCTCAATCTGCGGAACACCACGGCGAGCCGGAGCTATGCCTTCGAGGTTGAACTGACCGATGCTCTTGTTCTGTGCTGCCATCGGGCGCTCACCCTGCAGAACGTGTATTGTTACGGCTGTCTGGTTATCTACAGCGGTAGAGAATGTCTCGCTCTTCTTGCAAGGTATTGTGGTGTTGGCGTCGATAAGTTTTGTCATTACGCCACCCATTGTCTCGATACCCAGTGTCAGAGGAGTTACATCGAGCAATACGATATCGCCTACGCCGCCTTCCTTGTTCAGGATGGCACCCTGTATGGAAGCACCTACTGCAACGACCTCATCCGGGTTTACACCTTTAGAAGGCTCTTTGCCGAAGTAGTTCTTTACGAGAGTCTGAACGGCAGGTATACGGCTTGAACCACCGACGAGGATCACTTCGTCTATCTGTGATGTGGTGAGCTTTGCGTCTCTCATTGCGTTCTGGCACGGAACGAGGCAAGCCTGTATCAGGTCGTGAGCCAGTTGCTCGAACTGAGCACGTGTCAGAGTCTTGACGAGGTGTTTGGGAACACCACCCTCAGCTGAGATGTACGGCAGGTTGATTTCTGTAGATGTCGTGCTTGAAAGTTCGATCTTGGCTTTCTCGGCAGCCTCTTTCAGACGCTGCATGGCCATCGGGTCCTTGCTCAGGTCGATGCCTTCGTCAGCCTTGAATCCGTTTACAAGCCAGTCGATGATAACCTGGTCGAAGTCATCACCACCCAGGTGAGTATCACCGTTGGTTGAAAGAACCTCGAACACACCGCCACCGAACTCCAGGATTGAGATATCGAACGTACCGCCACCGAGGTCGAATACGGCGATCTTCATATCCTTGTTGGCCTTATCGACACCGTAGGCCAGGGCTGCTGCGGTAGGCTCGTTCACGATACGGCGAACATTGAGGCCTGCAATCTGTCCGGCTTCCTTGGTTGCCTGACGCTGAGAGTCTGAGAAGTATGCCGGCACTGTGATTACGGCGTCCGTAACTTCCTGACCCAGATAGTCCTCTGCGGTCTTCTTCATCTTCTGAAGTATCATGGCCGAGATTTCCTGCGGAGTATATTTACGTCCTTCGATGTCGACACGTGGATAACCACCTTCGTTAACAACGCTGAACGGAACACGCTCTGCCTCTTTCTGGCTCTGTGCGTAAGTCTCACCCATGAAACGTTTTATAGAGTAAACGGTGTTCTTTGGGTTGGTGATTGCCTGACGCTTTGCCGGATCGCCCACCTTGCGCTCACCGTCTTTTACGAATCCTACAACTGAAGGAGTGGTACGCTTGCCTTCGCTGTTTGCTATTACTACAGGTTCGTTGCCTTCAAATACGGCAACGCAAGAATTTGTAGTACCTAAGTCGATTCCAATAATCTTTCCCATAATTTTATATTTTATTTGTTATTATTCTGAATTAATGTTATCTTTGAACTTACGTTCGCTATCATAATAACAAATGGTATGCCAAACGCCGGACGGGCAGCGGAGGCTGACAGACGGTGTGACAAAATGGCACTATGTGGAGCGCCGGATGGCGCATTGGCGCGGGTGTTATTATATATGGTATATGCGCGACTGGTGTTCCATCCGTTTACGGTTGCTGTCTCGCGCGGCTTTTGCCATGAATAACCGCTGCCGGCCGTTGCGGCTCCGGCTTTCCGGAAGCGGTCATGGAATGGTGAGAAACGGATGTGAATAAGTTATAAACAGGTTATAATGTTAAAGTAGGTTAAACGTGTTTAGAAATCGACACCTTATGTGTCTGTATATTGTAAGCCGGAAGAAAAAAGGCCCTTCGGGGACGATGACTTCTTGACGGCACTCCCGACATCATAAGATGATGGGAAGGAGAGAAAAGAACAAAAACGAAGAAACATAACCGGAAAATAGTGGAACAGACCGAGTTTGAAAATATTGTCGCAGACATAAGGACCAAAGCGCTTGGCATGGCCCGCAAATACGGGCTTTCGGCCGACGAGGCCGAGGACGTGGCGCAGGACACCATACTCAAGCTTTGGGGCATGCGCGACGAGCTCGATCGCTACCGTTCGGTTGAATCTCTGGCAATGTGCATAGCCGCCCACCTGAGTGTGAACACTCTGAGACGATGCCACACGATACCGATAGACGGACAGCCGCTGATAGTCGACACCTCGCCCGGTCCCGACGCAAGGCTCGAGGTGATGGAGAACGAGGAATGGCTGAGGCGCAAACTTGACAGACTGCCGTCGTCTGAATATCAGGTGCTGCATCTGCGACAGGTGGAACGGAAGACAAACAGAGAGATAGCCGCCATACTTGGAATTGAAGTCACATCGGTGGCGACGCTTCTCTCAAGGGCACGACAAAAACTGATGGAAGATATAAGAAAACGAAAAAAATAAACGGACTACTCTTATGAAAAATGAATTTGAAGACATAAAACAGCTCACCCGCCGCTTCATGGATGGTCAGACCACCATTGAGGAGGAAGACAGGCTGGCCGCTTACTACCGCACTCACGACGTGCCGGAGGAGTGGCGTGAGTATAAGGAGATGTTCGCATATTTCGATGCAGGTATGCCGCTCGGCGACGACAAGCCTGCCGCAAGGCCCATGAGGCGACCTCTGCGTGTATGGCTCGGAGCTGCTGCTGCCGCTGCCGTGGTGGTGATGGCCGTGATGTTGTGGCCGCGCAACGAGATGACCGCACCTGAGATCATGCCGCAGACGGCCATGACCGCGCCCGTGGCTGATGCCGATACCACCGGAACCGCCGAGGCCGACACTACCATATTGCGCATTGAACAGCCCGCGCCTAAACCCGTACGCCGCCGCATAGACCGCTATCGCTACAAGCCCGCGCCTCCAAAGACCTATCTGGCAAAGGTTAACAACATAGAGTGCAGCGTGCCGGCCGACTCAATTGCCGCCGCCGACAAGATTCTTGCAGAAAAGATGCGCGACATAGAAGCAGTGAGCGAAGCGCTGCTCCGCGACATAGGAACACTCACCGAGGTGAAGGTTCTCGAGATGGCGGGCGTGGACTATGACGCCGAAGAGGAGAGCGGCGAGGCTACGTCAGACAACGAAGTGTTGTATTGAACGTTGTGTATAAGAATATATTGACAATCGATAATAATAAAAAATCACAAGACTATGAGTACCACATACAGACTGTTTATTACTATGGCAATGATGGCCGCCGCTTTTTCGGCATCCGCCCAGGAGCGCATAGACAAGGCCATCGACGATTTTCTGAACGGCAACAAAAACTCTGTTCACATCATCTCGCAAACCAAAGAGGAGGAGCTTGTGGCTGATGTCAACAAGAAGGCATTGTATAGCTCTACGGATTTCATGATCGAACGCTCCGACAGAGACAAGCTGGAGAAGCTGCGCGACGCATTCATCACCGAGAGTGCCAATGCTTACAAGGTGATGATGAAGAATGCCAACAGCGGCAACGATACCGAAATGGCAGTGGGTTATGGCGCAAAACTGGATAAGACCGTAACTTTCGGAACCCACTCAGACCGCAACTACATAGTGCTGAACGTCAGACGCATGAAGAATCTGACAGACACCAACTGGCGCTGGTCGTACGGTCTGGTGTGGTATGACAGCAAGGAGAAGTCGGCGAAGTCTAAGGAAAAGTACATCAAAGGTTCCATCACGGTGGTTTACAGTCTTGATCCGGCATCCAACAATACGCAAGACAATACGACAATACATCGCACCACGATATTGCCCGACGGAACAGTCGTGACATACAATGATACTGACAAGACTAAGACCGTGGTATATAAGAACGGCAACGTGATAAAAGAAGGAGATTCTGAATACAGCCATGTGAACAGTTCTTCAGAATTCCTCGTTGTATTCGGCAACCTCCGCTCGGTCTATCTCAACGCTTATAAGGAGCAGACGGGGCTCGCCATAAAATCTACTGTCGCCAATCGTCTGCTCGATCTGTGCAAGAACAAGGGCGAATTTTTGTCCAAAGACGAGAAGAATCTTTGCAGCAACACCCTTATGGACATGTCGAGAGATGCTAATGATGAGTATGTCATGGGTATTCTGAAAATGGCAGCAGACGCGCTGAAATAATCAGTATTTTCATAAAAATGTTTCTTCATCCGTAGAAAGGGGCGGCCGTGAGGCGTGCCCCTTTCTTGTTTCTGGGCGGGAAAACAGGCTCGCAGTGTAAGTGGTCGGTGGGGATAAAAGAGATTATCCGTTCGTCGTGTGAAAATCAATATTAGAGTCGCTGACGGGCTTCTGGCTGCCCGGTAGAGATCCGGTGGCGGTTGGCTTTGTTGTGATATGGCATATTCACTGCCGTATATGGGCTGTTTTCTTCTGTTGAAAGGGAATGACGTGCATGACTGTCAAATTAAATTCCTTTTCTATCCTTGTCGTTTCCTTATGACGAATTGAAGCGGTATGGGTTATTTTCAGATTAATTTTCTTTCCTCCCCGTATCGCTTTCTTATATAGAAATGAAACGGTCTGTGCCACTTTCAGATTGTAAGCGGTTTTTGATTTTTCGGTCCTAGTTTTCCACTATACCCCGAAAAATAAGCGCGTATTTGCAATCAGACTTTCCTTCGGGCGCAAATACGTGAAATATGAGAGGTTTTTATAATATATTGAATATCAATAACTTGCGTTTTAGATGTGTTTTATTGCATTGCAAAAAGCACCATTTCGTCATGCGAAAAGGCCTATTTCGGGGGCTGAAAAGCACCATATCGCACCCTGAAATGGGCTTTCTCGTACTGCGAAACGGGCAATATCAGAACGTGAAGTGAACCTTTCCGGACTATGTTATGGGGTATATCAAAAGGCAGTAATGGCTGAAATGCCATATATTATAGGCGATTTAACATTCATTCACACCTCTTTTGCGAAAATATTTTGTCAAAATAAAATCAAGAAAAATTGTAATCATGTCACCGGAGTTTCCACTGAAGAGTCCGGAATACGGTTGCCATAGATTCCTGCCAACTGCATATCGCGGCGCTTATGCACATTGTCGTCATGTGCATAAGCGTGAATTATATAATGCGTTTTTTACGAGACAGACCTTATGACTGTAAAGATGGCGTGCTTCATCCCGGCTGTCTTCCATCTGTTTTTTATTATACTATCTTCTTCTGCTCACCTCAGCCAGTCCCATGTTTATCAGAATCATAACCACTATCCACACCAGAACGATGAGGGCGATGTATCCTCCGAAGGGGAATATGTTGTTTATCCATACTGACAGAGGCGAATCCCACAGGCAATGCAGCACGACCGGTATGGCGAAAAGCTTCAGAAACCTGGAGTCCGAGAATATCGACGTGTCGAAAACTCCTGTAGATTTGGACGTTATCACGAACGCCGCGCCCGATATGGCAGCCCATGCCACATGGCCGCCCGGAGCCAGTACGGCACGCAGAAGTATGGTGTTGTTTATGGCATCCATCATTTCGTGTCCGTCGATGTTCTGTCCGTATGCCGCCGCGAAGCCCGTCATCTGCTGCAGTCGGATGAAAGGCTGGAGCGCATATCCCGCCGACTCGAATGCCGCGAAGCCCGCTCCCACGGACGCACCTATGAGAAGTCCGGTGAGGATGGAGCGTTTTCCGAGCTTCCTCAGTATGGCGAATACTATCACCGCCTTGCCTACCTCCTCGATAAGACCTACCATGAATGCGCCGAAAAAGTTCATCTCGTTCACCGAATAGAACGAGAACAGCAGCAGGGTGGCTACCAGTGAGGCGCATCCTCCTATGAAAAATGTCTTCAGTACGGTGTACATGCTGACATCGCGCCATACGTTCGCCTCCATGAACAGAATCATGGTGGACAGCGGTACGGCGAAAGAGCCTATCACGATCATTCCCGGAAAGGTGTTGGGGTTGCCGAACACATTCACGCATATCCACAGAAGCACGAACGTGATGACGAACATCAGCAGCACACGGCTGTACAGCCAGGGGTGGGGCCAGTCCTTGGATATGCTGTCGGCGTCGGGTGTGGTGGTCTTGGTGCCGCAGATGAAGATTTCTTCTGCCTCCTCAGTGGTGTGCGGTTTGAACACGTCTGAGAAAAGCATTTTCCAGTTGAGCTCGGCCGGTCTGTCGTTTCCCACATAGTCGTTTATTGAGTCTATCCAGGATTTGCCGTTCCCTCTGTTTGTCTTTCTCTGCGAATTGTTGTTTGTGTGATTGTTGCTTGTGTATGTGCTTAATGGTCTTCCACAATGTCCACAGAATTTGTCTCCATCGTTGTTCGGATGACCGCAATAGTTACAATATATCATAGTCGAATGTGTTTGTTATGGGGAAAGATTTCTTTGTAAGCGATTTCGCTGTTCGTCTGTTTCTTTTCCATTGTTGTAAACCGGCTATTTGTGAATGATGATAGCGATGAAATTGCCAAACAAAATTACTGCTTTTTTCAATATGACAGATGAGTCCGGTGGAAATTTTTTGTGTCTGGCGGTGTATGACAGGCTGTTTTGCCGGTATGTGTATGGCAATGACGGAAGATGAAACGGACGGGATAAGCAGCGTCTCGGCATAAAAAATAAATAAAAACATTTCATTTATTTATTTTGTTCTGCCCTCGATTTGCATTATCTTTAAATAAGATAAGCTGCATCTCGGCATAAAAAATAAATAAAAACATTTCATTTATTTATTTTGTTCTGCTCTCGATTTGCATTATCTTTGCATACATGAATGACATGACAGACAAAAGCGTGAAATGGAGTGAGAATGTGATCGTTGCCGATGCCAACCACATCGACCGCGTGGCTTTCAATCTCATAGTCAATTTCGAACGCATGATAGGACGCCGCATACCTAAGGCCGACATGGCGCGGTGGATAGACTGCATTGCTCTCGACGGCGGACTGCGCGAGGGAGACAACGATGTGCAGGTGGTGCTCATACACGACAAGAACCGCAGTGTGCTCGAGAATTTCGCACCGGGCAATCTTACAGACGAGCTCAACGGCAAGGCGTTTAAGGATAACCTGGGCGAGTTCACCATCTCGGCGTGTCCGGTGGAGGACATCGTCAGCCGCGACGACTTCTTCGTTGATGTTGTCGAGGCAGCTTGCGCAGGTAAGGAGACTAAACGCATTATGGTTGTGCCGGATGAGGACAGACCCGGATTGTACGATTGTCTGTGCCATGCCATGCGCCATGTGGATGACGACAAGCGTGTCACCATGTTTGCCATGCAGCCAATGGCGGGCGGAAATTTCCGCCAGGAGATACTCGGCTATTCGCTCATGAGCGCGCTGGGAATAAGTTCTGACGAACTGAAATGACGTGTCTGCGGCCTGTGTCGCGTTTCTTGCGATCGCTCATGGCCGCGCGACATTCACATACATTATTTATAATATACTTGAAAACAACTAATATCTGAGAAAATATGGGAAAAGTGTTAATGATTGGCGCGGGAGGCGTTGCCACCGTCGCTGCGTTCAAGATAGCGCAGAACGCCGATGTGTTTACTGATTTCATGATTGCGAGCCGCACAAAGTCTAAGTGCGACAAGATTGTCGAGGCAATAGGCAATCCTAACATCAAGACAGCCCAGGTGGATGCTGACGACGTCGAACAGCTCAAGGCGCTCATGAATGATTATAAGCCGGAGTTGGTCATAAACCTCGCACTGCCTTATCAGGACCTCACCATCATGGAGGCTTGTCTTGCATGCGGATGCAGCTATCTGGACACCGCGAACTACGAACCGAAGGATGAGGCTCACTTCGAATACTCATGGCAGTGGGCTTACAAGAAACGTTTCGAGGACGCCGGACTGACTGCCATCCTGGGATGTGGATTCGATCCGGGTGTGACAAGCATCTTCACGGCTTATGCCGCAAAGCATTATTTCGACGAGATACAGTATCTTGACATCGTTGACTGCAACGCAGGCGACCATCACAAGGCTTTCGCCACAAACTTCAACCCTGAAATCAACATACGCGAGATAACCCAGAAGGGTCTTTACTGGGAGAACGGCAAGTGGGTGGAGACCGAACCGCTCGAGATACACAAGACGCTCACATATCCGGAAATAGGACCGAAGGAGAGCTATCTGCTGCATCATGAGGAGATAGAAAGCCTCGTTAAGAACTATCCTACCATACGTCGCGCACGCTTCTGGATGACTTTCGGACAGGAGTATCTCACTCACCTGCGTGTCATTCAGGACATCGGCATGGCGAGCATCGTGCCGATCGACTACGAGGGCAAGAAGATTGTTCCGCTACAGTTCCTCAAGGCTGTGCTGCCTAATCCGCAGGACCTCGGTAAGAACTATGAGGGTCAGACAAGCATAGGATGCCGCATCCGCGGACTGAAAGACGGCAAGGAACTCACTTACTACGTTTATAACAACTGCTCACATAAGGCTGCTTACGAGGAGACAGGTATGCAGGGCGTAAGCTATACGACCGGTGTTCCGGCCATGATAGGTGCCATGATGTTCTTCAAAGGCCTGTGGCGCCGTCCCGGTGTGTGGAATGTAGAGGAGTTCGATCCGGATCCTTTCATGGAGCAACTCAACAAACAGGGACTGCCTTGGCACGAGATCTTCAACGGAGATCTTGAGCTTTGATCACAGACAAACAGCATTTCTTATTGCTTGAGACATAACGCGCCTGTCGTGAACAGCCCTTGCAGACTATTGACTCGGGCTGTGTCATGACAGGCGTGACATTCATTAATAATTGAAAACAAAACCGAAATGGCAAAGGAAAAGGAAAATACAGGCGCTGCCGCCGTAAGCGATGGCAAGCTGAAAGCTCTTCAGGCGGCAATGTCGAAGATAGAGAAAGACTTCGGAAAGGGGTCTATAATGAAACTTGGTGACGAACATATAGAGAACGTCGAGGTAATCCCGACAGGCAGTATAGCCCTTGACGCAGCGCTTGGAGTGGGGGGCTATCCGCGCGGACGAATAATAGAGATATACGGTCCGGAGAGTTCCGGTAAGACTACACTTGCCATCCATGCCATAGCCGAGGCGCAGAAGGCGGGCGGTATAGCCGCTTTCATCGATGCAGAACATGCTTTCGACCGTTTCTATGCCGCCAAACTGGGTGTCGATGTTGATAATCTTCTGATATCACAACCTGACAACGGTGAGCAGGCTCTCGAAATAGCCGACCAGCTCATCCGCTCTTCGGCTATTGATATAATCGTGGTTGACTCCGTTGCAGCGCTCACTCCGAAGAAGGAGATTGAGGGCGATATGGGTGACAACAACGTGGGATTGCAGGCCCGTCTGATGAGTCAGGCGCTGAGAAAGCTCACATCTACCATCAGCAAGACCAACACAACGTGTATCTTCATCAACCAGTTGCGTGAGAAGATTGGTGTCATGTTCGGCAATCCTGAGACCACTACGGGTGGTAACGCGCTGAAGTTCTATGCCAGCGTACGCCTCGACATACGCAAGGTTACAAGTATTAAGGACGGCGATCAGGTGGTAGGTAACCTCGTGCGTGTCAAGGTTGTGAAGAACAAAGTAGCACCTCCATTCCGCAAGGCCGAGTTTGAGATAATGTTCGGAGAGGGCATCTCGAAGGTAGGAGAGATTGTAGATCTCGGCGTCGAGTGCGGAATCATCCAGAAGAGTGGTTCGTGGTATTCGTACGGAAGCTCAAAGTTGGGTCAGGGACGCGACGCTACGAAGTCACTGCTCAAGGATAATCCCGAACTCTGCGAGGAGCTTGAAGGCAAGATTATGCAGGTTCTTGCCGACAAGAAATAATCCGTTCAGGGAATAAAGAATACAAGAAAGGCGGCAGACAGAGTTCAAACCATTGTGTTGAACGTGTCTGCCGCCTTTATATTATGCTGTAAACAAACTAAAACCGGTACGGATAAGGCCTGTTTGCCTGTTTATCCGTACCGGTTGTTTTTATGTCTTTCAGACTGTCAGTGATTAATAATCAGCATTCTGCGGGTCGAAGTTTGTCCATCCGTCGAGCCAGTTGTCGCCGGCTGCGAATGCTCCGATGTAATCTACTGCCAGGCAACCGTTGAGCAGAGCGTCTGTGAACGAAGCTGCACCGATGAGCGGGCTGCCTGCTACAGGTATGTATCCTGTTGCGTCGAACCATCCGTTGGCAGAGTCGAAATACTTGTTGTTGTTTGCTGCCAGTGAGAAGAATGTGTGAGAGAATGACTGTTTTGTGTTGTCAACAGTGCTTGTCTCATAGTTGTAGAGACCATCCTCGTATATTTTGTTGAAGTCTGTTCCTACAGCGTCCATGTTGGCAAACCATATATTGTTCAGCTTCATTGCGCCTGATGTTGCGGCTCCCTGAGTGTCACCTTTCTCGTTGTCGAGAATCAGACCTATAGGCCATCCTACGGCAACAGAGTTGAAACAGTTGAGGTGAGAGTCACGACGTATGTGCATGGCTGCCTGGAAACGTCCGAGACCAGAACCGTTGTTGGGGAAGTAGTTGCCTGCTGTGATGTAGTCGGCTGTGTTCTGGAACGAAGCGTCAACGGCTTTAGGACCGATGAATGTGATGTTTGAGAACACTGCAGATGTGTGAGGCTCGCTGTTGGAACCGTTTGCGTTGTTGTCGCTCTCGAATCCGTTGCTCTGTGACTTGTCGGCAATCTTAGAGTCGCGTACGGACAGACCGAACTGTACTCTTCCGCTGAATCCGTTGTCGGTATCGAAGTCATCGTCCCATCCTTTGTATGCGATAATGTGGTCGCAGTTTACTGTTCCGCCGAACCACTCGAATGAATCGTCGTTAGAGTAAGAAACCTGTACGTGGTCGATTGTTGTGCCAGAGCCTACAGCACCGAGTGTAAGACCGTTGATTTCCTGGTCGGTCTGGAAAGGATATCCGGCGAACTCTATACGTACATACTTCAGAACACCAGAGTTGTCTGCGTCGTCGTTGCCGCCGAATTTTGTACGCGGACCACCCTCAATCTGCTTTTCGCCCTCGTTTGTCTCAGCTTTTCCGCAGAGGATGATTCCACCCCAGTCGCCAGGACGACGGTTGCCTTTAGCCTCTTCTGATGTGAACACGATAGGAGATGTTGCTGTTCCTTGGGCGATGAGCTTACCGCCACGTTCTGCGATAAGCGCAGCCTTGGTCTGCTTGTCACCCTTTATTATTGTTCCCGGTTCGATGGTGAGCTCTGCTCCGTTAGCTATGTAAACCCAACCTTTCAGAATGTAGGTTCCTTTCTTCAGTGTCTGTTTTCCTGTGAATACGAATTCCTGGTCGCCGTTACCGATCTGTGTTCCCTCGTCGCTTACGTTCTTGTTGCCATCAGCGGTGAAAAGAATGTGGTTGCAGGCGTTCAGTCCGCCGTCCTGAGTCCATGTAATGTCTGTAGGACCGGTTGTTGTAGCGTCATCGTCATTGCTGCACGAGCTCAGTGTGAGCGACAGTGCGAGGATGCCGAGGCATCCGTAGAATTTAAAATTTTCCATCTTTTTTGTTTTGTTAAACATCTGATTATATCTTAAATAATAACTCTTCATATTTTGAATGATAATTCCTTATGTTCTGTCTTTAGAATTTGTATGTGGCTGTGAGGCCGAAGTTGCGTCCCGGTTTGAAGGCACGTGTAATCTGTTCAACCTCCTTGTGGCGTCCGTCCTCGTAGTGTACGTTGGCAAACTGCTTGTAATATACCTTCTGGGCGAGCAGGTCGCGCACATTGATTTTCACCTCCCAATGCTTTCCGAAGCGCTTTGATGCCGACAGGTCTATCACGTCGCGCGGCATCTCATAGCTGTCAGGCACGCGCAGTGCCTCGTTTCCGCTCGTGGTGCCTTCGCTGCGTCCCACACCGATTATGCGTTTTCCGATGCGGTTGTAGAGCACTGCTATGTCGAGCTGCATCTTGTCATTGTTGTAGAATATGCCGGTGTTGACCAGATAAGGCGACTGTCCCTGCATGGGGCGGTTCTCTTCTCTTGCGCCCTTCTCAAACTTAACCTTACTCTTTATCAGTGCTCCGTTGAACGACCAGCTGAAGTCTTTCAGGCCGATGAAGCCGAGGTTCTTGCGTATGTCGAGCTCAATGCCGTATGTGTTGGCGAGCTGAGCGTTCTTGTAAGAGTAGAGAAGGTTGGTTCCTCCGGTCACGATGTAAGTCCACTCAATGGGTGAGTCGAAGTATTTATAGAATGCTGCGATTGATATAACCTCACCTTTCGAAGGATAGAACTCGTATCGCAGATCGACGTTCTGTATGTAGCACGGCTTGAGGTCAGTGTTACCCTGGACACTCGAAGCGAGGTCGAAGTCGTAGAATACTGATGGAGACATCTCGCGGAACTCAGGACGGTTGACCGTCTTTCCGTATGAGAGGCGCAGCTGATGCTTGTCGTTGAATTTATAGGTAGTGTTTATCGAGGGGAAGATGTCGTTGTATTCGTAGTTGTGGCTGAACGGACTCTCCTCGTAGTCGCGGGTGTTTGATATGAGTTCCATGTGGTCGTACTCATAGCGAAGACCTGCATATATGTTGAGCTTTCCGAACGGAAGCATAGCCGCAATGTAGCCCGCACCCATGTAGTTGTTGCCTTTGTAGTTGTTGCGCATGTGCGGTTCCTCAAGCAGATAGAGGCGGTCGGCTCCGAAATATTCCTGATTAGAGAGCAGCGTAGGTATGTCCATCTGGCGGAAACCGTCGGGCAGGGTGTTGTCGGCAGCGTTCCAGTTGTAGATGAGGTCGCGTGTTGTATATTTACGTGTGCGGTATTCGCCGTAAGCACCGAACTTCAGATAAGGATTCCATGAGCCGAACTTGAAGTCGTGCTTGTCGTTCACGGCGGCCGAGACTATGTGCTCGTCCAGCTTGGTCCACTCACGTGAGATGTCGTTAGGAGTAGAGAGCTGCATCACGCCTGTCTCCAGCGCGTCGTTGATGAGATAGCGGCGGCGGTCAGGAATGTTGCGGTTGGCGTAAGAATAGCTTGCACTCCAGTCCAGATTGTCGGCTGGGAAGGGGTGCTTACCTGTTATCTGTCCGTTGTATGTCGTGCGGCTGCGGTAGTAATACTCGGCCGAATGTTCCTTGTCAGACTGCGCGCTCACGCCCTCACGCCATGTGTAACGGTCGTTGCCCAGCTGGTTGAATATGTTCTTGAACTGATATTTGCTGTTGCCGTCGGCCGAGAGAAGAGTGAAGTTGAGCATCGCTCCGAGGCGCACGTTGTGGTTGTACTGGTCGTCAACAGAGTAGCGCAGATAGTTCGACTTGTCCTTCTCGGCGTCATATACACCGAAGAGGTTGTTGTCCATATCCTCATACTTGCGGTACTCGTTGGTGTAGTTGAGTGCGGCAATCATACCCATCTGCCGGTCGCCCAGCTTCCAGCGGCGTCCTAACGAAGCCGAGAGCTTCAGGTCGCCTGCGGGATTCATGTTTCTGATGCGCCAGTCGTTGTTGAATCCGTTGCCCAGAAGGTCAACACCATTGCCAGCTATGCTCTTGAGCGTTCCGCCCATTCCGCACGCCAGGCCGCGCATGCCGCTGTCGAATCCGAGGAAGTCTGTTCCGGAGCCTTTGGCATACTTGAAGGCGGAGAAAGCGGTAGCGTCGTTCCAGTTGCCTCCTATCATTATGTCGGCAGTGTTCTCCGACGGTATGTCCTTGGTGTTTATGGTGATGAAACCTCCGCTGTAGTCGGCCGGATATTCGGGCGACGGAGTCTTTATTATCTGCATGTTATCTATCTGCGAGCTCGGAATTATGTCGAACGAGAAGGCTCTCGAGTCGGCCTCACTGCTCGGTACGGCACCGCCGTTTATCCACACATTATTATATCTCTGCGATAGTCCGCGCACCATTACGAACTTGTCGTCGATGATGCTCACGCCCGGTACGCGTCTGACCACCTCGCCGGCGTTGGTGTCCTGCGTGCGGCTTATCTCCTGTGCCGACACGTTGCTCACTATCATCTGGCTGTTGCGCGCCACCTGAAGCATCGCCACGTCGGTGTTCTGTTTCATTATTCCTACCACCGAAACCTCGCCGAGTGTCTTCTCGTCTGCCTCCATCTCTACGGTGACAGGCTCCTGTTCGGCGTCCTTGCGTGCCTCTACGTCTTTTATGGTCTTGGTCTTATATGATATGTAGTTTATCGTGATGGTGTATTTCCCGGCCTTGAGCCCTTTTATGTTGAACTTTCCGTCCACGTCGGTTATGGTCTTTATGTCTGTTCCTCCCACCTGTATGGTCGCACCGATGAGCGGTTGGTGGTCGCTTTTGTCGAGCACTATACCGGTTATTCCCTCTGCGTAGGCTGTGATGAAAGAGAAGAGCAGCAATGCCGTGATGGCAACAAATCTTTTTACTTTAATCATATTGAAATATGTTATACCTTGTTTTCCGGGTGCAAAATTAAATTTGCAATGTTGCACAAGTATTTCCCAATGGTTATAAATGTTTTACAATGATATTTCGTTGATGTTTCTCGCGCGGCGCGCGTGTTTAATGTTTATATGTACGGGCGTGCAAGGCAATATGTGTTGCAGTGGCGTACGGATGTGCCGTGCGCATTATGTATAAATATGCAGAAATAAAGACGGCGGATGAATATTTATTCATCGTCAACTTCACGAGAGTGCCCTTGAAATGCGTAAAGAATTTTTCAGCTCCATATATGCGAGTTTTGAGAGGTTTGGCTAATTACTTGACAGACAGTGATTTGCGCTTTATGACGGTGCGACGACCTTTTCTTTGCTTTGCGAAAGAGCCCATATCAGGTTGCGAAATGGGCTCTTTCGGCCTCCGAAATGCACTTAATCGGGTGCTGATATGGTGGTTTTTGCAATGCGAAATGGTTCTTTTCGTGAGACTGTCAGATTTTTATTAGTGTCGGGATGTGGGTAGTCGTGATACGGCTTCGGGCGTAACTGGTGCGAAAAAGGCTTTATCGGGGTATGGCGTCTTTCTATTTTGAAAATTTCTTCTGTCAAAATTTTTTACTTTCAGAAGTGTATAAATATGCGGAAAACGGGCTGAATGATGCTTTTTCTCACACTGTGCGGCGAGGTGGAACATACGGCGCGGACAATAGGAGCATGCGTTGGCTGCCGTGCAAACAAGTATGATATATATTGAAAAAAACAAAAAATGGGAACCGGCAGCATACGGCTGTCGGCATATATTATTATATTTGAGGATACAGACTGCCTGAAGATGCCCTGCCGTCGCGTGACGATAGCCGGACGACAGCCGGGTTCTGACCTGCTGACGGGGCGCGGGCGGGGCGGTAAAGTATAATCATTCAGAGCATGCGGAGATTATTATTCTTGCTTATCATGGCTGCGTCGGCATCGCGTTCTGCGGCTCAGACAGACGGAGTGGTGGCCGATATGTCGTCGCACAAGCCGTTGCGCGATGTCATAATCATCACCGACCGGGGCGCGCGTGTCACCACCGACTATCGCGGACATTTCTCGCTCGTCGGCAGTTACGAAAGTGCCACCATCATGCGCAAGGGTTACATGAAACGCAATATGACCGCTGCGGAGATGCGACGCGACACCATCTTCCTCATTCCCGACATCAATACGTTGCAGGGAGTGGAGATCGTGGCACCGTCTGACGGTAGGGTAGCGCTCAAAAAATCCATTGAGTCGGAGATAAAGGCTTTGCCAAAAGTGCCGAAGAGCGGTTGGAGTTTCGATTTCGGAAGTCTGTTCGACCGCAGCAAACGGCGCGTGTCGAAAAAGGAGCGCGCACGCCAGAAACAGATACTCGACAACTACTGACATTACAATTTTGTTATATTATTGCAATGTAAATGCCGTTGCTATGGCTGTTTTGCTTTTTATTTATTATCTTTGTTCTTGGCTTAGCCCCGTTGTCCTTACGGTGCAGCCACGACCATGAGCCTGTGGCGACGGGACGGCGTGCGGCCTGACGGCATCAGACCTACGGAAGCAGAAATTATTTAATAGAAAAAAACATAAACAGTCAATTATTTTTTTACAGACTATGACAACTCTTACGTTGACGATAGTATTTGTTTTCGTGATCGGCTATGTATGCATAGCCGCCGAAAGTTTCACCAAAGTGAATAAGGCAGCCATAGCGTTGCTTATGTGTGTGTTGTGCTGGACGCTCTATATGATGGATCCCGGCCAGTATCTGTCGCAGGCATTGCCCGGAGCGGCAGGCTCGTTGCAGGAACTTGCCACGCAGGTGGGTGAGTCGCTGAAGATGCACCTCGGCGATACGGCCGAGACACTCTTCTTCCTCATGGGTGCGATGACCATTGTCGAGGTTGTCGATACCTACGGCGGTTTCAACTTCGTGCGCGACATCATGAAGACCCGCAGCAAGCGCAAACTGCTGTGGCGCATAGCCTTCATGACGTTCTTCCTCTCGGCCATACTCGACAATCTCACGACGTCGATAGTCATGATAATGGTGCTGCGCAAGCTCATACGCGACAATAAGGAGCGCATGATCTTTGCCTCGATAGTGATTATCGCGGCAAACGCGGGAGGCACCTTCTCGCCTATAGGCGACGTTACGACCATCATGTTGTGGATAAAGGGCATGATAACCACCGGCGGAGTGCTCTCCGAACTGTTCCTGCCGTCTGTCGTGTCGCTGCTCATACCGGTGTTCATCCTTCAGTTCTCGCTCAAAGGCAAGCTCGCCAGCGAGCAGAATCTGCCTGAGGCCAACGTGAGCACTTTCACTCGCCGCCAGCGTCACATCGTGTTCTTCCTCGGTGTGGGCGGACTCATCTTCGTGCCGATATTCCGCTATCTCACCAATCTTCCGCCGTTCATGGGCATACTGCTCGTGCTCGGTCTGCTGTGGATGGTCACCGAGTTCTTCTACCGTTCGACCTCCGAAGACGACACTATGGCCCGTCGCGTGAGCCATCTCATGTCGCGCATAGATATGTCCACCATCCTTTTCTTCCTCGGAATACTCATGGCTGTGGCCTGTCTTTCCGAGATCGGAGTGCTGACAGCGCTCGGAACCACTCTTAACAACGTGTCGGGCGGCAACCATTACCTCGTTACGGGTACCATCGGAGTAATCTCGAGCATTGTCGATAACGTGCCGCTCGTGGCAGGATGTATGGGTATGTATCCCATCGCTCCGACAGGCGACATGGCTGTTGACGGACTGTTCTGGCAGCTGTTGGCCTATTGCGCCGGTGTGGGCGGCTCAATGCTCATCATCGGTTCGGCAGCCGGCGTGGTTGTGATGGGACTTGAGAAAATCACCTTCGGCTGGTATCTGAAACACATTTCGTGGGTGGCTCTTGTGGGCTATCTGGCCGGAATGGTGGCCTACTGGCTTATACGTATGATTTGAGAAAATGTAATAAAAGTTTTGTATCGCTATGAGAAAATGTTTGATGATGTTTGTCCTGGCTGTGGCATGCGGCTTTGCAGTGCGTGCCCAGACGCCTACGGTCTTCGACAATTATTTTGCCAAGGCCCAGGCTTATGCCCAGGCGTTTCCGAGAGAGAAGGTTTATCTGCATTTTGACAACACGAGTTATTATCAGGGTGACACCATATGGTATAAGGCCTACGTGGTGAATCCTGCCGACAACATGCCAAGCAAGATAAGCAAACCGCTGTATGTGGAGTTTGTCGATCAGCTCGGCAACGTGATGGACCGTCAGATAGTGAAGCTCGAGAACGGTGAGGGGCACGGACAGATATCGCTGTCGAACACTTTCTTTACAGGATATTACGAGGTGAGGGCATACACAAAGTGGATGCTTGCGTTCGGTGACGACCCGCAGTATTTCTCGCGTACGCTGCCCGTTTACCGCAAACGCATAAACAACGACGAGCAGAGTCGCAGCATCGCTACCTACCGTATGGACAAGAGTATGAAGCAAAGACCGACGGAAGACCTGAAGGAACTCAACGTGAGATTCTTTCCCGAGGGTGGCCAGTTGGTGCAGGGCATACAGTCTGTTGTAGGATTTGAGACGCTGAGCGAGGACAGCGGATGGGTCGATGTCACGGGTTATCTGTTGTCGGATGAGGACAAACCCATATTGCCGATAGCCACGATACACGACGGAATGGGCAGTTTCGTTTACACACCGGGCGAGAAACCGCTGTCGGTGGAGCTGACCTACAACGGCAAGAAACGCAAGTTCAAGTTGCCGGATGCGCAGCCTGCGGGCTACGGAATCATGGTGAATGTGCGCGAGGAGTCGCTCGACGTGACGGTGTCGCGCTCTGCCGGCATGGCGGGTGGCGACGTTGCGCTGTTCCTCTTTTCCGGTCTTACGCCGTGCACTTATGTTCCGGTGAATTTCGGAGAGGCAAACAGCAAGCGCATAAGGATTCTCACGTCAGACCTTCCCGGCGGTGTGGTGCGCCTGTCGCTGGTCAATTCGTCGGGTGCTTCGCTCATCGACCGTTTCTGTTATGTCTATCCTAAAGACACGCTCAGCCTGAGCGCGTCGGCAGACAACGACCTTTACGCGCCGTTCAAGAAGGCTGTGTGCCGTCTGAAACTCACCGACTCATCCAACGCTCCGGTGAGCAACGCACGCATATCTGTCGCTGTAAGAGACGGATTAGACATGGACTACATACAGTATGACAACAACATCTGCACCGATCTGTTGCTCACCTCCGAGCTGAAGGGCTACATACACCAGCCGGGTTTCTATTTCGCCGACAGGTCGGTGGCACGCCGCAAGATGCTCGACAACCTGCTGCTCATACGCGGATGGCGCCGTTACGATGTGCAGGAGAGCTTCGGACTGAAACCGGTGACACCGAAATACCTGCCCGAACCCAACCTAAACCTCTACGGACACATCGATTCATGGTATGGAAAGGCGCAGGCCAACATCGGAATAACCGTCATGGCGCACAACGATTCGGTGACTATCATGGGCTCGACACGTGCCGACTCACTCGGAAACTTCATGATTCCGCTCGATGATTTCTATGGAAAGATGGAGGCACTCATACAGACCAAGCGCGACGGAAAGAAATACAACCGCAACGCTCTCGTCAGTCTGTATCGCAATTTTGAGCCACCACTCCGCCAACTCGACTATGATGAGCTCAATCCTGTGTGGAGTACGCCCATAGATACGACCAGACTGGATACTGATATCAGCGCCTTCGAGGACTCACTCGCTGGAGACGAGAAGATATTGAAGCTCGGTGAGGTTGTTGTCAAGGCAAAATATAAGAATAAAAGACTCTTGCAGGATACGGAGAAGTTCGAGCGCGACATTCTCGGATTCTACAACATAAGGCAGTATGTGGACAAGATGCGCGACAACGGAAAGTTTGTCGTCGATGACATAGGCTATCTTATGCACACCATAAACGACAGGATAAACCGCGAAGGAACGCTTTATGGTGTGAACGAACTGAAGTATAGTGCCAACGGAAAGGACATCGATCAGGTGCATCTCGTGGGATGTATCGACATGATTGAGACTGCCATGCTCTACATAGACCACACGGGAATGATGTCGTATAAGTTCAACGACAAGGATTTCAGGGTGGATGTGGATGAGCTGCGCGACATTTATACAGGGCAGTTCAAGATGGATACCGTCAGCCAGACGGGCCTTCGTACGCTCTTTGTGCGGTGTGCCTTCCAGATGGCAGACCGTTGGAACTCCGGCAAAAGCTACAAACCGACCCACGGAATAAGAAAGACCGAAATACAGGGATACAGTATTCCGGCCGAGTTCTATTCTCCGCAATATAGCGAGTCAGTTCTTAATGATGGAATAGACGACCGTCGTCGCACCCTGTATTGGAATCCGGACGTCGTCACCGATGAGAATGGTGAGGCTGTGATAGAATGTTTCAACAGCCGTAACACCACTTATATGAACATCAGTGCTGAGACCATCGCCGGCGGACGGCCGGCTTCGGTCAGCTTCAATACCTATTCGGGGCAATAGCAGCGCATGTGTTTCATCTCATGCCCGCTCCACATTTTGTCGTCGATATATCTGAATCCCAGTGCCGTGTACAACCGCTCGGCATTGGGATTCTGCTTATCTACGAGCAGGCCGGCAGGCAGACCGTTGGAGTGGGCGCGCTCTATTGCCGCACGGAGCAGTGACGAGGCAATGCCCATGCGTCGGAAATCAGGATACACGGCAACGCTGTCTATATAGTATTCGCCTGCTTCTGTCTCGTCGGTAATGTTGTCGAGATTGCGTCCGAGCCTTTCTTTCGCCGCATCCAGGAATGCTTTTCGCAGAGCGTGAAGGTCTTCACCGCGGTATGCCACGATGGCTCCTGCCACGCGGTTGTCGTCGGTCAGTGCCACGAGCGTGTTGCAGTAGCTGTATTGTGAGCATTCTGATGATGCGAGATCGGTCATCACCTGCTCGAAGTCGGCGAGCGTTTTTCCCGGTCCTACCATGTTCATGCAACATTCATCTGTCATTGCCTGCATTATGAGCAGCGCGATGTCGTGTGCGTGTTCTTTCTTTGCCTGTTCTATTTTCATAATTTCCTTGTTTGTTGTTTGGACTTAGTAAGGTCATGCTTTGCATCATTCGTTCCGGTTGTGGTGAATTGACAAGCATACGGCAAAGATAATATAAATCCGCAAGAGGGCAAAATCAACCTCTTCATATTGTCTTTATGGCACACCCTTTTTGATCATTATCCGCATTTATTGAGGCGTTTCTATGTGGTGGAAAGATTATTTATGTGATACAAAATGATGATATTACAGGTGCGAAATGATGATGTCACGGTTGCAAAATGACATATATTACAGGCATGAGCAATATAGACCGCATACGAAAAATGATATGTCGCGGACGCGAAACAATGTCGTTAAAAAGTTGCATCGGATTGATATATTTGCTAAATTTGTGATTGTTACACATTAAATCGTAAATATCGGTATCATGTTTTAAGCGATATGACATGAAACAGGGAATAAACTAAAACAAAACAATATGGAAGAAAAAGAACAGAAGATTGTCGGCGACGGCTTAAAGAACTCTTTCTTGCGCGCTGTCGGGGCATTGAAAAAGTATTTCAACGTGTCGCTCGACAGGGAGAAAGAGGCCGACACAATCGACGCAATACGCAAGGGCGTGTCGTTTCATGGTTCAAACCTTTGGATACTTGTGTTCGCGATATTCATCGCTTCGCTTGGTTTGAATGTCAATTCCACGGCAGTCATCATCGGTGCGATGCTCATATCGCCGCTCATGGGACCGATTATCGGAATGGGACTTGCGGTAGGCATAAACGACTTTGAGCTGTTGAAGCGTTCTGTAAAGAACTATCTCATCGCGACACTCATCAGTGTTGTCACTGCCACTGTGTATTTTCTGCTGACACCTCTCAGCGAAGCGCAGTCGGAACTTCTTGCCCGCACGTCGCCCACTCTGTACGATGTGCTCATAGCTTTGTGCGGAGGTGCGGCAGGCATAGTGGCACTCAGCTGCAAGGGTAAGGGCAACGTGCTTCCCGGAGTGGCCATCGCCACGGCCCTCATGCCACCGCTCTGTACAGCCGGATTCGGCATTGCGACGGGCAATATATACTATTTCCTCGGCGCGTTCTATCTGTTCTTCATCAACACGGTGTTCATAAGTCTTGCCACTTACCTGGGTGTCAGGATGATGAAGTTTGAGGAGAAGCAGTTTCTTGACCACGAACATTATGCCCGTGTGAAGCGTTACATCATCATAGCTGTGGTCGTCACGATGGTGCCGGCGGCGGTGATGACCTACGACATTGTGCGTTCGAGCATATTCAAGAACAGTGTTAACCGTTTCGTAAAGGAGCGTCTGGAGAGCAACGGCACACGCATCATCTCGTACGATGTGAACAAGGACAGCCTCACTCTGCGCGTTGTGGCTGTGGGACGTGAGATTTCCGACAGCATGATAAGAAGTGCCGAAGGCATAATGTCCGACTACAAGATGGCCCATTACAAGCTTCAGGTGATACAGGGCTCGCAGTCTGATTCCGTGATGTTGCTCAACAACCGCCTTTCCAGCGTGCGTACAACGAGCAACAATTATGCTGCCATGTTGCGCGAAGAGGCTCTCAAGGCTTCCGCTTTGCAGAACCGACTGAACGAATATACGCGTTATGACGACCTCGCTCCGGCTGTTGCCGCCGAGATGAAGACGCTGTTCCCCGGTGTGCGCGACGTAAGTCTGTCGCTTTCGGCCACAGTTCTGGCTGACTCCACATCCGCTATGCGTCGTCCGGTTGCCATAGTCGGTGTCAGCGCATCGGCCAGACTTGGCGGCAGCGAGCGACGGAAGATGGAGAAGTGGATTGCCACACGGGTCGGCGTGGATAATATTCAGCTTGTCACTCATGTGTCTGAGTGATTGTTACAGACACTGATTTATAAAAAGCGGAGCAAAACATCAGATATTCATGTTTTGCTCCGCTTCTGTTTGTTGTGGGGCACATTCATTACACACGGAAGTTGGTCGCTATGAAGTTTTGCTGTAATCCACAATATAAAAGGATGGTTATATTCTTCATCCAGCCATACACTGTTCAGTCTTCCTGATCTTCCGGCACCGATGGAAGGACAATCCTATCGGTCTTTTCTATCCATGCCTTTCTGAGTTTTTGCCAATGATAGAACGGGAAACAGTCCGTATGGATATCTGAAATTCTTACTTCGCGCTCGTTTAGAAGCACTTTCACAAGTATATCATTTTGTTTCTCCGGATTCCTATAGAATATTAATTGAATGTTCCCGCACATCGGAATCATTCTGTAAGTCTGGTAAAACTCAGGAATGGAGTCCCAATCCGCAGTGGAGTGATTGAACTCGTCAATCTCCATGAGTGCTACAAGCGGAGCAAGATTGGTGTCATGCCCAAAGCGCAGCATCGCCCCCGGATTCCTGTTGACAAGTGCGGTATCGGCTGTTTCAACGATGTTTCTCATCAGGTTTCTTGCGAGGTATGGCATCTTTCCTCCGCTTAGAGGCGAAGGTCCTTGCTCATAGTACCACTCGAAATTGTTCAGTTGCCAGAAATCATACAATTCCTTGTTCGTGAATAGAAAGGCCAGATCAGGCATGTCGTCTGAGCTTTGGCTTATGCCATGATATTCGAAAAGGTCACATGCAAGCTGGACTTTGTCTTTAATCTTGCTTATGTACTCCGGTTTGAAAATCTGTCTCATGATTCTGTCTGGGTGCACAAAGCGTTTTCTTGCTTCGGAAAATACCGAATCGGCATTGTGCTGACAGCTGTCAGAATATATGTGGTTTTTGTATTTGATATAATATGCATCGTGCTCGCTGGCTTCTGTTGTTATGTTGAGTCTGGGATTCAATCCCTTCAACTGTATGCATGCGGCGGCCATCGAAAGGAACGCCCTTGTTTTATAGGTCGCTCTCGCGTCGATGTGCGCACTGTCGGCAAAGACTTCCGGATATTCCTGATACATTCTTGTGACAAGTTCTTTATGTTGCCGGACTCCTTTGGGCGTGAGTTCGCCGTAACGGTTTTCGGCCAGCTTTGCCAATTGTCTGACTATGCGCAAGGTCTTTTCACCGGTCTGAGTAAGTTCCCCCAGACTATCAGCTTTCTCAAGTGCCTTTAATGCTGGTTCGTATTTGTCTTTTCCTGTGAGATAGCGTGAGCCGTGTCTTGAATAAGTGCTGATGTAGCATGGTTTGTAGCCCGTTGGTGCAGGAGTGTGTCTCACTTCCGGTGCTACGTAGGCAAGATACTTTCCTGTTGCAAGAGCCGGGTTCTCCGAAATCTCTTTTTCCGCACGTGTTTGTCCTGAAATGTTATTTGTGACAATAAATATCATTGCCCCAATACATATCAGTCTTCTTGTTCTCTCCATTTCTATTATGAGTGTTTCTTTATAATAATGGGGTGGAATTGATGTCATTTATGCTTCCTTAATGAAAATTCAAAGCAGAGACCTCCGGTCATATTGTTGTGTGCCTTTATTGTTCCGCCGTGCAGCAGTACGGCGTTCTTTACGATGGCGAGTCCCAGACCCGTGCCGCCCATCTTGCGGCTGCGTCCTTTGTCAACGCGATAGAAGCGCTCGAAGAGCCTCGGCAGATGTTCGGCAGACACTCCCACGCCATTGTCGCTGAAGGTGAACAGCCATCGGTCTTCCTCCTCCGTCGCCTTGACATTTATCGTTGTGTTTGCTCCTGCGTATGCAATCGCGTTGTCGGTAAGGTTGCGGAAGATGCTGTAAACCAGGCTGTAGTTGCCTTCTATCAGAATGTCCGGCTTCACGTCTTTGACGAAAGTCATGCCCTTTGCCGACAGCTGCATCGACGTGTCCCTCTCAATGTCGCCTATTATGTTCGACACGTTCACCTCGGAGAAGTCTATCAGCTCCTGCGCGTCGTCCATTCTGTTGAGCGTCGATATGTCGTGCAGCAGCGATGTGAGCCTCTGGCTCTGGGCGTAGCTGCGCTCCATGAACTGCTGTTTCACCTTGGCGTCCATGTCAGGATTGCTGAGTATGGTCTCCAGATAGCCCTGTATGCTCGCCACGGGCGTCTTCAGCTCGTGCGCTATGTTCTGCGTGAGCTGGCGTTTCAGTATGTTCTGTTCCTCGCGCGTGCTTTGCAGACGCTTGTATATCTTTATTATCCGTTCGGCAATCTCGCCCAGTTCGTCGTCCGGAAAGTCAACCAGATCTTCCGTATCGAGCGATTCGTTATTGTCGGCACGGCTTGCGAATATCTTCAGCTTGGTGATGTTGGCTCCCAGGCGACTGATGAAATGATACAGAATGATGGTGAGCAGTATTATGGCCGACAGTGCGAACCATATGTAATGCTGGTCGGCGCGCAGCGATTTCGACAGATTGTCGTCGTAGGGCAGGGCACTCCGTATGATGATATTCTTATCCTTGAAGTATGTAGCCGAGTAGAAGAAGTTGCCTTCCACCGTTCTGCTGCTTCTGTCTATTGTGGAGCTGTGTCCCTTTCTCAGTGCGTCTATCACTTCGGGGCGGTCGGAATGGTTTATTACATGAGTGTAGTTGTTCAGATTGCTGTCGTAAACCACCTTTCCGTTTTTCTCAATCAGCGTCACTCTCAGTCCCGTGAAGCCGTGACTTCTCACATATCTGTTGAGAGTGTTCTCGTTCACGCTGTCGGCGTAGTTCATCCATTCGCTCATGCGTTCGTTGTAGTCCTGCAACCTTGTGTCGAGCGACTCAATCTTATATTGATACTCGCGCACCTGCTGGAACACTATGAACGCTACGGCGAAAAGCAGGAATACGGACAGCACGCTGAAGTAAATCCTGTTGCCTACGCTTATGTTCCGAATACACCGTGATATCATTTCATTACTTTTTTATTGTCTATGCGTCGAAGTAGTAGCCGAATCCCAGTCTGGTGACGATGCATTTAGAGAACCTTCCTATCTTCTTGCGCAGTCGTGTTATGTTCACATCGACGGTACGGTCGAGCACGAGCACGTCTTTCGGCCAGATGCGGTCGATGAGTTCCTGGCGCGAGAACACCCGTCCGCGTTCCTCAAGCAAGAGGTGCAGAAGTTCGAATTCGGTCTTTGTGAACGGTATTTCCTCGCCGTCGATGCTCACCGTCTTCTTGCCCAGATTCATCTCGATGCCCTGATAGCGTATCACCTGCGGAGCCTGCTGTTCGGACGGCGACGCTGTACGTCTGAGCACCGCGCGTATCCTTACTAGCACCTCACGTATGGAGAACGGTTTTGATATATAGTCGTCGGCGCCGAGATTGAATCCCGTTACCGTGTCGTTCTCAGTGTCGCGTGCGGTCAGGAAGATGATGGGAATGTTTGCGGTTGCAGGGTCGGTCTTCAGTCTCTTTGCCATAGCAAAGCCCGACATGCCGCCCATCATGACGTCGAGCAGCAGCAGGTCGAATGTTCCCACGTTGAGCGTGAGCGCCTCTTCTGCCGAGCATGCGGTAGATACTTCATAACCTTCGGTCTCGAGATTGAATTTCAGAATTTCGAGCAGGTCCTGCTCGTCATCCACAACAAGAATTCTTTTCTTACTTTCCATGTTGGCTTTTTGTTTTCTGCAAAATTATTGATAAGACTATTCACATCTGTTGCAATAGTGTTACAATTGCGTTACACCGCCATATGTGGATTGCAAAACATGTTTTAGCCGCCTGCGCCCCTGCCGTCGCCATGTGATAATAAAAAGCCGGCAAGCGGCAGCATCCTCACTGTCCGCCCGCCGGCTCGTCTTATTCCGGATATATGATTACACGAGATGAGAGATGAGTTCCTCACGGTCGCCGGCGAGCATGTCTATCACCGGAATCTCAATCATGGTGTAGCATGCCGGCTGCTGGCGCATTGACGCGCGCGCTACGTTCACGAGCACCTGTCCGGTGAGTGCCGGATTGTTTATGCTCATGTTGAATTCCATGCGCTGGTTCTGTGTCTTTCCGCTCACACCCTTGCGCACGAGGTTCACTCCGTGGCCCATGTCGCGCACCTCGTCAACCGACGGCACTGCAAAGACATGGGTCTCGTCGCTGGCGAAGTAGGGGTCGGCCTTGATGGCCTTGGTCACCTCGTCGAGGCTGGCCCCGTCTTCCAGTTCAACGTACACCATGCGGCGGTGTATGCCCTCGCCCAGGGGGATGGTCATCGACAGGGCGTTTTTCACGCCGGCCTTAGAGCGCACGCACACGCTGTGGCCCATCGACATGCCGGGGCCGAAGTTGGTGTACGACAGCCCTTTGGGGGCAAGGCTCTGCAGCAGCGCGCGCACTATCGAGTCGGAGCCCGGGTCCCATCCGGCGGCAATCACCGACACGCGGCCGTGCTCGCGGCATATCGGCATCATGTCAGAGCGGTACTGGCTTATCTGCTGGTGTATGTCGAAGCTGTCGACAGTGTTGATGCCCAGCGGCACAATCTGGCGGGCGTACTCCTCGCAACTGCGCGTGGGGGTGGCCAGGATGGCCACGTCGACGTCTTTGAGCTCCCTTATGTCTTTCACCACTTCGTAGGCAGACAGCTCCTGCGGCTTGCCTTCGGCGCCGTGGCGGCGCACTATGCCTGCTATCTCGAAGTCGGGTGCGGCCTCGAGGGCCTGCACTGTGTAGTGTCCGATGTTGCCGTAACCCACTACGGCTGCTCTTATCTTCTTCATCTTTTTATGGTGTTAAAAAGTTAAACTTGTTCGTTTCCGATTGCAAAAGTAGTCTTTTTGAATGAGAAGCGTGACAGATGGGCACTTAAAATAAGTAAAAAGTTGCACACTGCAATAATCGCTCATGTTTTGCCGCCGGGATACAATAAATCGTAAGCAAACGGCGTTTATAAAGGTGTATATACACAAACAGCAACAAAGCAAAAAGGATGATAGAATACATTAAGGGTGAGCTTGCGGAGCTGACACCCGCGCTGGCCACCGTCGAGGCGTGCGGCGTGGGCTACGGGCTCAACATCTCGCTCAACACATACACGGCCATACAGGGCAGGAAAGAGGTAAAGCTATATGTATATGAGGCCATACGCGAAGACGCATACGCTCTGTATGGCTTTGCCACCAGGAAGGAGCGCGAGCTCTTCGAGCTGTTGATAAGCGTGTCGGGCGTGGGCACCAACACGGCGCGCATGGTGCTCTCGTCGATGACCCCGGCCGAGCTCTGCGACAGCATATCCACCGGCAACGAGCGGTTGATAAAGAGTGTCAAGGGCATTGGGCTGAAAACGGCGCAGCGCATCATCGTAGACCTGCGCGACAAGATTGTGGCCCTGGGCATCACGGGCGAGATACCTGTGGGCGGCTCCGTCTCGGCGCCTGTCGACAACCGCGTGAAGGACGAGGCCGTGAGCGCGCTCACCATGCTCGGCTTTGCGCCCGCCCCGTCGCAAAAGGTGGTGGTGCAGATACTCCAGGAGCGCCCCGATGCCCCTGTCGAAGAGGTGGTGAAGCTGGCCCTGAAGCAGATAAAGTGACCGTTGGCGCAAAGCCGTTTCGACTCCGTGGCCGCGCGGCCCAAGCCATTGTGCCACAGTGGATTGGCGCAGAGGCCACTTTGGGGTGCCAAACGGGCCGTTCCGGGCGGTGAAACGGGCCGTATGGGGGTGTGAAACGGGCCGTATGGCACGGCGGGCCGCCGCGTGAGTCATTGTGCCGGCCGCTTTGCCAACATGATTTCCCGCCCCGGCCGGAGGCCTGCCGCAGACGGCGGGCCTGCCGCGGACAACAACAACAGTAACAGACCGATGAAGAGAACGCTCTATATACTCATATCGCTGCTCAGCGTGTGTGCGCTGGCCATGCCGCCGCAAGACGACAAGACCGCCGCCAAGCGGCCTGCGCCCAAGGCGCAGCCAAAGCTCGTGGCCGACGACGAGCCCATACCCGACTCGCTGCTCCACCCGCGCTGGAAGATAAAGAAGACGGCACCCGTGGTGGTGGAAGACCTCGACTCGTCGGCCATCGACCTCAAGATGCCCGACAACATCAGGCAGCAGGTGGAGTATGACGACTCGCTCGACATGTATCTCATAGGCTCGAAGATTGGCGACACTTACCTCAACGCGCCGGTGCTCATGACGCCCGAGGAATACAGGAAGTGGAGCGAGAGGCGCTCTATGCAGGAGTTCTTCAGGCGCAAAGACGCCGAGAACGTGGCGGCAAAGGGCAAGGAGAAATTCTCGTTCACCGACATGAAGTTCGACCTCGGGCCCGCCGAGAAGATATTCGGCCCCGGAGGGGTGCGCATAAAGACCCAGGGTACGGCCGAGCTGAAGCTGGGCATGACGATGAAAAACATCGACAACCCGTCGCTGCCGATAAGGAACAGGAAGACGAAGTCGTTTGACTTCGACGAGAAGATAAACCTCAACGTCAACGGAAAGGTGGGCGACAAGGTCAACATGAACCTAAACTACAACACCGACGCCACCTTCGACTTTGACACCAAGAACATCAAGCTGCGCTACGAAGGCAAGGAAGACGAGATAATAAAGCTCGTCGAGGCAGGCAACGTGACGTTCCCCTCGAACTCGTCGCTGATAAAAGGGGCCAGCTCGCTGTTCGGAGTGCGCACCGACATGCAGTTCGGCAAGCTGAAACTGCAAACGGTCATATCGCAGAAAAACTCGACCACGAAGAGCGTCTCGTCGCGTGGCGGAACGCAGACCACACCGTTTGAGCTCGACGTGGCCGACTATGAGGAGAACCGCCACTTCTTTCTCTCTCACTACTTCCGCGAGCGCTACGACCAGGCCATGTCGTCGCTGCCAAACGTGATGACCGGCATCAACATAACGCGCGTGGAAGTGTGGGTGACCAACAAGACCGGCACGACCAGCAACACTCGAAACATCATAGCATTCACCGACCTCGGCGAGGGCCGCCACACGTCTAACCCGATATGGGGGGGCACGGGCGACGTGCCGCCGCAAAACTCGGCCAACACCGAATACTCGGCCATGACCACGCAGTATTCTGCCGCACGCGACATCGACCAGGCCAACTCCGTGCTCGACGCCATAAGCGGGTTTACGGGCGGTGTCGACTATGAGAAGGTGCAGAGCGCCCGGCTGCTCACCTCGTCGGAATACACGCTCAACGCGGCGCTGGGCTACATATCGCTCCGTACGTCGCTCCAGTCGGACCAGGTGCTGGCCGTTGCCTATGAGTATACGCTGGGGGGAGTGACCTATCAGGTAGGTGAGTTTGCCTCGGACAACACCAACACCAACGAGGCCATATTCGTAAAGTCGCTCAAAAACACCAGCAACACGCCGGAAATGGGCAACTGGCGGCTGATGATGAAAAACGTATACTACCTCGCCTCGACAGTTGAGAAGACTAAATTCCGCCTCGACGTGAAGTACCAGAGCGACACTACGGGCGTCTACCTGTCGTATATCCCCGAGCAGCAGGTAAAAGACAACATCATCATCAGGGTGCTCGGGGCCGACCGGCTCGACAACAACAACAAGCCGCACGCCAACGGCTACTTCGACTACGTGGAGGGATACACCGTCAGCAACGGGCGGGTGTTCTTCCCAAAGGCCGAACCGTTTGGCTCATACCTCTACAACTACCTTGTCAGCGCAGGCGTCCCGGCCGACAGGGCGGAGCACTACGCATTCACAGAGCTGTACGACCAGACCAAGACCTCGGCCAAGCAGATAGCCGAGAAAAACAAATACATACTCACAGGACAGTACAAGGGCACATCGGCCAACGTCATCTCGCTCGGGGCTTACAACGTTCCGCAGGGCTCGGTGGTCGTCACCGCCGGCGGGGTGGTGCTCACCGAGGGCACAGACTATAGCGTAGACTACTCGGCGGGCGAGGTGACGATACTCAACCAGAGCATCATCGACGCCGGCACGGCCGTCAACGTGAGCCTGGAGAGCAACACTGACTACGGCATGCTGCGCAAGACCATGTTCGGACTCAACTGGGAGTACGACTTCACAAAGGACTTCTTCATCGGCGGTACGTTCCAGAGGCTGCACGAACAGCCACTGACGTCGAAGGTGACCATGGGCTCCGAACCGCTCAACAACATCCTCTGGGGACTCAACATCAACTGGAAGAAAGAGAGCCAGTGGCTCACCAACGTGCTCGACAAGCTGCCATTCCTTCACCTTACGCAGCCTTCGCAGATATCGTTCACGGGTGAGTTCGCACAGCTCATTGCCGGACAGGCCGGCGGAACGCAAGACGACGCATCGTATATCGACGACTTCGAGAACACCAAAAACGGCATCGACGTGTCCGACCCGAAGTCGTGGTTCATCTCAAGCACGCCGTCGCTCTTCCCCGAACACGACGACCGGACAGGGCTGACCAGCGGCTTCAACAGGGCACGTATGGCGTGGTACAACATCGACCCGCTCTTCACATACGAGAGCAGCACCCTGACGCCCGACCATATCAAGAGCGACCTCAACCAGCTTTCAAACCACTACGTGCGCGAAGTGTTCGTGAGCGAGCTCTATCCAAACCGCGACCAAAGCTCATACAACGGCGCCACGTCGACGCTCGACGTGCTCAACATGGCTTACTATCCCACCGAACGGGGCCCCTACAACTTCAGCACAAGCCTCAACCCCGACGGTTCGCTGCAGAACCCCGAGGGAAAGTGGGGAGGCATGATGCGAAAACTCGACACCAACGACTTCGAGACGGCCAACATAGAGTATATCGAGTTCTGGCTGCTCGACCCGTTCATATATACAAGGACGGCAGGCGACGCTGCCGACTATGGCGGCGACCTGTACATAAACCTGGGCGAAGTGAGCGAGGACATACTGCACGACGGCAAGAAGTTCTACGAGAGCGGCATGCCGGTGGACGGCACCAGCAGCTTCACGACAACGCAATGGGGAAAGGTGCCGGTGCAGGCCACGCAGACTTACGCCTTTGCCACCACCTCGGGGGCGCGAGCCATGCAGGACGTGGGCTTCAACGGGCTCACCGACGACGAGGAGCGCACGTTTGAATCTTACACGGAATTCAACAACTTCGTGCAGACTTTGGCCAACGACAGCATCCGCAACGCATGGACGCAAGACCCCGCCAACGACAACTACCACTACTTCAGGGGCTCGGACTTCGATGCACAGCAGACGTCGATACTCGACAGATACAAGCGCATTAACAACCCCCAGGGCAACTCGCCCGACAACGACGGCAACAACGAAAGCTACGACACGTCGTACAAGACGGGGCCCGACGTGGAAGACATCAACCAGGACTACACCCTCAACGAGTATGAGCGATACTACCAGTACAAGGTGAGCATACGGCCGGAAGACCTCAACGAAAACAACATCGGGCACAACTACCTGGCCGATGTGCGCGAGGTGGCCCCCACGCTGCGCAACGGCAACAAGGAGACCGTGCACTGGTATAAGTTCCGAATACCCCTAAACTCTGAGGATGCCGAGCGCATCGGCTCCATAAGCGACTTCACTTCGATACGCTTCATGCGCATGTTCCTCACCAACTTCAAGCACCCCGTGGTGCTGAGGTTCGGCAGCCTCGACCTCGTCAGGGGCGAGTGGCGCACGTATGAGCAGACGCTCGACAACAGCGCGAGCAGCAGCGGAACATTGGAGACGAGCGCCGTCAACATAGAGGAACACAACGACAAGCAGCCCGTCAACTACGTGTTGCCTCCGGGCATCAGCCGAGTGAGCGACCCGTCGCAGCCGCAGCTCGTCGAGAACAACGAGCAGGCGCTCAACATGACGGTCAACAACCTGTCGAAAAACGAGTCGAAGGCTGTTTACAAGAACACCAACCTCGACCTCCGACAGTACAAGAGACTGCAGCTGTTCGTCCACGCCAACGCCCTGGCACAGAACACCACAAACCTCCAGAACGACCAGTTGGCTGTGTTCATACGCCTTGGCAGCGACTACAAGAACAACTATTACGAGTATGAGATACCGCTCAAGCTCACTGCGCCAGGGCAGTATGACAAGTATTCTACCACCGACTGTGCCCTCGTATGGCCCGCCGACAACATGCTCGACATTGACATGAGCGTGTTCACCGCCCTGAAGAAGGCCCGCAACCAGGCCCGTGCAGTGGGCGGGGCGTCGTACACGACGGTCTACTCCGAGTACGACAGCGACAAGCCCAACAACAAGGTGAGCATCATGGGCAACCCCTCGCTGGGCGAAGTGAAGACGATGATGATTGGTGTGCGCAACATTTCCGGTTCGGTTAAGTCGGGAGAGGTGTGGGTCAACGAGCTCCGCCTGCTCGAATTCAACAACAAAGGCGGCTGGGCGGCATCGGGAGCGCTCAACATGCAGCTCTCCGACTTCGGCACGGTAAACCTTACCGGCAAGATGATGACCGACGGGTTTGGCGGCCTCGAGGAAGGCATTGCGGCGCGGTCGACCGACGATTACAAGACTTACAGCTTCACGGCAAACCTCGAGTTGGGCAAGTTCTTCCCCGACAAGGCCAATGTGACCATACCGTTCTATTACTCTGTCACCAAGGAAGAGACGCGCCCGAAGTACAACCCGCTCGACACCGACATGACGCTTGACGACGCCCTCGAGTCGGCGGCCAACGAGCAGGAGCGCGACTCCATCGAGTCGATAGCCGTGACGAAGACAACCAACACCAACCTTTCGTTCTCAAACATGCGCGTTGGCATAAAGACCAAGCGCCATCCCATGCCTTACGACCCGGCCAACTTCTCGTTCAGCTACAGCCATTCGCACCGGTATACGTCGGGAGAGACCACAGTCTACGAGAAGGAAGACGAGTGGAGCGGGTCGATGAACTACAGCTATACGCCCGTGTACAAGTCGTTTGAGCCGTTCAAGAAGCTCAAGGGGAAGAGCAAGTGGCTCAACTTCCCTAAGGCGATAGCGTTCAACTATCTGCCGCAAAACATCGCGTTCAACACTGACATCACCCGCAACTACTACGAGTTGCAGGAACGCGACATGGAGAGCGTGGGCGGTTCGCAGCTCCCTCTCAACTTCAGTTCGCAGTTCCTGTGGAACCGTGACTTCTCATTGCGGTGGGACCTGACAAAGAACCTGCACATGAACTTCCAGTCGGCCACCCACGCCGAGATAGAAGAGCCATACACACCGGTGAACAAAGACCTCTATCCAGACCAGTACAAGGTGTGGAAAGACTCTGTGAAGCAGAGCCTGAAGAACCTCGGGACGCCGCTCGACTACCAGCAGACGTTCACCGCCTCATACCAGTTGCCGCTCAACAAGCTGCCCATATTCGACTGGCTCAACGCCGACGCCAGCTATACGGCAAACTACTCGTGGGTGAGGGGCACCGAGCTCGACGACGGAACGTCGCTCGGCAACACCATCACCAACAACCGAAACCTCAACGTCAACTCCACGTTTAACATGGAGACGCTCTACAACCACGTGCCTTTCCTCAAGAAGGCAAACGACGAGGTGGGCAAGGTCAAGCCTAAGGTGCGCCGCCCGGCAGCCAAGCCGAGGCCCAAGAGCGTTTCGCAGGCGGCCAAGGGCAAGGACAGTCTGCTCGTGCAGACACCTGCCGACAAGAAGCAGGCCATGCAGTTGCCGCGCAACAAGAACACCTACCAGCGCGAGATAACGCTCAAGCCCGACACCACCGTCACCGTGGCCCACGGCAAGAAGAGCCGCCGCCTGCGCGTGACCGCCCGCACCAAGGACGGCCATCCGTACAAGCTGAAGTACAAGGTGATAGACGACAACAAGATACTCATACGCAATCTTGACACCGTTCAGATAAAGCTGAGCATCACCCCCAAGGAACCGCTCGACAAGCAGTGGTGGTATAAGCCGGCCCAGTATGCCGCGCGCTTCATGATGATGGTGCGCAGCGTGGGCATATCATACCGCAACCAGTACTCCATGTCGCTGCCGGGATTCATGCCCAACGTGGGCGACATGCTCGGGCAGCGCACGGGCGGCGTCATGTCGCCGGGCCTCGACTTCGCTTTCGGCTTTGTCGGCGACAGCTATTTGCAGAAGGCTTACGACAACAACTGGCTGCTGTGCAACGACAGTGTGGCCACCCCGGCCACCACCAACAGCAGCGAGGACTTGCAGATAAGGCTCACGCTCGAGCCCATACCCGACCTGAAGATAGACCTCAACGCCAGCCGCACAGTCAACACTTCGCGCAGCATACAATACATGTACGACGGCATGCCAACCACGCAGAGCGGTTCGTTCAACATGACAACCATAAGCCTGAAGGGCGCCTTCGAGGGTATGGGCGACGCGAGCAACGGATATGCGTCGAAGACCTTTGAGCGGTTCTGCGCCTCAATCGACGGTTTCCGCGACAGGGTGCAGGCGCGCTATGCCAACACGAGGTATCCCAACGGCACTTACGACGCCAATGGCATCAACCTGAGCGGCTCGCCCTACAACCCCGAATTGGGCGAGGTCAACAGGTACAGCGCCGACGTGCTCATACCGGCATTCCTGTCTGCCTACACCTCGGGGGCCGGCTCGTCGCTCGACATATTCCCCACACTCAAGCGGCTGCTGCCCAACTGGACACTGAAGTACAGCGGACTGAGCAAGCTGCCGTGGCTGCGCGACCACTTCAAGAGCGTAAACATCAACCACTCATACAAGAGTGTGTATGCCGTGGGCAGCTATGCCACCTACAGCACTTACCGTGAGTACATGGACGGACTGGGCTTCATCACCGACGCCACCACGGGCAACCCGGTGCCGAACAGCATGTACAACGTGAGCACGGTGAGCATCAACGAGGCCTTCTCGCCGCTGCTCGGCGTCGACCTTACGCTCAACAACAACCTGACGTGCAAGGTTGAGTACCGCACCACGCGCGTGATAAGCCTTAGCATGACCAGCATACAGATCAACGAGGCGCTTAGCAAAGACTGGGTGATAGGCATGGGATACAAGATTAGCAACTTCAACCTGTTTGGAAGCGGGGCGTCGCGCAAAATCAAGAAGACGCAGCGTGGCAACAAGAAAGCCACCGACACGAAGCAGGCTACGTCGACGGCCGGACGCACATCGGGCGTAAACCACGACCTCAACCTGCGGCTCGACATATCGTTCCGCAAGCAGGCCGCCATAACGCGCGACATTGCTACGGTTACGAGCGCCGCCAGCAGCGGCAACTCTGCCTTCAAGCTGTCGTTCTCGGCCGACTATACGCTTTCGCGACTGCTCACCCTGAGCGCTTATTACGACCGCCAGACCAACACGCCGTTGCTGGCCAGCAGCAGCTATCCTACCACTACGCAAGACTTCGGGCTGAGCCTTAAGTTCTCGCTCACGCGCTGACCGTGGGGCCTGACAACGGTCTCGGACTAATGCCGGGGCACATCTGCATTCGATACAGATGTGCCCCGGCTTTGTTTGCGGCCGTGGCCCGTTACACAGCCACTGCTGCCGCTGCTGCTGTGGCAGTGGCTGCGGCTGCGCCAAGGGGGTGCGTTGCAGGCTGCTGCAGGCCGAAGCCGGCAGCAGGCACGGCTGCCGGTGTGTCGTGGTTTTTCACATGCCGCCATGCGTTCTTGGCCGCGTGGCTATGTGCCTGTGCCACAGGTGGTTGGCCGCGGCCGTCGTTTTGCCTTGCAAAACGGGCTGTTTGGCGCGCCAATATGGGCCGTTCGGCGTTGCTATATGGGCCGTTTCGGCCGGCCGAAGTGCCTCCGCCATCTTGCCGGCAGGGGTGTGTCGCCGATTTTTACCGCGTCTTTGGCCCAGCGCTTCAGTGGCCATGGCGTTGCGGGTTGTTTTGGGTGAAGTGTTGGCATCTATTTGGTTGTGGTGGATAAATTGTTTGCTTTGGGATGAAAAGTTGCTGCCATAGGGCGCCATCGAGGTTATAATGATGAGGCAGGGGATGCTTTTGCGAATCAAAAGTCAATTTTTACACTGTGCCGTTGGCATAATAATGTATCTTTGCCCACGATAAATGGAACCTAAAACTTAGCAAAATGAGCAGAAAACTACTGACATTTGTCGTGCTTCTCCTCGCCGGCCTGACAGGTCGCAGTGTCGAGGCAGAGGCCGCAGCTCCTGTAGACGTGCCGATGGCCGACGGGAGCTATGTAGATTGGAATGATGCCACTGAGCTCACCAACTGCACTGTCGAGAACGACGGGGCAAACGTTGGGAGCACCGGCAGTGGCACTGTTGTCAAATTCGATGTGCGCAACACGGTAGAGCAAGACTACATACTGTCGTTTGCCACCGGCGCCAAGGATGAGGCCACGCTGCGCCTCACGCTGGCCGGCGACGGCGGCACGGTGCTCGACACCGACGTTACCGTGACCGACACCGAGTCGTGGGACCTCACCGACGAGCACCGTTACCTGCTTTCATCGCTGCCCGCGGGCAGCTATACGCTCACTTTCGCCGTAACGGAGGCCACCGGCAGCTACGCCGGCAACTGGGGGCGGCTGTCGTTCGCGGCCGCTTCGGGCTACGACCGCGTGCCAGGCGCAATAACGCTTGCCGGCGGCACATACACCGGGGGCATGCGGGTGGAGTCGGCCGGCAATGTGGGCTACATCAGGAATGGCGCCGCCGCCTCTTACGGCTTCATCTGCACGCAGGCCGGGGCCTACAGTCTCACGATGGACATGGAGCGGTATGACGGCGGCACCATGCTGGTGACGGTGGCCGATGCATCTACGGGAGCGACGGAGGCAAGCACGTCGTTCGCCATCGACGAGAGCGTGTCGGCGTCGTATGCCGAACAGTCGATAGTGCTGCCGGGCTACATCTCTGAAGGCCTGAAGACCCTCACGCTGGCTTTCTCGTCAGAGTCCGACGGGTATATATGCAACTACCAGAACGTTGGCTTCAACCACCTGGCGTCGCTCATGGCCTCGGTCACCGGCGTGACCATAGCCGGGCAGACGGTGGTCGGTGGAGATTCCACCGACTGGCTGTGCAACCTACCGACGGATTACGCCGGTGAAGAGGTGACGTTCGGGGTTGAGTCGCAGAACTGCACGCTCTCTGTGACAGCCGCCGACGAGGCCGGCAACCCCGTTGCCGTCACAGCCTTGGCCGACGGCAACTATTCTGTGCCTGTGCCCCAGCCCAACACCGCCGTGGTGGTGGCCATGAGGGTGGAGCCCGTCGAGGGCGCCGCCGCCTTGCAGGAGGAATATACGCTGCGCCTGTTCCGCCTCGGCGACATGCTGATGACAGCCATCACGGTTGACGGCGAGGAACTGCCGGCCGAGACGCTCGACGCTCTCAACGCCGACGCACACGAGGCTGTGTTTGGCGGAAATGTCTATACGGCCTTGCCAAGGGTCGAGGCCCGCTTCATCGATGGCACCGTGGCCGAGGGCATTGGCGTGCTTATGGGCACATCGGCCACGTATACCGTGACCGTGGCCGATGGCGATGCCACACGCGAATATGTGCTGACGGTCGAGGGAGTGCATATATATAATATGTCGGAAAACGACGAGACGGTGCAGCTGAAGTACACTTCGGAGGGCAAGAGCGGCGACGGCACATGGACAAACGGGCTTTACACGCTCACCACCGAGAGCCTGGACGGATGGAACAACAGCAGCTTTAAGTTCAACTCTGAGGTAAACACGTGGAGCGTGCCTGCCGATGTGGTTGTAAAGCAGGTGGTGTTCAAGGACTTCAACGCCAACTACAACGCCGGCGAACTGGCATCGCTCACTGCCGGCGACGCCGTGGTGTACATACCGACCAAGCACGACTACGACGAGCCCGATGCCACGATGTACGACCTCGTGGTTAACCTTGAGGGCCACAAGGCCGGAACCCCCATCACGTTTACGCTGCAGGGAGGCGGCCAGCCCGTGGCTTGGTTTGAGCTGACTGTCGAGAAGCAGGCTGTGACAACGCCGCCGGTGCCCACGGCAACAAGCGTGACGCCTACCGACAACAAGAACCACTGCGTGGTGACGGTGGCTTTCGACCGCGAGATGCAGGCCACCGAAGCTACCATAGGAGGGCAGACCGTGACGGCCGAGGGTGGCTCGTCGACGCTTTACTTCCCCGTGTGGGACTTGCAGTATGACACCGACTACACCTTTACAATAGCCGCAGGGGCCGCCCGCGACACCTACGGCAATGCCAACGACGAGCCTGTTGTCATACCCGTCAGCGTGGGCAGCAAGGCTGTTGCAGCCAAGGCCGCCTACGACTATGTGGTTTCCACGGCTGCCGAATTCTCTGAGGCGGTGGCTGCCGTCAACGCTGCCAACACTTCGGCCGACGCCCCCCGCAAGACGATATTCATAAAGAACGGCGACTACGACTTCGGTTCGGCCGAGCAACGGCTCACGGCCTACAATGTGTCGCTGGTGGGCGAGAGCCGCGACGGCGTCGTGTTGCACGGCCTGCGCGACGGCATTAGCAACCCGGTGCTTAACCTTCGCGACCGCACGGGCTTCTATCTGCAAGACCTCACCGTGCGCAATGATTACGACTATGGGGCGTCTGAGCTCAAGGGGGTGGCCGTGGCTGTCTATGGCGGCAACAAGACGGCAATGCGCAATGTGCGCATGCTCAGCAACCAAGACACTCAGGTGACCGGCGAGAGGGCTTATTTCGAAGACTGCGAGATACACGGCACCGTCGACTTTATATGCGGCGGAGGGTCTAACTACTACTATAACACCGACTTGGTGCTTGAGAACCGCGGCGGCAACTGCATTGCGGCGCCTTCCACCGGGGCCGGGCTCGACTTCGGCTATGTGTTCGACAGTTGCACCATAAGCTGCGTAGAGGGTAGCGAGGCAGTGGTAGACGGCACTTACTCTCTGGGCCGCCCGTGGCAGAACGAGCCGCGCATTGCCTACATCAACACCACCATGGAGGTGTTGCCGCAGGCGGCCGGATGGGCCTCGATGGCCGAATTGCCCACCCATTTCTTCGAGTATGGCTCCATCGACGGCGATGGTGAGCCCGTAGACCTGTCGGGACGCACCAACTCTCCGTCGAGTACGAATGCCTACAACCCTGTGCTCACTGCCGAGGAAGCCGCCGCCTACACGCTGCGCAACGTGCTCGGAGGCACCGACAGCTGGCTCCCGACCGAAGAGACTGCCGTGAGCCAGGCCCCTGTGGTGGCCATAGAGGGCAGCACCCTGCGTTGGGCCGACCTCGACGACGCACGTTGCTACGTGGTCTTCCGCGACGGACAGTACCTCGACAACACCACCGCAACGTCTTATGAGTTGCCCGGCGAGGGAACCTACACCGTGCGTTCGGCCAACGCCAACGGCGGCCTGGGCGGTGAGTCGGCACCGGTGCGCTATGCCACGGAGGTGGCCGTGGGCGCTTCCGGCTGGGCTGCGGCATGCCTGAGCTATGATGCCGAAGTGCCCGAGGGGGCCAAGGCGTATGTCATCTCGTCTGTCAGGGCCGACGAGGCCGTGCTCACCGAGGTTGCCGGCATACCGGCCGGCGAGGGCTTCATCATCCATGCGGCCGAGGGGTCTTACACGTTCGGCAGGTCGGCTGCGGCCCCCGAGCCTGCAAGCAACCTGCTCGTGGGCACGTTGAGTCCCGTGGATGTGGCTCCGGCCAGCGTCTATGTGCTGGGCCATGACGAGGCTTTCGGCGCCCCGTCGATGCGGCTCAACACTGCCACGGCCATCGAAGCCGGCAGCGCTTACATGCCCATGCCCGACGGCGAGGCCAAGGATGCCTACCGCCTTGTGCTCGATGGGGCTTCTGCCATAACGTCGGTTGAAGGCGGCGATGCCCATTCCGGCCCGGCATACAATCTCGGCGGCCGGCGTGTGGGCAACATGCAGAAGGGCGGCATCTACATCGTTGGCGGCAAGAAGGTGATGAAGCGTTGAGCCACAGTGCCCGCCAGGCATGCCACAAGGCCGCGGGCCGGGCTGCCTGCGCCCTTGTAAGGCAACAGAAAAAGGGCGCATCCCCTGCAGGGGTTGCGCCCTTTGGTGTGTCTTGGCGGACGGTGTGGCGGCTTGCGGCCTATGCCATCCTGGCAGCCCATTGGCCAGCTGCAAACGCCATGAAGCCCAGCATGAGGCTTGTGGCAATGTAGGCGGCCATGCCGGTGAGGTTGTCTGCACGCATCATCGAGGTGTTCTCGCTGATGAATGTAGAGAATGTGGTGAAGCCGCCGCAGAACCCCGTGATGAGGAAAGCCCTGGCCTGGGGCGGCAGCATGCCGCCGGCGGCGGGCAGCCCGGCCACGAACCCGATGGCGAAACAGCCCAGAGAGTTGACCGCCAGCGTGCCTAACGGCAGGCCCATGGCGCCCGGAACCGACGCCCGGGCCACCGCCGCTGCTACATGGCTGTCGACATAGCGCGACACCAGCATGCGCAGTCCGCCGCCCACAAAGCTGCCGGCACCGACGATGAGAAAGTCTTTCAGCATTGCTGTCTTGGCTCCGTCGGGGTTATTTCTTGTCGTAGGCATGCACCGGATAGTCGATGGTGTAGTGCAGTCCGCGGCACTCTTTGCGCTCAAGGGCCCATCGGGTGATGAGGTAACCCACGTTGATCATGTTGCGGAGCTCGCAGATGTCGCGGCTTGCCTTGACGCGCTTGAACAGCCGTTCGGTCTCCTCGTACAGCATGTCGAGCCTGTCCCACGCGCGGTGCAGGCGCAGGTCGGAGCGCACTATGCCCACATAGTTGCTCATTATCTGCCCCACCTCCTTGACGCTTTGCGTTATGAGCACCTTCTCTTCGTTGGTCATGGTGCCCTCATCGTTCCATTCGGGCACCCTGTCGTTGAAGTCGTACTCGTCGACATGGGCCAGCGAGTGCCTGGCGGCGGCGTCGGCATATACCACCGCCTCTATGAGCGAGTTGCTGGCCAGCCTGTTTCCGCCGTGCAGGCCGGTGCAAGAGCACTCGCCGATGGCGTAGAGCCGCTCGATGCTCGACTCTCCGTTGAGGTCGACCTTGATGCCTCCGCACATGTAGTGGGCCGCAGGGCGCACCGGTATGTAGTCGGTGGTGATGTCGATGCCTATCGTTTTGCACTTGGCATATATGTTGGGGAAGTGGCGCTTGGTCTCCTCGGGGTCTTTGTGGGTCACGTCGAGGTAGACATGGTCGATGCCGTGAATCTTCATTTCCTTGTCTATCGCCCTTGCAACGATGTCGCGCGGCGCCAGCGACAGGCGCTTGTCGTATTTCTCCATGAACGAGCTGCCGTCGGGCAGGCGCAGCACTCCGCCGTAGCCCCGCATGGCCTCGGTGATGAGGAAGGCGGGATGGGTTTCGCCCGGGTGGTAGAGCGCTGTGGGATGGAACTGCACAAACTCCATGTCGGCCACCGTTCCCTTGGCCCGGTATACCATTGCCTCGCCGTCGCCGGTGGCAATCACGGGGTTGGTCGTGGCCTGGTAGACGGCTCCGCAGCCCCCGGTGCACATCAGGGTCACCTTGCTCAGGTAGGTGTCAACCTTCTGTGTGTCGGGGTTTAGCACGTAGGCGCCGTAGCATTGTATGTGTGGCGAGCGGCGTGTCACCCTCACGCCGAGGTGGTGCTGGGTTATTATTTCCACCGCAAAGTGGTTTTCCTTTATCTCAATGTCGGGGTTGCTGCGCACGGCAGCCATCAGTCCGCGCTGTATTTCGGCCCCGGTGTCATCGGCATGGTGAAGAATCCTGAACTCCGAGTGGCCCCCTTCGCGGTGCAGGTCGTACTCGCCGTCGGCCTTCTTGTCGAAGTTCACCCCCCAGCTAACCAGCTCCCTGATTTGTGCCGGGGCGTTTCTTACCACTTGCTCCACAGCGCGGCGGTCGCTGATATAGTCGCCGGCGATGATGGTGTCCTCTATGTGCTTATCGAAATTGTCGACTTCCAAGTTGGTCACCGAGGCCACTCCGCCTTGTGCAAACGAGGTGTTGGCCTCTTCGAGCGTGGTCTTGCATATCATGCAGATCTTGCCCTTGTGCGCCCTTGCTATCTTTAGGGCGTAGCTCATACCGGCGACTCCTGCGCCGATAATCAGAAAATCGTACTTAAAAACCATATCGCTTGTATGTTTATATGGCTGCAAATGTACATAAAAAAACTGATTCCGAGAAACATGTCGGCGTACTATTAGGTTGCGCGGCCACAATTTTTTGAGGGCATTGCGGGCTGAGCGGCCGTCTTGCCGTGCTGCGGGGCCACTACGCCATGCGTCAGGCACGCTCACGTGGTGTAAATATTGTTTGCAGAAATAAAGGGTTGCGCCATCTTGCAAAATAGGATTTGCAGGCCGGCGCAAGGCCGGAAATATGCCGGCAGGGGCCATCCTGCCTTGCCATTCGGGCCGTTTGGCATGGTAGAATGGGCCGTTTCGTGAAGCCGGATGGGCCATTCGGCATAATGATTCGGCCTGTTTGGCGGGGCTGGAATTGGTGGTTTTGCATGGCGGTTTGGCCGTGTTGTCGCATTGCGATGCCGTGTCGTGGCCACCATACAGCCTGGTTGCGCCGCCAACGGGCTCTGTGTCAGGGTGTTGGGCGTTGCTGCGCGAGAGTGGCTTATTTACGCCCGTGGGCGCCCTCATGCCGCACAGGCCGCTCTCATGATGCTTGTTGTAAAATAAAATCATCCCGGGGCAAAGGCTGCGCCACCGTTGGCGCCGTTGGTCGGGCCATGCTCCGTGGGGCAAAAGTGTCGATTGGCTGTCCACATCCTTTGCCGTTAGGCTGATTTTTATTAATTTTGCAGAGACAGAACAAATAAAAACGCATGATACCATTACTGAGGCGCTTTGCCTCCATTTTGCTTCTTGCCCTTGTGCCGGCCTGTCTGCATGCCCAAGACAGCGTCCACGGTGACGACGGCGGGGAGGATTCGCTCGGCGTGGCCTTGGCCGATACCACCGCCGCCGACAGCATTGAAGCCTTGGGCGAGCCGGCGTGGCCGGGCAATGTGGCCGGGCGGATAGACCGTTTGCTCGGCAATGAGCTCTTCAATCGCTCGCAGGTGGGCCTGATGGTCTACGACCTTACGGCCGACAGCGCCATCTACTGCCACAACGAGCGCCAGCTGCTGCGCCCGGCGTCGACGATGAAGGTGGTCACGGCGATTGCCGCCATCGACCGCCTGGGCGGTTCTTTCCAGTTTAAGACCACGCTCAGCTACACCGGCGCAATAGAAGACGGGGTGCTCAACGGTGACGTCTATCTCGTGGGTGGCTTCGACCCGCGGTTCAATTCAGACGACATGGGCTCGTTTGTCGACGGCATCAGGCGCATGGGCATCGACACCATACGCGGCAGGATTGTTGCCGACAAGAGCATGAAAGACGCCGACATGCTGGGCGAGGGGTGGTGCTGGGATGACGACAACCCGGTGCTGTCGCCGCTGCTCATATCGCGGCGCGACGTGTTTGTGAAGCGATTCGTTGACAGGCTGCGCGACGAGGGCGTGGTGGTAGAGGCCGACACCGTGGCCGGGCGCCAGCCGGGAGGGGCCTACGAGGTGGGAACGCGCACCCATACCATCGACCAGGTGCTGATGCCGATGATGAAAGAGAGCGACAACCTGTGCGCCGAGGCTCTGTTCTACCAGCTCGGGGCGTCGACCGGGGCGCACCCCGCAACGGCGCGTGACGCCCGCACGGTGGTGAGGAGGCTTGTCGAGAAGGTGGGCCTGAGGCCCTCGGACTACCGCATTGCCGACGGCAGCGGACTGTCGCTGTATAATTATGTCACCGCCGAGCTCGAGGTCATGCTGCTGCGCTACGCCTATCAGAACACCAATATATATATGCACCTGTTGCCGTCGCTGCCCGTTGCCGGCGAAGACGGAACGCTCAGGAGGCGCATGAGGGGCACGTTTACATCGGGCAACGTCAAGGCGAAGACCGGCTCGGTGACTGCCATCAGCTCGCTTGCCGGCTACTGCACGGCGGCCAACGGCCATGTGCTGTGCTTTGCCATCATCAACCAGGGCATTAGGCGGGGCTCCGAGGGGCGTGCGTTTCAAGACAGGGTGTGCGAAGCCCTCTGCCGGCCGTAGCCGCCGTGGCTGAGTGGCCCCGCTGCCTACTGGCACGCCTTTGGGCGCAATTAACAACAAACAACTTAGGTAGATGAAAGATTTTGTCAACACCATAGAGCTGTGGCTCGGCCACATAGGGGTGGGCCCGGGCATGGCCGACGTAATAACCACGGTTGTGATGATACTGCTCACGGCGCTCATGGCGTGGGCGGCATACCTCGTATGCCACAAGGTGGTGGTGCCGCTCGTGGTGAAGTTCGCCTCGCGCACGGTCATAGAGTGGGACGACCTGCTCTTCAACCCCCATTCGCTGCGCGCCGCATGCCGCATAGTGCCGGCGGTGGTGGTGTGGATGCTGCTGCCCGCCGTGTTCTGGCGCACGCCGTTGGTGCAAGACATCATGGCGCGGGCAACGGCCATATACATCACTGTCATGTCGATGTTGCTGGGCATCTCGCTCGTCGACGCATTCAAGCGGTATGAATACAAGCGCCACGCCGCGCTGCAGCAGTACTACCACACGTTCTGCGGAGTGCTTAAGATTCTCATCATCTTCCTTGCCGTGATAGTCATGGTGGCCATCGCCATCAACCGAAACCCGCTCACGCTCATTGCCGGCCTGGGCGCCACGTCGGCCGTGCTGATGCTCGTTTTCAAGGACACCATATCGGGCCTGGTGGCGGGGATACGCCTTACGAGCAACGACATGCTTCATCGCGGCGACTGGATTACCGTGCCCAAGGCCGACATCAACGGCATTGTGGAGGACATTACGCTTACAACGGTCAAGGTGCGCAACTTTGACAACACCATACTTACCATCACTCCACAGACGCTTGTCGACGATTCGTTCCAGAATTGGATAGGCATGAGGCAGGGCGACGGGCGCAGGGTGAAGCGCCTTGTTTACTTCGACTTCAGGTGCATACGCCCTGTAGACGACGGCATGCGCCGGCTGCTGGTCGACAAATACGGCTTCGATGAGCGTGAGATGCAGCCGGGGGTGGTCAACATGACGCTCTTCCGCCGTTACGTTGAGCGCTATCTCGCATCGCGCGACGACGTGAATACCGCGATGCTCTTCATGGTGAGGCAGCTCGAGGCCACCAACACGGGGCTGCCGCTCGAGTTTTACTTCTTCCTCAAGCAGAAAGAATGGAAGCCATACGAGCACCATCTGGCCGCGATAATGGAATATGTTTATTCCATAATACCCGATTTCGGGCTGCGTGTCTACCAGCGTTATTCAGACGGGGCGCGGCCCTGACGCTGCGGCAGGCGCCGTCAGGGCGCTGTCGAGGCGGGGTGGCCGACGGCGGCGAATGATGTTATGACAGTCGTGGCTGCAGCAATGCCGGAGTGGCGTGAGGTAGCTGGCGCGGCCTTATGCGGCCCCGTTTATTATACCCTTACGGGTGTAATAGAAAGCAAAACCAAATAAATTATACCCAAAAAGGTATAATATTAATGATTTATATGTATCTTTGTACCCAAACGGGTATAATAGAATGGTTAATGTTATAGCAGATTTTGTTAAAGAAATGCGCCGCCAGTTCGGGCTTACCCAGGTAGACCTGGCCGACAAGTCGGGCGTGGGCCTGCGCTTTGTGCGCGAGCTGGAGCAAGGCAAACAGACGCTGAGGCTCGACAAGGTGAACCAGGTGCTGGGGCTGTTCGGGCGGCAGGTGGGCCCCGTCGACATTGTCCAACATCAACAGTGATAGCCCATGAAGAGAGCGAAGGTGTATGTACACGACCGCCTTGCGGGGTGGCTGTCCGAAGACGAGAGCGGTTTCACGTTTGAATATGACCGCGACTATCTTGCGGCAGACGGCGCCGAGGCCGTGAGCCTGACGTTGCCGCTTCGCCGTGAGCCCTACAAGGCCACGGTGCTGTTCCCGTTTTTCGACGGGCTGATACCCGAGGGGTGGCTGCTCGGCATTGCCGAGAGAAGCTGGAAGATAAACCGCCTCGACCGCATGTCGCTGCTGTTGGCATGTTGCAAAGACTGCATTGGGGCGGTGAGTGTGGTGCCAGAAATGACGGAGGACTGCTGATGGGCAAGTGTCTGTATTGTTACAAGGAACTGAAAGAGGGCCAGGCAGACTTTCATCCGGCCTGCGCCCGCAAGTTTTTTGGCGTTGCCACGGCACCGAAGCTGCCATACGTGCGTTCGCAGCTGGGCGACCTGGCCAAGCGGGTTGTGCGCAGCCAGACCACGCTCACCGGCGTACAGGCCAAGCTCTCGCTCGACCTCAGCCGCGGCGGGCGCGACGAGCCCGACCGGTTTACCATCGTCGGGTTGTGGGGGCGGTTCATCCTGAAGCCGCAGACAAGCGCCTACAAGGCCTTGCCCGAGCTGGAGGACGTGACCATGCACCTGGCCGAGGCAGCCAAGATAAGCGTGGTGCCACATTCGCTGATACGCTTTGCCGACGGCGAACTGTGCTACATAACGCGGCGGATAGACCGTACGAAGGATGGAGAAAAGGTGGCCATGGAAGACATGTGCCAGTTGTCGGAGCGCCTCACGGAGTATAAGTACAAGGGATCTTACGAGCAAATAGCTAAGATAATACGCCGGTTCTCGGCCACTCCGCAGCTCGATGTGGTCAACTTCTGGGAGATTGTGGTGTTCTCTTGGATAACAGGCAATGCCGACATGCACCTAAAAAACTTCTCGCTTTACAACAACGCTGGCCTCGGATATACGCTGACGCCAGCCTACGACATGCTGTCGACGGCGTTGGCCATGCCCGAAGACAACGAGGAACTGGCCCTGACGCTCAACGGAAAGAAGAACAAGCTGCGCAAGGCCGACTTCCATAAGGCCATAACGGCATCGGGGGTTGACGAGAAGGTGATAGAGAACTTGTCGCGGAAGTTCGGCCGCGTGCTGCCCAAGTGGTTTGAGCTGATAGACCGCTCGTTCCTGCCCGACGACCTGCGGCGCAGTTACAAGAACCTGATATTGCGCCGCATGGTGTTGTTGCGGTAGGGTTGCTGGGCGCCGGCCGGCCGCTGTGGCCCGGTGAATGACAGGTTTGGCTGCCCGGCCCGGCCGTATTCCGCCAGCCGCAGTAAATAAACTACCCTCAAAGGTTGCCAGGGGCATGCCTTTGAGGGTAGTTTTTCGTGCTTGTTGTCATTCCTTGCAGCACCGGCATTGCTCTGCGGTGGGCATGCCGGTCTTGAAGTACACGAGGTCTTCCTCGATGAAGTTTTTCACGTATGCCGTCTTTCCGATAACCTCTTCTTCGGCATGGCGCACATATACGTGGGCACTCTTGAGGAACAGCTCGGGAGCCCTGCTGGCATCGTCGATGATGAGCAGCGCCATGAGAATGTCGCCGGTCATGTCGTAAAGGCGGCGGGCAAGGAAGTCGTGCACCTCTTGGCTGCCTGCCTCCTTGACGTAGTTGACGGCTTGCTCGTACATCTCAATGAGCTTGCCTACGCGAATCTGCAGCGGCCTCATGTCCTCGGAGACCTCGCTTTCAATCATTTCCTTCATTATGCCAAGGTAAGTGCCGTTGGTGATGTAGCGTATTGCGGCTACAACCTGCAGCTGCGTGGTGCCTTCGTATATTGAGAATATGCGGGCGTCGCGGTACAGGCGCTGGCTCTTGTACTCCATTATGAAGCCCGAGCCGCCGTGTATCTGTATAGCATCGTAGGCGTTCTGGTTGGCATATTCGGAGTTCATGCCCTTGGCTATCGGGGTGAAGGCGTCGGCAAGGCGCGCATATTTCTTTTGCTCCTGGCGCTCCTCGGGCGTCAGCTTGCGCTCGCGGGCTATGTCGTCGAGAGCCTTGTACAGGTCGACATAGCGTGCCGTCTGGTACAGTATCGAGCGTCCGGCGTCGAGCTTGGCCTTCATGCGCGACAGCATGTCGTAGACGGCAGGGAAGTCGATGATGGCCGTGTCAAACTGGCGGCGCTCCTTTGCGTAGGCCAGGCCTTCGCTGTAGGCGGCCTGCGACACGCCCACCGACTGTGCGGCTATGCCGAGCCGGGCCCCGTTCATAAGCGCCATGACATACTTTATGAGCCCCATGCGCGTGCTTCCGCACAGTTCGGCCTTGGCGTTCTTGTACGTAAGCTCGCACGTGGGCGACCCGTGGATGCCCAGTTTGTGCTCTATGTGGCGCACGTTGACGCCGCCCTGGCGCTTGTCATAGATGAACATCGACAGTCCGCGGCCGTCTCGTGTGCCTTCTTCAGAGCGTGCCAGCACGAGGTGGATGTCGGAGTCGCCGTTGGTGATGAACCTCTTGACGCCGTTAAGCAGCCAGCAGCCGTCCTTCTCTGAGTAGGTTGCCTTGAGCATAACGCGCTGGAGGTCGCTTCCCGCGTCTGGTTCGGTAAGGTCCATCGACATGGTCTCGCCTGCGCAAACGCGCGGAATGTACTTCTGCCGCTGCTCTTCGCTGCCGAATTCGTACAGAGTCTCGATGCAGTCTTGCAGGCTCCAGATGTTCTGGAAGCCCGCATCGGCCGACGCCACCATCTCCGATGCCATCGAGTAGGGCGTTACGGGCAGGTTGAGGCCGCCATAGCGGCGCGGCATGCTTACGCCCCAAAGCCCTGCCTTGCGCGTGGCGTCGAGGTTCTCGTATGTCTTCGAGGCGTAAATCATGCGCCCGTTCTCGAGGTGCGGGCCCTCTTCGTCAACGCTTTCAGAGTTGGGCTCAATGATGTTTGCGGCCACGTCGCCCGTTATCTCGAGCATTTTCTCGTAGTTCTCCATTGCGTCGTCGAAGTCGACGGGAGCGTCTTCATACTTGTCTTTGTCTGCAAAGTCACGCTCCTTGAGCTCGACTATGCGTTTCATCAGCGGGTGATGAAGGTGGAACTTCAGTTCCGGCTGGTCTGTATAGTAATTGGCCATTGGTGTTGCTTTATGTTTGTTAGTGCTTTAAGCGGGGCATGCCGGCCTGTTGCGGCGGCCGCCTTGTGCCCTGCCGAGCTTGTTACTTGCTGTTTTGTTTGTAGTATTTGATGAGCTTTGGCACCACTTCTTCGACAGTGCCGGTTATCACATAGTCGGCAATCTTGTTGATGGGAGCGTCCGGGTCGCTGTTTATAGATATGATGATTCCCGAGTCCTGCATGCCGGCTATGTGCTGTATCTGTCCCGAGATGCCGCATGCGATGTACACCTTGGGGTGTACCGTTACGCCTGTCTGTCCTATCTGCCTGTCGTGGTCGGCCCATCCTGCGTCGACGGCGGCACGGCTTGCGCCCACCTCTCCGTGCAGTTCCTTTGCCAGTTTGAACAGCGTGTCGAAGCCTTCCTTGCTTCCCACGCCATAGCCACCGGCCACAACGATGGGCGAACCCTTAAGGTTGTGCTTGGCAGCTTCCACATGTCGGTCGAGCACCTTGACCACGAAAGCCTCCTTTGACACATATTTCGTAACGTCGGGGTAAGCCACCTCGCCCTTGGCCTGGCCTTCGTAGAGCGCTTTCTGCATCACTCCGCTGCGCACGGTAGCCATTTGCGGGCGGTGGTCAGGGTTGACGATGGTGGCCACGATGTTGCCTCCGAAGGCAGGGCGGATTTGGTACAGCAGCCCGTCGTAGTGCTTTCCGCTCTTCTTGTCGTCGTATGTTCCTATCTCAAGTTGCGTGCAGTCGGCTGTCAGTCCGCTGGTAAGCGACGACGACACGCGCGGCCCGAGGTCGCGCCCGATGACAGTTGCGCCCATGAGGCATATCTGCGGCTTTTCCTCTTTGAACAGGTTTACGAGGATGTCCGTGTGGGGTGCCGATGTATAAGGGAACAAACCATCGCCGTCAAAGACAAAGAGCTTGTCCACGCCATAGGGGAGTATCTGGCTCTCAACCTTGTCCTTGATGCCTGTTCCGCATACTACCGCATGCAGTTCCACGCCCAGTTCGTTGGCCAGTTTGCGGCCCTTGGTGAGCAGTTCCTGCGAAACCTCCTTCACCTCGGTGCCTTCTATCTCTACATATACGAATACGTTGTCCATAAATTTGGTGTTAAGTATTGAATGCCCTGCACTGTCCGGCCCTGTTGCCGGGTTGCCTTTCCCTTTTGCCAGCGTCAATCCGGCAAGCCCCTGGCTTGGCTTTCATGGCCTTGTTGCGGGCGGTTCAAAATCAATGAAACATTGTTTATCCTATTATTTTCTCGCTAAGCAGTTCCTTGACCATGCCTTCTATGTCGGCGTCGGCAGCAGAGAGCCTCTTGCATTCCTTTGCCTGGAACACGATGTTCTGCACCGCCTTCACCTTCGTCGGCGAGCCGCTGAGCCCGCACTGCTGCGGGTCGCCGTCGACGTCGGCCACCGACCATTGGTTGAGAGTGAGGTAAGGCCTCTCTTCATACAGCTCGGCGTAAGGCATGCCGGGCGTGCGTTCCATCGGCGCCGTGGCGTGTTTGTATTTCATCACCAGCTTTGCGTTGCAGGGTCTGCATGGCGCTGCGCTGCCGTTGACGGTGATGACAATGGGCATTGGCGCCTCCACGGTCTCTACGCCACCGTCGATGTGCCGCCTTATGGTGAGCTTGCCGTCTTCGCATTTCAGTATTTCCTCGGCGTAAGTCACCTGGCTCAGCCCCAGTTTCTCGGCCACTTGCGGGCCCACTTGTGCCGTGTCGCCGTCGATGGCCTGCCGTCCTCCGATTACAATGTCGACCCCTCCTATTTTCTTTATCGCAGTGGCCAGTGCATAAGAAGTGGCCAGCGTGTCAGCCCCGGCAAAGAGACGGTCGGTAAGCAACCATCCGGTGTCGGCACCGCGGTATAGTCCTTGCCTTATTATTTCGGCTGCCCTTGGCGGCCCCATGGTCAGTATGCCCACCGTAGAGCCAGGGTTTTGCTCTTTCAGGCGCAGGGCCTGCTCCAATGCGTTGAGGTCTTCGGGGTTGAATATTGCCGGCAGTGCAGCGCGGTTTACCGTGCCTTCTGCTGTCATGGCGTCCTTCCCCACGTTTCTGGTGTCAGGGACTTGCTTGGCAAGTACAACGATTTTCAAGTTCATATTTATTAGATAGTTATTGTGAATCTTGTGTGATTAGTATAAGCTGTCGGCATGAACAAGACAGTCAACGGCAAAGGTAATTCTTTTTTGGCGTTGAGCCAAAGAAATGGATATTAAAAAGTTTGAACGTTGTTTCAAAAGCATTGTGGCGCCATGGTTTGCTGTTGGCGTGGCGGCAGTGTCAGTCTTTGAAATCGATGTAGCTTTGCACCCACTCTGCCCTGTGCATTTCGGATTCTGGCAAAGGGTTTGACACAGACAGGCCAATGAGCCTGATGGGGTGGTTGGCCGAGTATTCCACCTCGCCGAGCAGCCTTTTTGCAGCCGGCAAGATGTCGTCTTTAGTCTGCAGGAGCTTGTTGGTGGTTATGCTGCGGGTAATCTGCGAGAAGTCGGAGTACTTTATTTTCAGGGTCAGCGTGCGCCCTTCAAACTTGTCGTTCTCTATCCTCCTTGCCAGTTCGAGCACCGTATGGTACAACTCTATAATCACTGTCGACCGGGTGCTGATGTCGCTTTCGAGCGTGTGTTCGCATCCTACTGACTTGCGTACGTATTCCGTTTCCACCTGCCGAGTGTCTATTCCGCGGGCGAAGTCATAATACGTGCGCCCCATTTTGCCGAACACTTCGGTGAGGTGTCGCAGGGAGCATTTCCTCAGGTCGGCCCCGGTGAAAATGCCAATGTAGTGCATGCGTTCGGCGGTGCGCGGTCCCACGCCCCAGAATTGCTCAACCTTGAGCGATGAAATGAATTCGAGCGCGCATTCCTTCGGTATTACCGTCATGCCGTCGGGCTTGTTGAGGTCGGATGCTATCTTCGCGAGAAACTTGTTGTAAGACACTCCCGCCGACGCCGTGAGGTGCAGTTCGTCGCGTATGCGCGTCCTTATTTCCTGCGCGATGCCGGCAGCCGAGTCGATGCCGCGTTTGTTTTCGGTGACGTCGAGAAAGGCCTCGTCTATCGACAACGGCTCAATCTTGTCGGTATATTCGCGGAAAATGCCCCTCACCTGGCCGGAGACGGCCCTGTACACCTCGTATCTGCCAGGCACGATGACCAGTTGCGGGCACAGGCGCTTGGCCCGTGCCATTGGCATAGCCGAGCGAACGCCATACCGGCGGGCCTCGTAGCTGGCTGTAGACACCACACTGCGGGGGCCGTCGTGGCCCACGGCGATGGGTTGTCCGCGCAGCTCGGGATTGTCGCGTTGCTCAACAGATGCAAAGAAGGCATCCATGTCGATATGTATGATTTTTCGTTCTGTAGTCATTGTTCGGTGCAGACGGTGAACACGTAGCCACGTGCGGTGTTTACGGTTGTGGCAAACCTGGCGGAAGTGTTGACGAGCACGCTTTTCAAATCGCGCCGGATGCCTTCGCCGGTGAGCTTGAGCAGGCTCTCTTTCATTGTCCACAGCCGTGCGAAAACGATGTCGGGCGACGGCGAGGATTCCACCTGCTCGACCTCGGCCTCGCTCAAGACGCGTCGCGCCAGTTGCGGGTTGTATGGCCTGATGCTTTCGATGTCGGCCCCTACGGGCACGCCGGCGATGGCGCACAGGGCTGCCTTGGGGCAGTGGCTTAGGTTGAAGTGTATGTCGGGGTGGCCTTTCAGGTATGGCTTGCCCCCCGGGAAGAGGGCAAGCTCGGGTGGGGCTTCGAGGCCATAGCCTGCCTTGAGGCCTTGCCACAAAAGCATGTAGGCTGCTGCGTTGAGCTTGCGGTCTATCTCATGGCGGTAGCGCAATGCCTGCTCGCGCCGCCATTGCGGAAGCTGCTGCAGGGCAGCTGCCAGGTCGAGAGAGGTGATGTCGTCGTTGAGGTATATCATGATGGGAGGGCTGGGGTGATGGGAGCTCTGGGAGAGCTGGGGTGATGGGAGCTCTGGGAGGCTGGGAGAGCCCCGCACTTTGTCACCCAAGGCGCAGGGGCGTCATGGCTCCTGCGCTTCCTTGGCTTCCTGGCTTTCCTGTGGTGAGGCCGGCAGGGCCTCGCGCGGTTGCGGAATCTTGCGGTTGGGGTTTTCCTTTGCCCCCAGTTCCACCAGCTCGCGCCCCTTTTTCACCACGCTTTGGTTGCCGCTGATGAGCTTGTTGTCGGCAAAATCGTAGGCTTTGCGGGCCCTTTCAATCACGTCGCCGAGGTCGCTGAACCGCTTGGCGAAGTCGCCCAGGCGGTCGAGCAGCTGCTCTGCCAGTCCGAACACCTTCTTTTGGTTCTCTGCCTGCTGGTTTTGCACCCAAGCCACGTGTATTATGTGCAGTATGCCGAGCAGGTTTTGCTCGCCCGTGATGAACACTTTCTTCTCGAAGGCGTCGCGCCACAGCGTGGGGTCGTTGGCCAGGGCCAGTTGCAACGACGACTCGAACGGCACGAACATTATCACGAAGTCCACAGCCTCTCGCGGCGCCTTGATGTATCGGCTGTAGTCTTTTCGTGCGAGTTCGGTGGCGTGCTGCCTCACGCTCTTGATGTGTTCCTGGAGGAATCTCTCCTTTTCCTCCGGGCTTTCGGCGTTGACATAGCGCTCGTAGGCTACCAGCGAGACCTTAGAGTCGATGATTGCGTCCTGCCCCTGCGGGTAGTGCAGAATCACGTCGGGCTGCATCTCGCGGCCGGTGTCGTCGTTTTTCAGCGTGCGCCCGTTTTCGTCGCGCAGCCTCGCCTGCACCTCGTAGTGTATGCCCTCGGTAAGCCCCTGCGAGGCGAGCAGGTCGCCCAGTATTATCTCGCCCATGTTGCCGGCGGCCTTGTTGTCGCGCCTGAGCACGTTGGCCAGGCTCTCGGCCTTTTCGCCTATGGCCTTGTTGCTCTCCATCATCAGCCGCATCTGCTCGCGGAACGATGCCGAGTTGCGCTCCGAGTCCTTCATGCTTTCGCCTATGGCGCGCCTCATCTCGCCTATGGCGTCTTTCAGCGGCTGTGTGATGTGGCCTATGCTTTCGGCGTTTTGCGCCTTCAGCTTGTCGGCGTTCATCTCGAGCATTTGCCTGGCCACGTTGGTCATCTGTTCCCTTGCCGTGCGCAGTTGCTCGGCAAACCGGCGCTCTTGCATGTCGGCCGTCTCGGCGGCCTGCTTCTTGAGCAGTTCTATCTCGCGCGACTGCGCCTCGGCTTTCGCCCCGAGCGTGCGGCATTCGGCCTCGGCCTCGGCCAGCCTGGCGGTACACCTGCCATGCTGTTCGTTGGTCATCCTCAGTTCGGTGGCCAGCTTTTCGGCCTCGACGTTGAGCCTCCCGTTGTCTTTCCTTGCCGCAGCCAGGCTCCGGGCCATGGCCCATGTGGCCACTCCGGCGCCAATGACCGCGCCAACCAGAATATAGATTACTATCATTGTGAAATGTTGTTATGTCGTCTTGTGGCAGCCATGCCGCAGGCCTCTTGTGGCCGCGGCGGTGCCGGTGATGGCAGCAAGCCATCTGCAAAGGTACAAATTTTGGCCGACACTGCAAGCGCTGTACGGCTGATAAACGCCTCCAGTCGTCTGTCCGGGGCCGAAGCTCCGGTGGCAGGATGCTGTGTCGGCGCAGCCCGCGGGCGAGGCCCGATGCCATGTCAAATGTTTACAAAGGCCGTGCCCGGCCGGCGTTGTTGCGGTTGTTGGTTGCGAAACAGGCCGTATGGCATTGCGAAACAGGCCGTTCGGGCCGATGGTACGGGCCGTTTCGGGCTGCAATCGGGGCTATCTTGCAACCCACAGTGGGCCAGGCTGTTGCGCCGCAGGGCCGGGGCGTAAATATATCTTTACATAAAATGCTGTGCCGCCGTGAGCCGCTCATTGCGCATCGGCGTTCTGGGTGGCGGGCCAGTTTACGAGCATCAGTTTCTCGGTGGCCCGTGTAAAGGCCGTGTATAGCCAATGGAGGTAGGCCGGGGTGAGCATGTCGTCGGTCATGTATCCCTGGTCTACGTATACGTGAGCCCACTGCCCGCCTTGCGCCTTGTGGCAAGTCACGGCATAGGCGTGCTTCACCTGCAGCGCGTTGAAATACGGGTCTTGCTTGAGTTTCCTTATCCTGTCGGCCTTGAGCGGCACGTCGGCGTAGTCGTCCATCACGGCGTTGAACAGCTGTTCGTTTTGTTCCCTTGTCAGCGCGGGCGCCTCAGAGGCCAGTGTGTCGAGCAGCGTGGTGGCCGTAAACTCGTAGTCGTCGTAGTCGGGCAGCGAAAAGGTGACGTCGGCAAAGCGGAACCCGTAGAGCTCACGGCAGCGGCGCACCCTCCTTACCACCGCCCTGTCGCCGTTGGCAAGGAACGCCGGCACCGCCTCGGCGTCGTCTCCGCCATCGTCGCTGTCCTTTCCGCACGCCGCCTCGGTGCCTGCTGCGGCGGCTTCGGCCCTGCGCTCATTCTCGGTCCAGTGGTAGTTGTTCTTCACCACCATCACCATGTCGCCCGTGGTGAGTTCCTCTTCGCGCCCGAGCACCATGGCCCTGATGCCCCGGTTGTATACCACCGCCCGCTTGTTGCTCCGCGTTATCACGATGGTCTCGTCGGTGCCCGCCCGGCTGTAGCTCGACGCCAGCGCCTCGATCAGCTCGTCGCCGTTGACTATGCATATGTCGGCAAACCCCTTGAAAGCAATCATGGGCAGCCCCGTCAGCTCGTCGTGCGTAATCATCCGCCGGATGACAGTGGCGTTGAACAGTATCCCCGAGCCGTTGCCTTGGCGCATCACCTCGTCGAGCTCGGCCTCGAACACCGTCAGTCCGTAGCCCTCCATCACCCCGGCCGACAGTGCCGGGCTTTCGGCCTCGCCCACCGGCGGCAGCTGTGCGCGGTCGCCGATGAGCATCAGGCGGCAGTTGCGCCCGCTGTAGACGTATTCCACGAGGTCGTCGAGCAGGCAACCGCTGCCGAAAGCCGCCTCGCCTGCGCTGCTGTTTGCAATCATCGACGCCTCGTCGACCACGAACAGGGTGTCGGAGTGCAGGTTGTTGTTCAGGCTGAACCCGCCCATGTCGGCCCTGAGGGCCTTCTGCCGGTATATCCTGCGGTGTATGGTGTAGGCCCTGTGGCCGGCGTTCAGTGCAAACACCTTGGCCGCCCGGCCCGTAGGTGCCAGCAGCACCATGCGCCACCGCAGCGCCGCCAGCGACCTGACAATGGCCGAGGCCAGCGTGGTCTTGCCCGTTCCGGCCGAGCCGCGCATAATCATGGCGGCCAAGTCTGAGCGTGCGGTCATGAACGAAGCGAACGTGGCTATGGCCTTCCGCTGGTCGGCAGTGGGGGCAAAGCCCAGTTCGAGGGTAACCATGTCGGTTAGTGCGTCTGTCATCATGTCGTGTTGCGTTAGTCAGAAACAAAGATACGGAAAATGCGCGAAATAAAGATTAAAACATCAAAAAAATAAACAACTCATGCCGTCGGGGCTTGCCAGGTTCACAAGAAACGCCTATCTTTGTGAAAATATAACAATATTAAATACATAAGGTTATGTCGGTGAGGCATGTATTGGCGTCTATCGGCTTGATGGTGAGCCTTGGGGCAGCAGCGCAAAGAGAATGCGTCGTTGTCGACATGGAGACGGGTGTCCCCCTCAGCGGGGTGGTCGTCACAGTCGACACGGCTCTCATAAGCCAGTACCGCAGCAACTACCGCGGGGAATTCACCGTACCGGCCGAGGCCGACAGCATAGTGCTCGGGCGGCAGGGTTACCTTGCGCGTCATTTGCTTTGCAGCGAACTGACCGACACGGTGGCCCTGATGCGCACGTTCAATGCCCTCAGGGAGGTGGTCATCTATGGCAGCATGCCACAGGTGAGCGCCGGCATAAGCAACATGCTGGGCAAGCTCAAGGAAGAGAACAAGTACATGCCGAGGCAAACCCCGGTGGTTTCGTTCGACTTCTTCTCCATCTTCACCGCAAAGAAACGCAAGCGAACGGAAAAGCGAATAAAGGCTTTAGAGAATTACTGATATGGCATCTGTAAACAAGAAAACCAACATATTGCTGTCTGTTGTGGCATTGTTGTTGCTGTTGGTATGTGTGAGGAGCATAGTCGTTCCTGTAGGCTTCGACAAAGAAAGGCGCCAGCGCGAGTCGCTGGTAAGGCAGCGCCTCGTGGCCATACGCGACGCCCAGGTAAGGTATATGCGCGAGCACGGCCGCTTCTGCGGTTCGCTTGACACGCTCGTGGCGGCCGGTTACATGGCCGACACGGTGGCAGTGATACCCTTCGGCGGCGGCAAGCGCTTCAGCATAGAGGCCGGCACTGCGGTCACCAAGGCCGGCAACAGGCAGCCAACCGTTGAGTGCGGCGCGCTCTACGAAGACTTCCTGTCGGGCCTCGACGCCGCCAGCGTGGCCGACGTGGTGGCCAAGGCCAAGGCTAAAGGGCAATACCCGGGCATCAGGTTCGGCGACAAAAGCAAGCCCGGGAGCACCGCCGGAAGTTGGGAATAGGCCCAGTCACGATTATATATAAATCATTAACCAATATAAAAATGAACGTAAAGAAACATTTAGGATGGATTATCGCAGGGGCGGTCGTAGTGATTCTCCTGCTTTGGTGTGTGACAGGATATAACGGCCTCGTGTCGATGGACGAGCAGGTGGCCGGTAAGTGGGCCAACGTTGAGACCCAATACCAGCGCCGGGCCGACCTCATCCCAAACCTCGTGAACACGGTCAAGGGTTACGCCACGCACGAGCAAGAGACGCTCGAGGGCGTGATCGAGGCGCGGAGCAAGGCCACCCAGATAAAGGTAGACGCCTCGGAGCTCACCCCCGAGAGGCTGGCGCAGTTCCAGAGGGCGCAGGGCGAGCTGACGGCGGCGCTGGGCAAGCTGCTCGCCATACGTGAGCAGTACCCCGACCTGAAGGCAAACCAGAACTTCCTTGAGCTGCAGTCGCAGCTCGAAGGCACCGAGAACCGCATCACGGTGGCACGCAAAGACTTCAACGATGCGGCCAAGGCATACAACGTGGCCATACGCCGCTTCCCCAAAAACATACTTGCCGGCCTGTTCGGATTCGACAAGAAGTCGTACTTCGAGGCCGAGAGCGGGGCAGAGAAGGCACCCGAGGTGAAATTCTGACCATAGGCGATGAGACGACTCACGCTGTTTTTCATATTGGCATTCGCCATCGTCGCGGCTGCCAGGGCACAGGAACCAGGCAGGGCTTACACCGTCGAGACAGTGCCCAACGTGCACGTGCATGACGCAAGGCGCTACGTTGCCGACCCGGCGGGGCTCATGTCGGCCGCTGCACGCGACACCATCGACGCCATGTTCGGCCGCCTCGAGGCGTCGACAGGCATCGAGGTGGCCGTGGTGGTGCTGCCGTCAATAGGCGGTCAGGCACCCTTCGACTTTGCGCAAAGCCTTTTCAGGCACTGGGGCATAGGCAAGGGCGACAGCAACAACGGCCTGCTGATACTCTATGTAGCCGACCAGCGCAGCATAAGGATGCACACAGGCTACGGCATAGAAGGCTTCCTTACCGACGCCAAGTGCAAGCGCATACAGTCGCAACTGATGGTGCCGGCATTCAGGCGCGGCGACATCAACGGCGGAATGGTGGCCGGTGCAAAGGCCGTTTGCGCCGTGCTCGACGGCACCATGCAGCCAGATGGTCGGCAGGACAATGGCTCCGACATCGCGGCACTGGTAATGTTGCTTGGCATAGTGGTATTCGTGCTATACATGTCGGGGGTGTTCGGACAGCGCAAGAAGCGTTGCCCGTACTGTGGCAAGCGCGCGCTCAACATCATGTCGCGCGACCGTTACAGGGCCATTAACGGCCACCTGATGCGCAAGGATGTCTACGTCTGCGGGAAATGCGGGCGCATCAAGGTCGACGAAACCGACGAGGGCGATGGCGACGACCGCGGCGGCGGACTGCACTCTTTCCTCACCGGCATGCTGCTCGGCTCGTTGTTGAACGGCGGACGGGGCGGCAGCGGAGGCGTGGGCGGAGGCTTCAGCGGCGGCAGCTTTGGCGGAGGCGACTCCGGCGGAGGCGGTTCGGAGTCGAATTGGTGACCATGCAACAGAGAAGCGGGCCGTGTCCTGCCTCTCTTTGTGTTGTAGACGGCAATATGCCAAAAACACAATCGTTAGTTTCTTCCTCTCGTTTTTTTGTGCTACCTTTGCACAAAAGAAGACCCAACAGACAATGGATACATCCCAAAACACCAACTTACAAAGTGGCGGAAGGCGGCTCACAATACGCGTCAGCCGCCATTCGCTTTCGTTTTCGGCATTGAAGACGGGGCCGGAGGGAAGCGGAGTGACATTCGAGCCCTACACCGTGAGGAGCGGAATATCCATGGCGGCCAACCTGCGCGAGGCATTCAAAACCGCCGAGCTGCCATCGATGGATTTCAAGAGGGCCATGCTCATGGTCGATTCGCCCGTGCTCATGGTGCCTGTCGACATGTTCTGCGAGCCAGACGCCGACACTCTCTACCGCCACTCGTTCCCGAAGCAGAATGCCGACAGGGTGATGTTCAACGTCTTGCCCGAGCTCAACGCCGTGGCACTCTTCTCGGTCAACAAGGACCTTAAGCTCGTTGTCGACGACCATTTTGCCGACGTGAGGGTGAATTGTGCCATGACTCCCGTGTGGAAATACCTGCACCAGCGCAGCTTCATAGGCACGCGCAGCAAGCTGTACGGCTATTTCCACGACAAGAAACTGGAGGTGTTCAGCTTCGCCCAGAACCGTTTCAAGTACTGCAACGCCTTTGATGCGGGCCACGCACACGACGCTCTGTACTTCCTTCTCTACGTCTGGAAGCAGCTGGCGCTGAAGCCCGAGCACGACGAGATGCACATCGTGGGCGACATTCCCGACCGGGAGTGGATATTGGAAGAGCTCAGGAAGTTTCTGTTGAGGGCCTATGTGATAAACCCTGTGGGCGACTTCAACCGTTCGCCGGCAACGCTCGTCAAGGGCATGCCATACGATTTGGTAGCTTACTATGTGAAAGGCAGATGACAATATGAGGATTATAACAGGATTGTACAAGGGGCGCCGCTTTGACATACCACGCTCGTTCAAGGCCAGGCCGACCACCGATTTCGCCAAGGAGAACATATTCAACGTGCTCGCGGGGCACATAGACCTGGAAGGGAAGCAGGCCCTCGACCTCTTCTCGGGCACGGGCAGCATCACGCTCGAGCTTCTGTCCAGGGGCTGTGACCGCGTGGTCAGCGTCGAGATAGACCGCGACCACCACGCCTTCATCAAGCAGTGCCTGGCCAAGATAGGGGCCGTCAACTGCCTGCCGCTGCGCGCCGACGCGCTGAGGTTTGTCAAGTCGTGCCGCCAGAAGTTCGACTTCATCTTCGCCGACCCGCCTTATGCGCTCGGTGAACTGGCCGCCATACCGGGCATGGTCTTTGCTTCGGGCATACTGTCTGAGGGCGGTGTGTTCGTGCTTGAGCACGGGGCGAAGAACGATTTCAGCTCCGATGCCCACTTCATCGAGCGCCGTGAGTACGGCAGTGTTAACTTTTCGATATTCAAGGGCTGACGTTTGCCAGCCTTTTTTTGTATGCGCCACACAGCCCTTGGCGCCCCGCCGTGCCATGGCTGCGGCCCTGGGACAGCCCATTGCGCCTGCCCTTGGGGCGCAGCCCGGCTCACAGCACGGGCGAGAGCAGCCTGATCAGGCTCTCCCAAAGGCGCGCCATGAAGTTTGGCTGCTTGCCTTGTGCGGTGTCGTTGAACAGCACCGACCGTTCTTGGTCGGCCAGGAAGACCTGCTTGAAGCGCATGGCCGTCTCTTCGTCGTAGAAAAACGCGTTGCCCTCAAAGTTGTTTTCAAAGCTTCGGAAGTCTACGTTTGTCGACCCGCATGTGGCGAGCGAGTCGTCGCACACGAGCAGTTTGCTGTGCATGAACCCCGCAGTGTACATGTAAATCTTCACTCCCGCCTCGACCATGTTGCGCAGATACGACCGCCCCGCCCACTCTACAAACCTGCTGTCGCTGTGCCTCGGGACGATGATGCGTATGTCGATGCCTCCCACCGAGGCCGTCTTCAGGGCGAAGAGCACGGGCTCCGTGGGCAGGAAGTAGGGCGTCTCGATGTATATGTAGCGCCGTGCGCCGAGGATTATTCGCACATATCCCTGCATGATGTCGGGGTAGGGGGCTATCGGGCTGCTTGTAACTATCTGCGCGATGCAGGCCGATGCCACGCTGCCATCGGGCTGGGGGTAGTATTTCCGGCTTGATATGAGCGTGCGGTCAACGAAATACCAGTCGACCAGGAAAGCCCGTTGCAGCCCGTAGAGCGCCCCGCCGGTGATGCGCACCATCGTGTCTCGCCATGCCTGGGTGCCCGTTCCCTTCACATAGCGCAGCGCTATGTTCATGCCGCCGATGAATCCCGTGCGCCCGTCGATGACCACAATCTTGCGGTGGTTGCGGTAGTTCACCTTGCCGGTGAACGTAGGGAACCTTACGGGGAGGAACGGCCTGACGTCCACGCCGCCTTCGCGCATGCGCTCGAAGAACCGGTGGCTCACGTTCCAGCAGCCCACATCGTCGTATATCACCCTTACCTCCACACCGCGGCGCGAACTGTCTATGAGGGCGTCGGCAACGAGATTGCCAAGCGCGTCGTCTGCAAATATGTACATGTCGATGTGTATGTGGTGGCGCGCCTGGCCTATGGCGTGCAACAGTTCGAGGAAGAACGAGTGCCCGTCGGTGTAGATGTCGGCCTTGGTGTTGTTGAAAGGCATGGCCATGTTCTGGTTTACAAACAGGTCGATCGTCTGCCTGTAGGCCTCGGGCAGGTGCAGGTCGTGCTGCTCGGCGAACTCCAGCATCGACCGTTTGGTGAGCTGGTCCATGCTGCGTTGGCTCATCATGCGCTCCTTGCGTGTGTTTATGCCGAAGAAGACGTAGAGCAATATGCCCACAACAGGCACGAAGAAGATGACCAACGCCCATGCCATGGTCTTGGCCGGCTGGCGGTTGTCCATCAGCACGTGGACGATGGCCACGGCTGCTATTATCTCATTGATGATTACACCTGTGAGGTAGAGTCCGTGCATTGGCTGTATGTTAATAGCCCCTCCGGGGCGCGTTGCGGGGTGGCGTCTGTGCGGTTGCTTGCCGCCGGGCGCATGGCTTTGCAATGGCGGCGGCGTTGCCCCGGCACATACCGTAGCGCAAATATCACCAAAATTTTCGACATGGGCAAGCGTTGCGGCCGAAAAGTGACAGGTATGGCGGCAAAATGGCCCCCGTTCACTGTGAGGGTCAGTGCTCGGGGGCCTTGATGTGGGGCTGTGCCGTGGACGTTGCAGCCTACGGTGCTGCCGTGGCCATTACCAGCCGGGGTTCTGCGTGAGGTTAGGGTTCTTCTGTATTTCAGACTGGGGGATGGGGAACAGGTACATCTTGTCGTCCCATGTGCGGCTCACCGTGTTGCGTTCGTAGCTGATGGTGCTGTCGGAATTGAGCGTGAGCTTCATCTCGTCGACCGACGTGAAGTGCTCTTCGGCCTCCTTCCAGCGGCGCACGTCCCAGAAGCGGTGGCCCTCGAAGGCCAGCTCAACCATGCGTTCGGTCTTGTAAACGTCCCAGAACTCGTCGTTGGTCATGCCCGGCCGCACCTCGCTGAGGCTTTTCAGTCCGGCCCTCAGGCGCGTCTTGTCGAGCGCGTCGGCCGCGCTTATGGTTAGTTCGCCGTCGGTGGCATACGGGCTGCCCAGGTATTTGAACACAGCCTCGGCGTAGTTGAGGTAGAACTCACCGAGCCTGAACGTCACCCATGTGTGGTTGTCGGCCTCGTAAGAGCTGTTCGACGACAGGTCGATGGCCGAGTGGCACAGCTTCTTGACGTAATAGCCCGTCGGCGTGTCCCCTGTGAGCGGCTCGGCGTTTATCCCCCCGTAGTAGGTTTGCAGCGTGGTGGTGTTGGAGCTGGGCCAGTTTTCGTCGCCGTTCTTGGCCACCGTGACATAGAAGCGCGGGTCGCGGTCGTCGTAATATGGCTTGTCGGGGTCGTAGTCGGCCAGGTCTTTCGGCCTGAGCCCGGCGCTGTCGCCGCTGACAAACTCGTAGGCGTCGACCAGCGTCTGCGTAGGGCAGTTGCCCCCGTTGCCGCCTTCAATGCCTACGGGGTAGTTGTATGACTCAAACGTGCTCGACACGCCTTCGCTGCCAGAGCCGTAGACACGCCTTCCGAATATTATCTCGCACATGATGTTGGCGTTGCTGTAGTTGTCGGTTGCCCACAGCGACTCATAGTCGTCGGCCAGCCTCTTGCCCCGTTCGGTGCATTCGTCGATGAGCTGCTTGGTATACAGGGCTGCGTTGTACCACCGCGTGGCGTCGTCATCGGGGTTGAACAGCGGGCTGGCCCAGTAGAGTGCGGCCCTGGACTTGAGCGCGAGCACGGCCAGCCTGTCGGCCCTGCCCGTCTCGTTGGCTCCCATGTCCATGGCCCCAAGGTCTGAGTAGTCGGCTATTATGGAGTCTTTTATTGCGTCGCATTCGCTTATGATGAAGCTGAAGATGCTGTCGCTCGACTCCCTGGGCAGCGCGTTGGTGATGTCGTAGCTCTGGGTATGGGTGACCAGAGGCACCCCGCCGTACTGCCTTGCCAGCACAAAGTAGAAGTATGCGCGCATGAACCGCGCCTCCCATTCATAGTTGTTGTAGCGGTAGAGCTGCTTCTCGTAGTCGCTGTTGAGCGCGAGGTCGTCGAACGTGAGCCCCGTGAACTCGTCGATGTAGACGTTGCATGCGGCTATGCCCTCGTACATGTCGTTCCACAGTGTTTCCTTTGCGTTGGTTGCACTCCATGCCCCGTTGTAGAAGTCTTCGATGGCGTTGCCTTGCAGGGCGTATTCGGCCTCGTCGCTGGCCGAGCCGAGCACGGCGCCCGAATAGTATTGTCCGTAGTCGTAGTCGACGTGGTTGTAGATGTCGGTCATGAATCCTCCCACGTCTTCAAACGTGGCGGTGATCTGCTCCTTGTCCTTCACTACATATTCATGGTAGTCCATCCGGTCGGAGCATGCAGCCATGGCCAGCGCCATCGTGGCGCAAATGGCCGTTTGCAATGTCCTTGTCATTGTTTTTGTTGTCATGTGTTATGTATGTGTGGTTGGTGCCTTCGGCAGCTTGGCTTGGCGCCGTTGCGTGCCTGCAGGCATGGTGAATAATGGTTTTAAGCGTGGTCCGCCTGCACCGCCCGGGGCCCAGTGCTTTGCCTGGGGGGCTTTTGGCCTCGCAAAACGGGCCGTTTCAAGTGCTCAAACGGCCTGTTTCGCATCGCAATATGGCCCGTTTTGCAACTCGCTGGCTGACAGACGGTTGCCCTTCGGGTGTGTTGGTGCCATGCGTTTTGCCGAGACCGCGTCGTCTGTACTGTGCGCCCGGCGGCGGCACAGGCGGCTTATGGTCAGAACGTCACGGCCAGCCCGGCGGCTATGCTGCGCGTCAGCGGGTCGGTGGCGCCATACGATTCAGGGTCGGACACGGCCATGTGGTCGATGCTGAAGAGGTCGGTGCCGCGCAGGTAGAGCTTGGCCTCGCTAATGAACCGCGACGCGTCGAGCAGCTTTCGCGGCAGGTTGTAGTACACTTCCAGCGTGCGCAGCTTGAGGAACGAGCGGTCTTCGAGCCATATCGTGTTGGTCTGGTAGTTGTTGGCGTTGCTCTGCGAGCTCAGGCGCGGGTACTTTGCGTCTTTGTTGTCGGCCGTCCAGCGGTTTTCGTAGGCGCATTGCGATATGGTGGTGTTGTCTACCAGGCCCCAGTACATGCTCTTGGTGTTGAGCACTGCCGAGTATCTGCCGGTGCCTTGCAGCAGCGCGTAGAATCCCAGCCCGCGCCACTCGGCTCCGAGCTTCAGCGAGAAGTATAGCTCGGGGGCGTCGTCGCTGTAGCCTATGGCCACCTCGTCGTTAGAGTCTATCTGCCCGTCGCCGTTGACATCCTCATACTTTATGTCGCCCGGTTTCACGGTGCTGAACGTCTGTGTGGGGCTGTTGGCTATGTCTTCCTCGTCCTCGAAGAAGCCAATGGCCTTCAGGCCGTATATCTGCCCGACCGAGTGGCCCGTCTGTACAAGGTTGTCGTAGAGGCGGGGCTCTTCCAGCTGCTCCACTATCTTGTTGCGGTTCAGGCTCACGCTTGCCCCGGCGGTGAGCGTCACCGCGCCCACCTTGCGGCTGAAGTCGGCCCCGGCCTCGAATCCCCAGCTGTCAACGATGCCCGCGTTTTCGTAGGGGGCGTCCTGGCCAATCAACGCTGTGTACTTGCCGTCGGCTTCTACCCAGATGTCCGTACGCCGCTGGTAGTAGGCGTCGAACGTCAGGTTGAGGCACCCGAACAGCGATGCGTCGAGGCCCACGTTGTACTTGTAGGCTTTCTCGTGGCCCGGGTTCTCGGTGGCGAGTCGGTCGAGGTAGGTGCGCCCGAACTCCGAAGTCCACGAGCTCGTGAACGGGTAGGTGCCTCCGGTGGTCACATACTGCTGCGTGTAATACGTCCAGACGTCGTCGCCGGGCAGGTAGTCGGCGTTGATAATGCCGAACGAAGCGCGCAGCTTAAGCAGGTTCAGCCATTTGGCCTTGGCCATGAAGTTCTCCTTCGAGATGACCCATGCGGCCGAGACAGTGGGCGAAAACGACCACTTGGTGCCCGGGGCGAGGCGGCTGGAGCCCGACCCTACGAGGGCAAGGTCGGCAAAGTAGCGTCCCTTGTAGCCGTAGTGGGTGTACCACGACACGTCCTGGCGGTAGACGGTTGTGTTGAGTCCTGTCTCGTCTTCGTATTCGTAGTCCCATTTGAACTGCGAGTATACAGAGTGGTTGCCGAAGGTGTTGGCATAGTTTAGGCCTGCGTCGAAGTGGAAGCGGGCCGCGTATGCGTTGGTCTCGGCCGACGTTCCCATCTCCGAGGCGGCCGTCACCTTGTATTCGGCGGACACCGTGGGCTCGCCGTCAACCCACTGGCCCGGCGTCAGGCTGCCGTAGTCGTAGGTCTTGCTGTGGTCTTCGTAGACGTTGGAGCTGTTGTCGTAGCCCACGCGCACGCTGGCCTTGAGCCCCTTGAGCAGCCCCGAGAGGTCTTGCGAGAGCGTGATGTCGGATGTGAGGCTGCGCGAGTGGTTCTTCACGTAGGCCGCCCCCGCCGACTGGGCCACGGGGTTGAGCGTGCCGCTCCAGGTCGAGGTGCCGCCCCAGAGGCCGCTCTCGGTCTTGATGGGGAAGGCTGCCGCCGGCACGGAGTAGACCAAGTCCCACAGGTCGGCCGACGGCCCGCTGGTTTCGTCGAGCACCCCCTGCAGGTTGACCTTCATCTTTGTGGTGCGCGTTATGTCGGCGTCGAGGTTGACGCGGATGCTCCCCTTGGTGTACTTGTCTTGCGTAGAGTAGCCCGAGTTGGCGTCGGCGTTGGCCACAAACCCCTTGTTCGTGGTAAGGTTGATGTAGGTGAAGTAGCGGAACGCCTTGCCTCCGCCGCTGAACTCCATGTTGTATTTGTTGGCCACGCCGTGGTTGCGGAAGGTCTCGTTCACCCAGTCGACGTTGGGGTAGAGGTATGGGTACTGGCCCGAGCGGAACGCGTTGATCTCGTCGGTGGTGTATTTGGCCGATAGGCCGTCGTTGGACCGTGCCTCGTTGACGGCTTCGGCGTATGTCGCCGCGTCTACGAATTGGGGCTTCTTCACCATGAACTGCCACTCATGGTCGTAGCTGAACTTCACCGTCTTGGTGTTGTACTTGTCCCGCTTCGTGGTCACCAGTATGGCTCCGTTGGCCGCTTTGTAGCCGTAGAGTGCCACCGCGGCCGCGTCTTTCAGTATCTGCACCGACTCCACCTCGCCGGGTGTGATGTCGCTTATGCTCCGTTCAATGCCGTCGACGAGCACCAGCGGCGTGCTGGTAGAGAGCGACTGCAGGCCACGCACATAGAAAGTTGGGTCTGTGTCGCTGTATGAGCCCGAGTTCTGCAGGCTCACCAGGCCAGTGCCCTGGCCGAGAATGGAGTTGGCTATGTTGCGCGAGCTGCGCCTGTCGGTGGTGGCCGAGGTTATCACCGAGACGGCGGCTGTCGACTCTTCGAGCGGTATGGTCACGTCGGCGCCCACATCTATGGGCGTTGCGGCGAACGACTCGGCAGCCGACTTCAGCCCGTTGCTGTCACTCTGTGCCGCTGCCGGCATGGCGGCGCAGGCCATTATGGCTGCCGCCATTATTTTGTTTGCTTTCATTGTTTGCATGTTTGTTGGGTTTGTTTGTTGTAAATGGTGTGGCAGTGTTACCACCCCGGGTTCTGCACGAGGCCGTAGCCTTTGTTTATCTCAGTCTGTGGGAAGGGGAAGAGATACCACTTCGGGTCGAAGCCGTTGGTCCATGCGAGCCTCACGGGCTGCGTGAGCTCAAAGCGCTCATAGTCGAAGTGCGTTGGCTCATAGAACCCGCTGGCCGTCGGGTCGTCGCTGTCGGTCTTCTTGTCGCCGTCGGTCCACTTTGTCTCCGAGCGTTCCCACTCGCCCGTCTCTTCGTTTTTCACCAGGCGGTATATGCGCAGTCCGTGCAGCCTCTTTGAGAAGATGTCGGCCCGCTTGTAGCGTATGAGGTCGAAGTAGCGCTCGTTTTCAAATCCCAGCTCGCAGGCCCTCTCTCTCAGTATTTCCTCCATGAGGCTGTCTTTGTCGGTGGTCAGCGGCTTGTCGGGGTTGCACTCCACGAGCCCTTTCAGCCCCACGCGCGCCCTGACCTTGTCTACGTATTCTATGGCACGGGTGAAGTCGTTGTCGGCTTGCAGCAGAGCTTCGGCGTAAGTGAGGTATAGGTCGGACATGCGCAGCACGTCCCACTGTGGCACCTGGCGGTCGTAGCACGACCCTACGTAGTATTTGTTGTTGGCATATCCCGTGGCAAACACGCCGGTCTCGGTCTTGGGCTGGTTGAGGGCTGTCGTTCCGCCCACCCACGACTCGAATATGTCGCCGCTGCACTTGCCCGACGACCATTCGGTGACCTGCGGCACGCCGTTGATGCGCACCGTCTCATAGAGGCGCGGGTCGCGGGTGAGCACACGGTTCTGCAGGTCTTGCAGCCCCTCGACGGTGTCTTCCTTGACAAACATCTGGTCGAGGAGCCCTGCCAGGCTGTCTTTTTCCCAGTCGAACGGCGTGCCGTCGCTCCACGGAAACATCTCGATGTATTCCTGTGTGGGCGTGTAGGCATAGCGTTCGTTGTCGCCCATGAGCGTATAGGCGGAGTATTTGCTGTCGTGTGTGCTCGTGCTCACCCTCACGGAGTGTATCACTTCGGTGCTGGCCTGGTTGACGTAGCCGTAGCGGAAGGCGTAGCGGTAGTCGGCTGTGGTCGTCCCGGCCGGCTCTGTCATCTCGTAGTATCCGTTGGCGGCAAGGGCGTCGAAGAACTCGTCGCACGCCTCACGGCACTGTGTCCACAGGTCTTGGTTGTAGCCACCGTACCAAACGAGGTGCTGTTGCTCTGCCTCGGTGGTGCCGCCGTAGTAAGGCTGGTCGCTGTTGAACAGTGGCGAGGCGGCAAACTGCAGTATCTTGCACTTCAGGGCCATGGCCCCGGCACGGGTCCAGCGGCCGGTCTCGGTCTGCGCCTCGGTGCCGGTGTAGGCCCATGGCAGCACGGCGGCAGCCTCGTCGAGCAGTCCGGTCATGAAAGTCACGGTGCTGTCCACCGTGGCCCGGGGCATCCAGTAGCTCTCGTCGAGGCCGGTGAATGAGCTTTTCACTATTGGCAGCCCGCCGTAGAACTTGAAGAGGTTGAAGTAGGCCGACGCTATGAGGCATTTGGCCTCGCCGCTGAAGACGGCCTTGTCGTCGTCGCTCATGTCGGGCACGGAGCCTACGTTCTCAAGGAACAGGTAGGCTGCGCGCACCAGTTCCCAGACGTTCTCGGTGTCGAAGCCGTAGATGCTGCCGTCGGAGCTGGCGGTGAACGTCTCGGTGTAGTAGCTCTGGTATATCGACGAGCTGGGGAAGTGGAGGTGGTATATGTCGGTCAGCGCGTCGAACTTGCCCTGCCAGTAGCTGGCCGACAGTGGCGCCGACGAGCTGCTGCGGTAGGGTATGCCGTAGTATTGCAGCGAGTAGACCCCCGTGAGGAACTGTTCGGCATACTCTGCCTTGCTGAACACGGAGTCCTTCGTTGTCGAGTTGCTCGGAGCCTTGTCGAGGAAGTCGTTGCCGAAGGCTATGTTGTCAGTGCACGATGCCGTCGTTAAAACCATGGCAATGGCTGCCACGGCTTTGGCCAATGCTTTGGCCAGTTTCGTGTTTAGTGTCATGTCAGTTGTTGTTTAAGTGATTCTGCCGAGGCATTGGTGAGCCTCGTGCGTAATGATTTTTTGCTTGTTGCGGGCCGCCCCGTCGTGGCTTGCCATTCCGCTGTGCCACAGCGGGTTGCGCCCGGGTTGCGCATGGCGTTGCAATATGGCCCGTTCTGTATGCCCGGACGGGCTGTTCCGCCATGCCGTTCGGCCCGTTTCGTGGCGCTGTATGGCCCATTTCGCGGTGCGGCCAGGCTGGTGTAAGTTTTTTTTGCCGCCGTGGCTGTGCCGCCCGCCCGTGGCTTCGGCGTGGGCGTGGCCCGCAGGCTGCTGTCAGAAGGCCATCTTGAGCGACAGTGTGTAGGTGCGCTGCAGCGGGTATGACGGCGAGTTGCTGGCCCTTGCCTCGGGGTCGCCCCAGATGTAAGGGGTGAATGTCAGCAGGTTGTAGCCGCTCAGCGATAGCTGGAACTGGCTCATGCCTATGGCCTTCATGAATTGGAAGTGGAAGTCGTAGGCCAGTTCGAGCGACTTGAGCCTGAGGTATTTTGAGTCTTTTTCATACAGTGTGGAGGTGGCGTAGTTCTGGTTTGCGTTCTCCCATGTGGCCCGCGGGTACTCTGCATCCTGCGAAGGGTTCTCCACAGTCCACGTGTTTTCCACGTGATATTTTAGCAGTCCGCCCTCGGTGTTGCCCGAAGCGTTGAGGAATGGCTGCCTGAACACGTCGGATATCTGCCTGCTCACGTTCCAGGCGGCAGTCCATTGCATGGACAGGCTGAGGTCTTTCCACTTGAAACCGAGGTTCAGTCCGGCCACATACTCGGGGTCGTCGGTGTACCCGTAGTCGCGGCTCATGTCGTTTTCGTCTATTTTCCCGTTGCCGTCGAGGTCGACATAGATGGCGTCGCCGGGCTGCAGCTTGTCGTTGGAGACTATCTGGGTGGGGAACTCCTGCCCGAACTCGGCCTCATAGTCTTCTTCGCAGCCTTCGTAATAGTACTTCCAGAACAGGTGTTGGCTCCTCGAGCCTATGCGGTGGCCCTTTTCATACTGGTACTCGTTGTTCATCGGGGATTCCTTCTTCTCCTTTATCTCGTTCTGGTTGTACGACAGGTTGATGCCGGCCCAGTAGCGGAAGTCCTTGTTTATGTCGTCCTGCCACTTCATGGACAGCTCCCATCCCCAGCTGTCGACCACGCCCCGGTTGGTGTATGGCACCGTGAAGCCTATCAGCGACGGGGCGCTCTCGTCGGTGAGCAATATGTCGGTGCGGTGCTCGAGGTAGTAGTCGAACGAGGTGCGCAGGCGGTTGTCGAGCACGTTGATGTCTATGCCGTAGTCTTGCTTGAAGGCTTTCTCCCACGTAACCTCGGCGTTGTTCTTCGACGACTCGTAGGCGCCCTTGTGCACCGTGCTGTTTTCTATTCCGAAGGCATAGCCGCGGTAGTCGCGCGAGAAGGTGCCTTCGCTGTTCACGGCATACGGGTCGGAGAGGTACATGAATCGCGAGCCGCCCACCTTGTCGTTGCCCACGAGGCCCCACGAGGCCCTCAGCTTGAGGAAGCTCACGGCCTTTGAGAGCGGCTTGAAGAACTTTTCTTCGCTTATCACCCATCCCACCGAGCCTGCCCGGAATGTTCCGAAGCGGTTTTCGGGCGCGAAGTTCTCGGAGCCGTTGTAGCCCACGTTGAACTCGGCGAGGTATTTGTCGGCATAGTCGTAGGTGAGTCGTCCCACGAGGCCCACATACCCGCGCGCCAGGTCGGGGTATTCGGTGCTTGAGTAGTAGTATTCTTTGCTCTGGTTGAACAGCAGCAGGCCCGTGACGGAGTGCTTGCCGAAGTCGCGGGCGTAGTTGAGCGACGCCTCGACGTACCAGTCGCGGTCTTTGTCGGTGTCGGTCGAGTAGCTCACGGACTCGTCGCTGCCCGACTTCTTGTAGGCTATGGTGCCGTCGTCTTGCTTCACCGGGGTGTATGTGGCCACGCTTGCCGACCCGTTTTTGTACACGTCGTATGCGCTGTTGTACGACCCTTTCAGCTTGAGCGACAGGCCGCGGGTTATGAAGTCGAGCTTCTGGTCGACTATGAGGTCCATGTTGAGCTTGTTCACCTGGGTGTTCATGAAGCCCGACCCGTAGTAGGTCATGCCCGACCCGCCCGTGAACGGCAGCTGCACGTCGTCGTAGTCGGTGGCCGTGTACACCAGCTTGCCGTCAACTATGCCCGGGCTCGAGAACGGGGTTGCCTGGTACATGGCCTTTATCATGCCCGACGCGCCCTGCCCTGTTTACAGCTTGTGGGCGTTGCTGACGTTGCCCGCGATGTTCATCGACACCGTGGTGGTCTTTGTCACGTCGACGTCGAGGTTGGCACGGTAGTTGAACCTGTTGTAGCTGTAGCTGTTGTTGTAGTCTTGGTTGAACTGCTTGAACAGTCCGCCTTGCGTGAACGCCCCCGCAGAGATGAAGTAACGCACGTTTTCTCTGCCTCCGCTTATGTTCACGTTGTGCTGTGTCTGCAGTGTGGCGTCTTTCATGATGTAGTCGGCCCAGTTGGTGCTCGGGAAGCGTATGGGGTCGCTTCCGTCTTTGAACTTCTGTATCACTTCGTCAGAGAACATGGGCTCGCCGCCGTCGTTGGCGCGCATCTGGTTGTAGAACATGGCGTACTCATAGCTCGAGGCCTGCTCAACCATCTTTGTCGGCGTCAGTATGCTGTAAGAAGTAGAGCCGCTCACGCGCGTCTTCCCGCTCTGGCCGCGCTTTGTGGTTATCAGTATTACGCCGTTGGCTCCCCTCACGCCGAACACGGCCGTGGCCGAAGCGTCTTTCAGCACGGTGATGCTCTCGATGTCGTTGTAGTCGATGTCGCTCATCGAGCGCTCAACGCCGTCAACCTGCGCCAGCGGCTCGGAGTCGGTCCATGTGCCCTGGCCGCACACGAACACGCTCGCGGCGTCGCTCCCCGGCTCGCCCGAGTATTACACGGTGGTCACTCCTGTGAGCTGGCCGGCCAGCACATTGTTGATTGAACTTACCGGGGTGCGCACCAAGTCCTCACCCTTGATGCTGGAGATGGCGCCGGTCACAGTCACTTTCTTTTGCGTTCCGTAGGCCACTACTTCAACCCCTTGAAGCTCGTTGGCGTTTTCCTTCAGCGTGACAACCATCCCCGGGCGCGCCTCTATGGTCATGGTGGCATAGCCGACATAGGATATTCGCAGCATGGTGCCGGGCCTGACGTTCAGCGAGAACTTCCCGTTGATGTCCGTGACGGTGCCGATGGTGGCGCCACTGCCGTCGACAACGATGCTCGCGCCGATGATGGCTTCGCCGCTTTCATCGGTCACAGTGCCGCCGACAGTGGCGTTTTGTGGCCTGCTTTGGGCTGCCGCGCGTGTTGGCGGCAGCCCAATCGGGGCAGAGAGGCACAGCAGCATTGATGCTGTCAGTGCCAACTTTGTTTTAAATCCCTCATGCATAGTAGTAATGGTTTTGTAATTATATTTAATAATGTTAGCCACTTTGGCCCGTCATGCTTTGCGGCACACGGGCTTGGCGTGTGGTTTTTGTGTTGTTTCAGATTGCCATCGCGGGTGGCATGGCTGCCTGCTGCGGTTGCTGCCGCCGTCACGGAGGCTTGCAGCGGATGGCTTTTCTGTGTTTTGATTAGTTATAATTTTGCCCAAAATTACTAAAGATTGAAACACCGTAAAAAGGTTATCTATTAAAGTTTTAATGTTTAACGGTGTTTTCGTTAACGCATTTCACGGGGCCATTTGTTGGCTTTCGGGATTTAACATACGGGATGGTGTATGCTGTTTGCGGTGTGTCGGCTTTTTTACGAAGTTTGTGCCGTGGTGTGCCGGCTTTGCCTTTTGCTGGCGGCATGGCTGTGTATAGACGAACGCTCGAATGTTACGGCGTGTTAATCAAATCCGTCTTAAATTAAGGAAATGTAGGCTTGATTTTGCTTTTTCTTTCGTTTTGTCAATTAAAACAGGTTGTTTGGTGTCTCTGTGCAGTCGGCATGTTGCTGCGGGCGGGTTGGTCTTTCATTGTTTTGGGGCAGGTTTTCCATTGTTGCCGGTAAGCCGGGCAATGCAGGTGACCCTTGTTGTTGGGGCTGGTTGGGCCTGTTTCAGGTTCATTTTAACCTTGGTTGGCCATTGTGCGCACATACAAAAGAGCCCGCAAGTCCATTTTCGGATCATTGCGGGCTCTGTGTTGGTGGCCTGCCGGGCCGTCGGCGCCAAGCCTTGCGGCCCATGCAGGCGTCACTTTATGCCTGTAAGCTTGTGCGTCTGCAGCGACAGCCGCCATCGCGGGTGGCTCAGTATGTAGTCGATGCAAGCCTCGGTGATGCGGCGGTTGCGCTCGTCGGCGGGCCCGCCCCCCATGTCGCAGGGTTGCAGATAGTAATAGTCGGCCTCTATCCCGAAGTCGGTCACGGGCGTGCGCCCGTCGAACAGGCACTTCAGTTCGTTGCAGCGCCTTACCACCGGGCGCGCCGCCTCGCCCAGAAACGGTTGCTTTGGCGAAATGGTGAGCCAGTCGATGCCGTCCGGTGCAGGCCTTGTGCCGTTGCTCTCCATGGCAATCTCGAAGCCCGCCTCGTGCAACCTGGCGGTCAGGGCGGCATCGGCCTGCAGCGTGGGCTCGCCTCCTGTGAGCACCACGAAGCGTGCGTCGTATGCCGAGACGGCTTCCACAATGTCGCTGTCGCTCATCTCGCGGCCTGTGGCGAAGTCGGTGTCGCAAAACGGGCAGCGCAGGTTGCATCCGGCGAATCGCACAAACACCGCGGCTCGCCCGGTGTTGTAGCCCTCGCCCTGCAGCGAGTTGAATATCTCGTTAATCCTCTTCATCCCTGACGTATGTGGCAGTGTTGCCCTCACTCTCTTGCACAATGGCCTTGTAACAGTTTGGCACTTGCTCCACGCACCATCGCGCCATGTTCTCTGCCGTGGGGTTGAAAGGCAGCAGTTCGTTGAGGTTGCCATGGTCAAGATAGTCGTGTATCCTCGCCTTGATGTGCGTAAAGTCGCACACCATGCCGTTTTCGTCGAGCTCTTTTGCCCGGCAGAAGATGGTGACAATCCAGTTGTGGCCGTGCAGCCTCGAGCATTTGCTCTCGTAGTTGAGCCTGAGTTGGTGGCTCGCAGATATCTCCAGTCTTTTTTCTATGTAATACATGATTGCTTTGTAATGTTGGTTGTGAATAGTTGACAAGGCACTACGGCCACTTAGCGGCGGGCTGGTCATACCACGAGGTCGCTGCCTATGCGGCGTGCCAGCACGTCGCGCAGTTGCTGGGCCTCCTTGTATTCCTCCATCAGTTGCCTTATGCGGTCCATGTCGGAGCCCGCCGTGCGCATCTGTGCCTGTATGTCTTTGAGGTGTTTCTTTACAATGTTCATCCTTAGGTCGAGCACCAGGTGGGTCACGCGCTGGCGCAGGTTGTCGGCCGTATGCTTCATTTCGAGGCTCCGGCTCAGCCTGTAGGGGCTCAGCGCGAGCTGTCCGGCCAGTGCGCTTATGTCGATGTCGGGGTGGTGGAGAAAGTAGTTCTCGGCCCTGAACCCTTCTTCCGTGCTGTGTTCCACGGCTTCTGCGAGTATGCGGTTGTAGAGTTCGTCGGTGAATTTGAGCCCGTCTTGCGCGAGATCGTAGTCGATGTATTGCGCGACAGACAGGTTGACGGTCTGCCCGTCGTCTGTTTCGAGCCCTTCGAATATTATCTCGTCGCCGTGGCGGAGCACCTCTTGTATTATCATCCTTTCCACCTGCCGTGTCTGTTCGTCGTCGGTATGCAGTCCGATGGGGGCGTTTCCTGTTGTTGCCTCAGCCGCGTCGCGCGCCATCCTGCGCTCTTCTCGTTCGGCCTCCTTGGCCTTTTCCTCGCGTTCGCCGCTGATGAAGCGGTTCATTGTGGCTATCAGCGTGCGCTCGCTCATCTGCAGTCTCACGGAGCACTCGTGCAGGTAAGTGTCGCGGGTTATCTGGTCGGGAATCACGGAAACGCTCTTCACAATGCTGCTTATGGCCTCCGAGCGTTTCACCGGGTCTGTCACGCCGTTGAGCATCAGCTTGGTCTTGAACTCAATGAAGTCGGTCTGGTGGTCGTCGATGTACGCCCTGAACTCCTCGGCGGTGTGCTTTCGCGAGAAGCTGTCGGGGTCGTCGCCGTCGGGCAGTATCAGCACCTTGATGTTCATCCCCTCAGACAGCAGCATGTCGGTGCCCCTCATGGCCGCGTGTATGCCTGCCTCGTCGCCGTCGTAGAGCAGCACTATGTTTGGCGTGAAGCGCCTGAGCAGCCTTATCTGGTGCAGGCTGAGGGCCGTGCCCGAGTTGGCCACCACGTTCTCTATGCCGCACTGGTGCATCGAGATGACGTCGGTGTAGCCCTCGACCATGAACACCCGGTCTTCTTTGACTATCGATTTCTTGGCCTGGTAGATGCCGTAGAGCTCGTGGTCCTTGTGGTATATCTCCGAGTCGGAGGAGTTGACATACTTCTGCTGCACGCCTTTGGTGCGCGAGTCGAGCAGCCGTCCGCCGAAGGCCACCACCTTGCCGCTCACGTTAATCCACGGGAATATCACGCGCCCGGCGTACCGGTCGACCAGCTCGCCGTTGTCTTTGCGGTAGCACAGGCCTGTTTTCACGAGGAACTCCTCCTTGTATCCCTTGGCCTTGGCGGCCGTTGAGAGGGCGTCGCGTCGCGGCAGCGCGTAGCCAAGCTGGAACTTGCTGATGATGTCGTCGCGGAAGCCGCGGCTTCTGAAGTACTGTTTGCCTATGGCGCGTCCGTCGGGGTCGTTGGCCATCACGCTCTGGAAGTATTCCAGCGCCCACTCGTTGACGATGAACATGCTCTCGCGTTCGCCGGCCTCGCGCTTCTCTTCGTCGCTCAGTTCCCGCTCTTTTATCTCTATGTTGTATTTCCTCGCGAGCCAGCGCAGGGCTTCGGGGTAGGTTATCTGTTCGTGCTCCATGAGGAAGTGCACGGCGTTGCCTCCCTTGCCGCAGGCAAAGCACTTGCACACCCCTTTGGTTGGCGATACGTAGAACGACGGGGTCTTGTCGTCGTGGAAGGGGCACAGCCCCACGTAATTTACCCCTCGCTTGCGCAGCGTCACGAATTCAGACACCACGTCTACTATTTCCGTGGCGTCGAGAATGCGTTCTACGGTGGCTCTGTCTATCATTGAAGTGATGAGGTTTCGATGTCTTGGCCTTGTGGCTCGGGTGCCGTGGGCCGGTTGTGATTTATGGTTGTCTTGTCATTGCGGGTGGGGTTCTGGGGGGGCATTGCCACCGTCGCGTCGCGGCCGGCTTGTGCCTCCGTGCCCGGCTGTGCCTTTTGCGGCTTAGGCCGTGGCGGTGCCAATGGCTCAGTGGCCCATAGGGTCACTGCGGCGATGGTGGCAATGCAATGTCCCAAACCCCGTTTGGCGGGTTATTTCAAGTAATCCGCCAGCGGGCTCTTTATGTCGCGCAGCCCCTTTGCCACGCTCTTGGCGTTGGTCTGTGCGCCGAGCAGCGACGTGTGGGTGTGGTCGTGGTTGTAGTACTCCATGGCCTTCTCCTTGCTGCCGCATTTCTTGTCGAGATAGTCGGCGGTGATGTTGTGTACGTCTACAAACTCTACGCCGGTCTCCTTGGCCACTTCGCGGTACCATTTGCCGTAGGTGTCGTTGCGGCGCTCAATCTTTCCGCCGGGCCATTCGTTGCGCGGTGTGAGCGAGAGGAGTATGGGTGTGGCTCCCTTTTCGCGCACGTCTTGGATGAATTTCTTCAGGTACCACCCGAAGGTATATACCACTTCATACATGCCCGAGTCTTTCATGCGGTACACATGGCTTGAGTCGGCGGTGCCGGGTATGACGCCCCGCATCTTCTTGTCGTCGATGGGGCCTATGTCATTGTGGCCGAACTGAATGAGGACAAAGTCGCCCGGCTGCAGCGAATTGTACACTTGGTCCCACCGCCCCTCGTTGAGGTAGGTGCGGGTTGAGCGTCCGGCCTTGGCGCAATTGGCGCATGTGACCTTCGTCGAGTCGAACACGGTGTATGCCTGCGACCCCCATCCCCACATGCCGTCGGGGTCTTTGTCGGTGTTCTTGACCGTCGAGTCGCCCGTGATGAACACCACCGGCTTGCCCTTCTCGCGTTTCACGGCAACGGTGGGCAGCTCGACGTTGTGCATCATGGCCTGCAGCGGAGCCAGGGCGGGGTCGGTGCTTGCCGCAATGCCCTCGGCTGCGGAGCGGGCGTTCATCTCGGCGCCGAACTTACTGGTGTGTATGTGGTCTTTGTAGAAATGGTAGCTCTCCTTCCAGCGGCCGTACTTGTCGAGCTTGGCGGCCGATATCTCGTTGAGGTCTACGTAGGGCACGCCTTGCTCGCGGCTTATCTGCTCGAGCCATTGGCTCTGTTGCTTGCGCACAATCTTGCCGTCCTTGCCGTAGGCGTCGCGCGGGGTGAGCGACATGAGCACGGGGTTGGCCCCTGCCTTGCGGCACTCTTCGATGTACTTGCGCATGTAGCCGCCGTAGGTATATACGGTATCCTTGGCGCCGGTCTCCTTTATCGTCACAATGATTGAGTCGTTGCCGGTGCCGGGCAGCACGGCGCGGGCCCGTCCGCTGTCGTATGGGCCGTTGTCGTTGTGGCCCAGCGAGATGATCACCCAGTCGCCCGGGCGCAACGCCTTGCGTATGTCGGGCCACAGCTGCTTGTAGAATGTGCGTGTGCTCATGCCTCCGAGGGCCTGGTTCTCAACGCTTATCTTCGTCGGGTCAAAGTAGTCGCTGATGAAAAAGCCCCATCCCCACTGCCCGTTGTTGCCGTTGCCGAGAGTGCCGTTGCGCATGGTTGAGTCGCCGATGAAGAAGGCCACGGGCTTGCCTTTCTTGCGTGTGGTGCCCGGCGCGGGGCGTGACATCAGGGCTTTGGCTATACTGTCGGGGGTGTTGTCTACTACTTTGTTCACATCCTCAACCGGCTTTGGCACTTGTCCGAAAGCCATTGGCGCCGACACGCACAGTGCGGCGATAGCTGAAATCAGTTTTTTCATTTGTCTTGTTTTTGGTTGCATGGCGCGGCAGGCCGCTCCTTTGCCTCAGTTTGTTTTTGACTTCTGCAAAGTTACATCAAATCGCAGACAACACAAAACAAACGGTTTTGTTTTTTAACCCAAATCCCCCTTTTGACCGCCTTGGGCTTGTTTTATCGCCGCCATCATGCTTCCCAACCGCTTCCGTGCCCTTGCCTGCATCTTGTCCGCCGCCGTGCCTCGTCGTAGCCCGCTACGCCTTCGCCACGCTCGCCGTCCAACCTGCGGGGCAACTGGCTCGTTTTGCCGGAGCGGTGCCTCCGCTGTTTGGCGTTCATTTTTCCAGAAAATGAATGCGGCCATGGCTGTTTGGGCTAACGCGCTGGTTTGCAGTGGGTTGCGATATGGGCCTTTCGGGCTTGCAAAACGTGCCGTTTGGGGTTGCAAAACGGCCCATGTTGCAGAGCGAAAAGTGCCGTATTGCTGTTTGGGGTGGGGCGGTAGGCATGCGGGCGCCATGCCGTCGGTCATTGGGCAGCGGGCGCAACCCCGTTGTGCGTTGCTTTTTCGGTCCGGCCATCGAGGGCGGGCGGATGCGCCGAGGCTTGGCCTGCGCCATTTGCCGGGGGGGGTGGCGTGCTGCGTGTCGTCTGTGTTAAAATAGCATAATATCAGGCAATTACCCTGCGAAACAGTTTGTCTTGTCGGGAAATATCAGTAGATTTGCGATGTTGCGAAATGCCTGTATACAGACCGGTGGCATTGTTCCGGCATGTGGTGCTGAGGCAACGGCCGCCATCAATCCCACTGGTGGCGGCGACGGCACTCTGCCAGTGGGGCACGGCAGCCCCCGGACGGCAGCCTTTTGACGGTGTGTGCAGTATGGTGAACCTAAAGCGTGAGGTTATGAAAAAATCATTGTTGACGGCAGCAATAGCCCTGGCCGCCTGTTGTTTGCAGGCTTTTGGAGCAGGCGACACAAGTGTAAGGCAGTTTAAACTGGCCAACGGCATGACCGTATGGCTGAGCGAAGACCATTCGCAACCAAAGGTGCTGGGAGCCGTGGTGGTCAAGGCCGGAGCCAACCAATGTCCCAATACGGGCATAGCCCACTATTTCGAGCACCTTATGTTTAAGGGTACCGACAAGATAGGCACCACGGATTATGAGGCCGAGAAACAGTGGCTCGACTCCATAGCGGCCAAGTACGACCTGCTGGTCAAAACCACCGACGCCGGCGTGCGGCGCGGTTTGCAGGCCGACATCAACCGGCTGAGCCACAAGGCGGCCGAATACGTGATACCAAACGAGTTCAACAACCTGATATCTTACTTCGGAGGGTCGGGGCTCAACGCCGCCACGTCTTACGATTTCACTATTTATTACAATACGTTCGCCCCCGAGTTTGTGGGCCAGTGGGCCGAACTGTGCAGCGAGCGAATGATAAATCCCGTGTTCAGGATGTTCCAGAGCGAGCTCGAGACAGTGTACGAGGAGAAGAACATGGTGGCCGACAACCTGCTGGCGCCGGCCATGGAGCACCTGTTGGGGGCTGTGCTCGAAGGCAGTCCTTACGTGCATCCTGTCATTGGCAGCACCGAGAGCCTGAAGAACCCGAGCCTTAACGAGATGCGGGAATTTTTCGACAAATACTACGTCGCGGGCAACATGGGCCTGATAATGTGCGGCGACATCTGCGCCGACACACTGATGCCGCTGCTCGAGCGGTCGTTCGGGCGCATCAGGCCGGGCTGCGCCCCGCCCTCAGCGCCCTTTGCGCTCAAGCCGTTTGACGGTACGCGCACCGTGGGGATAAAGCTCCCGATACCCCTTGTCAAGGTCACGGCATTGGCATACCACACCCCGACCGAGGAAGATTCCGACTACGTGGCGTTGGACATGGCCTCGCAGATACTGTCCAACGGCAGCGGTTCGGGGCTGCTCGACTCGCTTGCTGACACCAAGGCCATCATGGCCGGCTATGCGGTTCCGGCGGCTTTCAAGGATGCGGGCTTCACCTTGGTAGGCGCCGTGCCCAAGATTCCGTTCGGTTCGAAGAAGAAGGCCGAGCGGCTTTGCCTCGAAATGATAGGCAGGGTGAAGCGCGGCGAGTTTCCCGACACCATGCTCGATGCCCTGAAACTGGCCGAAGAACTCGATTTCAAGCTGAGCACCGAGACCATAGACGGGCGCGCCTTGCTCATGCTCGACGCTTTCGGGTATGGCGCCGCGTCGTGGGACGATTATGTTGGGCGGCGGTCGAGGGTGGCGCAACTCACCAAGGCCGATGTGATGGCGGCCGCCAACAAATACTTCGACGGCAATTACATGCGACTGGTCAAGAAGTTTGGCACCTATCAGAAGGACAGGCTGTCGCAGCCCGGCTACAAGCCCGTGACCCCGCGCAATGTAGATGCACGCTCGGATTACGCCCAGTGGCTCGTTGGCGGGCATCCGGGGAAGGTAAGCCCGAGGTTTGTCAACTTCGACAGCTGTGCCCGCCGCATGAGCCTTGCGCCCCTGGCAACACTCTATGCGGTAAGGAACGACGTCAACGATGTGTTCAGCATCGACTTCGTGTTTGCCAAAGGCACGCTCGACGACCCCTTGGCAAGCAGCGTGGCCGACTACATGGGCGACCTTGGCACCGACTCGCTGTCGCGCCTCGGGCTGTCGGCGGCGTTGGCACGGCTCGGCAGCCGCCTTTCGTTTGGCAGCGACCACAACTCGTTCACCATTTCGCTGATGGGCCTCGACCGCAATTTCGAGCCCACCATGAGGCTTTTCGCCCATTTCGTCAGGCGCGTCAAGGCCGACAAGGACAAGATGGCCGAGCTGGTCACTGGCGCAAAGCTCAGCGCAGGCACCTTTGTCGAAGACTATTCGGACATAGTGCGTGCCGTAGTGGAAAAGATTGCCTATGGCGACAAGTCGTCTTACCTGAACGCCGTGACGGCCGGCCAGTTGAAGCGTATCGGGGCCGACGGGATGGTGAAGTGGTTTAAAGACTTGTTGCACACTGAGTGCATGGTACTCTATTGTGGTTCGATGGCTGCCGACAGCGTTGCCCTTGCCGTGCGCAACAGCATCGACGTCGACGCAATCAACGTGCCCTGCCGTTTCATCAACAGGCCCCTGAAGGCATACGACAGGCCGATGGTGTTTGTCTACAATGCCCCTGGCGCCAGGCAGGCCAATGTGGGCACCTACACAGTGCTGCCCCCGTCGCCCACCGTGCCCCGTCGTGTGACAGAGCAATTGTGGGCCGAATATTTCGGCGGAAGCATGTCGTCGGTGTTGTTCCAGGAAATGCGCGAGTTCCGTTCGCTGGCATATTCCTCTTACGGGTGGCTTACATTGCCGTTGATGGCCAAGTTTGGCGACGCCCCGACGGCTTACCATACCATCACGGGCACGCAGGCCGACAAGGTGCTCACGGCCGTGGCCACCGTCGACAGCCTGTTTGACAACATGCCGCTGCGCCTCAGCGGCTTCGAGACGGCGCACCGAAACTTGCTCAACTCTATAAACAATGAATATCCGTCGATGCGCGACGTCGGTGAATACATCGCCTGGCGACGGCTGTATGGATATGATTCCGATCCCGAAAGGCAGCGCGTGCCGTTGATTGAGAAAGCCGTGGCATCCGATGTCGAAGGCTTTTATTCCGATGTGGTAAGGCCGGCCGTGCGTGTTTACCTTGTTGTAGGCAACATCGGCAAGGCCGAGATGAAGGCTCTCGAGAAATACGGCGAGGTGGTGGAACTGCGCAAAGGCGACATTAGCAGCATGTTTTCACGAAAGAAATAGGCTGTGGGCACGGCAAAGAAAAGGGGAGCCCCGACATGCAATGCGCATGTCGGGACTCCCGCTATTTGTAGTTGGCAGCAGGCTGCAATGGCCTACAGGTTGGCCAGTTCCACCACCTTGTCGATGGCGGCGCTAAGCCCGTCGGGGTTCTTGCCGCCCGCCGTGGCATAGTGAGGCTGGCCTCCGCCACCGCCTTGAATCAGCTTTGCGGCCTCGCGAACCATCTTGCCGGCATTCAGCCCGTGGTCTTTCACCATGTCGTCGCTGAGCATTACGCTTATCATTGGCTTGCCGCCGCCGTCTGTGCCGATGGCGCAAAGCAGGTTTTCGGGCACAGCCTGGCGTATCTTGAACACGAGATCCTTGGCCCGGGCAGGGTCGATGGGCATCACGGCCGTGATAACTTTGACGCCGTTTATGGTGCGCGCCTTCTCCACAAGGCTGTCCTTGGCACGCTCCACGGCCTGGGCCTCGAAGCTTTCTATCTCTTTCCTCATCGTGTCGTGCTCCTCGATGTACTTGCCAATCACGCCTTTCAGGTCTTTGGCGTTGTTGAACAGCGAGCGGATGGCCTTCAGGGTGTCCTCTATGCCGTAGAGCAACTCTTCGCACTCACGGCCGGTCTTGGCCTCGATGCGGCGCACACCGGCAGCCACAGAGCTCTCGCTGATTATCTTGAACATGCCAATGCGGCCTGTGGAATGGGCGTGGATGCCGCCGCAGAACTCGCAGCTGGGGCCGAAACGCACCACGCGCACCTTGTCGCCGTACTTCTCTCCGAACAGGGCCACGGCCCCCATCTCCTTAGCTTCGGCCAAAGGCATGTCGCGGTGCTCGTCGAGCGGCAGGTCCTGGCGTATCATCTCGTTGACGATACGCTCCGTTTGGCGGAGCTCTTCGTCCGTAACCTTCTGGAAATGCGAGAAGTCGAAGCGCAGTGTGTCGGCGCTTACATACGAGCCTTTCTGCTCGACGTGCTCGCCGAGCACCTGTTTCAGCGCGTAGTCAAGCAGGTGGGTGGCTGTGTGGTTGGCAGCGCTGGCAGCCCGCTTGTCGGTGTCTACGCATGCCATGAAGTCGGCTTCGGGGTGCTTGGGCAGCTCTTTCACTATGTGTATGCTCTGGTTGTTCTCGCGCTTGGTGTCTGTTATGTCCACCGTCTCATACTCGCTGACAAGCACACCGGTGTCGCCTACCTGTCCTCCCATTTCCCCGTAGAAGGGCGTGAAGTCAAGCACGAGCTCATAGTATGTGCTCTTTTTCTGGGTCACGCGGCGGTAGCGGAGTATGTGGCACTCGTGTTCAGAGTAGTCGTAGCCCACAAACTGCTGCTCACCTTGGCGCAGTTCAGTCCAGTCGGAGCTTTCCACCTGGGCGGCGTTGCGGGCGCGTGCCTTTTGCTTTTGCATCTCTTCGTCAAACTGGCGCTCGTCTACGGTGTAGCCGTTCTCGCGGCATATCAGCTCGGTAAGGTCGAGGGGGAAGCCGTAAGTGTCGAAAAGGCGGAACGCCTGGGCCCCGTCGAGCTGCTTGAGGCCGTGGGCTTTGAGCTCGTCCATGGCTCCGTTGAGCAGGTTGATGCCCTTGTCGAGTGTGCGAAGGAACGAGTCTTCCTCTTCTTTCATTACCCTGCCGATGAGCTCACGCTGTGCTTCGAGTTCGGGATAGGCCTTCCCCATCTCGAAGATGAATACTGGCAGGAGCTTGTACATGAATGCTTCTTTCTGCCCGAGGAACGTATATGCGTAGCGCACGGCGCGGCGGAGGATGCGGCGAATCACGTAGCCGGCCTTGGCATTGCCCGGCAACTGCCCGTCGGCGATGGAGAATGCCACGGCGCGAAGGTGGTCGGCGACAACCCGCATGGCCACGTCGGTCTGCTCGTCGCGCCCGTATTCCTTGCCGGAGAGCCGCGCAATCTCGCGGATTATGGGCTGGAAGATGTCCGTGTCGTAGTTGGAGTGCTTGCCTTGGAGGGCGCGCACAAGCCGCTCAAAGCCCATACCGGTGTCTATGACGTTCATTGCCAGCTTCTCAAGCGAGCCGTCTGCGCGGCGGTTATACTGCATGAAGACAAGGTTCCATATCTCGATGACCTGCGGGTCGTCCTTGTTCACCAGTTCGCGGCCGGGCACCTTGGCCTTCTCTTCGGGCGTGCGTGAGTCGAGGTGTATCTCGGAGCAGGGGCCGCAGGGGCCTGTGTCGCCCATCTCCCAGAAGTTGTCGTGCTTGTTGCCGTTGATGATGTGGTCTGTCGGCACGTGCTTCGCCCAGTATGAAGCCGCTTCGTCGTCGCGGCCGAGCCCCTCGTCTTCCGAGCCTTCGAACACCGTAACGTAAAGGTCTTTGGGGTCGAGGTGGAGCACATCCACCAGATATTCCCATGCCATGTCTATGGCTCCCTCCTTGAAGTAGTCGCCGAAGCTCCAGTTGCCGAGCATCTCGAACATTGTGTGATGGTAGGTGTCGTGGCCCACCTCTTCCAGGTCGTTGTGCTTGCCGCTCACGCGCAGGCACTTCTGAGAGTCGGCCCGGCGCCGCGGTTCCGGGTCGCGTGTGCCGAGAATGATGTCTTTCCACTGGTTCATGCCGGCGTTGGTGAACATCAGTGTCGGGTCGTCCTTTATCACCATCGGGGCCGACGGCACGATGGCGTGCCCTTTCGACTCAAAGAAATTCTTGAATGAGTCGCGGATTTCGTTTGCAGTCATCATATATTTCAATTGATATTATAATTTCCCTTAAAAGTGTTGCAAAGATACTTTCTTTTCCGTACATTTGCAAATGTTTTATTCCCTGATTGACAAAAACATGTGATTTTATGGCACTCAACCTCGACAAGAACCTCAAGCTCTATTACTCCATCAGTGAGGTGGCCCGGATGTTTGGGCTGAACGAGAGCACCCTGCGATATTGGGAGCAGGAGTTTCCATACCTGAAGCCCAAGACCAAGGGGCCCGGCAAGGTGCGCCAGTACTCTGAGAAAGACATCGAGCAGATACGGCTCATACACAACCTTGTCAAAGTGCGCGGCTTCAAGCTTGCCGCTGCGAAGAAGATCATCAGCAGCAATCGCACGGGGGCCGACCGCACGGCAGGGTTGCTGGAATGCCTCATGGGCATAAAGGATGAGCTTATGGCCATGAAAAAGCAGCTTGACATGCTGGAGTGATAACAGTAAAACGGCGGCGCAGAAGGGCATTTACCCCCTGCGCCGCCTCGCGTTTCATCCTGTCTTGGCTTTGTTGCAGGAGCTTCGCGTTAACAGATTGTCAGGTTATGAAGGTTGTTGTTGCGTCTGTTGTGTTTGTGGCCCAGTCTTGCCTGGCCTTCATTTTGCGGTTGTTGTGTCTCAGGTATAAAGCGCATATCAGCAGAGAAAACAGTGTTGAGATGGGCGGTGCATATCCCATGAGCAGTAGGGACGACGGGTTGATGTGGCTGAACAGGTATGACAGCGGTATTCGCACCATGAAAGTGACCGCCATGCTGTGCAGCATGGGGAACCAAGAGTTGCCCTGCCCGCTGAAATGCGAGTTGATGCAGAACACGAAGCAAACCAATATGCAGTCTAGGCTATACCCCCGCAGGTAGTCGGCTCCCATGTTTACCACGGCAATGTCGGTGGTGAAGATGGCCGTGAGCGTCTCCGGCAGCACCTGGGAGTAGGCGCACACCGACACGCCGAACACCAGTGACATGGCTATGCCAGCCTTGAGGCAGCCCGTCATGCGCCCTGTCAGTCCGGCACCATAGTTCTGTGCCGTCATCGTAGCTACCGCCGATGCCATTGCCGTGGGCGGTAGCATGGCGAAGACCACTATCTTTTCCAATACGCCGAGCGCTGCCGATGCCACCACTCCCATCTGGTTTACGATGACAGTGATGAGCAGGAACGACACGTTTACGAGCGCATCCTGCAGCGCTATGGGCGCTCCGAGTTTCAGTATGCGCCCCGACAGCCGGCGGTTGAACCGTATGTCGTTGCGCGAGAAGGCGAAGTGGAAGCCGCGCTTGCGCAGGAATGCCAGGGCGGCGACGAAGCTCACGCCCTGCGAGAACACCGTGGCTATGGCTGCCCCGGCGGCTCTCATGCCGAAGGCCCCCACGAGCAGGAAGTTGAAAGCGATGTTGATGACACAGGCTATGCCCACGAAATAGAGCGGCGAGCGCGAGTCGCCCAATCCGCGCAGCACTCCGCACACCACGTTGTAGCCCATTATGAACGGTATTCCCGCCGAGCATATCAGTATGTAGTGGCGTGTGTCGGCCATGGCTTCGGCCGGGGTGTGCATCAGTTCGGCTATATGGCCGTGCAGCGCTACCATGATGGCGGCGAGGATGACGCCTGCCAGAGTGAAGAAGCAGGCCGAAGTGCCGATGGTCGAGGCTGCCTCGCGGTCGTTGCGCCCTCCCGTGGCAATGGCAATGAGTATGGTAGTGCCTGTGGTAAGGCCCAGTATGATGCCAGTTATGGTCTGCATCACCTGGCTGCCTATGGCCACCCCGGCCACGCTTGCCGCGTCGTCATATTGCCCGACAACAAAGAGGTCGGCCCCGCCGTACAGGGCCTGCAGCAAGTTGGCTAGCAGGAAAGGCAGTGCAAACTGCAGCAGAACCTTAGGCACGCTGCCTTGTGTAAGGTCGAGTTCTTTCATTTCTTGTCTGTGAGGCTTATCAGTTGCATTATCATGCTTACCGTTTCATCAAGCCCTATCGAGCTGTCTATGCTTAGGTGGTAGTTGGCCGCCCGCCCCCACGCAGTCCTGGCATAGTGCCAGTGGTAGGCCGCTCGGTTTTTGTCGGCGGTGGTTGTGGCCTCGTGGGCCTTTTCCAGGTTGCACCCCATGCGCCCCGCCACACGGTTCACCCGCAGTTCCAGCGGCGAGTGGATGAAGATGTTGAGGCACTCGTGATGGTCGCGCAACACGTAGTCGGCGCATCGTCCGACGATGACACACGGCCCCTGGCCTGCCAGCTTGCGTATGACGTCGCTTTGGGCGAAGAAGACCCTGTCGGCAACAGGCCTGCCGCAGTTGAGCAGGTAGGCCCGGTAGTCGAACGCGCCGGGGCACTTTTCTTCCTTATCGTCTACGACATTGGCCGACAGGCCGGCCTCGGCTGCGGCCATCTCCACCATCTTCCTGTCATAAAGCGGTATGCCCAGCCTCTTGGCGAGCATCATGCCTGTCGCCAGTCCGCCCGAACCGTATTCGCGGCTAATGGTTATTGTCTTGTTCATCGTCATCTTTTTTTACGGCCTTGTGGCCATGGTCTTTTTGCGGTGCAAAGTTAGTGGTTTGCTGCCTGAGGCCGAGCGCCCTTCCTGCCGAAGTGTATAAAAACGCTGCCGAAGCGTGGGTTTTGCGCCATTGAGCCCAATGTGGGTGAGGTGAGACGCTTCGGAAGCATTTTTTTACGTTTGGGGCTGCCGGGCCATTGGCGTCTCACAATTATTTGCTTACTTTGCAGTCGTAAAACCGCGTGCGCCCCGTGTTGGCGGCATTGCGGCATAAAGCAACGTATATGGGATTTTGGTTGGACACTAAGAAGAGCCGCCTTGTGCTCTCGCTCATCACTTACGCGCTCTATATGCTGCTCTACATTGTGACCGACGAGCAGGCGCGCGAGTTTTATTTCGGCGGTTATCCGCTGTGGGGCTACGTGGTCGACGCGGCCACCACGTTCGTATGCATATTCCTTTTCGTGCAGCTTTCCATATTCTACAGCAAGGGAATATAGCGCCGATTCATGTCGTTTGCCCACCCGTACCGCAGCCTGCTGGTATATTCGCTGGCGTTGTTCATCATGAACACGCTGACGGCCTACCTCCTGTCGCTGCTCACGGGCTACATGTTCAACCTCGACGGGCTGCCTTTCCTGCAGGTGCAGCACCTCTACGTCTACAGCATACTGGCCACGTTCATATCAAACGTGTATGTCAACGCCCATTACCTGTATTCATACATGGAGGCTGAGGCGGCCAAGCGCAGGCTTGAGACAGAGGCCATGCAGGCCAAGCTCAATGTGCTCAAGCAGCAGGTAGACCCGCATTTCATGTTCAACAACTTCAGCATACTGACGGAGCTGATAATGGAAGACAGCCGACTGGCGGTGAAATTCCTTGGAAAGCTCTCGAAGGTTTACCGCTACATAATACAGAACTACGACCGCGACACGGTGCCCCTGGCCGACGAGCTGGCTTTTCTCGACTCGTATCTCTACCTTATGTACATGCGCTATGGCGACAGCATAGTGGTGAGCATAGGGCCGGAGGTGCGCGACGCCGACGGCAGCATACCGCCGGCAAGCCTGCAGATTGTGGTGGAGAACGCCTTGAAGCACAACCGCTTTTCAAGGGAAAGCCCGCTCATGATTGCGGTTTCGGTGGCCGACGGGTGCCTGGTGGTGCGCAATGCCTTGCAGCCGCTGGCTTCGGCCCCGGCGTCGACGGGCATAGGGCAGCGCAACATAGCCGAGCGATATGCGCTGATAGGTGGCCGCAGGCCGTCGGTAGAGCGCACTGAGTTTGTATATACAGTCAGGCTGCCCATCATCAGCGGCCTGGATAACGACAGGGAGATATGAACATACTTATTTTGGAAGACGAGAGGCGCAACTACAACCACTTGCGCCGGATGATTGAGGCCATGGACCGCACGTTCAGGACCATAGGCCCTGCAGCGAGCATACAGGAGGCCGTGGAATACATGAGGCACGGCGAAGTGGCCGACATCATACTGGCCGACATAAGGCTGTCCGACGGGTTGAGCTTCGAGGCGTTCAACCGTGAGCCGCCTTCGGTGCCGGTCATCTTCACCACCGCCTACGATGAGTATGCCATCAAGGCTTTCAAGTATAACGCCATCGACTATCTGCTCAAGCCCGTCGATGCCGACGAGCTGGAGGCTGCCATACGGCGGGCGCGGCAGATGGTGGCGCGCCCGGTAGAGGGCGACCCCGGGCAGCTGTTCAAGCAGCTGGGGCAGGGGGCTACCGGTACAGCGAGAGGTTTCTGCTGCCGTGGCGCGACGGCTACAGACAGGTGTTGGTGCGCGACGTCAACCATGTGTTCTCCGAGAACAAGGTGTCGCGACTGCGCCTGAACGATGGCACGCAGCACCCGGTTGCGCTGTCGATGGACGCGCTCGAGGCCCAGCTCGACCCCGAACGGTTCTTCCGTGCCAACAGGCAGTATATCATACGTGCCGACAGCGTGGCATACATTGGCAACTACTTCAATTCAAAGCTCGTGCTTCACCTTGTGGGATGGCCCGACGGCAGGGTGGTGGTGAGTCGCGAGAAGGCGCCGGCTTTCAAGGCCTGGATGGACAGGTAGGCGTTTGGAAGGTTGGAAGGTGGAGATGTAAAATGGTAAAGGCGTTGAATGGCAATGAGGTGGAGGGGGAGGCATTGAAATGGTTTGGGGGCTTGGGATGGCGTGTTAATGATTGCAAAAAGAGTTAAATGCCGGCCGGGAAAGCCCTTCCATATCCGTGTCTTTGCGCTATGTTGGCCGCCTGGAGCCAAATATCGCCAAAATGGATGTGCAATTGTAACCGGCTGTAGGATAGCGCCATAAGAATGGTGCGGATGGCATTGTGCAATAGTCTGCGCCGTGATATTGGGCTGAAAATGCCCGAAAACAGCATTTTTTCTGCAAAAATGGCTTGCAAAACATGTCGTTTTGCCATCAGAAACGGCACATATTGCACGGCCGAACGGCCTGTTTTGCTGCCCGAAACAGTATTCGTTGCGGTTTTGCATGGCAAGTTTACCTGTGGCTTATGCCTTTCCGTGCGTTGCAATTTCTATTTCACCGAAAAATGAAATGTTAATTTTTAGGGTGAATTTGTGGGCGTATGTGGCCTCCACTTCCCCCGCCCTCCACCGTGGGTAGGGGGCTTCTGGGCCGTGTGGCCGATGGGCTTTTCGCATTGTGGCGTTGGTTTCTGTGCGGCAAAGACGTAATGTCCTTCTTTTTGCAGGATGTATTCCAAACCGTAAATTCATAGATTATACATTGTTTGATGTTGGTTTCATTGCGGCAAAGTCGGTAAGTGCTTCCTTTGGGGTGGCGCATCTTGTTTCCTTAAGTCGGAAACCTCGCCGGCAGGTGGAGGTCGGTTTGTGTTCCCATTTCCTTTTTGGCAACGCTTCGGATGTCGTTTTTTACGGTTCGGTTGGGCGCCTGTTCCTTGTCAGGTGGAATATGCCGAACTTTGCATCGGCAAACAAATGTTCGTTGATATGAATAAGAAAAGATTAAGACTCGTCTTCCTGTGCGGTGCGGCCTTGCTGACCGTGTCGTGCCGTGAGGGTGCGCCCACCACGGCGCAGCAGGCCTATCCCGTGGCCAAGGTGGCGTGTGAGAGCGTGGAGACCACAGCCGATTACCCCGCAACAATCCGCGGGCGGCAGGATGTTCAGATTTATCCGCAGGTTGAAGGCAAGCTGACAGCCAGACCGGGTCGGTGAGCCTGAGGGCCGTATTCCCCAATCCCACGGGGCTGCTGCACAGCGGCGGCGCAGGCAACGTGGTTGTGACGCAGCGCACCGACGGGGCGCTGACCATACCGCAGGGCGCCACCTTTGAGCTGCAAGACAAGGTGTTTGTCTACCGTGTGGTGGACGGCAGGGCCAAGTCGACACGCATCGAGGTGACGCCGCTCAACGACCGGAAGAAGTATATCGTGCGCAGCGGCCTGAAACAGGGCGAGACCATCGTCACCGAAGGCGCCGGCATGCTTCAAGACGGAATGCCCATTACAACAAGAAAATAACCCGAGGAGGAAGTATGAAGATAAAGACTTTCATTGAGCGCCCCGTGCTCTCGATTGTCATCTCGGTGGCAATCATTCTTGTCGGGGTCATCGCTCTTTTCACATTGCCCATAGAACAGTTTCCAAGCATTGCCCCGCCAACGGTCGAGGTGACCACGAGCTATCCCGGGGGCAGCGTCGACGAGCTGTACAACGTGGGCCGGAAGTTTATTGCCGAACTGCAGAAGCGACCCGAGATAGGCTCGGCCTACACCACGTTCAACGTAAACTTCCCGCAGTTCCTTGTCGAGGTGGACGCCGCCAAGTGCCAGCGCGCCGGAACAACTGCCGACGCCGTGCTCGCCACCCTGGCCGGATATTACAGCGGGCAGTACGTTTCAAACTTCAACCGCTTCAACAAACTCTACCGCGTAATGATACAATCGTCGCCCGAATACCGTATAACGCCCGAGTCGCTCGACAAGGTATACACCCGCGTGGGCGACGGGAAGATGGCTCCGCTGAGCCAGTTCGTGACGCTGACCAAGGTCTACGGGCCCGAGTCGCTGGGCCGCTTCAACCTCTACAGCGCCATGGGCATCAACGGAGAGGCCGCCCAAGGCTACAGCTCGGGCGACGCAATAAAGGCCATCCGGGAGACGGCGGCATCGGTGTTGCCGCGCGGCTACGGCTTCGAGTTCTCGGGCCTGAGCCGTGAGGAGAGCCAGACAACCAACAACACGGCCATCATCTTCATTGTCTGCACGGTGTTTGTATACCTCATCCTGTGCGGACTCTACGAGAGCTTCTTCGTGCCTTTCGCCGTCATACTGTCTGTGCCGTTCGGCCTTATGGGCAGTTTCCTGTTCGCAAAGCTGATGGGGCTGGAGAACAACATATACCTCCAGACGGGCCTGATCATGCTCATCGGACTGCTGTCGAAGACGGCCATCCTGCTGACGGAGTATGCCGCCGACCGCCGAAGGGCTGGCATGACGCTCGTGCAGGCTGCCCTCGCCGCTGCCAAGGTGCGCCTCAGGCCCATCCTCATGACCATCCTTGCCATGATATTCGGCCTGTTGCCGCTCATGTTCGCCAGCGGAGCGGGCGCCAACGGCAACTCGTCGCTCGGCTCGGGCGTCATCGGCGGGATGATATTCGGCACACTTGCCATACTGTTCTTTGTGCCGGTGTTCTTCGTTCTGTTCCAGTTCATACAGGAAAAGGTGCGCCCCGTGGAGTTCTTGCCGTATCCCGACTGGGAGATTCGGAGTGAGATGGAATCGATAGACAAACGGAAAAAGGATAAGAAATGAGACGTATATTGACATTGTTCGGCGCAGCCCTGTTGATGGCGGGCTGCTCCGTGTACAGGCCTTACGTGCGTCCGGCGGTGCAGGCCGACGGACTCTACGGCCCCGGAGTGGCCCAGGGCGACACTGACTCGATAGCCACGCTGCACTGGTCGGAGCTGTTCACCGACCCAGACCTGCAGGCCTTGATTCGCATCGGGCTCGAAAATAACACCGACCTGGCCGTTGCCCGACTGCGGGTTGAGCAGGCCGAGGCCACGCTCATGGCCTCGCGGCTGGCCTACCTGCCGTCGGCCACGCTCTCGCCGCAGGGCCAGCTGAGCAGCTTCGACGGCTCCAAGCCGGCCAAGACTTACAACATTGGGGCGTCGGCCGAGTGGGAGCTCGACATATTCGGGCGCCTCACAAACTCCAAGCGTAGGGCCAAGGCGGCGCTGTTGCAGAGCGATGCCTACCGCCAGGCGGTGCAGACGCAGGTCGTTTCGGCCATAGCCAACGCCTATTACAACCTGCTCTTGATGGACACCCAGCTCGACATAAACCGCCGTACGGCAGCGGTGTGGGAGGATAACCTGCGCACATACGAGGCGCGGATGCGCGTTGGCGAGGCCAACGGGGCTGCCGTGGCGCAGGCGCGGGCCAGCAAACTGGCTGTCGACGCGGCCATACTGACGCTCTGGAAGCAGGTGAGGGCGCAGGAAAACGCGCTCTCTACGCTCATCGGGCAGATGCCGCAGGCCATAAGGCGGGGCACACTGGCTGCCCAGCACTTCCCCGACAGCCTGTCGGTAGGCGTGCCGCTGCAGCTCTTGGCGCGCCGGCCCGACATCAGGCAGGCCGAGATGGCGCTCGCCCAAGCTCACTATGCCACCGGCGAGGCGCGCTCGGCGTTCTATCCGCGCATAACCCTCAGCGGCCGGGCGGGCTGGACCAACACCGACGGCAGCGCCATAATAAACCCAGGCAACTGGCTGCTCAGTGCCTTGGCCGGGCTTACACAGCCCCTGTTCAACCGCGGACAGAACATTGCCAACCTTCGCATTGCCAAGTCGCAGCGGCAGGAAGCCCTGCTGCAGTTCCGCCAAAGCCTGCTCAAGGCGGGCGCCGAGGTGAACGACGCGCTGTCGCAATGGCAGACGGCGAGGGCCCGCATAGGCGTTACCGGCGAGCAGATTGCCAGTCTGGAAGAGGCGGTGAAGAGCACCGCAAGCCTCATGGAGAGCAGCACTGGCGCCTCTTACATCGAGGTGCTAACGGCCCGCCGCGACCTGCTGGCAGCCGAATTGGCCCAGGTGCAAGACCGTTTCGACGAGATACAGGGCGTCATCAGCCTTTACCATGCCCTCGGTGGGGACGGTGAATAGCCGAATCGGGCCGCCTAAAGTTGAAGGCGGCCCGATTGAAACGTGGCTTCCGGCCATGCCACGGCGCAGAGGCGGCAAGTCACCTCACGGCAAACGGCTTGGCTTTGTAGGCCTTGCCGTCGCCTGCCATGCCCACTGCCATGTAGACGCCGGGCGCGAGTCGGGCCTCGATGGTGGCCGAAGCGCTGCTCACGGTGGCCGTGGCCACGGTCATGCCGGCCATGTTGACAATGCGCACGTCGGCCTTCTGGCCTGCTGCCAGCGGCATGCTTACCGTCAGGATGCCGTTGCCCGAGCTGCGCACGCAGAACTCTCCTGCTTCAGGGCGGTTGTCGCTGATGCCGTCGGGCACATGGACGTAGGGCGTGTACAGGCATACCAGTTCGGAAGGCTGCACGCCGAAGAGCGTAGTTCCGAGCGGAACGACCGTTGCCGAGGCCGGGTCGACCTCATAGAGCTCGCCTTGCGACATCTCGCCGGTGTGCGCCCAGAACAGCCGTCCGGTGTTATGGTCGAAGGCCATCGACTGCAAATAGGCCACGTCGGCAATGCCTGTGCTGCCCACTGTGGCCGTGGCGGCTGTCGACTTGTCGACTGTGCAGAGCTCGCCGCCGTCGGTCAGCGCGTAAAGCCGGCCGTCGGTGCTGCAGGCCAGGGCGTGGAGATTGGCTCCAGTTGGGCCGATGGGCGTTGCCGTTCCGTTGCCGAGGTCAATCGTGACGAGCTCGCTCCCGTTGCCAGACGTGCGTATGCCATACATGGTAGAGGTTGAATAGTCGTAAGCCATGTCTTGCATGAAGTCGTCGGTTGGCACAGCCGTCACCGGCGCCCAGGTGGCAGTGTCGAGCACAACAAACTGCCTTGGCTCGGAATACCATGTAGACGTGTATGCGTAGACCTTGCCGTTGAGGTGCTCGCCGGCGTTGATGAGCGCGTCGCCGGGCGTCAATTCCTTTATGAACTCGGCCTGCTCGGGTATGTTGGAGTGCAGTCTCATTATGCCTGCGTTGCCGTAGGCATCCCAGCGGTAGGCCCTGAGGCCCACGTCTTTGTAGTTTGGCAGTGTGAATGAAGCCGTGTCGTTGGCCGTAGCCTCGTCGCCGTCGATGTCTGTGTAGGCTTCAAACAGGTAGAGACCGAGGCGGCCCACGTCGGCCGTTCCGATGGCAATGTCGGCCGTGTCGCCCTTGTTGAGGTTTACGGCAAACGTCTTTCCTGTCGGTTCAGAGCCGTTGACACTGAAGAATACGGGCACCTCGGTGAGCGGTTTCTCGCCGTAGTTTACCACGCGCACGGTCACCTCGACAGCTTGTTGCGGGTCTTTCTGCTTTACGGGAGAGGCAAACGAGGTCACGCCGGCGTCGATGTTTACTGCCCTTGCCACCGTGTCAGACAGTGCGCCGGCTGCTTCGGTGCCACCGCCGTAGACAGCTTTCACCGTATATATATACTTGCCCGAAGTCAGTTGGCCCCAGTCGGCATCGGTGAGTGTGAGCGCCTGCAGCGGCTCGGCGTTGAGCCTGACGGGCGTTGCGCCAGCGGTGGCCTCGGCCCGGTAGACGTTGTAGGTGCAGGCCGGTGCCCCGGTGTCGGCCGCCACGGGCAGTTCGGTGCCCGGTATGCCGCAGTATGCCGATATGTTCCAGGCATAGTAGCCATTGTACAGGTATGTTTCGTCGCTCCATTTCAGGTTGTTCTTGCCTTCAATGTCAGAGCCGTAGCCTGCCACGCCTATGGCATCGCTTGGCGCCCCCTTGCAGCTTATGCCCACAAGATAGTCGGTTCCGGGCTTGATTTCAACCCCGGGAGCGTCGAAGTCTACCGTCACCCAGGCCCCGTCGGGGCTTATCTCCGAGGCAGGAATCTCTTTCGAGGCCAGCACCACGTTGTTGTCGCGGTTGCCTTTCCATATAGTGGCAGTGTAAGAACCCTCGCTTGCCTTGATGAAAGCCCTAAGGCGCAGGAAGCTCTGGCCCACCATCATGGAGTCTTCCGTGTCGGCGGCGGTGAAGGCATGGGCCACGTTGTAGTTGGCGGTGTAGTAGTCGCCGCTCGTGTCGTCGTTGGTGTCAGAGTCGCCCCAGCGTGTCCACATGGTGCGGCCCGTGCGGCTGGCCGGGTCTTTCCACTCGATGGTGGCCCGGGTGCCGTCGGGCGATACTGCCGCCGTCACGCCATAGGCGCTTATCAGCGAGCGGGCCAGCGTCACGGCGCCCAGGTCTACGTCGGCATCGGGGGTGATGTCGCTGCTCACAATGTCGTAGAGCGGCTGCTCGATGCTCACCGTGTAGGCTTCGCCGGCATAAATGCCTTCGAGCCTGAACGAGCCGTCGGCGGCAGTGGTTGCGGCATTGCTTGAATAGCCCTCGGCCTTTATGCTTGCCCCCGCTATGGGCTTGCCGGTGTCGCCGGCCACCACCTTGCCCGTGACGGCCACTGTTGGCATGGGCTCTATGGCGAAGTCGGCCGTCTGCTCGCCGCCGTCCTGCACCTCGACACTGCCGTCAAAGGGCAGGTATCCGGTGGCGGTGATGCTCACGCCCTGCGTTCCCGACGGCACGATGTAGAAGCTGTACGAACCGTCGTCGGCCGTGGTTGAGCTCAGGCCATAGGCCGGAATGTCTACCGATGCCCCTGCCACAGGCTTGCCCGTGGCCTTGTCGGTCACCGTGCCCCGGAGCGTGGCCACGCCGTCGGCCTCGACCACGAAGCGCGTCATGAGCATGTCGCTGTACAGGCTGCCGTCGGTGGGCGCCAGCCGCGTGGCGTCGATGGCATCGTATGATGAAAGGCTGCGGGTGCGGCCGGGCCTGTCGGGTGTGGGCTCGATGAAGAACCGGCTGAAATATCCGCCCGTTCCCTGGGCGAAGTCCATCTGGATGAACACCAGCAGGTTGCGCCCGGTGTACTCAAACGGAGCCGACAGCTCGAACGGAATGTCGTTTTCGCCGTTGGGGAACGTCACCGTGCCGTTGAATACGGGCGTCATCTCGCTCGTAGGCACCCATCCCTCGTCGAGAGTCTGCATGTCGGTCTCGGCCATCCATATCCTGATAGGCTTGTCGAGCGAGTTGGGGCTGAAGCTGTTTTTGAGCACGATGTGCTTTATTGTGCCCTTGGCAAACATGAGGTCGGAGGGGTAGAAGAGCGCCTCGTAGGCTCCGTGGCGCGAGCCGAAGTCGAAGGGCAGGTAAGGGTTGGCGTAGTCGAGCGTGGCCCCTGTGCCCGCCGTAATGTCTTTCAGGTCGCTGCCATAGCTTATCACAGAGTTTGATGCCGTCGGCTTTCCGGCTCCCGTGGCGTTGGCCGGCGTCACCGTGTAAGAGCGCAGCACGCCCGGCGCAGCCTCGGCATCGGTGTATTGCGTCTCGCTGACGCCTTCGGCTATTGTTTCCGTGCCCCCTGGTGTTGTCCGGCCGACGGTGTATGTGATGTTGGCGGGGTTGATGTAGCCGTTGTTCTGCCCCTCGGCGGGCGCTGTCCATGTGATGTGTACCTGTCCGCCAGAGGCTGTGGCCTTCACCTCTTCGACGGCCGCCGGCAGGTCTTCGCCCACGTATGCGCTGCGCGAGACAGCCTCCGACTGGCCTTCGGCCGTGCGTGCCACCACCGAATAGGTGTGCGTTCCGTTGCCCACGGTGTTGTCGGTGTACGACGATTCGGCTCCGGGCGCCATCCCTTCAGACAGCGCCGTGAGCAGAAGCCCGTCGCGGTAGATGCCGATGGCGAGCCCGTCGGCCAGCGGGGCCCCCGTGCCGTCGTACAGAGGGTTGGTCCAGGCTATGGTGGCGCTGAGCTTTCCTTCGCTGCCGGGCGTCACGCTGAGCCCGCTCACGGGCCTCGGCCCTTTCTGGTTGCCCACCTGCACGTCGTCGATGCCGAGGGCATAGCTGCCCGAGCCGCGGTGGACGAAGGCTATGTAGATGCTCTTGCCGGCATAGTTGCCGAGCGAACGGCTCATCGACTGCATGGTGGGATAGTCGTCGTAGCCGTTGTCGACCACCTCGCTGACGAGCTCGGTGGTGAAGTCTTCCGGCCTGTTGCCAGTCTCGGAGATGCGCACCTCCATCAGCTCGGGGCTGTCGAGGTCTTGTGCACAGTACTTGAACGAGAGCATGAATGTCTCGTTGGTTACGTCGATGCGTGGCGTTATGAGGTAGTTTTCCTGTTCGCCATAGCTCACTGTGGGGTTGGATGGGTCGACGGTATATGAGATGGCCGTCTGCTGGCCGCTTGTGGTGGCGTCGCTTCTCGTGGCCAGTTGCCAGCAGTGGCCGTCGCCATCCTTGTCGGCAACGGTCCATCCTGCCGGTGGAAAGGCGCTGCCTTCAAAACCCTCGTTGACTGAATAAGACTGTCCGTGTGCGGCGATGCTTGCAATAAAAAGCGCAAGCAGCGTGGCGAAGGACATGGCCCGATGGTGGTAATCCTTGCTCATGATACAATCGTTCGGGGCTCGCTCGTTGGACATAAATCCCGCATTTTGTGTCGGACCCCCCTTTGAGGCAAAATGCCGGAGATAAAAGAGGACTTGTGTTAGATATTACAAAAATAGGCATTTTGCCTGTATGTATGTCCTGTTTGTCTGTTAAAAACGATTAAAAGCCCTGATGTCTCAGTCTGTGCGCGTTACCATTGCGGTGTGCGGGCAGCCTTGCATGCATGCGCCGGCGGCGGTAGCGTGTGCTTATGCTCGGCAGGCGCGTAACCGGTTGGCCCACAGTCTGTTTGCGATATGGCCCGTTTTGCAACGCAAAACGGGCCTTTTGAGGTTGCCGTACGTGCCGTTTTGCAGTGTGAAACGGCACGTATTGGAGGGCGCAAAAAAGTTTGCCGAATTGGGCTTTGGTGATGTGCGCAGTTGCCATGCAATGGCTTCATGGCGTAAAATAATGCAAACCGCCCCGCCTAATCCTTAACGAGTGGATGGGGCGGGGCGGCTGATAGTGTATGCTGAAAGGCTTTTGGGCTTGAGGATAGCGTAGGCAAAGGCGGCGAAAGCCACCGTGGGCTGCACGGCTACGGGCTTTGGTAGGGCCATTCGGCCATTATGCCGGCCTTTGTCGACCGTTTCCCTTGTTTACTTCTTTGCTGCTTCGGGGGTCCAAGTGTCGTCGATGGTGAAGACGGCCTGCATGGTAATGCCCTCGGCTTCCTTCTTGCTCAGGCGGCGGCTCCAGGCAGCCCGGCTGTCGGTGTTGGCCCCGGGGCCCGAGTTGTTGTACTCAAGGTAGCGGGCGGTTTGCTCGCGCTGCTTCTCCCAGTGGTGCCAGCCTTCGGGGCGAATGTGTGCGCCCATCTCGCAGTTCATGAACAGCGTGTAGCCATAGTCGCGCCAGGGACGGCCAAGGTATACCTTGGTGACACCCTCGTCGGCGGTCAGCCGGCAGTGGTTGAACACGTAGCCGTACTTCACATCCTTTGGTGTCGAGGCGGCAGTGATGTATGAATTGCGCCGGCTGTGTATGTCGCAGTTTTCAAACCATGCCGTCGACGGGCCGAAGATGAAGTCGGTGGTGCCCTCAATCAGGCAGTCTTTGAAGAACAGCCGCGTGCCGCCGTTGCCCGTGTAGATGGTGTCTTGATTGCCCAGCAGGCGGCAGTTGACAAACGTCAGCCTGTCGCCCTCGGTGTGCAAGGCCACGGCCTGGCCTATCTGCGCGGCGTTGTTTTCTATGGTTATGTTCTTGAATGTTATGCCGCTGCCCTGCACCCTTACGGTAAACGTGCGGAAGGTGCCCATCGGCTTGCCCGTTTCAGGCATGCGTATGTTGGCGTGGTCGTCGTAGGTGATGATGGTCTCGTCGCGGTCTTCGCCCACAATCTCGATGTTGGTGAGCCACTGGGGCACGGTGAGCTTCTCTTTGTAAAGGCCGCGCTTTACGTAGATTACCTTGGTGTAGTCCATGAACGCTCGGCACACCTCGACGGCCTCGCCTATGGTGCGGAACTCGCCGGTGCCGTCGCGGGCCACTACTATGGTGTCGGTGTTGTCATACTTGTTGGCGGCCGCTGCCCCGGCCATGACGGCCAGCGCGGCAATGAGCATAGTTAGTCTTCTTATCATGATTGTTTTTTTATGGTTGTCGGTTGTCGGCAGGCCGGCATGCCTGCGGCGCGGGTGCCCGTCCGGGCGGCAGGGGCATCACATTATCTGGCTCACCTCCTGCACGCCGGGCACCTTCTTGAGGCTTCCGATGATGGAGCGCACGTCGTCGCGGTCGTGGACATACAGCTCTATTGTTCCCTCGAATATCCCCTCGTTGCAGCTGAAGGCCACCTTGTGGATGTTGATGCTCATCTGCTCGGATATTACCCGCGTCACCTCGTTGAGCATCCCCATGCGGTCGATGCCCTCAAGCCGTATGGTGGCGTCGAAGTATAGCTTCTTGTGCATGTCCCATTTGGCGTCGAGGATGCGGTTGCCGTAGCTGGCCTTGAGCTTTGCGGCCACGGGGCAGGCCCGCTTGTGAATCTCTATCTGCTTCTTGTTGTCGATGAACCCGAGTATGTCGTCGCCCGGTATGGGGTGGCAGCAGAACGTGAACTTGTACTGGCTTATGTTCTCGTCGGTTATGATGATGGGCTTCTTGCGGTTGAACGATTCAGACACGACAAAGAGCTCGGGCTGCTTGCCCTCGTCTTTCTTGGCCTTGCCTCCGCCTATGAATGGCACAAACTTGCGCCATCCGCCCGTTGACTTCTCGCGTTTCTTGCCTTTCAGCTCGTCGATGTCTTTCTCGCCGAGTATTATCATCTTCTCGCCGATGGCCTGCAGCAGGTCTTCACGCTTGTCCATGTTGTGCAGCGCGGCAAGCTTGTCGACGGCGGCGTTGGTGTGCTCCATGCCGTTTTTCTTGAGGAACTCGCCGAGGGTGTCTTCGCCGAGCTTCTGTATCTCGCGGCTCTCGCGGCGCAGTATGGCCTGTATCTTGGCCTTGGCCTTGGCCGTCGACACAAAGTTTATCCACGACGGTTGCACGTGTTGCGACTTCGAGGTGAGTATTTCAACCTGGTCGCCGCTCTCGAGCTTGTGGCTGAGCGGCACGAGCTTGTGGTTGACCTTGGCCCCGATGCAGTGGCTGCCGAGGAAGGTGTGGATTGAAAACGCGAAGTCGAGCGCGGTACATCCGGCCGGCATCGTCTTTATCTCGCCTTTGGGGGTGAAGACGAATATCTCCGACGCAAAGAGGTTGAGCTTTATTGCGTCGAGGAAATCCATGGCGTCGGGCTGTGGGTCGTCGAGTATCTCTTTGATGGTGTGCAGCCAGTCGTTGAGCTCGCCGTCGTCTTCGTTGATCTCTCCGTTCTCGCCTTCCTTGTATTTCCAGTGGGCGGCGAATCCCTGCTCGGCAATCTCGTCCATCCTGTCCGACCGTATCTGCACCTCAATCCAGCGTCCCTGGTGCGACATCAGCGTGACGTGGAGCGCCTGGTAGCCGTTGGCCTTTGGGTGGTTGAGCCAGTCGCGCAGCCTGTCGGGGTGCGACTTGTATATCCTGCTGATGGCAACATAGATGTTGAAGCATTCGTTTATCTCGTTCTCGCGCTCTTTCGGCGTGAATATTATGCGCACGGCGAGTATGTCGTAAATCTCGTCGAACGTCACATGCTTGTTCTGCATCTTGCACCATATTGAGTATGGGCTCTTCACGCGCTCCTTGATTGCATATCTTATGCCCATCTTGTCGAGCGCTTCGCGTATGGGGGCGGTGAACTCGTCGAACAGCGTGTGGCGCGATGCCTGGGTCGATGCGAGCTTCTGTTCTATCGATGCGTATTCGTCGGGGTGCTCATAGCGGAAACTCAGGTCTTCGAGCTCGGTCTTTATCTTGTTGAGCCCGAGCCTGTTGGCAAGTGGCGCATAGATGTATAGAGTCTCCCCGGCAATCTTGTATTGCTTGTTGGCCGGCTGGCTGGCCAGTGTGCGCATGTTGTGCAGGCGGTCGCAAATCTTTATCAGTATCACGCGTATGTCGTCGCTCATCGTGAGCAGCAGCTTCTTGAAGTTCTCGGCCTGGGCCGATGCCCTGTCGCCGAATATGCCCCCGCTTATCTTTGTCAGCCCGTCGACGATGTTGGCAATCTTCGGGCCGAATATGTTTTCAATGTCCTCGGTGGTGTAGTCGGTGTCTTCGACAACGTCATGGAGCAGCGCCGCACAGATGCTCGTCGAACCCAGTCCCACCTCTTCGCACGCTATCTGGGCCACGGCAATGGGATGCATGATGTATGGTTCGCCCGACAGCCGGCGCACGCCTTTGTGTGCCTGTCGCGCAAAGTTGAATGCCTTGGTGATGATGTCCACCTTCTTGCGGTGGCGCGACTGTATGTACGTATCCAGCAAATGTTGGAACGCATCGTTTATCATCTTGTCGTCGGCGGCTTCCCTGGTCTTTAGTTCTTGGTCGTTTGTCATGTCCTTAGCGTGTTAATGGTTGTGGATTAAAGGCGGCATCTCCTGCCGGCAACGTCTGTTGCTGGGCAGGAGATGCCTTCGGTTATCTTACCCTGAGCTTCTTGCCGGCGCGTATCGACGTGCCTTTCAGGCCGTTGAGCCTTTTGAGCCGGCTGACGGTGGTGCCGTGTTTCTCTGCCAGCTCCGACAGCGTCTGTCCGCTCCTTATCGTGACGTAGCGCGCTCTTGTGCGGCTTTTGCGGCGTGTGGCCGACCGTTTGCTCGATGTGGTTGAGGCTGCCTGCTTGTTGACCTCGACCTCGGTGCGCTTGGCCATGAGCTCTTCGCTCTTGTAGTTGTATATCGAGTCTTCGTTGTCGATGAACTTGCCTACCTCTGTTTGCGGTAGCCTAAGGCACGAAAGCTCTGTCGCCCCGGGTATGACATCGCGCCGGTAAGCCGGGTTGAGGGCCCTTAGCTCGTCGATGCTCACACCGCACACGGCCGCAATCTGTTCGAGATGGACATTCTTGCTGAGCATCAGTGTGTCGGTCTTTGCCGGCAGCCTGGTCTTCATCGGGCAGATGTTGTGGTCGCAGTAGTATGTCATGATGTAGTTGGCGGCTATGAACGCAGGCACATAACCGCGCGTTTCCTTGGGCAGGTATGGGTATATCTTCCAGTAGTCGCGCTCTCCGTTGGAGCGGCGGATGGCCTTGTTGACCTGCTCCGGCCCGCAGTTGTAGGCTGCAATGACCAGTGTCCAGTCGCCGAACACCTTGTACAGGTCGCTCAGGTATTGCGCGGCGGCGTACGACGACTTTATGGGGTCGCGGCGTTCGTCAACGAGAGAGTTGACGTTAAGGCCGTATCTCTTTCCCGTCGGGAGCATGAACTGCCACAGGCCGGTGGCTCCCGCGCGCGATACGGCCGTGGGATTGAGTGCCGACTCTATCACGGGCATGTAGCGGAGCTCAAGCGGAAGCTCGTAGGCTTCGAGCGCCTCTTCGAATATCGGCATGTAGAAGTTTGAGGCACCGAGCATGTAGCTCACCGAGTGGCGGAGCCTCCCGCTGTATCGGTCGATGAATTTCTGTACCACATCGTTGTAAGGCATCTCGATGATTGAGGGTATTCGGCTCAGCCGGTCGATGTACACCTCTTTCTCGAACACGGGGTTTATGTCCTTCATCTGGCAGTCCTCGTCTTCGTCGAGGTATGTCTTTGCCATGTAAAGGTTCATCAGACTGTCCAGCTCGTAGCCCATAGCTTCAGGGAACTCTATCACTTCTTGGTTGCCCTTGCTGTCGGTTACGCTTATTTCATTGTCGTCGTTGCTGCCTTGTGCCTGTGCCATGCTGTTGCCGGCAAACAGCAATGCGACTGTGAAAAGTAGGGTTTTCTTGTTCATTTATATTAATAATGTATAGCATTATGCCGTGGGGCAGCTTTCGTGGCGCTGCTTCCGGCCTTAGAATCTCAGTTTGCACTGCACGCCGAACGAAGACGCTTCGAGCACCTTGTTTGACACGCTGTTGTTTATCACCGCCGGCTCTACCTTCAGGCTCAGGTCTTTCGATATGTCAAACTCAGACAGTTCGGCGTCGACGTAGGCGTCTATCACAGACAGGGCATACACTCCGAGCATACAGAAGAAGCTCAAGTCGCGCCACCGGCGGTATTTGTCCTTGCGGTTTTTGAATATCTGCTTGTATCTTTCCTCGTTGGAGCTGTCTATGTGTTGGCCCAGATGCAGAAACTGGTTGTAGCTCTGCGTGGTCGGGTCGCTGTCCATGATGTCGAGGTAAGCCTGCGAGTAGTCTTTGTACATCATGTTGTTCCAGTTCATGGCATAGAGGCATCCCATGAATCCCCCGTATATTATTGGCAGCTTCCAGTACTTTCGGTTGTATATCTGGCCGCCTCCGGGGATTACCAGGGCAAGCCACAGTGCCCGTTGGGGATTGGGCCGCCATGTGGCCCAGTCGCGCTTTGCAGGGGCGTTGACCAGCGCTTCTGCCGGCAACTCGCCCCCGATTGCCATTCTCGTGTCGTTGGCAAGGGTGGTGTCTCCCGCCGCCAGTGCCTTCTCGATGCTTTGGGCTATGGAGTCTGTCGTGGCCTTGGCTTGGCTTATCCGTATGGATATAGAGTCGCTGTATACGGCAACGGAGTCGGTGGCGCCGCGGGCTTTGGCCACGGAGTCTGCCGTAGCTGTTGCCTCGGCAGTTGCCACCGGTGCCACTGCTTGTGCAACCACAGGCTGCGCTTGTGCTGCCATTATCATGCAAATGGCTGCGATGCGCATAGCGGATATCATGATTGTCCGTCTCAACTTCAGGCCTGGTTATCTGTTTTCAGATTGTCGAGAGCGTTCATAATGCGCTCAAGGTCTTCTTCGTTGGCAAACTGTATGCTTATCTTGCCCTTGCCCTTGGGTGAGCATGTCATCTGTACCTTGGTGTGGAAGAAGTCGGACAGCCGGCTTTTGAGCACCTCGAACTCCTCGGGCAGAGTGTTTCTTGCAGAGATTTTTTTCTTTGCCAGTTGCACGTCGTCGCCGTTCTTGAGCATTTGCACCATTTCTTCGACCTTGCGCACAGAGTATCCGTTCTTTTGGATTTCCTTGAAAAGCTTTATCTGTATGCTCGGGCTGTCGAGCGCGAGCAGCGCCCGTGCGTGGCCCATGTCAATCTCCTTGTTCTTCAGGGCCATCTGCACTTGGGCCGGAAGCTTGAGCAGGCGCATGTAGTTGGTTACCGCAGCACGGCTTTTGCCCACTCGTTCGGATATGCGCTCTTGCGTCATTCCGGTGGTCTCGGCCAAGTGTTCGTATGCCAAAGCAATCTCTATGGCGTTGAGGTCCTCACGCTGTATGTTCTCTATGAGGGCCATTTCCATCACGTTCTCGTCCTCTACGGTGCGTATGTAGGCCGGGATGGTGCGCATGCCGGCCAGCTGCGACGCTCTCCATCGCCTTTCGCCGGCAATGATCTGGTAGCGGTCGTCGGCCACCTTGCGCAGCGTTATAGGCTGGATTATTCCGATTTCGCGTATGCTGGCAGCCAGTTCCTGCAGCGCCTCTTCGTCGAATTCGCGCCGTGGCTGGTTGGGATTGGGCTCAATGTGGCTCAGTTCAATCTCACTCAGGTTTGATGAGCCTTGCGTGCTCACGCTGCCCGTGTCGATCAGAGCATCGAGCCCGCGGCCGTTGCCAATGTCGTCGAGCCCGCGCCCGAGGACGTTCCTGTCGTATTTCTTGTGTACTGCCATCGTTATTGATGCTCTTCGTCTTTGCTGTTCTTGTTGATTATTTCCTTTGCCAGTGCCAGGTGGTTCTTGCTGCCGGTAGAGTCTGCGTCGTAGAGTATCACCGGCAGGCCGTGGCTCGGGCTCTCGCTCAGTT